>Ga0070685_10001426_pt1 | contig 12539 bp, 10 predicted proteins | sample KBSS13LmetaG_FD_65651 | JGI IMG/M metagenome (GOLD analysis project Ga0070685, IMG submission 65651) | Switchgrass rhizosphere microbial communities from Kellogg Biological Station, Michigan, USA - KBS S1-3L metaG | ecosystem: Host-associated > Plants > Roots > Rhizosphere ...
AGGCCGGAGAGATCAAAGAAGTAGAATTTCTCGGGGAAGACGAAGTACTCGGTGAGCAACCGGTAACCGACGAACGATCGCCGCGGAAGCGGGAGCACTCCCTCGTCCTTCTCGAATCCGACGGGCCGGAGCGAAGACGGAGCAAGCGACAGTGTTTCGCGGTCAGTTCCCGAGGCGCCGGGCTGCCTGACTAACACGCGCACGGTGTTGTTGCAGAGCAGCTCATAGAGAGCCGCCGCGACGTTCGGCTCGGCGTTTAGATGAAAGCGCAGCGTCTTCATCTCGAGGCTGGCTATCGGGAGATCCGGCGGGCTGCGAACGACAATGCGCAAGGCTGCCGCCGCTTCACTCGCCCGTACGGCGGGGCGCAGCTGGTGAGGCGACGTCCACCCTGCCTCGGCAATTTCGAGCGGCCAGAGTGTAGTGTCGTAGCACGTCTGAAAGCGCACACTCCCAGCCGACCGCACCTTGAGCGGCGTATCACGCGGAATGTCGTACCCCGTGGTCAGCTTGCCCTGCTCTGGGTTGAGATGAAACTGGACGAGCGACAACGACGGTACCGGCCGAGTGTACTCGGGGTAGATCGTCTCGAACAATGCCTCGGTGATGACCGGGAACTCGTCGTCGATCTTGAGATGGACGCGGGCCGCGAGGAACGCGAAGCCCTCGAGCAAACGCTCGACGTGCGGGTCGTCGCTCTTCGTCGGTTCGAGCTGCAGCGCCGCTGCGACGCCGGGATAGCGACGCCCGAAGTCGGCCCCGAGCCGGCGTACGTATGCGAGCTCGCGCTCGTAATACTCCAGCAGGTCGTCTCGCATCAGCCGCCTGCCTCTCCAGAAAGATTGAAGCGGCCACTCGTCGACTCGAGCACGGTGTCGAGGGAAATCGGCTCGGGTTCCGGATGCAGTCGCATCATGCCCTCGACGACAAAGTGGATCTCACGCTTCCCTTCGCTCTGCTTGGCGACCTCGCGCACGCGCACACCGCTGAGCCGCGGCTCGAACCGTTCGATCGTTTCCGCAATCATGCGCAACAGCTCGCGGCGAGCCGCCGTTGAGTCAGCGCTCAACGAGGAGACGTCACGAAGCCCGTAGTGATAGACCGAATCGCGCAGCTCCGTGAGTGCATCGGGCGCTGGCTCGGCGATGGACCGCGTGTTGAGAAGCCATTCGATGTCGCGCGCGAGTGCCACCTTGGCGACGCGCAGCGAGTCAAGCCAGGTCCTCGGTTCAGTGTCGCCCGTCTGAAGGAGTCTGTCGAGCACTGACCGCCGAATGATCCGATCTCTGTCATTCATTGCGAGCGGCCGAGGCGTCGCCAAACGCCATGCCCATCACTGGATTCTGCATCGCCTGTCGCATTCAGTAGCTCCATGCCGGCGGTGTTGTGACCTCCTTAGGTCCGCCGTCCACGAGGCCTTCGGCTCGAAGCCACGCCAACGTTTCCGCATTCGTCGTCGGCGAGTCGTCCATCAACGTCAGGCTTGGAAGATCTGGGATGTCGGCCAGCAAGGCGCGTAGCGCGCCGCGGATCGACACGCGCACCGCCTCGTACTCACCGCCTAACGCCTCGCACGAGTTGAGGACGTATCGCTGCAGATCTACCCAGCCACGACCGACGGGAGTTGCCATTAGCTCCTCGGCCGCATCGAGCAGCTCGGCCCAACGTGCATCCAATCGTAGCCCGCGCAAACGGATGCGGGTCTCGGTGGACGGAGCGATAAGCAGTCGGGGGTCGATGGCACCGCCAGCAGCGCGAAGCTCGCCCCAACGGAAACCACGGACCACGAGATACGCCGCCGGTTCAGTTGGATGATCCCGACGAATGCGGGTGGCCGCGGCGGCGATCCACGCCGCTGCCTCTTCGCGCGTCCGCGGTCCTTCGCTCGAGAATGTGCCTGCCGCGCGCGAGGTTGACTCACTCGCCATTCCAGCCGCGCCGACCGCTGACGGGGCTCCGGCCACTGCTCCGGCGGGGTCGCCAGCTTCGGGAGGTTTGCGCGCGAGGAGTTGCCCGGCGACCTGACGAACGTCGAGAACAGCATCACGCAACGGACGAAAACTCGGCGACACATCGCCGAATCGCTGGCGACAAAGATCGTCGAGCGACTGAATTGCTGCATCCGTCGTATCGAGATCCGAAACCAGCTGCCGGTACCACGCTTTGGGTGTGGCGGCGAAGGAAGCTTCAAACTCTTCCGGCGTTACTTTTTTGTCGTTTGTCGCCTGCGCGCGCGTCGACCGCTTCGCCTCGTCGGATTCTGCTTCTTCCTTTGTCGGAATAGTGCGTGATGTTCGATAATCAATCAGCGACTTGAGGTCTGCCGTGAGCGGCGACCGACGAACCGCGCCGTCCAACTTGACTCCGATCCACTCCACCCGAGCGGCACGCGCCTCTGCACCGTCCTCGTCGATCTCGGGGTACACACCATCCCAAAACTGCTCGAGGAGTTGATGCACGAGCGCTAATCCATCGCGAAGTCCCGCGATGCCGTCGCGATGCAACAACGCTTCAGTAAGCCACCCGGCGAGCTCCAGATCCTTCGTGCGCTTCGTCAGGGCATCAGTGGCCAGGCGCACTACGAGTGCCCAGTCGGCCTCCTTGCGCGCCGACTCCCACTCTCCTTTCGGAAGACCATCGTCCTCTCGACGCGCTTCTTTGATCTGGGTGTACACCGGCTCGTGGCGCAGACTTGCGCCTGCGGTCTTGGCGCCGGGAATCGGGGCGAGCAGAGGGCCCATCTCGAGCATGCCGGCCCTGCCTACGCGCGAGGCGTGATCGTGAGTTCGCGGATCTCGAGCAGAGGCAATTCCTGGCCATCCACGAGCCAGAGCTTTTGGCCCACCGGCACCGCACGGCCGTCGGCGAGATCGTCGACCTCAGTCACGCGGCCTAGGCGCACTTCGTCGTTGGGGCTGCGCCAAGCTCCGGGACTCAGCACAGGCATCAACACTTCACCCAGTTCCAACTCTTGCATCCGCTCCGACGGTCGCACGACGACCGGCGCCCATAGCAGATCGCGCAGCCGGCGCGGCGGTTCCATGGTGACAGAGGCGACGTGCTCCATCGGCAGCCACGTGTACTGGCCGGCGACGAGGAGCTCGAGCCGCGCACCGATTCGCGGATCGGCATCTTCGAGCGCGTCGAATGCCTGCCCGTTGATCGTGCCCGAGACGGGCTCAGGGTCCTTTGCCGATACTGGCAGCCCTCCCTCCTCGAACATCGTCTGGCGAATTCGATCCGCGTGAAGCGCACCGCGATAGAGAAGCGCGCCCGCTTCAGCCTCGGTCCCGTTGCGCGCCAGGATGTCAAGCTGCTTTTCCGCGCGGTCAAAGCTCCCTGCGAAACAGAGCAGCTCGAACAAGAACGTGCGAGCAGAGGCGTCGGTGGGGTTGTCTCGCAACCCTGCGCCGAGCGCCTCAATCGCTTCGTCGAGCCGCCCTGCCTTGTATAACGCTGCCGCGTTCATCTAACCTGCGACTCAAATCTTCTTGTTGGTCGACAAGTTGTATCCGGTCTTCACTGGCGAGTCGAGCGTTCCATCCGGCTTTTGTGGCTTGTACTCGAACTCCACCTTGGCAAAGTTGAGCGAGATCGATTCGGTCGGGACCGAATCACCGCCGCTGGAGCCGCCGGTTGAGTACGACGAAACGAGAATGTCACTGAACGTGATCGTCATGAACTCCTGTTGATCCCCGCCGGCCTTGCGTACGGTAAGCTTCGCGGTCTTCAGATGGTCACCCGTGGCGCAGGCGAGCATCAGCTTGGGGCTGGCCTTGTTCACGAACATGTTGAAATTGAAATCATGCATGGCGACTTTCCCCGCGCCGCCGCCGCCGCCGGCGCTCGACGCGTGCGTACCGGACTGGTTCTCAGCCCAACTATAGGACAGGATCTCGATCTCACCCTTGTGCGTCGAGTCGGTGGACTCCCCGTCAACGCCCTCAATCTTGAGGAAATAGTCGGACGCCATTTGGTGCTCCTCCGTAAAGTGGTGTGAGGGTTATTTCGCCGGCGTCGGCAGGTCGGCAACAAGCCGGAGCGATACGCCGAGCTCGTCGAGCTGGAAGTGCGGTCGCAGGAAAGCCACGGCGCGATACGCGCCGGGCTTGCCGGGAACTTCCACCACCTCGATGCGCGCCTCTTTCAATGGATGCCGCGCCTTTAGCTCGAACCCGGCATCGTCATTAGCGATCGTATAATTGTTGATCCAGTTGTTGAGAAAGCGCTCGGCTTCGACTCTCGACATAAAGCCGCCAATTTTGTCGCGCATCATGGCCTTCAGGTAATGCGCGAACCGCGAGACGGCGAAGATATAGGGAAGCTGCGCCGAGATACGCGCATTGGCGGTCGCGGCGTCTTTGTCGTAGACCTTGGGCTTCTGCGCCGACTGCACGCTGAAGAAGGCGGCGTTTGGCGTCCCCTTGCTGTGCACGAGTGGCACGAACCCGAGATCGGCGAGCTCCTTCTCGCGGCGATCGGTGATCGGTGTTTCCGTGGGGCACTTCATCGCGATGTCGCCCGAGTCGGTGCGGAAGTTATGTACCGGGAGTCCTTCGACTAACCCGCCGCTCTCGACACCGCGGATTGTCGCGCACCATCCGAACCGCGCGAACGCCTGAGTGACGCGCGCCCCGAGAGCCCACGCCGAATTTCCCCATAGGTAGTCGTCGTGCGTGGCACCGTCGATGCCCTCTTCGTAGTCGAACGCCTCCACGGGCACGTTCGCCTTGCCATAGGGATCGCGAAGAAGCATGCGCGGCGCGGTGAGCGCGACATAGCGCGAATCCTCGGTATCACGGAACGCCTTCCACTTCGCGTATTCAGAGCTCTCGAAGATCTTCGCGAGGTCCCGCGGCGAATCGAGCTGCGTATAGCTCTCGAGGTTGAACATCTGCGGGGACGCCGACGTGATGAACGGTGCGTGCGCGGCCGCGGCCACCTGAGAGATCTTCTCGAGCAGCTCGATATCCTGTCCGCCGCGACCGAACTCGTAGTCACCGACCAGGGCGCCGAACGGCGCGCCGCCGAACACACCGAACTCTTCCTCATAGACTTTCTTAAAGAGCGCACTCTGATCGAACTCGGGCGCCTTCTGCAGGTCCTTGAGGAGGTCGTTCTTCTTCACATTGAGCACCTTGATCTTCAACATGGTGCTCGTTTCGGTCTGGTTCAGCAGATACTTGAGGCCGCGCCACGTCGCCTCCAGCCGCTGAAACTCCGGATTGTGCATCACCGCGTTGAGTTGCAGCGAGAGCAGGCGGTCGATCTCGGCGATGCGCGCGTTGAGCATCGACTCCGTGTCCGGGCGCACCGTGATCGCGCCCTCGAGCACCTCGCTCACAAAGTTCTTGACGAGATCTCGGCCGCGGTCGCGCTGCGCTTGATCGGTTCCGAACCGCCCCTGGTCGACGATTTGCTCGAGCAAACTGGTCGTCGCGTCGGTGTTCAGCGCTCCGGGCGCGGCCTGCGCCCCGGTTTCAAGCTTGGCCATCGGTTCCTCCCGGCTGCAGCTCGTTCTTGAGCTGGTTGAGCCGTCCCTCGTCGTTCAACATGGATTGCAAAATCTCCTCGAGCTTGTCGTTGCCTTGCAGGCTACCGCGAAGGTCCGCGAGTTGCTGGCGCAGTTCCAGCAGCTTGCGCAGCGGCTCGACTTGCTGGGCAACGCGGTCGGGCGCGAAATCGTCGAGGCTCTCGAACTTCAGCTCCATCCCGAGCTTCGACCCGTCGTCTTTGAGCTTGTTGTCGACCTTGATCTGCAGACGGGGCTTCATGCTCTTCAGCACATCGTCGAAGTTGTCGGGCGTCACCTCGACGAACTTGCGGTCCTTGAGGCGAGGCAGCGCTTCGGCTGGATTTCCGCTGAAGTCTCCGAGCACGCCCATGACGAACGGCAGCTCCTTCAACTGGATCGCGTCGCCGACTTCCACATCATACGTGATGTGAACGCGCGGCGGCCGAACCCGCTCTAGTTTGCGATGAACGCTTTCGGGCATGTGCGTCTCCTCATCGAACGGTCATGGTAACGCGCCGACGAATTGTAGCGCGGAGCGCCATCCGGACCTACGGTGTGTGCAGTTGGCGATGGTTCAAAATGCGTCAGTCGGCGACGCGCGCGAGCGCGATGTGATGTAGGCGGACCCGCGAGTGGCTAGCTTGCTTGGCGCTTGACAGTTTGTCAAGCAGTAATCACTCACCTGCCACTTGCCAGTGGGTTCGCGCCCCGGGAAGTTGTTGCGCGCGTCCGAGAAACCGTTTGTCATCGCTCAGGAGCATGAATGAGGCAGCTACAGAAAGTCCTGTGGACGAAGGGCGTGCTGCTCAATCCACAACATTTGCAAACTCAAGATCGGTATCTGGAGAGCCTCCTTGCCTTTCGTCTGTCCGCGCTCGCGTTCTATCCCTGGGGCTTCGCCGAACTTGCGTTCGACCGCGAAGCGTTGTCGGGGAGTGTGCTGAATCTCTCGCGCGCCATCGGATTGCTACCGGACGGACTGGTGTTCGATATCGGCGGCGCCGACCCCGCGCCACCGCCCTTGCCGCTCGCGGAACACTGGCGGCCAGATCAAACCTCGATGTTAGTTCACTTGGCCATTGTGGAGCAATCGACAGGTCGCATGAGCGTGGCTCCGCGAATGGGCGAACGTGATACGCGCTACGTTGCCGAAGTGGTGCTGCGACGCGACGAGAATACCGGACTCGGTGAAAAGCCGATTCAAGTTGCGCGCAAGAATCTTCGCCTGGTTGGCGAAGGCGAATCGCTCGAGGGCATGGTGTCACTGCCGATCGCGCGGATTCGTCGTGGGGCGGCGGGAGCGCTCGAGCTCGATCCGTCCTTTATTCCACCGTTAGTCAACATCGCGGCGAGCGCGCATCTGGTCGCCCTCGTCCGCAGCCTCGTGGAGTTGATGGGCGCGAAGAGCGTCGAGCTGTCAGGGATGCGCCGGCACCGTAACGTCGGACTCGCGGACTTCGGCGTGTCGGACGTCGCCAACTTTTGGCTGCTATATACCGTAAACAGCTACCTGCCGCGTTTTCAGCATCTGCACGCGAGCAGCGCGGTGCATCCGGGCGCGGCCTATTCGGCAATGATTGACCTCGCCGGTGCCCTGATGACCTTCGCCACCTTCGCGCAACCGAGCGATCTCCCCGAATACGAGCACACGAACCTGAGCGATTGCTTCAACCAGCTCGGCGTGCTCCTCCGGCGACTGCTTGTGGACGCTGTACCGAAAAACTACGTCTCTCTTCCGTTGCGTCAGACTGATGCGTCGGTTTATGCCACGGCGCTCGACGAGGATCGATATCTCACCGCGCCCAACGCCTTTCTCGCCATCCGGGCGGACGTGAAGCCGGAGGAGCTCATACGGCGCGTGCCGCAGTTGCTCAAAGTGAGCTCGGCAGACCGGATCGAGGCACTGTATCGACGCGCACTTCCTGGTGTTCAGCTCCGCTACACACCGGAGCCGCCGTCAGCCATTCCGATTAAGCTCGATCATCGGTATTTCGCACTCGAGCGGAGCGGCGAACACTGGGATGCGATTCGACTGTCGCGTCACCTCGCGGTATACGTTCCTGGCGACTTGCCGGGCGCGGAGTTGGAACTGGTGTTGCTGCCGTAGTCGAAGTTCCCAGCTCAACGACTCGATCAGGTCACGAACGCGAATACGGCAACGAAGACGATCGCCAGAATTAGGACGCCGATGAGCGAAAAGAGCAGGATGCGGTCTCCGGCTCCTTTTTGCGGTGCCGAAGCGGCGACCGGGGTCGCCGAAGGAGCCGAGCGAACGCCAGCCGGAGGGAACGCCTGCATTGCTTCCGACGCCGTAATGACTCGCGTGTATTCACTCCGACCGCCAAAGGACTGAGGAGGAAGCGAAGGTCGGTTGTTAATTGGCAGTTCGTAGGAGTTCGCCGGCGGCCCGCCAGCCAGGCGGTCGAAGTAAGAGTCGTCTCCCGCCGAAACTGACTTCGGGCCCGATGGAGACCAGTCGAGACTTGCGGGCTCGGCGCGAAAGCCAAGATCGGAGCTCGGCGCGACCGGCGGTGCCTCCGGTTTACCGAATAGACGCGTGTACTCGCCGGCCGGCGTGGACTGCGCCGGAGGAATTGGTGGTGCCGGCACGGAAGTAATTCCTGGCCACTCGAACGATGATCCATCCGACGAGGGTCGAGGCGCCGGCGACACCGCAGGCATCTGCACCCGCTCGGGCGAGAGGCCACCCGACGCCGGTGAGACGGTGGGCGGCGGGTGCACCGAGCTCGCGGGCAGCACCGGTTGCGCCGGCGGCGACCGTGGCGTCACGTGCTGCGACTCTGACGGCGCAGAGGGGACGGGATCAGCGGGCTTTATGTCTAATCCGCGAAAAACGCGCGTGAATTCGCCAGGAGCGTCAGGCTGCGGTTCCGGAGTTCGTGATGGCGCGTGCGGCGGCACGACGACGTCCGGCGCGGGCGCCGACACTGGTGCGGACACCAGCGGGGCATGGAACACGCGCGTGAATTCGCCCGGCTCGCGCGCAGGTGCCGCGGGCGGCGGCGGTTCTACCGACGCGAGCTGCGCTATTTCCTGCGTCCGCTCGAACGCTGGCTCGGGCTTGGGTTCTCGAGGTGTAACCACCGGGGCACCAGCCGATGAAGCGCCGCCGGCGAGCCATTCATTGAATGTTGTGAAGTCCAGGATGAACTTGGTCACAATCGCTGTTTGGCCGTCGACTTCCGCGACCTTGAGCACGCGAGCGCGATGGTTTGCGTCCAACACCGCGAGGTCGCGCAACACCTGTGAGTTTTCCTCGGCAGTGCCCTGGAGAAAGTGAACCATCACCACCATCGCGCCCGTGGCGGACTGCGCATGATACGTGACCACGGAGCCCTGGCCGACGCGATTCAAGAGGTGGTACTCCTGACGGAACTGCTCATTCGTCATGTGTGCGCCCGAACGAAGGAGGCAAGGGAGAGCGCAACGGCTCTTCGCGACGACGGTGCCATTTGGCCGATGCGGGTTCGCGGTATAATATAAGTTTCCCGCCGCAACGGATAACAGCCAATTGCTGTCGCGAATCGTGTGGAGCGAGGGCATGCACCTCGCTCAGCATCATTTCCAAACGCAGAGCGCCTACTTCGAGCAACTCGCAGGAGCCGCGCTCTCGCAGTTGTTCGCTGCACCCTACGGACTCCTCGACTGCGAGCTCGATGCGAGCGCGCTGCTCAACGACGCATTGGCGATCGTCAGCGCACGAGGCATCATGCCTGACGGCACGCCGTTCAGCTTTCCCGACGAGCCCGCGCCGGTTCCCCTCCCGCTCGCCGACATCTTTTCGCCAACCCGGTCCTCGCACCTTCTGCTGCTCGCGCTCCCCGCGGAGCAGGTGGGGCGGGCCAACTGTGATCTATCCGGAACGAACGGTACCGTGCGACCCGACCTGCGCTTTAGCGTTGTCGAGCGCGCGATCCCGGACGAGACCACCGGCGGCGACGTCCGACAGGTGCAGCTGGCTCGCAAGAACTTTCGTCTCATGCTGGATTCAGACGTGCCCGACGGACTTGTCACGATGCCGATCGCGCGAGTTCAACGCGATGGCTCCGGGCACTTCGCCTTCGATCCACGGTGGGTGGGCCCGTGTCTTCGCGTTTCGGCCAACCGACGGTTGCGCGAGTTGGTTGCGCGTACGGTTCAGATCCTCGACGAGCGCGCGGCGGCTATCGTCGCCGAACGGACAACGTCCGCGGGTGCAGCCGAGTACGCGCCACGTGAAGTCGCGAGTTTCTGGTTTCTGCATGCGGTCAACACGACGCTGCCCGAGCTGCGCCACTACCAGCGCACCGGGTCCGCGCATCCGGAGCAGGTGTATCTGCTCTTGTCGCAGTTGGCCGGCGCGCTCTGCACATTCTCGTTGACGTCGACGCCACGCGACCTCCCCGCCTACGACCACGACGAGCCCGAGCCCTGTTTCGACGCGCTCGAACGGCACATTCGCACTCACCTCGACGTCATCTTCCCGGTCGCTCCAATCTCGCTACCGATTCGCGCACTGGAGCCGTCGTTCTATGCAGCGACGGTCGGCGATGCGCGCTGCTTCGGACCGCGCGCGCACTGGTTTCTTGGCCTCCGTTCTAGTGCATCGGCGGCGGACGTCATCACGCGTGTGCCGCGGCTCGTGAAGATCTGCTCGACCAAGTTCATCGCGCGCCTTGTCAAGGAGGCGTACCCGGGTCTTGCGATCGAGTACGTTGCCGCGCCGCCGCCGGACATCGCGCCGCGACTCGGCACGCATTACTTCACGATCCGACCTGTTGAGCCATGCTGGAAATCGATCGTCGACACCCAGGAGCTGGGCATTTACGTGCCTGCTGCTCTCCCCGACGTCGCGCTCGATCTCAAGGTCGTACTCGAGCGACGCGACTGATCCGGTTCTAGTTCTAGCGCACCTCATGCCACTTCGTATATTGGCAAGCGCGGGCCCGCGAGGTGGCTCGCGATCGTCATCGCCCTCACCCGGATTCCTCACATGACGACGGCGGTCCTCGAACCTTCAGTATACCCGCCGCCAACCCGACCCACACGCCGGGGTGAGTTGGCCGCCGCGCTTCAAGAGGCGTTCACCGTTGCGGTCCGCCTTCGTGCCGGGCGCCACGTCGCCACGGATTCCGCTTCGTTTCGCGCGCAGATCAAGCAAGTTCTTGCCGCGGCCGACCAGCGCGCGCGCGCCGCCGGGTATTCCGCCGCCATCGTGAAACAGGCCGTTTATGCCTACATCGCGCTGCTCGATGAATCTGTGCTGAGCTCCGCACAGCCGATGTTCGCCGATTGGTCGCGACAGCCGCTTCAAGAGGAGGTGTTCGGCGAACACATGGCGGGGGAGAATTTCTTTCGCACGCTCCAGGACGCACTGGGTCGGCAAGACTCTGACGAGGTGGCCGATCTCCTCGAAGTCTTCCAGCTGTGTCTCCTGCTGGGCTTCCATGGCCGCTATGGTTCCGACGCGACCGGGCTGCGCACAGTCGAAGCAACCCTTCGCGCCAAGATTCAGCGCGTTCGCGGCGGAGCCGCGCTCAGCGAGCTAGCCCCGGATTGGCGCCGACCGCAAAACGAGCGAGTCGCTGCCGCAAGGGACCCATGGGCCCGACGACTGATCGTGATCGCGGGGATCGCGCTCGGTGTGGCAATCGTGCTCTACGTCGTGTATCGGGCGTTCCTTGCCTCGAGTGTCGGCGATTTGCGCTCACTGGTGTAATCTCATGCGGGTCACCCACCATGCTTTTGTTCTCCGGACACCCCGGTGAATTCTGATGCGTAAGGCGACTGTCGCGTGGCTCGCAGCCGCCGGCGTGCTGCTGTTGTTCGCCCTCGCTACGCTGTCTCTGCCGAGTCTGTTCGGCGTCGTTGGCAAGCGCGCCCTGATCCTTCGGCTCGCCCTCGTTCTCTTCGGCCTCGCGGCGACCGTTCTCACGCTCGTGTTGGCGTTGCGCCGCGCGCGAAACGAGCCCCCGCCGGCGGCAGAAGGTGAAGACGACATCGACCTCGCGTTCGCCGGTGCGCAAGCTCGGCTCCGCGGCTCGCATGCGGCGGCGGACTCGCGGATTGCGCGCATGCCGCTCGTGCTCGTGCTCGGACCGACGGGCACCACGAAAAGCTCGATCGTAACGAATTCCGGAATCGACGCGGAGCTGTTGCACGGGGAAGTATTCCGCGGTGACGCCGTCATTCCGACGAATCCGGTCAATGTGTGGTACGCGCAAGGCAAAGTGCTCGTCGAAGCCGGCGGCGGCTTGCTCGATGATTCTGGTCGCTGGACACGATTGCTCTCACATCTGCGGGCCAGCCGCGTTGCCGCGGCGGTCGGGCGTGGGCGACAGGCGCCGCGCGTCGTAGTGGTCTGCTTCGGCTGCGATGAGTTGGTGAAGCCGGGCGCGTCAGAAACCGTAACGGCCGCGGCACGACGGCTGCGTGCGCGATTGAGCGAAGTGTCACAGGAGCTCGGGATCCGCTTGCCCGTGTACGTCATATTCACGCGAGCGGACAAGCTTCCGGGGTTCCCCGAGTACGTGCGCAACTTCACGACGGACGAGGCGCAGCAAGTGCTGGGCGCGACGCTGCCCCTCATGCCCGACGGCGAGGCCGCTTGGGCCGAGGCACAAGCGCGACGGCTTCAGGAGGCGTTGGGCCGTCTCGTGCAGTCGCTCGCCAATGGACGTTTGGATGTCCTCGAGCGCGAGACTCGTGAGCCGGCGCGCGGACCAGCGTACGAGTTCCCGCGTGAGCTTTCTAAGATTAGCGAACTGGCAACCCAGTTTCTCGTCGATCTCTGCCGGCCGAGCCAGCTCGGCCTCAATCCGTTCTTGCGCGGATTCTACTTCGTGGGTGTCCGCCCGATCGTGTTGCGAGATGCAGCGATCGAAGCGCCTGTAGCGCGAGTTGGCGCGCCGGCCTCTGGCGCGACCTCGGTGTTCAATGCCGGTTCCGTCGCCCAGCGAGGACCCGCCGCAGCTTTTGGCGGCGGTGAGCGCAGAGTGCCGCAATGGACGTTCCTGCGGCGACT
>Ga0070685_10001427_pt1 | contig 12529 bp, 8 predicted proteins | sample KBSS13LmetaG_FD_65651 | JGI IMG/M metagenome (GOLD analysis project Ga0070685, IMG submission 65651) | Switchgrass rhizosphere microbial communities from Kellogg Biological Station, Michigan, USA - KBS S1-3L metaG | ecosystem: Host-associated > Plants > Roots > Rhizosphere ...
CCTGCGGTGAACGGCTTCGGCAGCGCTCGCTCCGTCGCCCTCGTCCAGTCGGTACTGGCGAACCACGGCACGGTCGGCGGTGTGCGGCTGCTGTCCCCCGAGGGGTGCGAGCCTGCGTGGCAGGAGCTGTTCCGTGGCGAGGACCGCGGCCTGCAGACGCCGATGGCGTGGACGGCGGGCTTCGGCAAGTTCGGCAACATCTTCGGTTGGGGCGGTTGGGGCGGCTCACTGGTCGTGGGTGATCCCGGCTCACGCATGACGGTGGCCTATGTCATGAACCAGATGATCGACCGGGACCAGCACGAGGACAACCGCGGAATGGAGATCGTCATGGCCGCCTATGACGGACTGCGTTAACAGCGGCAACCGGAACGGTGGCAACGGGCAGCCCGGGGTGAACCCCGGGCTGCCCATTGCGGTGGTATTTTCAGCACTCACGGAACGACCTCACGTCGCATCGGTGAAACACCCGCGTGAGACACCTCTCGAAACTCCGGTGGACGCGGACCCGGCCCGTATGCGTTGAGTAGTCGTTGCTCCAGCCATCGCACGGCTGCGTCCCTATTCTCGGTTCTTTCGGAGAAAAGAGAATCGAGGGATGGAAATGCTGAATCGAGACGGGGTGTCCTGGAGAAGGAAGCCCGGCGTGCTCGCGCTGGGTGCCGTCACCATGGCCATGGCAACCGCAGCCGCAGTCGTCGCCACGGCGCCGGCCGCGCAGGCACAGACCGTGGAGACTTTCAAGATCGCGATCCAGACGTCGAACGGAACCTTGGGGCTGCTGGAACCCGACGGCACGGTGAGCGATGTGTCACCTGCCATCACCATGGACTCCGACGACAGTCCCGCCATCACTCCATTGTCCGGCCCCGCGTTCGGTTTCACACTGGCATACCGGCTGGCCAACAGTCACTTGGGGACCTATTCCACCACTACGGGCGTCCCTGTCGTGGAAGAGGACACCGTGTATCAGGGAACCAGTCCGGCCATCTCCGCCAATCCTGGCGGAGGTTTCCTCCAGACGTACTTCAATTCCAACGCATCTCCCGCCCTCCTGGTGCAGAGAAAACCGTTTCACACCGGTGAGACGAATGTCCTCATAGCGTCGGGCACCAGTCCGGCCAGCGCGACGAACGCCAGTGGCAGTCTGACCAAGACGGCAGTTGTCGACAGGGGTCAGTTCCTGCGGCAGAGCACCAACGGGTCCCTCTTCAGTTCCGAGGGGGTGGGCGTGAAGGTGGCCACGAACACCAGTCCCTCGGTCGCGGTGTCGGCTTCGGACGCGGCGGTCGCGGTGAACGGCGCCAACGGTGACCTGCTGGTCACCCGGTCGTCGGACCAGTCGGTGAACGACACGGGTCTGGCGGTCAAGGCCGGCACCAGCCCCTCCGTCGCCGCCCTGGCCGCCGGTGGGTTCCTGGTGGCCTACGTCTCCCCGGACGGCATGCTGAACATCATGGGCCCCACCGGCACCAACTTCCCCCTCGGGCAGAAGGTGGCCGACTTCTCCAACCCGGCCATCGCCGCGGACAGCCACGGCAACTGGAAGATCGCCTACGCCGCCGCTGAGAACCACTTCCTCTCCACCTTCGACTACACCCCCGCCACCAATGCGAACCACATCTTCCACTCGTCCACGTTCCTGCGATTGGGAACCAGCCCCGCCATCGCCGCCGTCACCCTGCCGGTGGGGACGCCTCCGACCGACCCGGACCCCACGGCTCCCGTGCCCAACTGAGGTAGGACACGTCCGTCGTCGTCAAGGACCGCATCAGCGGGATCTGCAACGGCGGCTGTTCGGCTCCGCGATGACGGTGTGCGCCGGGGACGTCGCGGAGCCCGGGCGTTCCCGGCCGCCGTTGCTGCCGGCACCGCGGTCCCCGACAGGACCGACCTCACGACGGGCGCGGTACCTCGGCCGAGTACTTCCGGATCAGCGTCATCGCGTCGACCCCCTGGAGATCCTCGACCGTGTTGGCGAGCAGGTGGCCGAGCAGATGGCGCTCGGACGCCCGGATGCCCAGCCTGGTCAGCTGGAGGTAGAGGAGGTTCACCACCAACCGGTAGTGCCGGAAGGGTGCAGAGGGCTTCATCCGGGTGCGGAAGTCCTCGTCGGCGATCAACTCCTGGAGGAACGCAGTGGTGCCCCGTGACGGCAGGATCCGCTGGTTCATGTCCACCCCGTCCGAGTCGACCATGGCGAATCCGCGTTCCTCGACGGCCCGCAGCGCGTCGATCCACGCCCGCAGGTAAGGGGTCTCCTCCCAGGCCGAGACGGCCCGGGTGAGTCGGGCGCACAGGGCCGGGCGGGCGTCCCGGTAGAGCCGGTCCCACGCGGCGCGCTCGCGCTGCTGCACCGTCGAGCGGGCCAGGTGGATCTCCGCGTGCGCGCGCAGCGACACGAAGCCGGCGGTCACGCCGCGGCCGGAGAAGACGTGCGCGGTGGCCGCCATCAACGCGAATCCGGCCCACAGCCGCTGCTCCCCGCACCGCACCGCGTCGAGGGCGGCGAAGGCAGCGGCGTTCGCCGTGGTGTAGAAGTCGGCGAACAGCTCGGACGCCTCCTGCCCGCCGAGGACGTGCGCACGGGAGTCGTACGGCTCGGTGCACACGTGGTTGTCGGGCCGCGGGGGCCACAGCGGGCCGTCCTCCTGCTCGATCTCGGCCAGCCTGCGGTAGGTGGGCAGCAGCGACTCCGGGTCCACCGCGGACGTCGACGGGTGGTCGCGCAGGAACGCGCCGACCCGCCGGTCGACGGCCGGACGCACCACCTCGCGCATCCGCTCGCCCGTGGTCCGGAAGTTCAGGCGCAGGTGGGGGCCGCGCCGCCAGTGCCGGACGAAGTAGGCGGCCGCGACCTCCCCGGACACCTCGGCGAACAGCGGGCGGACCGCGTCCAGCAGCAGATCGGACTGGGCGTGCTCGTCGTAGTAGGAGACGCACAGGGTGTGCCAGCCTGCGTCCTCGTTCATCGCGCCTCGTTCTCGCTGGTCGTGCGGGCGGCCAGGTAGCGCAGGCACCGTTCGTCGTCGGGGCCGATGCCCAGCCGGTTGCAGAACAGGTGCGCGCACAGGTCGGCGACCCGCGGGTCGGGCAGTGTCCTGACGGTCCGCCACCACGCGGTGAGTGCACCGTCCGCCGGCAGCGGCGAGGTCCCGGCGGCGACCTCGTCCGTCCGCCGGGCCAGGTCGTGCAGGACGTCGCGGGTGCGCAGGTAGTGCGGCTCGTAGGCGTCGTGGCGCGCCGGAGCGGGCAGCCGCCGTCCGTGCCGGGCGAGCAGGAGGGCGGAGAACGCAACCGTCTGCCGCTGGGCGCGGGTCGTCCCGGCGGCGATCAGGCCGAGTGCGATCCGGCTGGACTCCACGAAGTGGCGCTCCGCGCGGGCGAGTGACGCCCCGTCGCCGTAGCGGCCGGTCTCCGGCCGGTAGGCGATCTCGTGCACCGTGTCGTTCGGCATCGGCTCGCGCAGGTACGCGGTCATGCCCTCGCGGGCCGCGAGCCGTGCGGCCAGCTCGCCGTAGTCGCCGGTGCCGGTGGGCGCCTGGGACGGATGGGCCGCGAGGTGGGCGCGCAGCCGGTCCGTCGCGAGGTCCCGCACCCGGTCCCCGGCCGTGGACGACAGGCGGATCCTGACGTGCGGGCCGCCCTCCCAGTACCGCAGGAAGAAGAAGCCGTCGATCAGGGACCGGCGGTGCAGTTCACCCACCAGGGGCCGCACTCCGTCGACGAGCAGGGCGTCGAGGTCCCCGTGGTGGAAGACGTGCAGGCTCACCCAGGTCATGGCCGGACCGCCGTGGTCTCCACGAGGAGTTCGGTGACGTGGTGCGTGCCGGGGCCGGGGGAGGGCAGTGCCTCGCAGAACGTCACCCGGGTGGCGGGGGCGGCGACCAGCCGCTCGAACATGGCGACCAGCCACGGGCTGTCGAAGTCGACGTAGAGCGGCTTGCGGCTCTTCGCCACCCGGGACGCGGCGGCCCCGGTGTCGGCCCGCACGAAACAGCGGGCGGGGATCCCCCGGCCGGCCAGCCACCGGTGCAGCCGCAGCAGCCGGTCCGCGTCCCGTTCGCCGGCCGAACGCCGCGGCAGCAGCGCGACGGGTACCGTCCAGGTCGCCCTGCGCAGCACGGCCAGTCCGCTCTCGATCCTCGGCGCGACGACGGTGCCGTCTGCGTCCGGCCCGGGGGCGAGGAGTTCCGCCGGGCGCAGCAGCCACGTCGGGTTGGCACCCATGCCGCGGACCAGCAGCCGCAGCGCGGGCGGCAGCCCGCTGTCGACCACCATCCCGAGGTGTGCCGGGGTGACGATCGCGCCGGTCCCCGGGTGCCGCAGGCGGAGGGTCCCGGTGGCCGGGTCCCGCTCGACGGTCAGGTCCCCCAGCGCGAGCCGCGGCCGCCGCGCGTCGCGGTGCCGGGTGAACGGATAGTCGAGCTCGTGGCCGCCGCCGGGCAGGCGGAGGTTGAGCGGGTGCCCGAAGTCACCGGAGGAGTCGGCCACCACGCCGCAGGACGGGGCGTCAGGGGCGGGCGGCGCCAGCCCGGCTGGCAGCCGGCCGCCGTTCGCCTCGCCGATCAGGTACAGCGAGCGGCACCGGCTGCGCCCGTACCCGGCCATGGCGGAGTTGACCACCAGTCGCCGCCCGTCGGCCTGCACGAACCAGGTGACCGAGGACGTCGGGCGTACGGCTGGCGGCATCCCCGCCACGCACTCCTCCAGCCGCCCGGGGTCCACCCTGGCCACCCCGTCGGCGTCCCCGGGGGCGTGGAGCACGACGTCGAGGGAGGCCCCGCGGAGCCCGGCGAGTTCCCTCAGCACCGGCGACCGCCATGCGGCCGCGGGCGGTCCCGGAGTGAGCAGGACGCGCAGGTCGGCGATTTCGGGCCCGGTGCCGGCGCGTTTGAGGTCGGCCAGCAGCGCCTGGTGGAAGACCAGGAAGGGGACGGACCCCGCGGTGGCGAACCGGGTCCCCCAGTAGGAGCCGAGCGCCAGGCGCAGCGGGAGGCAGGAGTCGTGCGGGGCCATCCACCGCCGCAGCCGGTCGAGGTCGGCCAGCGCTTCGCGCCACGCCGGCAGGCCGGCCGTGGCGACGGGTTCGACGAACGCGGCGTGCTCGTGCACGAGGGCGGGCTGCCCCTGCGGGTCGTGCGGTCGGCCGCAGTGCGCGCGCAGCTCCGCGACGGCGTGCCGGATCCGCCGCAGCCGCTCGCCGTGGCCCTCGACGTCGGACAGGTCCGTCGGCGGGCCGATCAGCGCGGACAGCTCCCGGCACGCGCGGGCTGTCTCCGCCCACTCCGCGCCGCCCTCGCGCTCGATCCAGCCGGCCAGGGCGCCGAACGGGTCCCGGCACTGGTCGTCCACCGGCGTCCTCAGTTCGAGGACGCCGAGCTCCACCAGGCGGTCGACGAAGGCGTGGACCTTCTGCGAGGGGGCGTCGCCCGCGAGCCGGGCGCGCAGTCCTGCGAGGGTCAGCCACCCGTCGCCGAGCTCGACCACGCACCTGGCCACCTCGGGCAGCGCGGTGACCGAGGCGATCTCCTCCACGGGCGGTCTGCCCATCACCACCAGCCGGTCGCCGAGCGGGGTCAGACTGGGATTGACCCGCACCAGCATCTTCGGCCGCAGTACGTCGCTCGCGGACGCCGCAGCCTCCAGCTCGGTGGCCAGCGGCCCGTACAGCTCCAGGAACCCCCGCCGCGGCGGGAGGGGGCCGACCGCCAGTGCCCGGGTGCCGTCCGCCGTCCACACCCCGGCACCGACGGTGGTGAACGTGCTGTTCGGGCTCGTCTTGGTGGCGGCCCTCGACACGTACCTGGCCAGTCGCACCAGGACCCGGCGCGGCGGGTGCCCCTCCCGGTGCACCAGCCACTTCTCCAACTGCTCCGAGAGGGTCGGGCTGCTCTGGGCCAGACCGTGCCGGAAGGCCGGATCGGCCACCGCGTGCAGCAGGGACTCCCCGCTGCGGTCGGTCTCGCGGGCCAGCGTGCCGGCCACGGACTCGGTGAGGCGGTCGCGTTCGCCGAAACGGGAGATCCAGTGCTCCACCCGGCCGGCGACGGGGGAGGGGAGGGCGGCGCGCAGCCGGGGCGTCCACTCGGCGGCCCGCGGTGTGCTGCCCCGGAACAGCGACCGCCGCAGTCCCACGAGGCCGGGTCTGAGGGCCGGCTCGCGCGACGCACCGATCACGTCGTGCAACTCGTCGGCCAGTGCCCGGCCTTCGGCGGTGAGCCACGACTCCACGGCCAGCACGTCGCGCACCGCGTCCCGCAGCGCCGTCGACGACAGCGAGGCGAGCGTCTCGAACGGCAGCCCCGCCACCCGGACGACGAACGGCGATGCGACGGACACGGTGTGCTGCGGGCCCCGTGGGTGAGGGGGCGCGAGCTCCGGCGGGATCTGCAAGGGTCCCCCTAGGGAAAAGGGTGCGGGCACGGGTTGACCTGCTCCTCGGGCAGCGGGGTGTCCCGGTGCCCGAGGAGCACGGGCACCGTCCCCAGCCGGGGCAGGCCGTGCACGCGGCGGTTGCGGTGGCCGAAGGTCATCGGCAGCGTGCCGGGAACGATCACCTTCACGCTGGCCAGGTCCGCCGCCTCCTGCTCCGGACCCGTCTGGTCGACGACGATCACGTCCAGGCCGGTCTCCCGGTAGCGGCGCACCAACTCCAGCAGGTCGTCGCGCAGGTCGCCGGCGGGTTCGGGCCGGCGGGCGAAGGACTCGGCGAAGGAGCGTTCCCGGTCGTCCCGGCCGGCGCCCAGCAGGAAGTCCCACCGGGGAACGACGTCCTGGTGGCCGTGGAGCAGCGTGTGGTCGGCCATGGTGCGCACCAGGGCGGGGTCGGCCACCATGGCGGCGGCCCGGTCCCGCTCCTCCGGGTACCGGCCGGTGAGGTGGTCCACCAGGAGCACCAGCTCGGTCAGCGCCCCCCAGCACGCCTGTTCGGGGTCGAGGTGGGCCGCCGCGGCGCACATCACCGCCGGCCGGCCCGCGTCGGGGGTGCGGTCGACGGCGACCAGCGTGACCGACGGAATGCCGTTCTCGACGGAGGTGTCGAAGGCCAGCACCCGGTAGCCGTGGGTGCGTTCGAGACGGTCGGCCAGCAGCCGGGTCTCCGTCGAGCGGGCGGAACCGATCGCCACCCGGGGAGCCGGCATCCTGGCGTACCAGGTGAGCAGGAACGCATCCCGCTCGGCCACCTCCAGCAGGCCGTGGAGGACCGCCTCCTCGAAGCACCCGCCGAGCGCGCAGCCGTTGGACGTCTCGTACGCCAGCGGCAACTCGTCGCTGCCGGCCGGGGCAGGGCCGAAGTAGGCGTAGCTGCGCGGTACCAGGACCGGCTGCGACCGCCCGAACGAGTGGCCCCACACCCACTCCGTCTCGCGGTCCGGGTCGAACGGTGCGCAGGCGAAGCCGGAAGGGCCGGGGTCCTGCACGGGCGGCAGTCCGAGCGTGCGGGGGTCCACCGCCTGGTCCGCGACGTCGGCGAACCGGGCCCGCACGACCGGCTGCCCGCCCGCGGGTGCGGATCCGGCCCGGCGCTCCAGGGCTTCGAGCACCGCGGCCGGCCTGCTGCCCGTGCGGCGGGGCGCACGGCCGATCCCGGACTCCGCCCGGTCGAACCCCGGCAACCCGGTCCGCGCGTACGACACCGGCATCCCACAGGCGTCCCGGTCGACCACCGAGCTGACGACGCCGCAGAACCCGTCGACGAACGTGCGCCGCAGCTCGTCCTCGCGGCCGCCGAGACCGGTGGTCCGCAGATCGGCCGGGGCGGTCTTGGGACGGGACCGGAGCACCACGGCCGCGTCCCGGGCCGGCGCCTGGCACCTGCGGCACCCGGGGTCGGGCAGGAACGGGTGGACCTCCGTCCGCAGCCGGTCGAGTTCGACCACGATCGACGCACCGCGCGTGCGCGGATCGCGCCCGTGGACGAGGGCCTCCACCTCGGCGGCCACGATGCCCCCGACGGCGTGCACCGCGAACGCGGTCAGCCAGGTGGACGGTTCGGCGAGCCGGTAGCGATGGACCGCGTACAGCTCGGCCCGTTCCCCCGCCCCGTCGAAGTCGACGGCGGACCGCCGGGCCGCCAGGCACCGCAGGCACCCCGGGACGCCCGGCAGCACGGCCGGACCGATCAGCGCCCTGCCGAGTTCGACGTGCACCCCGAGGAACGCGACGCCGCCGGCCGCGGCGGAGTCGGCCGCCCGGGTGAGCAGGTCGTCGTCCCAGCCGTCGCCCACGGCCACCACCGGCCGGCCGGCGGCACCGGCGCCACCGGTGCGCAGACCGGCGAGCCGCCGCCCGACCTCGGAGGCCAGCACGCCGCCGCCCAGGAGCGCGTAGGGGCGGTGTGCGGGGGCCCGGTCGCCGCGCTCAGGCATCGACGATCACCACCCGGACGGCGAACGGCATGATCCGCCGCACTGCGGGGTCGTGGTCCAGCGGGACGACGACCGGGTCGAGACCGCTCGCCCGGAACGCCCCGACCACCTCCTCCCGGGTGCGCGGCGGGGACGGCCGCCCCGGCACGGCGGGCCGTTGCGCGAGCCGGGGCACGGCCGGGGGAGCGTAGGCGGGTTGGGCGTTGCGCCGGGCCTGCGCGTCGAGCACCACCGCGAGCAGGCCCTCGGCGAGGGCCTGCTCGGGCCGCAGCGCGCTGACGTAGGCGACGGTCCGGGCGCCCGAGCAGAAGGCGAGGGTGGGTGTCCGCAGTTCACCGGTCACGTCGTACACGGCCAGGGGCACCTCCATGATCGCGAGCATCGCGAGGTACGCCCGGGCCTCCTCGTCGGGACCGAGGGCCGCCGGATCGAGCCGGACCGCCCGTCCCGGCCGTCGCGCGGTCAACAGGGCGCAGTGGCCCAGCAGTCCGGCCGTCACGGCGTCGGACCAGCTGTAGCGGGCGGCGGCACCCACCGCGTCCTCGTCGGGAGCGGCGAAGACCGTCGCGGCGTCGACCTGCCGCGCCGTGCCGTCGGCGAGCCGCAGGGCCCACACCTTCCCGTCCACCAGCCGCGCACCGTCCCTGGTGGACACCGCGTGGGCGGCGATCCCGCCCAGGACCGCCCGCCACCGCGCCCGGGTCACGCTCGGCCCGGCGCCCGTCACCGGGCGCCCGCGGCCGGCGACGGCGACCGCGGCCACGTTGACCGGCAACTGGACGAAGTCCGCCTCCGACACGTCGCCGAGCACTCCGAGCCGCGGGTCCGACAGCCGGGCCCCGGTCACGTCGAGCGCCGCGGGGTCGAGGGGCGGCGCGGCCGCGAGCTGCTCCACCGAGTCGAGGAACGAGCGCTCGTCCGACGGCCCGCTCGTGCGCGCGATCGGCAGGAAGCGGTGGGTGCTCGTGCGCAGCGAGGCCAGGTGCAGGCACGTCATGGTGGCCGACTCGGCCGGCTCCGCGACTCCGGTGAGCAGCCGGAAGGCCATCAGGCCGACCGTGCTCGCGGCCAGCGAGACCGCCTCGGGCGTGAGGGGGGCCGCCGGATCGTCGTGCCGGCCCGCGCCGCCCCACCGGTCCAGGCGCTGCCAGCCCGACCTCCCGCCGGTGCCCGCGTGGATCCACAACTCGTCCGCGCGGACCTCGGCGCGTACCAGGGGGATACCGCGGTGGTCGCACGCCGCGTCGACGGTTCCGCTCCCGGCGGGGTCCGAGCGGTCGGGTACGTGCAGCACGAGGTCCACGCCGCGGTCCACCGCGGTGCGGAACCCGCCGTCCGCCGCGTCCGAAGCGGTGATCGTCCCGGCCCCGGACCGGGCCAGTACTGCGAGTGCCTCGTAGAAGACCGGGCCGGTGCCGACGGCCACCACGCGGGCCTGTCGAAAGTCACGGTAGGCCCGTTCGGCCGCCGGTACGAAGGAGTCGAGCAGACCGATCTCGGCGCGCTGCGCCCCGGGGGAACCGCCGTCCCGGACCAGTCCGAGGCCGACGAGCGCCCCGACGACCCGCTCGACCATCTCCCGCTGGGCCGCGGGCAGACCGCGGACCAGGTCGCCGACCGCGGTCGTGCCGTCGAGGTGGGGCGCCAGTCTGCGCAGCCACTGGTGGACCGTCGTGCCGGTGAACGACTCGGTGCCCCGGTGGGTGACGACACGTGCTCCGCCGGCGCCGGGGACCACGAAGACGTCCCGCCGCAGCCGTGCCCTCACCTGGTGCGTGCCATCGGTCACGGCACCCCCACACCCTTCCGAAGGGTCGTGCCGGGCCGGCACTCCGGCCGGCCCGGCACCGTCGCGACCAGCGCTCAGAAGGACACGCAACTTCCGTTGCCACCGCTGATGCACGAGCAGGAGGCGGCCAACTCCGTGGCGCCGTGGGCCCCCGTCAGGGACTCCAGCTCCGTGTCGCCCTCGACGAGGGAGAACACGTCGGCGGCCAGGCCGTCGAGTTCGTATGCCAGGTCTTCAGCCATTGCACTGCCTTTCATCAGGGCGAACAAGCATGGGAGCCCTGGAACCATGCAACGGATCCCGGGGGCGGATCATGAGCTGTCGTTGCTCATTTTCACCCGGCCGGGGTGGCGGGCCGGCCTCAACCGGTGGGCCTGCTCCCGATCATGAACTCCCCGACGCTGCCCTCGACCGTGCGGGCCAGACCGGTCGCCTCCGCGAAGGCCGCGGGATCGCCGGCGCCCAGGGCGCAGGCCGCCAGGCCCATCGACGTGGCCACCAGGTACATCGTCTGGTACAGCGCTCCCACGTGCTTGAGGACGAGCGAGTAGGGAAGCCCCTCGTACGTCCACATCAGCCGGCCGAACCTCGCCGCCACCACGATCAGCACCTGCGGCGGTGCCGGAACGGCCGCCGAAGCCGCCGCGGCCCTCAACAGCCGCGTGGTGCGGGGGCCCGGACCGCACACCGCACGCAACCGGTGCTCGTGCGCGTCGTAGTGGTACATCCCCTGGTCGAGTCCGGCCGCCTTCCGCACCACCAGGTACAGCTCGAGTTCGTAGGCCCCTCCACCTGCCGGATAGGGACGGTCCGCCTGCTGCTTCGCGTGCGGGTGGCGTGCCCGCGCACACCGGTGGAGGAACTCGCCGAGCTGCTCGACGGTGACGGGGGACCCGTCGTCGTGGGACCGGACGGAGCGCCGGTCCTCCACCGCCGCCGTGAGCGGCACGTCCGACCGCCGCAGCGCCTCCAGGTCCGGGCGGTGCAGCTCCACCGGGGGACCGGGGAACGCCTCCCGCCGGGCGGGCAGCGGCTCGCACCACTTCTTCCCCCACCCGGTACGGCCGAAGCCCGTGCCGGCGTAGCCCCCGTTGCCCGTGCGGCTCCGGGCGTGGAACCACAGGTCGTGCGCGCTCCACAGGACGGTGTCCGGTCCCTCCTCCGCGGCGGCGGGGACGACCAGCCCCGCTGCGGACAGGTCCTCCAGGAGGTGGCTCCCGACGTCTGGGGGCAGTTCCCCGGCCGCCGCGGCCGCACCGGGGTCCCCGGTCGCCGGCCGTGCCAGCCGGGCGATCAGCGAGGTGATCCCCTCGTGGTGCACGAGCACCTGCGCCCGTGCCAGCGGTGACTCGACGAGGATCTGATCGCCCTCCCGGCGCAGCACGGTGAAGCGCGACAGCACCAGGTCGCCCGAGGGCGCGCCCACGGTCCCGGACCGGGCACCCAGCGGCCGCACGGTGTAGAGGTCGCGGCCGTTCCGGCACACCGTCCTCGTCAGCCAGCCGTCCGATTCCAGCGCGTCGAGGAAGTGGGAGACGTCATCGCCGCAGCCGCCCCCGGCGGTCCCGCGGTCCGCCGGTCCGCCCCTGGGGACGCGGCCGCCGGCCAGCCTCTCCAGGAGGGCCCGCTTCGTCGCGTCCGGCGCCCCGAACGAGGCGCCCTGTGGCCGGAAGGAGGGCCCGTACAGGCGCAGGTCCCCCTTCCCCGCCGCCAGGTACACGCCCGGACGCAGTGCCAGGTACTCCTCGCAGCCTTGTGCCGCCACGTCCACCACCCCTTGCCCGGAACAGCCCACCAGCACGATACGAGTGCGCCGGCGCCGCAGGCAGCGGGGCAGGACCGACGGGTTGCCCGCACCGGCCGTGGCGAGGCGGGCCCCGGCCGGGACCGGGGACGTCCGGGCCCGAGCCCGTGCGGGTCGGGGGTGTCCACGAGGGACTGCAGCGTCAGCGGCAGGGCGCACAGGGACGGTTCGGCCTCCGCTGCCCGGCAGCGCTGCGTGGCGTTGGAGCAGCACGCGCCGGAACGGACGCGGGTGGGGAGGCTGCGGGGCGCCCCAGTACCGGGGCGCGAGTTTGCCGTCAGCCGGCTCGGAGCCGGATGCGTCGTTGTGCGCGGGGCAGTGGAAGGGCCGCACCGCGGCACCGGCCGCGCCCGCGACGTCCGCCGACCGTTCACCCTCGTCGATCGCGGCACGATACGGGCCCGAACGAGGCTCCTCGAGTGATGCGTGGTGCCCGGAGAGCACCATCGCAACGATCGGGAGCCTCGTCTCGTCACCCACCCTGTTGACCTGCTGTTCCACCCCGCAGTGACAGGACGGGAACGGTCACCAGAACTCGTAGAAGGCCTGGTTCTGCGTATTGTA
>Ga0070685_10001431_pt1 | contig 12516 bp, 9 predicted proteins | sample KBSS13LmetaG_FD_65651 | JGI IMG/M metagenome (GOLD analysis project Ga0070685, IMG submission 65651) | Switchgrass rhizosphere microbial communities from Kellogg Biological Station, Michigan, USA - KBS S1-3L metaG | ecosystem: Host-associated > Plants > Roots > Rhizosphere ...
CGCCGCACAGGCCGCGCTCGGACGTGAGCACGACCACAAGATGCACTTCATCCGAGCCGGTGCCCGTGATCAGGCGCGGACCGCCCGATCCCGGCGCAGCCGAAGCTGCGAGGTTGGCGATCACCGCCGCCATGCGCGAGGCATAGGGACGTGCGGCTTGCGCCGCTTCCTGCGCTCGCTTCAGCTTGGCGGTCGCCACCATCTGCAGCGCCTTCGTGATCTTCTGCGTCGACTTCACAGTCGCGATCCGGAGGCGGAATTCCTTCAAACTAGGCATGGATCAGATCCTGTCCTGGTCCTGCCGGGGTTACGCGAAGGTCTTCGAGAAGTTGTCGAGCACGGCCTTGATCGAATCCTCGATCTTCTTGCCGTCGGCGCCCGCCTTGGAGATGTCCTTCTCCTTACGGATGTCCTCGAGCAGCTGCTTGTTGTCCGCGCGAACGACGCGGAGCAGTTCCTGCTCGAAGCGGCCGACCGCCTCGGTCGGGATCTTGTCGAGATAGCCGCGGGTGCCGGAGTAGATCACAACCACCTGCTCTTCCATCGACAGCGGCGAGTATTGCGGCTGCTTAAGGAGCTGGGTGAGACGCGCGCCGCGGTTGAGCATGCGCTGCGTGGTGGCGTCGAGGTCGGAGCCGAACTTCGCGAAGGCCGCCATCTCGCGGTACTGCGAGAGTTCCGACTTCAGCGTGCCGGCCACCTGCTTGGTCGCCTTCACCTGGGCCGAACCGCCCACGCGCGACACGGAGAGGCCGACGTTCACCGCCGGACGGATGCCCTGGTAGAAGAGGTCCGTCTCGAAGAACACCTGGCCGTCGGTGATCGAGATCACGTTGGTCGGGATGTAGGCCGAGATGTCGTTGGCCTGGGTTTCGATGACCGGCAGGGCCGTCAGCGAGCCCGAGCCATGGTCCTTGTTCAGCTTCGCCGCGCGCTCCAGCAGGCGGGAGTGGAGATAGAACACGTCGCCCGGATAAGCTTCGCGGCCCGGCGGGCGGCGCAGCAGCAGCGACATCTGGCGGTAGGCGACGGCCTGTTTCGACAGATCGTCATAGATGATCAGAGCGTGCATGCCGTTGTCGCGGAACCATTCGCCCATGACGCAGCCGGTGAACGGCGCGATGTATTGCAGCGGGGCCGGCTCGGACGCCGTGGCGGCGACGACAATGGTGTACTCAAGCGCGCCGCGCTCTTCGAGCGACTTCACGACCTGCGCCACCGTCGAGCGCTTCTGCCCGATGACGACGTAGATGCAGTAGAGCTTCTCGCTCTCATTGCCGCGGGCGTTGACGGCCTTCTGGTTGAGGATGGTGTCGATCGCGAGGGCGGTCTTGCCCGTCTGGCGGTCGCCGATGATCAGCTCGCGCTGGCCGCGGCCGATCGGAACCAGCGAGTCGACGGCCTTCAGGCCCGTCGACATCGGCTCGTGCACCGATTTGCGCGGCAGGATGCCCGGCGCCTTCACGTCGACGCGGCGGCGCTCGGCCACGTTCTTGAGCGGACCCTTGCCGTCGATCGGCTCGCCGAGGGCGTCGACCACGCGGCCGAGGAGACCCTTGCCGACCGGGGCCGACACGATCTCGGACGTACGCTTGACGTTGTCGCCTTCCTTGATGCCGCGGTCGTCGCCGAAGATGACGACGCCGACATTGTCGCGCTCGAGGTTGAGGGCCATGCCCTTGATGCCGTTCTCGAACTCGACCATCTCGCCGGCCTGGCAGTTATCGAGGCCGTGCACGCGGGCGATACCATCGCCCACCGACAGGACCTGGCCGACATCCGACACTTGCGCGTCGTTGCCGAAATTCTTGATCTGGGCCTTCAGGATATCAGAGATTTCTGCGGCGCGAATGTCCATGGGCTCAGGCCCCCTTCATAAGGTTCGTCAGTGAATTCAGCTTGGTGCGGACCGAGGCATCAACCAGCCGCGATCCGATTTTGATCTGCAGTCCGCCGATCAGCGCGGGATCGATCTCGACATCGACCTGCACGGTGCGGCCTAGCGATTTGGAAACCGCGGATTCCAGTTGCAGCGTCTGCTCTGCCGTGATCGGGCGCGCGACACGGGCGACAACACGTGTCGAGCCACGGTGCTTGGCAGCTTTCTCGGCGAACGCCTTCGCGATCTGCGGGATGTCGCCTGCACGGCGGTTGAGCGCGGCGACGCCGATGAAGCGGCGCGTCAGCTGCGACAGGCCCAGCTTCTCTGCGAGCGCGGCGAGCACGGCCGCCTTCTCTTCCGATTTGTGGAGCGGCGACTTCATCGCCAGCGAGAGGGACTTGTCGCCCTCGATCAGTTTGGAGAGCTGGGTGAGGCCCTTGTCGACCGCGTCGACCTCTCCGGAATCGAGCGCCAGGTCGAACACGGCCGCCGCATAGCGGTGGGCGCCTTCGCTGATCGCGCCTGTCGATGAACCGGCCAAATCCGAGCCCCAGAAATCTTGCGGGCAGCTAACCCGCGAGCCCCGAATCCGCCGCACCCGGTTCGGGACAAAAATGATGTGAAATCAGCTACATGGATACGGGTAGCCGCCGCGCCGTCCGTCGCGCGGGTTGCTAGCACGTGCAAAGCCTTCGTGACAACACGCGGCAAACCGGAAAACCGCCAGTGTTTCCGGACGTTTCGTCGCGGCAGAGCGCCCTCACAAACAGGCCACCCGACCTGCCCGCCAGACCGCCAACAGGTTTCATGTCGGTCTCATCCGGATTACGAGCATTCATGGCCCAAAAGCCCATGGAAAACGCTCGCGCCTTCATCCGCGCCAATCTCCGGCTGGAGGCCGCGCCCGGCGTCCCGGAGATCCGCCTCTACCGCGCCCACGCGCAAAGCGGCCTCGGCCGCTTCGTGGGAGACAGCGCCTCACCCGACTCTCCGCCCTACTGGGCCCATACCTGGGCCGGCGGCACGGTCCTGGCCCGCCATATCCTCACCCACCCCGACACTGTAAGGGGCCGCCGCATCCTCGATCTCGGATGCGGCTCGGGCATCGTCGCCATCGCCGCGGGCCTCTCCGGCGCCGCCTCCGTCACCGCCGCCGACATCGACCCCAACGCCATCGCCGCGACGGAACTCAACGCCGACGCCAACGGCGTCACCCTCGCCACACTCCTCGCCGACGTCCTCGACGGCCCCCCGCCCGCCTGCGACTTCATCCTCGCGGGCGATACCTTCTACGACCCCGCCCTCGCCCGCCGTGTCACCACCGCCCTCGACCGCTGGGGCGTCCCCACCCTGGTCGGCGACATGGGCCGCACCCCGCTCCCGCTGGACCGTCTCGACCCCGTTGCCCGCTACGACGTCCCCGATTTCGGCCAGCCCCACCCCATGCCTGCAACCGTCTTCCGCTTCCGGCTCAAGCAGTCGGCCTAAACCGACACCGCAATCGCGCCGCATTGCCCTCGGCCCGGCCTGTGGCCAAGTGCTGACACCTCAAAGGACTTGGCCCATGACCGACCTGTTCTCCCCCATGACCCTCACCCGGGGCCCGGCATGGAAGAACCGCTTCATGCTGGCGCCGCTGACCAACACGCAGAGCCATCCCGACGGCGTGTTGTCGGACGAGGAATTCAATTGGCTTACCAAGCGCGCCGACGGCGGCTTTGCGCTCACCATGACCTGCGCCGCCCATGTCGAAGCCCGTGGGCAAGGCTTCCCCGGCCAGCTCGGCGTCTTCGATGACAAGCACCTTGAAGGCCTCACGCGCCTCAGCACAGCCATCAAGGCGAAGGGCGCCGTTTCCTCCGTCCAGATCCACCACGCCGGCAGCCGTTCGCCCAAGGAACTCGTTGGCCAGCCCGTCTGTCCGAGCGATGAACCCAAGTCCGGCTCACGCGCCCTCCTCCCCGCCGAAGTCGAAGCCCTGCGTGACAACTTCATCGCCGCCGCAAAGCGCGCCGAACGCGCCGGGTTCGATGGCGTCGAGATCCACGGCGCCCACGGCTATATCCTCGCGCAGTTCCTCTCGTCCGAGATCAACAAGCGCGACGACAAGTGGGGCGGCAGCCTCGAGAACCGCGCGCGCCTCATCTTCGAGATCATCGACGGCATACGCCGTGAATGCCGCCCGGACTTCCAGCTCGGCCTGCGCCTCTCGCCTGAACGCTTCGGCCTCAAGCTCCCGGAGATCCACGACGTGGTCACGGAGATCCTGAGCCAGGGCAAGATCGACTTCCTCGACATGTCGCTCTGGGACTACGCCAAGGAGCCAAACGACGAGCCGTACAAGGGCCGCACCTTGATGAGCTACTTCACCGACATCCCGCGCGGGAATGTCCGCCTCGGCGCCGCCGGAAAAGTCATGAGTGCAAAAGACGCGAGATCAGTCCTCAAAGCCGGCTGCGACTACGTCGTCATCGGCCGCGCCGCCATCCTCCGCCACGACATCGTCAACCGCATCCGCCGCGACCCGGCCTACACGTCCCCTCCGACGCCGGTCACCATCCAGCACCTGAAAGACGAAGGCCTTTCCCCGCGCTTCATCCAGTACATGCGCCAATGGCCCGCCTTCGTGGAGGACGAACCCGCGGCGGCGTAGCTACCGTACTTTTCTCCCCCGCCCTCGGGCGTGGGAGGAAAGGCTTTAGCGCTTCGGCCTCTGCTTCGCCGCCTCCTCTTTTCGGTCATCCGCCCGGGCGCCTGCAAGAATGTTGGCAATCGCGTGGTTCCCTTCATGGCACGCGTTCTCGTAGATCGGCTGGCCCGACCGCCGCATTGTGTATTCCGCCATCCACGGCCGCGCATAGACCAACGGGTCGTCGACCGTGAAGCGATAGAGCAGCTCATCCACCGCCACCAGCGCGAACCACTCCGTCACCTTAGCCTCGCGGCGTTCGACCATCCCCATGCTTCCCAGGTCGTCTCTGAAGTTGACCGTCTCGACCACCAGCGTATCGCCCTCCCAGCGCGCGATGGAATCGCCGCGCCACGACGTGATAGCCGCCGAACTGTGCTTCGATGCGAACGGAATGATCCGCAGGTCGCCCGTGTGTTCTGTCTGGATCACCAGATGGTCCCGCGTCTGCACGAAGCGGCTCAGCATCAGTTCGGGCATGATGGCCAGCGGCGTGCGCCCTGCCCCGGTGATGCAGCGTTCCTGCGTGCGCCGCTGCTCGTAGCTGTCCGGGCGCGAGCGCCACTCGACCCGGCTCTTCTCCGCCAGCGCCTTGCCGGCGTCCGTGTAAGGCAGTTTGCCGTCCGCCGGGTCGATGATCTGCGAAGACCGGAATTCGCCGTTCACCCGATTCAGCGTCCGCGCCGGCTGGTTCTCGATCGGCGTGCCTCCGATCGCCACCTCGCGCCCTTTGAGCAGCTTCAGCGCCGTCTCCTGCGCCATATCCGTCGGCACGATCAGCGCCGTCAGCTCTGGCGGACGCTCGAGCAGCGTCTGCGTATGCCGGTCCCACACGCCCTGGAAATCCGGATGCCCATCTGCCGTGCGCGGCATGCCCTGCGCCAGCACTTCGGGCGCCGCCAGGACGCACGCCAGACCCACGATAGCGGCCACCCAGGAACGCATGTCCCCTCCGCACATGACGCAAAGACCCTAGCCCAAACGAGCGCCGGAGAGAACGGGCGGTAATTTGCGCGGCCCGCGAAACGAACCGGCCGGACTCTCGCGAGCCCGGCCGGTGTTTCAGTCTCTAATCAGGGCAGCGCCTACTTCAGCCGCTCGCCGCGAGCCTGAGCCGCCCGTGCGGCCTGCTCGCGCTTGGCCATTTCCTGCATCGCCGCGCCGAGTTCCTGACCCGTGAGAGCGCCGGACTTGTCGGCGTCAATCGCCGCGAAGTTCGCCTTGAAGTCCTTGAACATGTCGGACTTCAGTTCGGCTTCCTGGAGCTGGCCGTCGCGGTTGTCGTCGGCGACCGTGATCAGCTGGGCGTCTTCCAGTTGCTTCTGCAGGTCGTCACGGCGGTTCTTCGCCGTTTCATCCTTCCAGCGGAACTGCACGCCCGTGAACAGCATTTCGTCGAACGATTGCTCGCCCCACGGAACCGTCTTGGTCGGGTTCGTCAGCGCCTTCGCGTTGTCCAGTTCAAGCGCCTTGTTGTTCACCGAGTTGTCGTACCAGTAGTCGGCGACCAGCTTGGTGCCGGCTGGCAGGTCGATCAGTTGCTTGAAGACGTACTCACGCTGCCAGTTGAAGTCGTAGTGCGGCATGTTGATGAGGATCTCTTCCTTGCCGTCCGGATAGATCGCCGTGAGCTTGGAAGCATAGCCGCGATAGTGCGCGTGAATCTGCGCGGCGTAGACCTGCACCGGCGCCGGGAATTGCACATACGCCGTCTCATGCCAGCGCGCCTCGTTCGGCGCGATGGTGATCGAGGGGTCGGCGATGATGATCTGGCGCTTCACCAGCTCGGGATCTTCCTTCGCCCAGTAGAAGCCGAGCTTGGAGTTGTCGACGAACTCTTTCCCGGTCGGCGTGTAGTGCATCTGGAACGAGATCGCCCCGCCTGCCGGGATCCAGGTAGCCCACTTGTCCGGCGCCATGTTGGATTCCGAACCGACGGCGTATCCGCCCATCGACACGTTCCAGTCGAAGCCGCGTCCGCCCTTCGGGATTTCCTTCATCCAGCCGGCGAGGATGTGGTGCACGCCCTGGCGGTTGCCCGCCTTGAACGTCGTGGCCTTCAGCCACTTGCCTTCCTTCATCGGGTTGGCAACCACCGGAAGCTGGTAGTCCACGACGCCTCGCGCCGGCACAGTATAGGCCGGGATGTCGACGATCAGGTCCGGCTTGCCCAGCGGCCATTCGGCCCGCTCGGTCACGCCCGCGATCAGCGGATCGGGGTTCGTGCCTTCGACGATGTCGCTCGGCGCGCCTGCTTCGATCCAGTGGATCAGCGTCTTGGTCTCGGCCTCGGTGAGGTTCTCGTCGCTGTCGAAGACGCCGTAGTGGCGGTCAACATCGTAGGGAGGCATGCGGTCCGTGCGGATCGCTTCCCGGATCATCGGGGCAAAGCCCTTCACGATGGCGTAGTTCGACATCTGCCAAGGAGCGATCCCGCCCTTCTGGTGACAGTCGACGCAACGCTTCATCAGGATGGGCGCGACTTCCTTGGTGTAGGAGATCTTCTGGAAGCCGGCTTGAGCGTCTTTCGAGAAGTCCGCGAACACGACCGGCGTGCCTTTGACTGCCATCTCGGCCTTGGTCACCGGCTTGCCCGCCGTGAATTCGGTGATGGCGGCTTCCGCGCCCGCAACGTCGCCGTGATAGACGACTTTCCAGGTCTTGGGATCGACGACGAATGCTTCGCCCGCTTTCGTCACGCCGAGCGGTCCGCCGACCAGCTGGAATTCATCGTCGAGCACCGGGACCGTGAGCCCCTGCTCTTTTGCTTCGGCCGAGATCGTCTCGCGCGTATCCGTGGGCGAAGAGTTGATCAGCTGGACCACGATGTCCTTGTGCGCGTCGGAAAACACCTGCGCCGCTTTTGCAGCTGCGCGCGAGCCCTCATCGCCGACCACGTGAGACACCAGCAGAACCGCCGGCGTGTGCGTGTCGTATTTCAGCGAATGGCCCATGCCGCCCTGGTCGACCAGCATGTAGTTGTCGACCTGCGTACCGACGAGCTTGGTTGCCGGCTCGCTCGAGCAGGCCGCGAGGCCGATGATCGATGCGGTGGCGAGGAGGCCTGTCAGGATTTTTTTCATTATGAAGCTCCCTGGATCGGCCCCTTCTCAGACGAGATCGCCTGGGGGTGGGTTAGCCGATCGTTGTTTTTAAAGTCCGGTCCCGATTCCGGCGGAAAGTACTCCTACTTGACGCTGTCAACAATCCGGCGCCGTGGCGGCGCCCCGATAAAATGCCTGTAACAAATAGATCCCGTCGTGACGCGCGCGTCCCTATCAGGCCGGCGCCCCGGCGGGCGGCTGCGAGATCGGGCGCACTGGCTTCGTCGCCTGGATCTGCCGCCACACCTCCCAGCCGAGCCCGATCGTCCAGGCCAGCGCCGCGATCGAAAGCATCAGCGTAAGCCCGTATTCCGGCCAAGGCAGCAGGTCGCGAAGGTTTTCATCCGCTCCCACTCCCAGCGTCGTCTGAAGCAGCGGCTTGGACTGCAACAGCACCCAGATCACCGCCAGCCCGCCGACATGCCCGGCAATGCTCACCACAGACCGCACCCTGCTCCAGGCCGGATAGACAAGGTCCGCCGCATGCACCGCCGCCGTCAGACACGCGAGCACCAGGACCGGCAGGTACACCGCATCCCACACCTGCGTCGGCTCGACGATGATCGAGCGCCCTTCCCGGCCGATCTCGTCGGGAACTGAGATCACGCCCATCCACCACAGGATGAACACCGCATCAAACGCCAGCGAGAAGGCCGAGTCGAACAGCGATTTGGGCTTGCGCACATTGTCATGCGGCAGCGTCTTCGGATTCCAGCCCTGCGCCAGCTTCACCGGCGCCTGCGTGCGCTCCATCACCATGAACGCCAGCGTGACGAGACCGAACACCATGGCTAGCGGCTCCCACCAGTTGAGCACGTTGATGATGAACGCCGACATCGGCCGCGCGGAGTCGAACACGCGGATCACCGTCAGCACGACCAGCACCACCAGCGCGATGCCGAGCGCCGTGCGCTGCGCCGGCCAGAACCATGGGAACAACCCCGGCCCGATCAGGTATTGCTGGCTCTGATAGCGCGCGGCCACGAGCGTCGGATGGCCGTATTCCTTGAGGATGGCTGCCACCTCATCCGGCTTGACCTCACGCCCCGGCTCTGCCGACTTGGCATCGATGCGCCCCTCGATGGCTTCGCGGAGTTCCGCGACGATGTCTGCCGCCTGCTCCTTCGGCAGGCGCCGTTCGACCGCTGCGAGATAACGCTCCAGCAAGTCGTGCGAAGGCGCCTGCGCTATCCCGGAATAGCGCGCGGCGACATCCGAAGGCGCGCCGAACTCCGCCAGCAACGCCGCCATCTCAAGGTCGGTCGGCTCTCGCCCGAGCTTCGCCTCGAGCGCATCGACCTTGTTCGACAGGTCCTTGTAGATCATGGCCGAAGTCTTGAGCCTGCCCATGCCGGACAGATTCCGTTCGACCTCTTTCACGTATTGAGTCACGGGGTTCATCACCCAGCCTCCTTCAGGCCAGTTGTCTTGGGCAGGCCAGTTGTCTTGGGCAGGCCAGCTGCCTGCTTGGCGGACGGTTCAAGAATCTGTTCGAGCGCGAGATTCATCGCCCGCCATTCACCGGCCAGTTGCGCCAGCGCTTCGGCGCCATCTGGCGAGAGCCGGTAAAACCGCTTCTGCCGCTTGGCGTCCTCGCGCCATTCCGATGTGAGGAGCCCCTGGGACTCCAGCCGCCGCAGCATCGGATAGAGCGCGCCCTCATCGATCTCGATGCCCTGCTCAGCCAGCTCAGAGCGCAGCGTGTAGCCGTATTTCTCGGTCCGCAGCGCCCCCAACACGGCCAGGATCAACGTCCCCCGCCGCAGCTCCAACCGCAAAGTCTCAATGATATCAGTGCTTAACGGCATGTGTTCCATACAGTGTGCGTTACACAGTATGTAGCGTACAGGAAGCAACGAATGCAAGAGGAATCTGCATCCCTTTGCGCGTAACCTCGAGACACAGCCTTCTCGCCGCCTTCGCCCTGCCCCTGCTGGCGCTGCCTCAGCTCGGTCCAGCGGCAGTGTTTCGACACCATCGACAACGTCAAACCCGAGGCCGACGGACTTGGCGCCCAGATGGCGGAGCCCTGGCGTAATCGCTGCTCGTCGCGCCAACGCGTCAGCGCGCCGCGCAGGCAGCGCGGCGGCCCAAAACAAAACCGCCGCGCGGTAAGGCGCGGCGGTCGTGTTCAGGAAAGATGCGCCTCTAGTTCCTCGGGCGGTTCATCATGGCCATGACGCCGCTGGCGGCGAGCTCTTTCTCATCCAGCGCGCCGTCCTTGTTGGCGTCGACGCTATCGAACTTCGCGTTGATCATGGTGGCGATCGGTCCGCGGATTTCCGACTTCTGGATTTTCTCGTCCAGGTTGTCGTCCATCATTCCCATCAGGCGGCCGCCGCGCATGTCGGCGGTGGCGTCAGCCGGCTTGGCTGCCGTCTCGTCGCTCCACTGGTAGTAGATCGAGGTGTAGTGCATCTCCTCCCAGCTCTGGTCGCCCCAGATGACCTTCTCGTTCGGGTTGGGGTTCACCGCGTTGCGCACCGAATTGTCATAGAGGTACGTTGCGACGAGCTTGGCCCCGGCGGGCACCTTCACCGGCTCGGCGAAGTCATAGGTGCGCTGCCAGTTGAAGTCGTAGCGCGGCAGGTTGATCAGCTCTTTCTTCGTGCCGTCGGGCAGGATCATGTCGAGCTTGCCGGCCAGGCCGCGATAGTGGGTGTGCAGGAACACCGAATAGAGCAGCGCCTCCTTCGGGAATTTCAGGTAGGCGACTTCCTTGTGCATGTCCGTGTTCGGCGGAAGCTCGATGAAATTGTCCGCGATCACGGTGTGGCGCATGATCTTCTCGGGCGTCTGGCCTTCCGGATAGAAGTAGAGCGCCATCTTGGAATTGTCGGGCGCCACCTTGCCATAGGGCGTGTAGTGCAACTGGAAGCCCATATGCCCGCCCGGCGGCAGGTAGATGCCAAGGCCCGCAGGCACCTGGAAGCTTTCACCGCCCACGGCATATTCGCCATAGTTGGCTTCCCACTGGCTGGCAGAAGCTGGGCCCGCCTTGGGCGTGCCGGGGATGTAGCCCGCGAGAATATGGTGCACGCCGCGACGGTCGCCCGGCATCAGCGTGGCGGCCTTGACCCAGCGCCCGGTGGTGAGCGGGTTGGCGGTAGTCGGATACTGGTAAACGACCTCGCCCGAGGCCGGGATCTGGAAGGTGGGAACATCCAGGATGAGGTCCGGCTTGCCCAGCGGCCATTCAGGAGCAACCGACTTCACGGCTGCGAGCGGGTCTGCGCCCTCGCCTCTCGGCGCGCCGGCGTCGACCCAGTGGACCAGCGTCTTCATCTCGGCGGCGGTGAGGTCCTGGTCATGCTTGAACTTGCCGATGGTCGGATCGGGATGCCAGGGCGGCATGCGATCCGTGCGGATCGACTCGCGGATCATCGGGGCGTAGCCCTTGACCAGATTGTAGTCGCTCATGGCAAAGGGCCCGATGCCGCCGGTCTGGTGGCAGGTCACGCACTTGGCCGAAAGGATCGGGGCGACATCCTTGGCATAGGAGATCTTCGCGAAGTCAACGGCGCGATCGCGCGCCGGGAAGCCGATCGAGGCGCCCTTGCCGGCGACCATCGAAGCCTTGATCGCCTGGCCGGCCTTGGCGTTAGCCAGGGCCTCGGCGAGATAGCTGCCGCCCTTCTTCTTCGCGCCCTGTGCATCGAACGGGCCGGCATAGAGAACCTTCAGCGTCTTGGGCTCGATGACATAGGCATCGCCCACGTGCTGGACATTCAGCATCTCGCCGACGAGCTGCACGTCATCGTCGAGCACCGGTGTGGCCCATCCTTGCGAGGCGGCCTCGGCTTCGATCGCCTTGCGGCCATCGCGCGCGTCCGAGTTCAGCATGAAGAAGGCGGTGTCGGGGTTGGCGGCGCGGAGCGCTTCGAGCTGCTTGCCGATCCGGCGGGATTCGGCATCGCCATTGACCTGGGCGACGATCACGATCGCCTTCACGTCGACGAGGCGCTTTATCTCCTGGGCGAAGCCCGTGTTGTCGACGAGGCGGAAGTCTCCGGCGGTCGTCAGGGCCGGCCCGGCGGCCAGTGGCGACTCCTTGTCGGCGAGGGCTACGCCTGCAACGGCGAGGACCAGGGCAAGACCTGCAACGCCTGCGATCAGTTTCGTTTTCATCAGACTCTTCCGCCGTGGCCTTCCCCAACGCCGCCGGCACCATGCCAGCAGCCGAGCGGCCTGCCAACGCGGCGCTTAGGGGGCGCCGTGGGGGAAGCCGATCACATGGACAGGAGGAATAGCGGTTTCAGGCCTTACCCGATCCCTAATTCGGCCCGTTGAAATGCAAGACAGGGCGTCAATCGGTGTGGAGATCAGGAATCTGTCCCCGGCCACATATGCGGGAGCTTCGAGGCCATCCAGCGCGTGATGTGTGCGTTCACCTCTGACGGTTTCTCCTGCGCCATCCAGTGGCCGGTATCGAGAATGGCTTCGGTGAGGTCCGCGCAGGCTGCGCGCATCGGATCGGCCAACCGCGTGCCGACGGTGGCGCAGACATAGTCATAGCGTGCGTGAAGGAAGAGCACAGGCATGGCGAGGCGCCAGTTGTGTTTCACGCGGTTGGCATAATCGAGATTGCCCTGCGCATTCATGTACCAGGAGTTGGGACCGAAGAAGCCGTTGCGGCCGAGAGCCTCGGCATAGACCTGCGCCTCCTCCTCGCTGAGCACGCGTGTGTCGAGCGGGGAGTCAGGCGCGCGCTTGGCCGCGCCGAACCAGCCGCCATTGGCGCGCACAGCTGACGTGACCGAGGGCTGACCCATGCGGCTCGGCGCGCCGCCGCGAAAGAGCACGCGGACCGTGGCGTGCGGATCGGCTTCCATCTCGGCCTG
>Ga0070685_10001435_pt1 | contig 12500 bp, 8 predicted proteins | sample KBSS13LmetaG_FD_65651 | JGI IMG/M metagenome (GOLD analysis project Ga0070685, IMG submission 65651) | Switchgrass rhizosphere microbial communities from Kellogg Biological Station, Michigan, USA - KBS S1-3L metaG | ecosystem: Host-associated > Plants > Roots > Rhizosphere ...
ATCCCGGAGGAGTTTGGGAAGTATCTGCTTCTCAAGAAATTGACCGAGGATCCGCTCGGCGAGACCTTTCGCGCCGGCCGGGCCGGCGGCAGCGGCATGGAGCAGGTGGTCCTGCTCCGCGTCTTCAACGGCAAGGGGCTCGACGGCGAGAAGCTCTGGGCCCGGGTCTCGGGGCGGGCCGCCGTCCAGGAGATCCTGAAGAGCCCCAATATCGGCAACGGCGTCGATCTCGGCCGCGTGCGGAGCTTTCCCTATACGGCCTACGACTACATCTCGGGCAAGAGCCTCGCGACGGTCTTCGCGCAGTCGGCCCGGCAGCACTCCCCCATCCCCACCGACCATGCCCTGCTGATCGCCGAGCGCCTCGCGCTGGCGCTGGCGGCGGCCAACGAGAGCCGCATCCAGGACGAGCGGCTGCTGCACGGGTTCGTGGTGCCGCACCTGGTGATGATCTCGAACGAGGGGGAGACCCGCCTGCTCGGCTTCGAGGTGGCTCCCGGCCTGCGCGATCTCGCCGCCGGCGGCTGGCAGGACCCGGCGCTGCGCCCCTATCTGGCCCCCGAGGCCCTGAGCGGCAGTCCGACGGCCAAGTCCGACGACGTCTATTCGCTGGGCGCCATCCTCTTCGAGCTGCTGACCGGCGAGCGCCTGCCGGCCGCCCCCGCCGAGGGTTACGCGGGCATCATCGACGCCGCCCAGCTCCCCAACGAGGGGACCGGGCTGCCGGAGCCGGTCGCGGCCCTGCTCAAGAAGAGCCTGGTGCCCCGCGAGCAGCGGATCGCCGACGCGGTCACCTGGCACAAGACGCTGTCGAAGCTGATGATCGACGGCAGCTTCAGCCCGACCACCTTCAACCTCGCCTTCTTCATGCACAGCCTCTTCCGCGACGAGATCGAGCGGGAGAACCAGGAGGTGCAGGCCGAGAAGAAGCTCGAGATGACGCCGCGGCCGGCCGCTCCGGCCCCGGTGCCGGTGGCCGCTCCGGCCCCGGCGGCGCAGGACCTGCGCGAGAAGACCGGCGTGCGCGAGGCCACTTGGCCGGGGACACACGCGCAAGCCGCCCAGGTGGCGGAGCCCTCGAAGAAGCCGCTCTGGATCGGGATCGCCGCGGCCGCCCTGATCGCCCTGGCCGCCGGCGGCTATTTCCTCTTCGGCCGCGGCGAGGCGCCGGCCGCTTCGGCGCCCGCCATCCCGCCCCCCGCCCAGGTCGCGTCGATGCCGGGAGGCCTGCAGCCCGCGGCCTCGCCGGCGGTCGGCACGGCGGGAGCGCCGGCCGGCCCGACGCCGGAGGAGCTCCAGGCGCAGATCCAGTCGATGTTCGAGGCCCGCAGCAAGGAGATGGAGGACAAGCTGAAGGGGCAGTACGACGACCGCATCAAGCAGCTCCAGCAGCAGCTCCAGGAGAGCAAGAAGGCCGCCGATCCGGCCCGGACGGAGCGGATCGCCGAAAAGGTCGATCCGCCGGCCCCGGCGCCGGTGGAGACCCGCGCCGTGCCCAAGCCCGAGACCGCCGCGCCGCCGCAGGTCACCCCGCCGCAGGTCAGCGCGCCGGCGCCGGTGGTCGAGAAGCCGGCCCCCGCTCCGGCCCCGGCCAACAACCCCGCTCCTTCCCAGCCGGCGGCCTCCAGGCCGCAGGCGCAGGTGCAACTGGGGGATCTGGTGCAGCCCGGCGCCGGAGTGGCGGCGCCCAAGCTATCCTCCAACCTCGATCCCCGCTACCCGCCCGCGGCGAAGCACCTCAACCGCTCGGCCCAGGTGGACATCAAGGTGCTGGTGGACGAGCGCGGCCAGGTTCTGGACGCCGACCGCATCGGTGCCAAGGCCGGTTTCGGCTTCGACGAGGCGGCCATCGACGCGGCCCGCAAGGCGCGCTTCCAGCCCGCCACCAAGGACGGCATCCGGGTGAAGATGTGGACCACCCTGCGGGTGAACTTCAAGCCGATGTAGGAGTGTCGCCCCTTCGGGGCGGGGAGGGGACAAGCCCCTCCCCTACGAAAAACCCTCGCCGCAGAGTCCCCCTCTTCTCCCGGTGAGGGAGGGCGGGAGGGGACGGGAGAAGAGGGCCGGGGTGATGAGGGCCGAACGCAGAAAGGGCACCCCGCGGGGTGCCCTTTTTCATTCCGGCGGGAGCGGAAAACTAGATGTCGGCGTTCTTGAGGCTGGCGACCAGCTTCTGGATGCAGGGCTTCATGACCTTGTCGAACATCCGGTTGTCGTCGACGCCGCCGCCGACGCCGAACACCGACACCCGGACGCTGCTCTCCTCCTGGCTCGCCTCGTCGGCCCAGGCGATCTCGCCCGTGCTGGTGTCGATGATGCGGGCGTTGAGCGCCGCCACGAACTTGCGCTTGCCGGCGAAGACGCCGCCGCCGCCGCCGCTGACGTCGGTGTTGCCGTACTCGGTCACGGCGCCGGTCAGCAGGTAGTTGACGCCGAGGAGCTTGCCGACGCGGACGGCGGTCTTCGGATCGACGTCGCCCGAGAGGGTCAGGCCCTTCTCCTTCATCAGGGCCTCGAGCTGCTCGCGCTCGACGACGCGGAACTTGCCGCTCTTGACCAGCTCGGTGACGAAGACGTCCTGGGCGGCTTCGGCGCCGCCGTGGTACCACCACTGGTTGTCCGCCTTGTTCTTGAACTCGAGGACGGCGATACGGGGCTTGTCGGCCTTGCCCGCCGCCTGGATCAGGCCCGGAGCCGCGAGGACCGCGAGCAGCAGGGCACCGCAAATTGCGAGAGACGAAACGCGCTTCATGATAGGAGCCTCCTTCAAGGGAAAGACTTGGTTCCCCGATTTTACCCGAGAACGCTCGTCCACCACCAATTCCCTCAGCCGACCTCCTCGGCGGAGAGCTCCTGCGCGTCCACCACGCAGAGCGCCGTCATGTTCACGATGTCGCTCACCTCGAGGCCGCTCTGGAGGACGTGGACCGGCCGCGCCATCCCCAGCAGGACCGGGCCGATCGCCTCCGCTCCGGCCAGCCGCCAGATCAGCTTGTAGGCGATGTTGGCCGACTGCAGCTCGGGGAAAATGAGGACGTTGGCCGGCTGCCGCAGCCGGCTCCAGGGGTAGTTCTCCTGGAGCATCCGCTCGAAGACGGCGGTGTCGGCCTGCATCTCGCCGTCGATCTCCAGCTCCGGCTCCAGCCGGGAGACGATCTCGACGGCGCGGCGCACCTTGCGTGCCGACGGGTGGTTGTTCGAGCCGAAGTTCGAGAACGAGAGCATGGCGACCCGGGGCACGACGCCGAAACGGCGGGCGAACGTGCAGGTGAGCAGGGCGATCTCGGCCAGCTCCTCGGGGGTGGGGTCGATGTTCACCGTGGTGTCGGCGAGGAAGAACAGGCGGTCCTGGAGGATCAGGACGTAGGCGCCCGAGACCCGCCGCACGCCGGGGCGCGTGCCGACGATCTGGAGCGCCGGGCGGATCGTCTCGGGGTAGGACTGGGTGAGCCCCGAGATCAGCCCGTCGGCGTCCCCCCTCTCGACCATCATGGTGCCGAAGTAGTTGCGCTGGCGCATCCGCTTGCGCGCCTCGACCAGGGTCATCCCCTCGCGCCGCCGCATCTCGTGCAGGTGCTGGACGTAGGGCTCGAAGTTCTCGCAGCTCTCGTTGTGGATGATGGTGATGCGCTCCTCCGGCAGGTCGAGGGCGCGCAGCCGGTCGGCGATCACCTCCCGGCGGGCGAGCAGGATCGGGTGCGCGATCCCCTCGTCGACCAGGATCTTGGCGGCGCGCAGGATCTGCTCGTGCTCCCCCTCGGGGAAGACCACCCGCCGGGGGGAGCGCCGCGCCTGGTCGAGGATGCCGCGCATCAGCTCCAGCCGGCGGGAGATCAGCGTCTCCAGCCGCCGGTGGTAGGCCGCGAAGTCGGGGATCGCCACCCGCGCCACGCCGGTCTCCATCGCCGCCCGCGCCACCGCCGGCGGGACGCGCAGCAGCACGCGGTAGTCGAACGGCTTGGGGATCAGGTACTCGCGGCCGAAGCGGAGCGACTCGAGGCCGTAGGCGCGCAGCACCGCGTCGGGCACGTCCTCGCGGGCGAGCCCGGCCAGGGCCTTGACCGCGGCGAGCTTCATGGCGTCGTTGATGTCGGTCGCCCGCACGTCGAGCGCGCCGCGGAAGAGGAAGGGGAAGCCGAGGACGTTGTTGACCTGGTTGGGATAATCGCTGCGGCCGGTGGCGATGATGGCGTCCTCGCGGGCCGCCCGCACCTCCTCGTAGCCGATCTCGGGGTCGGGATTGGCGAGCGCGAAGACGATCGGGTCGCGCGCCATCCCGCGGATCATCTCCTGGCTCACCACGCCGCCGACCGAGAGGCCGATGAAGACGTCGGCGCCGATCAGGGCCTCGGCCAGGGTGCGCGCCGGGGTATCGGCGGCGAGCAGCCCTTTGTAGGGGTCCATGTCCTCGGTCCGCCCCTGGTAGACCACGCCGGTCTTGTCGCACAGGATGATGTTCGACCGCCGCGCTCCGAGCTCCAGGTAGAGGCCGGCGCAGGCGAGGGCGGCGGCCCCCGCGCCGGAGAAGACGATGCGGGCCTCCTCGATCGTCTTGCCGGCCACGGCGAGCGCGTTGAGCAGCGCGGCGCCGGAGATGATCGCCGTCCCGTGCTGGTCGTCGTGGAAGACCGGGATGTTCATCTCCGCCTTCAGGCGGCGCTCGATCTCGAAGCACTCGGGGGAGCGGATGTCCTCGAGGTTGATGCCGCCGAAGGTCGGCTCGAGGAGCTTGACGGTGCGGATGAACTCTTCCGGGTCGGTGGTGGCGACCTCGATGTCGAAGACGTCGATGTCGGCGAAGCGCTTGAAGAGGACCCCCTTGCCCTCCATCACCGGCTTGCCGGCGAGGGCGCCGATGTTGCCCAGCCCGAGCACCGCGGTGCCATTGCTGATCACCCCCACCAGGTTCCCCTTGGCGGTGTACTCGTAGGCCGTCAGGGGGTTCTGCGCGATCTCCAGGCAGGGGTAGGCGACGCCGGGGGTGTAGGCGAGCGAGAGGTCCCGCTGGGTGACGGTGGACTTGGTGGGGACGACCTGGATCTTCCCCTTCCGCCCCTGCGAGTGGTAGGCGAGCGCGTCCTCGCGGCTGATTTTCTTGGAGATCATAGAGGGATGGATCTTACTAGATCGGCCGGACCCAGGGCGTTGCCCTGGGCTAAAGGAGCCCGGGCCTTTGGCCCTTCCCCCAACCAGAATTTGTTTGAGGCCCAACGGGCCGCCCTTCCTCAGCCCAGGGCAACGCCCTGGGTCACGGGGTGATCCTCCTTCGGAGCCACATTCAAATCGGCCCGCCTCGGCTAAGCTCCCCCCATGATCGTCGTCCCGGAAGGCCCCACCCTCCTGCTCGTCACCCAGCCCGACCATGCCCATTTCTCGGGAGAGTTGCTGTCGCTCTGGCGCGCCGGCGGCCTGCCGGGCCATCCGCGGCGGGACGACCTGCTGTTCGCCGCCCGCGAGCACGACAACGGCTGGCGCGAGGCCGACGCCGCCCCGCGCTGGAACGCCGAGGGCGGCCGCCCCCATGACTTCATGACCCTCCCCCGGCAGGAGCGGATCGAGATCTGGGAGCGCGGCACCTGCCGGTTCGCGGCGGAACGCCCCTACGCGGCCCTGCTGATCACCCGCCATGCCCTCAACCTCTTCGGCGGCCGCCGCGGCGAGGAGGGGTGGGACCCCTTCCTGGATTTCCTGGACGATTTCGAGGGCAGCCTGCTGGAGGAGACCGGCGCCGGGCGGGACGAGGTGGAGGCGGACTACCCGCTGATCGACCTCGGGGACCTGATCTCGCTCACCGCCTGCACGCGGAGGAGCGAACCGATCGAGCGGCACGGGGTGCGGATCGTGCCCGCGCCCGGGGCGGACGCAGCCGTCGGCCTCGCTCCGCTCCCGCTCGCCGGGGCGACCACCTTCCGCGTCCCCTGCCGCCGCATCCCGCTGCGGGACTACCGGGGGGACGCCGATCTCGGCGGCGAGCTCGCCGCCGCCCGCTGGGAAGAGATGACCGTGCGGATCACGGAGACCGTCAACCCCGAGCCTTGAGGCGCGACCGTTTCGTCGCAGGCGGCCCGGACGGCAGCACCATCTGCTCGAAGACCCGGCGATAGAGGAGCAGCAGGTCGGTGAACACCTGGCTGAAGGCCTGATCGGTGGTGTCGGCCAGCAAGGTGTTGCCGTTGTTGTGGAGCGCGGGCATGTAGAGCGGCCCCTCGCGAGGCGCCTCGGCGGCGGCCGGAATCCCGTCCTCCCGCTCTCCCCCCTCTTCCGCGGCGCTCTCCTCTTCCCCGGCTTCGGCCCGCGCCAGGTCGGCCGCCCGGCGGTCGACCAGATAGAGGGTGTAGAAGAACTCGAAGTAGCCGACCTTCAGGGCGTTGAGCACCTTCTCCAGCGAGTCCAGCTTGGGGAGCTCCTTGCCGTTCTCGTACTTGGAGAGCTGACTCTTGCCGATTCCCGCCTCGCGGGCGACGCGGGCCTGACTCTTCCCTCGGAGCTCGCGCAGGAGGCTGAGCGTCCGGCCCAGATTGACGAACATGGCCATGGGCGAAATGTATCGGCTTCCCGACACGCATTGCAAGCACAAGTTACTGAAAGGAATGAGCTTACGTCCACAGCCGGTTACCATTGGAGGATATCTGAAGACCCGCTCCGCGCCGCGGAATCCGAATTCGTAACGGAGTTCGGTAACTTATGATGCCTGGAGAGATCCAGGACGGACTCAGCGCTTGCGCTTGGGGCCCGGCCGGCGCCTGGTTCCCGGTGCCGGCGCTTTCGGCGGGGCGGCGGCGGGCTCGCCGCCGGAGGGTCCGGGCTCGGGATTCTTCGGCAGGACCCGGAAGAGGACGACCAGGTCGCCGACCTCGAAGGCGCCCTGCGCGACCGGACGCGGCTGGTGGAGCGTCGCGTCGACGAAGGATTCGACCCGGTTCAGGACGTCCTGGATCTCCTGCGGCCAGTTCCCCTCGCCCTCGGCCTCGCCGGGAGCGGCGCCGGGCTGCTGGCGCTCGACCGCCAGCGCCTCGGACTCGACCATGTCGTAGCGGCGGAAGAACTCGCGCCGGCTCACCCCCTGGGCGCCCAGGATCTTGGACAGCGTCGAGAGCGTCGCCTCCTGGCGGCTGTTCTCGATCCGCGAGAGCTGGCCGCGCCCCAGCTCGGCCGACTTGCCGAGATCCTCGAGGGTCAGACCCTTGTCTCTACGGAGCCGGCGCAGGGTCTCCCCGATCAGGGCGAACATTTCCACGTCCGGGAATGTATCCGCACCGGGGCGCGCTCATCAAGATAAGTCCTTTTATTTGAGGAATTTGCAGATTCGTCCGGCGTTGCCTCTGACGGCGACATGTTTTCTCGCTACGTCATCACCCGTTCCCATTACCCTCCTCAGGGGTAAGAAAAGGACGCTCTGCGGAAATGCGCCGGGCTCTTCGCGGGCCTGGGAAACGGCGGCGCGAGCGGAGGGCTCCGAACGAGTTCTTGCGTGTTACCCTTTTCGCGCGATGGAAGCTCAGCCCAGCAGCGATCCCGCGCCGGAGGGCGTGGCGCGGCCCATTCGGGTCCTGATGCCCTCTCCGATCGGGCCCCTGGGCGTCGAGCTCCTGGGCACCGCGGTGACCCGCGTGACCTTCGATCCGGCCGACCCGGAGCGCGCGTCGTTCATGCCGCTCCACCAGCTCGACGGCTCGGACTTCCTCGACGAGGTCTTCGGCCGGCTCGCGGAGTACTTCGCGGGCGCCCGCCGCCGTCTCGAGCTGGAGTTCGACCTCTCCGCCTCCGGCGTCGACACCTTCGCCCGCCGCGTGCTCAAGGAGGCGGCCAAGATCCCCTACGGCAGGACCCGCACCTGCCGCAGCCTCGCCGAGACCCTGGGGCGGCCGGACTGCGGCCCGGAGATGGTGTCGATCCTGCTCGGCAACCCCATGCCGATCGTCATCCCCTGCCACCGCGTGGTCGCCGAGGACGGCGACGCCGGCGAGTACGTGGGCGGCACCAAGCGCAAGCGCTGGCTCCTGGACCTCGAAGCCCAGGGCGCCGAGCCGGTTTAAAAAAGCAGACAAGGGACCCAAGGGACCGCAGGGACTCCAGGCTTGCTCCTGGCGTCCCTGCTGTCCCTGTCGTCCCTCAGGTCCCTTGTTTTCGCTCCATAATCTTGACAAAACATGGACAAGACGATTACTCTGCCTTCCATGAGCAGCAAGACCGCATCCATCAAGGGAGATCGCGTCACCATCGTGGGCGCCGGGCCGGGAGGCCTCGCCGCCGCCATCCTGCTCGCCGGAGCGGGTCTCGAGGTCACCATCCTGGAGCGCCTCGACCGGGTCGGCGGGCGGACCTCGATCCTGGAGGGGGACGGCTTCCGTTTCGATACGGGGCCCACCTTTTTCCTCTACCCCAAAGTCCTCGAGGAGATCTTCGCCACCGCCGGCTACGACCTGCGCCGGGAGGTGGAGATGGTGCGCCTCGATCCGCAGTACCGGCTGACCTTCGGCGGCGGCGGCGAGCTGCTGTCGACGTCGCGGATCGACGAGCTGGACCGCCAGGTCACCGCGCTGTCGCCGAGCGACCGGGGGTATGTCCAGAAATTCCTGGACGATAATCGAGACAAGTTCGAGCGTTTCCGCCCCTGTATCGAATCGCCGTTCCTCAGTTGGAAGGATGTCGCGAGCCCGCGCATCCTGCGCCTGCTCCCCAGCATCCGCCCCTGGCGCTCGCTCGACCAGGAGCTCGCCGCCTACTTCACCGACCCGCGCATCCGGCTCGCCTTCTCGTTCCAGTCGAAGTACCTGGGGATGTCCCCGTTCCAGTGCCCGAGCCTGTTCTCCATCCTCTCTTTCCTGGAGTACGAGTACGGGGTCTTCCACCCGATCGGCGGCTGCGGCGCGGTGACCGAGGCGATGGCGCGGGTGGCGCGCGAGATGGGGGTGGAGATCCGGACCGGGGAGCCGGTGCGCGAGATCCTCTTCGAGGGGCGGCGGGCGGTCGGCGCCCGCACCGACCGCGCCGTCTACCGCTCGGACGCGCTGCTGGTCAACGCCGACTTCGCCCGCGCCATGTCCAGCCTGGTGCCCGACCGCCTGCGCCACCGCTGGACGGACGAGAAGATCGCGCGCAAAAAGTTCTCCTGCTCGACCTTCATGCTCTACCTGGGGGTCGACGGCACCTGCGACGACGTGCCGCACCACAACATCTACATCTCCGAGGATTACGAGCGGAACCTCGACGACATCGAGAACCGCCACGTGCTCTCGGAGGACCCGTCGTTCTACGTCCAGAACGCCTGCGTCACCGATCCGGCGCTGGCGCCGCGGGGCAAGAGCACGCTCTACGTGCTGGTGCCGGTCACCCACCAGCACCCGAACGTCGACTGGAACCGGGAGAAGGAGCGCTTCCGCGCCCTCGCGCTCTCGCGGCTGTCGAAAATCGGCATCCCGGACGTCGAGCGCCGGATCCGCTTCGAGCGAGTAGTCACCCCGCTCGACTGGGACCAGGGGTTCGAGATCCACCGCGGCGCCACCTTCAACCTCGCCCACAACCTCGGCCAGATGCTCCACCTGAGGCCGCGCAACCGCTTCGAGGACGTCGACGGCGTCTACCTGGTGGGCGGCGGCACCCATCCGGGCAGCGGGCTGCCGGTGATCTTCCAGTCGGCCCTGATCACCGCCCGCCTGATGATGGAGGATCTCGGCGTCCAATCCCTGCCGCGGGCGGTACGGCACGCGCCTTCCCTCGCCGCAGTTGACGAAGAGCCGGCGCTGGCGGAGGCGAGCTGAGGATGGAGACCGCCCGCCACCTCCACGCCGTTCCTCCCCCCCTCCGGCGGACGGCCGCTTCGCGCGCGGTGCAGGCCGCCTGGGCGGGCTGGTCGCTCGGCGAGCGGCTGCGCACCCTGGCGGCGATCCGGCACGGCATCGCGGCGAACGCCGCCGGGCTGGCGCGGGCGGCCGGCGGGGGGGCTGGACGCCCGGAGGCCGAGGTCCTCTCCTCCGAGGTGGTGCCGCTCGCCGACGCCTGCCGCTTTCTGGAGCGCGAGGCGCCCCGCCTGCTCGCCACCCGCCGGCTGGGGGCCCACGGCCGGCCGGCCTGGCTCAGCCGCGTGGAGGCCGAGGTGCGGCGCGAGCCGCTGGGGCTCGTGCTGGTGATCGCGCCGTCGAACTATCCGCTCTTCCTGCCGGGGGTGCAGACCCTGCAGGCCCTCGCCGCCGGCAACGCCGTGCTCTGGAAGCCGGGGCGGGGCGGGGCCGCCGCCGCCGAAGCCTTCGCCGCGGTCGCGGCCGGGGCCGGATTGCCGGCGGGAGTGCTCTCGATCCTGCCCGAGGATCCTGAAGCCGCGCGGCGGGCGATCGCCGCCGGGGTCGACAAGGTCCTGCTCACCGGCTCCGCGGCGACCGGCCGCGCGGTCCTCGCCGAGCTCGCCCAGCGGCTGGTGCCGGCGACGATGGAGCTCTCGGGGTGCGACGCCCTGTTCGTCCTCCCCGGCGCCGATCTCGACCGGATCGCCCGCGCCGTCCGTTTCGGCCTGACGCTGAACGGCGGCGCCACCTGCATCGCGCCCCGCCGCGTCTTCGTGCCCCGCGACCTGGCGCGGGAGCTGGAGGAGCGGATCGGCGTTCCGCCCGGCCCCCTGATGATCACCCCGGTTGCCGATCTCGACGAGGCGCTCGACGCGGCGGCCCTCCTGCCCTACGCCCTCGGCGCCTCGATCTTCGGACCCGAGGAGGCGGCGGTGGCGCTGGCGGCCCGGGTCCGCGCCGGGGTGGTGGTGATCAACGACCTGATCGTGCCCACGGCGGACCCCCGCCTGCCGTTCGGCGGCCGCGGGGAGAGCGGCTTCGGCGTCACCCGCGGCGCCGAGGGGCTGCTCGAGCTGACCGTAACCAAGGTGGTGGCGGTGCGCCGTGGGCGGCGGCTCTTCCATCTCGAAGCCCCCCATCCCGGGGACGCGGAGCTCTTCCGCGCCTATCTGAACCTGACGCACGCGGGGGGCCTCCGGGCCCGCCTGCGCGGCGCCGTCGACCTCGCGCGCGCCCTGATGCGGCGCGGTATTGGGCGCAATATTGGGCGCAATACTGGGCGCGATATTGGAAGGAAATCCTGATGTCACAGACCACGGATCGCATCGGCGTCGTCGGCTCGGGGCTCGGCGGCCTCGCCGCCGCCGCCACCCTGGCCGCCCGCGGCTACCGGGTGACCCTGTTCGAGCGCAACCCCTGGCTGGGCGGCAAGGCCGCGACCCTGGAGGCGAAGGGGTTCCGCTTCGACATGGGCCCGACCATCCTCACCCTCCCCTCGGTGCTGGGGCGGATCTTCGCCGAGGCCGGCCGCGACCTCCGGCGCGAGCTCGACCTCGTCCCCCTCGACCCCCAGTGGCGCTGCTTCTACGAGGACGGCTCGACGCTCGACCTGGTCTCCGACCCCGAGCGGATGGCCGCGCGGCTCGACGCCTTCGCGCCGGGCTCGGGCGCGGCGGACGGCTACCAGCGCTTCCTGGGAGTCGCCGAGCGGCTGCACGAGATCTCGGAGCGCTTCTTCTTCTGGCGCTCGGTGGGCTCGGTCCGCGACACCCTGGACGTCGGCAAGACCTTCCAGGCCTCGGTGCTCGGCGATCTGCTCGCCCTGCGCTTCGGCCGCTCGGTGGCCGGCACGGTGCGCCGGCACGTGCCGGAGCCGCGGGTGGCGCAGATGCTCGACCATTTCACCCAGTACGTGGGCTCGGCGCCGGACGCCTCGCCGGCCGTCCTCTGCGGCATCGCCCACATGCAGACCGCGGAGGGGATCTGGTACCCCCGAGGCGGCATCCGCGCCGTGCCCGAGGCGCTGCGCCGGCTGGCCCTCGGCCTCGGCGTCGAGATCCGCGAGGAGACCCCGGTGCGCCGCATCCTGACCAAGGGCGGCGCCGTCACCGGCGTCGAGACCGCCGGCGGCGAACGGGTGCCGCTCGCCGCCGTGGTCTCCAACTGCGACTCGGTGCGCACCCACCGCGAGCTTCTGGTCGGGGAGCCGGCGGCCCGCCGCTTCGAGCGCCGGCGCCGCTACGAGCCGGCCTGCTCCGGGGTGGTCCTCTACCTCGGCCTCGACCGCGCCTACCCCCACCTGCTTCACCACAACTTCGTCTTCTCGCAGAATCCGGAAGCGGAGTTCGAGTCGATCTACCACAAAGGCGAGCCGGCCCAGGACCCGACCTGCTACGTCTGCGCGCCCGCCCGCACCGAGCCGGGAGTGGCCCCGGAAGGCGGCGAGGCGCTCTACGTGCTCGTCCACACCCCCTACCTGCGCCCGCACCACGACTGGCGGCGGATGCTCCCCGCCTATCGTGACGCCATCCTCGACAAATTGGCACGCACCGCCGGGCTGGAAGACATCGAGCGGCGGATCGTCTTCGAGTCCGCCCTGACCCCTCAGGACATCCACGACCGCTACCACGTGCTCGACGGCGCCATCTACGGCCTGGCGAGCCACGGCCGCATGCTCGGCGCCTTCAAGCCGGGCAACCGGAGCCGCGACGTCCGCGG
>Ga0070685_10001437_pt1 | contig 12492 bp, 12 predicted proteins | sample KBSS13LmetaG_FD_65651 | JGI IMG/M metagenome (GOLD analysis project Ga0070685, IMG submission 65651) | Switchgrass rhizosphere microbial communities from Kellogg Biological Station, Michigan, USA - KBS S1-3L metaG | ecosystem: Host-associated > Plants > Roots > Rhizosphere ...
AAGCGGCGGCCCTTCTCCAGCATCAGCACGCGGTGGCCCTTCTCCACCAGCCGCAGCGCGCTCACGCTCCCGCCGAACCCCGAGCCGACGATCAGGTAGTCCCATGTCTCCATCGTACCCGGATGTTAACCGTGAGCCGGGCTCACACAAGGGAATCTCACACAGAGACGCAGAGGCACGGAGAGGGAGGCCACGGCTGTTTCGGCGTCCATCACGTCATCATTGTTCGTTCAGTTTGTTCGATTTAGAATCGTGGATCAGCCGTAATTGGTTTCGTCCGCGCATTCCACTATCATGAAACCCGAGAAGCCGATTCGCTGGATGGGCTCTTCCCGACGCGAGCTGACGGCGTTTCCCGACGAGGTTCGCCAGGCAGCGGGCTACAATCTGCGCCTCGTGCAGACCGGCCTGATGCCCGAAGATTGGAAGCCCGTCGAAACCGTCGGCGCGGGGACCTACGAAATCCGTGTGAAGAGCCCGCCGCCCGACACGGCCCAATATCGGGTGTTTTTCGTGGCCAAGTTCGAGGAAGCCGTGTACGTGTTACATGCCTTCGAGAAGAAGAGCCGGAAGACATCACGGCGCGATCTGGAGCTCGGTCGAGCCCGGTACGCCGAGATGAAAGCGGATCGGACCGAGCGGCGGCGGAAGGCGCAAGGGAGATAGCCATGGCCGTAACACACGTCACTCCCGCAGACGGCAACGTGTTCGCCGATCTTGGGTTCGAGGAGGCGGAGGCGGAGAGCCTGAAGATCCGGTCCACGCTGATGATCGCCATCCACCGCACCATCGACGAGCGCGGGCTGACGAAGAAGGACGCGTCCAAGCTCTTCGGCGTGCCACAGCCACGCATTGCCGCCTTGCGGCGCGGGGCCGTCGGCTCGTTCACAATCGACGAGCTCGTCGCCATGCTGGCCCACGCACGCATCCCTGTCGAAGTGAGCGCGCGACCGGCGGCGTGAACTGAGCCAGCACGACAAGCTCCACACAGAGACGCAGAGGCACGGAGGTAGAGACGCGGTTTTTTCTCTCTGTGCCTCTGCGTCTCTGTGTGAAATCAGCAATTATCTTTTTACGTCCTAATTTACCCCATCGCCGGTTTGGGCATTGACACGTTGTCGTGCCCCTGGGTAGAGTTGGATCCATGACAATGGCGCTGCCTACCACCCGGACGACGACTACGACGACGACCCGACTCACGGGCCGCGACCGGGAGCGCTTGCGCCGATAGCGGAAGGCGCGATCCACCTGCAGACGCGAGCGGCCGTGAGCAATCACGGACCGCTCTTTGTTTGCCACCGTACGGAAGGATCTCGATGGACCCGCAACACCTGGTGGTGCACAAGTTCGGCGGCACGAGCCTGGCCGGCGCGGAGCGCATCCGCGCCGCCGCGGAGATCGTGCTCGGCCGGCCGGAGCCGCGCCGCGCCGTGGTCGTCTCGGCGATGGCGGGGGTGACCGACGCGCTGGCGCGCGCGGTGGCGCTGGCCAGCGCGCGCGACGCCGGGTACGAGCGCGAGCTCGAGGCCCTGCGCGAGCGCCATCGCCAGACCGCGGCCGAGCTCCTCCCCCCCGACGCGGCCGCCACCTTCGGCCGGGCGATGGCGCGCGAGCTGGCCGACGTGCACGACGTGCTGCGCGCCGCCTGGATCCTGCGCCACGCCCCCCGCGGCGGCGCCGACCTGGTGACCGGCGCCGGCGAGGTGTGGGCCGCGCGCCTGCTGGCCGCGTACCTCGGCACGCGCGGCGCGGATGGCGCGTGGCTCGACGCGCGCGAGGTGCTGGTCGCCGAGCCGGGCGAGGGGACGGCGCGCGTGGAGTGGGCGGCGTCCGAGGCGCGGCTGCGCGCCTGGGAGGCGCGCCACGGCGGCATCCCCCCCACGCTGGTGATCACGGGCTTCGTCGCCTCCACCGCGGCGGGCGTTCCCGCCACGCTGGGGAGGAACGGCAGCGACTACTCGGCCTCGATCTTCGGCGCGCTGCTGGGCGCGGACGAGATCCACATCTGGACCGACGTGGACGGGGTGATGAGCGCGAACCCCCGGCTCGTTCCCGAGGCCATCGTCCTCGACCGGCTGAGCTACCGCGAGGCGATGGAGCTGGCGCACTTCGGCGCGCGCGTGGTGCATCCCGCCACCATGGGGCCGGCGGTGGAGCGCGGCATCCCCCTTTACATCCGCAACACCTTCCGCCCCGACGCGGCGGGCACCCGCATCGACGCCGACGGCGCGCCCGTGGGCATGGTGAAGGGCCTCTCCACCGTGGAGGGCGTGGCGCTGCTGAACCTGGAGGGCACGGGGATGCGCGACGTCCCCGGCACCGCGCACCGGCTCTTCGGCGCGTTGCGCGAGGCGGGCGTCGAGGCGCTGATGGTGAGCCAGGGGAGCTCGCAGAACTCCCTCTGCCTGGCGGTTCCCGCCGCGCACGCCGAAGTGGCGCGCAGGGCGGTGGACGCGGCCTTCTTCGCCGAGCGCCACCACGGGCAGGTGGGCGAGACCGAGGTCGACCCCGGCTGCTGCCTCTTGGCCGTGGTGGGCGACGGGATGGCGGGGAACCCCGGCGTGGCGGCGCGCTTCTTCGGCGCGCTGGGGAAGGCGGGGATCAACATCCGCGCGATCGCGCAGGGCTCGTCGGAGCGCAACATCTCGGTGGTGGTCGGCGGGAGCGAGGCGGAGCGTGCCTTGCGCGCCGCGCACGCCGGGCTGTACCTGTCGCGGCAGACGGTGTCGATCGGGGTGATCGGGAGCGGGATCGTGGGCGCGGCGCTGCTCGACCAGCTCGCCGAGCGCGCGGGGGCGATCCTGCGCGGGCGCGGCGTGGACCTGCGCGTGCGCGCCATCGCCAACTCGCGGGCGATGGCGCTCGACGGGCGCCGCATCCCCCTGGGCGACTGGCGGTGCGCGCTGGGGCAGGGCGAGCCGCTGGACCTGGAGGCCTTCGCCGCGCACGTGCAGACGGAGCACCTCCCCCACGCGGTGATCGTGGACTGCACCGCCGACGAGGCGATCGCGCGCCGCTACGGCGAGTGGCTGCGGCGCGGCATCCACGTGGTGACGCCCAACAAGCGCGCGAACACCCTCGACCTGGCGTACTACCAGGAGCTCCGGCGCCTCGGCGGCGGCGTGGGCGCGCACTACCTGTACGAGACCACGGTGGGCGCCGGCCTCCCCATCATCCAGACGCTGCGCGACCTGATCGACACCGGCGACGAGGTGCAGCGCGTGGAGGGGGTGCTCTCGGGAACGCTGTCGTACCTGTTCAACTCCTTCGACGGGGTGCGGCCCTTCTCGGACCTGGTGGCCGAGGCGCGGCGCGGGGGCTACACCGAGCCCGACCCGCGCGACGACCTGTCCGGCGCCGACGTGGCGCGCAAGGTGGTGATCCTGGCACGGGAGATGGGGATCGACCTGGAGATGGCGGACGTGGAGCTGGAGGGGCTGGTGCCGGAAGAGCTGCGCGGCGGCGACGTGGACGACTTCCTCCACCGGCTGCGCGACCACGACGAGCCGATGACGCGGCTCTGGCGGCAGGCCGAAGAACGGGGCGAGCGGCTGCGCTTCGTGGGCGCCGTCGACCGCGACGGCCGCGCCAGCGTGCGGCTGCGCGCCTATCCCGCGCAGCACGCCCTCGCACGGCTGAACCTCACCGACAACCTGGTGCAGTTCCAGACGCGGCGGTACACCCCCAACCCGCTGATCGTGCAGGGCCCCGGCGCCGGCCCCGAGGTCACCGCCGCCGGCGTGTTCGCCGACCTGCTGCGCCTGGCCTCCTACCTGGGGACCTCGCCGTGACGGATCCCACGCGGGCGACCGCCTTCGCCCCCGCGAGCACGTCGAACCTCGCGGTCGGCTTCGACATCCTCGGCCACCCGCTGGGCTTCACTGGAGATCGCGTGACGGTGACGCGCCGCGACGCGCCGGGGGTGGTGATGGGCGCGGTGACGGGCGTGGCCGGCCCGCTCCCCGCCGACGCCGCGGCGAACACGGCCGGCACCGCGGTGATGCGCCTGCTCGCCGACCACGCGCCCGGAATGGGCGTGGAGGTGGCGATTCAGAAGGGGATCCCGCTCGGCTCGGGGATCGGCGGCTCGGCCGCGTCGGCCGTGGCCGCCGTGGTCGCGGCCAACGCGCTCCTCCCGCGCCCGCTCCCCACGCCCGCGCTCTTCCCCTACGCGCTCGCCGGCGAGGTGGTGGCCAGCGGCGCCGCGCACGGCGACAACATCGCCCCGTCGCTGTACGGGGGGCTGGTGCTGGTGCGCTCGGCCGACCCGCCGGACGTGGTCCCCCTCTCCGCCCCGCCGGCGCTGCGCTGCGTGCTGGTGCTCCCGCGCCTGCGGCTGGACACGCGCGACGCCCGCGCCGTGCTGCCGAAGTGCGTGGAGATGAGGCATTTCATCCACCAGACGGCGAACCTGGCCGGGGTGGTCGCGGGGTGCTTCACGGGCGACCTGCCGCTCATCGCGCGCTCGCTCCGCGACGAGGTGGTCGAGCCGCACCGGGCCGCGCTGATCCCCGGCTTCTCCACCGTGCAGGCCGCGGCGATGGAGGCAGGCGCGCTGGGATGCTCGATCTCCGGCGGCGGACCCAGCCTCTTCGCCTGGTGCGACGGCGACGACGACGCCGGCCGCGTCCGCGACGCGATGGTCGAGGCGTTCACCGCCGCCGGCGTCGCCGCGCAGGGCTGGGTCTCGCCCGTCGACGGGCCCGGCGCGCGGGTGGAGGCGGTGGGGTGATATTCCAATTGGAAAAAGACCGTATCACGCAGAGACACGGAGACACGGAGAGAACTGCCAGGCCTCTCCGTGACTCTGTGTCTCTGCGTGAGACGCTGGTTACCGGGGATTCGGGATGAGATACGTCAGCACGCGCGGCGGGGCGGATCCCGTGTCGCTTTCGGACGCGGTCGAGCGCGGGCTGGCGCCGGACGGCGGCCTCTACGTTCCCGAAGCGTATCCGGTGGTTCCGCCGGAGGCGCTGGAGGGCGCGGATACCCTCCCCGAGGTGGCGGAGCGCGTGCTGGCGCCGTTCTTCGCGGGCGTGCTGGCGCCCGCGCTGGGCGACATTTGCCGCGAGGCGTTCGCCTTTCCCCTGCCGCTGCGCGAGCTGCGCGACGGCACGGCGGTGCTGGAGCTCTTCCACGGGCCCACGGCGGCGTTCAAGGACGTCGGCGCGCGCTTCCTGGCCGCGCTGATGTCGCGCCGGGGCGGGGGGGACGCGCGGCCGCTCACCATCCTGGTCGCCACCTCCGGCGACACCGGCGGGGCCGTGGCCGCGGCGTTCCACGGCCGGCCGGGGGTGGAGGTCGCCGTGCTCTACCCGGCCGGGATGGTGTCGCCGCGGCAGGAGAAGCAGCTCACCGCGTGGGGCGGCAACGTGCGCGCGTTCGCCGTGCGCGGCGCGTTCGACGACTGCCAGCGCCTGGTGAAGGGGGCCCTGGCGGACCCGGCGCTCCGCGCGGCGCGGCGGCTGTCGTCGGCCAACAGCATCAACGTGGGCCGGCTCCTGCCGCAGCTGGCCTACTACGCCTGGGCCTCGCGCGAGTACCTCCGCCGCCACGGGGCGGAGCCGGGGTTCGTCATCCCCTCCGGCAACCTGGGCAACGCCGCGGCGGCGCTCTGGGCGCGGCGCGCCGGCCTCCCCCTGCGCGAAGTGGTGATGGCGACGAACGCGAACCCCGCCGTCACCGCCTTCGCGGCGGGGGCGCCGTGGGCCGCGCACCCCACCGTGGCCACGCTCGCCACGGCGATGGACGTGGGGGACCCCAGCAACATGGAGCGCATCTTCCACCTGTTCGGCGGCCACGCGCCCGCGCGGGCCGCGCTCCGCGCCGAGCGGGTGGACGACGACGAGATCCGCCGGGTGATCCGCGAAGGCCCGGCGCGCTGGGGCGTGGTGTGGGATCCGCACACCGCCACGGCGATCGCCGCGCGCGAGCGCCTGGCGGGCGGCGACTGGGTCGTGGTGGCGACGGCGCATCCCGCGAAGTTCGAGGCCGTGGTCGAGCCCCTGGTCGGCCATGAGGTCCCCATCCCCCCCGAGCTGCAGCGCCTCCTCGCCCGGCCGTCGCGCGCCGAGCCGCTGGAGCCCACCCTCGACGCCTTCCGCGCCGCGCTTATTTGACCTCACACAGAGACGCAGAGGCACGGAGAGAACTGCCGAATTCTCTCCGTGCCTCTGCGTCTCTGTGTGAGGTCAATCCGTTAGAAGACTCGGGCCTCCCAGTAGCTTTCAATGCTGTCGGGGAGCTTGGCGAGGAAGTTGTAGCCGGTGAAGCCCTCCAGCGCGTCGACCGTGGTCTTGTAGTCCGTCCACGGGCGCGAGATGATCCCGGTGACGTTCGGCATGTCGACCGCGATCACCTGGATGCTGCTGGTGGAGGTGACGTTCGCCAGCCCCTGACCGTACGGCATGATCAGCGCGATCTTCCAGGTGTAGGTGGGGATCTGCACCTTCCCCGCCCCGTTCAGCGTCCCCTTGTTCCCGCTGGGGCCGGAGATCACGTAGATCTCCTTGTTCTGGGTCTGCGCCAGGTCCTGCAGGTAGTACTCGAAGTCCAGCCACGGCCCCGCGTTCAGGTCGTGGTACTGCGGCACGATGTTGGTCATCATGAAGGTGGACTTGTTGTCGGTCGCGTCCCAGGTGCGCTCCTCGCTGCGCACCTGGTGCCCGCGGTCGTAGCCGCTGTTGGTGTAGTCGCTGGTGACCACGTGGTAGCAGGAGGACGGGAGCGAGGCGTCGCTGGTGAAGGTGGTGGAGCGCGGCGCGTCGCCGTAGTGCGTCTTGTTCAGGTCCCAGCTCACCCAGTTCGGCCGCCCTTTGGCGCAGTTGTACGACACCGTGTACTGGCGCTTGGAGAGGATCAGGTCGTTGCTCGCGTCCGCGTCGGCGGGGGTGCCGAACTCCACGTGGCTGCGGTAGATGGCCGAGGGATAGGTGTAGTACGATGGCGCCTCGGGAGCGCGCGTGACCGGTGTGGAGGGGGTGGTCAGGTCGGGCGCGCAGGCGGCCAGCGCGGCGGCGGCGACGAGGGAAGCCAGCAGGCGTACCACGGGTGCGGCGGGGCGAACACGCATGGGCGTTCTCCTTGGGGATGGATGGGGATGAAACGGAAGGCGGCGGGAAACTAGTGTCTCCCGCCGCCAAACAAAAGAAGTTTCTCATCCACTCCCATGGAGACGCAGCGGGGCCCGCCGTGCCCTCTCTGCGTCTCCGTGTCTCTGCGTGATGCCCCTGGCTACTCCGGCTCGTTCGCCCCCGCGTGCCAGCCTCGGCCGCGGATCATTCCTCGCGGAGCCGCGCTCACCGGGTCAGGGCCCGAGAAACACCGGAACCGTGACCATCTGAAATAGAGAGCCCGGCCGTTTTGTCCCCCAAATCCCTGGGAGGTCTTCATGCCCAAGCGCAGCATTTCGTCATCCCCTCTGGCGGAGGCCGTGATCCCGGAAGTCCCCTTCTCTATCGAACCGGCGGACCCGGCCGGCCAGCTGGAGACGACGGGCCGCACCATCATCATCTTCAAGGAGGGCGCGGCGGATGCCGCGGACGTGCAGAATACGCTTTCCGAGGTTGCCGGGCTGCGGCACGTGGCCGCGGCGCGCGACTATCTGCAGGAGGGAGCGGCAACCGGCGACGTGGCCGACGACCAGGCCGTGCACTTTACCGACCTCGGGATCGTACTGGTCTCGGGCGACGAAGCGGTGTCGGCGCTCGCATCCGTTGCCTCGGACTCCGACAGCCCCATCCAGGCCATCGAGCCGGAATACGTGGCGCACCTCTCCGCGGGAGCGGGCCTCTCCGCCGAGTTCCTGCGGGGATACCGCGCCGCCGTGAACAACCTGTACGCCGAGCACGCCGGCGGCGAACCGACAGAGGATGCCGAGGCCGAGATTGCGGCCGCGCTGCAGGACTCCGCCCAGTTCACGTGGGGGCTGCAGGCCACCCGCGCCCACACCTCGCAGTTCACCGGGCAAGGCGTGCGCGTGGCGGTGCTCGACACCGGCCTGGACCTTCAGCATCCCGACTTCAGCAACCGCGCGGTCACCACGCGGTCGTTCGTAAGCGGCATCACCACCGTACAGGACATCCATGGGCACGGCACGCACTGCATCGGCACCGCATGCGGGCCGCAGCGCCCCGCGTCGGGGGTGCGCCGGTACGGGGTGGCACACGGCGCGCAGATCTTCGTGGGCAAGGTGTTCAACAACAACCCGCGCCCCGGCGCCGCCACCGGAGACGTCATCGCCGGAATCGAATGGGCCATGGCGAATGGCTGCCGGGTGGTGTCGCTCTCGCTGGGCGTGGCCATCAACCAGCAGATCCTGCAGTACGCGGTGCCCCTGCGCCGCGCCCTGAACGCGGGAACGCTGGTGGTGGCGGCAGCGGGGAACAACGCTGAGCGTCCCGGAAACGTGGGCTTCGTGGAGCCTCCCGCCAACGCCGACGCGGCCATGGCGGTCGCCGCGGTAGACAGCCAACTCCGGATCGCCGCGTTCTCCGCTCGCAGCAGCCGCGTCACGGGCGCGGGTGGCAGAGTGAACATCGCGGGTCCCGGTGTAGCCGTGTTCTCCAGCGTTCCGGTGGCGCGCGGCACCCACGCCCTTTTCAACGGGACCAGTATGGCCACGCCGCACGTGGCCGGGATCGCCGCGCTGTGGGCGCAGGCGCGCGGTGAGGCGGGCACGGCGCTCTGGAGTCGGCTCATCCAGACCGCGCAGCCACTCGGTCTGCTCTCCGCCGACGCCGGGGCGGGGCTGGTGCAGGCACCGCAGTAGCGCAGGCCTTGCCCGCGCTCGTACCGAACCCTATGTGTAAAGGTGCGGATCAGATCCCCGAGCAGGAGAGCAGGCACGTGTCCACGAACGAAAAGTCCGTCATCGTCACCGTGACGGACGAGGCGATTCCCAGGATCCAGCGGGTGGCGGACGATCTGTCCTCGCGCGGGCTCAAGGTAGATCGCGTAATGCCGATGACGGGCGTGATCTCTGGCTCACTGTCCGCCGAGTTGTCGGACCTGCACGGGATCGACGGTGTGATGAGCGTCGAGGAAGAGTTGTCCGCGGACCTTCCCCCGGCGGACAACGACCTGCAATAGGGTTGTCTCGGGAAGACACGACAAACCGGCCCCGCGGCATCTCGCCGCGGGGCCGGCGGTCGTTCGCACGGTCCGGCACCGACTCGTCCAGCTCAGCCCTGAGTGGCGCCGGCCTGGCGGACGGGGATGTTCGCGGCTTCCTCCAGCCAAACGGCAGCCGCGGGATCCATCGTTTGCGCTCGGAATCCATCTCCGAAGCGCGCCGGGCCGTTCATCCACCGTCCATGAAGATCGTTCGCCGACGCGGTGATGGATCCTTCGGTCGCCGCCAGAGCTCAGTGCGTGGAAGGGTTGGTGCAGCGACGACGCTCAGGATGACATGTTGGTTCAGGGCCGAATGCACACCGATTGATCAGATCTGGTATAACTGGACCGAATTCCCGTATGCACGCAAGCGTCTCAGGAAGCTCGTTGGGCGCAGAAGATCCTTGCCCTCCGGGAGACTTGGCAAAGCTGGAATCATCGGTTCCATGGCCAGGCCACGTTGGCGCAACGTATTGGTCGACTGCGGCCCGCGGAGTTCCTGGCCCGCGGGGCGCTCAGGAACGGACCCGGCAATGGTAGGCGTAGGTCGTGTTCGGAAACGTGATCTCCGGCTTTCCAGCCAATTCGGGCGTATGGTCGATGACTTCCTGGACGCGGGCGATCACGCGCTCACGCTCCTCTGGAGGCAGCGTCGCGATCGAGCCGACGGACAGCACCCGATCGATGATGACCTTCTCGGGAGGTCCGGCCTGCGGATTGGCGAACGTGTGCTCCCGAAGCTCGGTGAACCCATCCCTGGGGAACGGCTTTCGCCACTCGCCCGATTCGAAATGCGGAGTCCCCGGGTCATAGGGCGCCATGATCTCGATGACGCGGGCCACCCACGGCGTCGTCGAGTCGCGAATGTTCCAGACGAGGCCGAGGCTGCCCCCGGGTTTCAACACTCGACGGATTTCTTCCAGCGCCTCGTCGGTCGCGAACCAGTGGAAGCACTGCGCACAGATCACGGCGTCCACCGAACCGTCTGCCACCGGCATCGCCTGCGCTCTTCCTGCTCGCGCATCGACCGTCGGAAAGAGCGCCTCCAGCTGCGAACGCATCGCAGCCGACGGCTCGATCGCCATCACCTCAGCGCCGACCGCGAGCAGGCGCGGCAGAAACTTTCCGGTGCCCGAGCCCAGGTCGATCGCGACCTTCCCTTCCCCGAGGCCGAGGTCACGACGCAGCCATTCCTCCAGGGCCAGCGGATAATCCGGCCTCCCTCTGACGTATGCCGCGGCTTGAGAGGCGGGGATCCCGCCTTCGGTCTCGTTCATCCCTCGTTGCCGATGCCGTGGTCTTGGGGTGTGACCTCACAAACAAGGGTCAGGGGTGCGGGGCCGGCGCGCAAACCTTTCGTCCGCCGAAATCATGGACGGTCCCACATCCCCTGCCGCCGCTTGTCAGGCCGCGGCTGATGGCGAGCTATTCATCCCCGGTGACGGTTACAAACCCCTCCGTCCAATGAGTGTCTTTATCGACCGCATAAGGGTAGATGCCAAAGCCTTCGGGCGCGTCCACGAAGCCAGGCTGACCCTTCAGTCGCTCGATGGCCTCTTCGGCCTTCCCCAGCGAGGAATAAACGCCGATCAACTTCTCGTCTTCTTCCCCGTCCGCGAAGGCGTGGACGTGCCACAGCAGAAAGACCTCCATACTCACTCCTGACCCACGCTGAACATTCATCAACGTAGCGGACCGAACGGATCAAGGGGACGCCGGGCCGGCGCGCAGGGTCTTCCAGGGCAATTCGCCAGCCGCGTCAAGCGCTTGTCAGACCGCTGGAAGGGCGAGCACGGTGTGCGCGAGCGAACTGAGTCGCGCGCGCGTCCCGGGCTGCATGCGCGCCGCGAAGTCGGTCGCGGCACGCCCTTCCCGAGGAATGAACGCGCCCTGGATGGACCGGCGCGGCCGGCTCGATGCATTTGCGGTGTGGCCGTGCCACACGGACCCGTTGAAGACCAGCAGCGAGCCGGCAGCGCCGCATGCCAGCACCTCGGCTTCGTGCGTGGCCCGCACGTCCGGCATCGTTTCCTCCGGCGTGGCTGACCACCGGTGCGAGCCTGGGACGAATCGGGTCGTGCCGTTGTCGGGCCGAAAATCATCCACCATCAGGATGAAGCCGAGAAGCGGCCAATCGGCCGAGTTCCGTGGAACGTCCACGTGAAGCTCCTGCGCGTACGCGCCCGGCCGCAGCGTTCTCGCGTGGAACGAGCTCAGCTTGAAGGGGCCGCCGATGACCTGGCAGCAGGCCTCGAGCAGCGGCGGGAATACGTAGAGGTCGTCGAACGCCGCGCCACGGTTTACGAAATCGCTCACCTTCGTCGACGTCCTCCCGACCCTGATGTCGTCGCCGGTCGCCGATGTCACCGCCTCGGTGTACGCCGCGGTCAGTCGCTCCAGGTGCTCCGCCGCCACCATCCCGGGTAACACCACGAAGCCGCGCTCCTCGAGCTCCGAGGCGGCGTGCGCAGGGAGTTCATGCCCCGCGGCCAGTGTACTGAACCAGTCAGACATTGGTATCTGTCAGGCGGTCTAACGCCCGCGCTCAGCTGCGAAGCCGCCCAACCAGAGTTGAAACGGCAGGGGGAGTGGGCCGGCTTCGTCGGCTGCAGCGCGGTGTCAGGCCGCCGGCGCGTCGGCATCTGCAGGCCAGTCTCGGCGCAGCAGGAGCTCCTCGATGCGGTACGCGTGCAGGAAGTCGTGCAGCGCGAGATGCCGGAACATGATGAACACGGAGTACGTCCGGTACTCGCCATGCTCCGCAGCGCGCGCCCACTCCGCGGGCCCAAGCGCCTCCAGGCGCGCGACGAGGCGGGCCCGGTCGGTGGCGAAGCGCTCGAGCGACGCGTCCAGGTCCATGCGGAGCAACAGGTCGTCGGCGTCCTGCTCGCCCGGCAGGTACGGCCGGATGACGGGCGCCGGGTCGCGGAGCATGTCTTCGAGCCGGTCGAAGAAGAGCGCGTGCACATGGGCGAGGTGGCACGCGTGCTCGTGGGCGGACCAGCGGCGCGGGGCGGGCCGCCGGCGCAATACGGCCGGCGGCACCTCGCGCACGAGAGGCACGACGATCTCCGGCGCTCGGCGGAGCGCCTCGATGACGGAGGGAATGTTGGTCTGCGTGAGCATACGATGTGTGGCGGTCTAACGTCCTGAAGCTAAGCTGCGTGACTTGGCGCGCAGTGACAAGTCACGCAGCTTCAGCTTTTCGTTAGACGCCGACGCACGCACGAGCGGGTGTGACCGCGGCCAGCCGCATCACGGAACCTTCCGCGCAGGTGTGCTGAAAGGATGCTCTCGGCTTCACCTTGAGAGGTGGCTGCTACTGCCTGGGCATCGAGAGCGGCACGAATGCTCCGGCGTCGATGACTCCGTTGGTGA
>Ga0070685_10001443_pt1 | contig 12465 bp, 11 predicted proteins | sample KBSS13LmetaG_FD_65651 | JGI IMG/M metagenome (GOLD analysis project Ga0070685, IMG submission 65651) | Switchgrass rhizosphere microbial communities from Kellogg Biological Station, Michigan, USA - KBS S1-3L metaG | ecosystem: Host-associated > Plants > Roots > Rhizosphere ...
GCTCCCAGAGCTCGGGGCCGGTGGTGCGGTAGTGGGCCTCGGGGTTGGCCTGGTTGTAGAACTGGTTGGCGAGGATGGCGTTGGGCGTCTCGTGGGCGATCCGCTTGGCCATCATCACGTAGTTGTCGGGATGGTCGGGCGCCACGGCGCTGGGGGTCACGATCACCTCGGCCCCGAACGCCTTCAGCAGCCGCACCTTCTCCTGGCTCATCTTGTCGGGGATGGTGAAGACGCAGCGGTACCCGCGCGTCACCGCGGCCAGCGCCAGCCCGATGCCGGTGTTGCCGCTGGTCCCCTCCACCACCGTCCCTCCGGGGAGCAGCTCGCCCGACCGCTCCGCCGCCTCGATGATCGCGGGGCCGATGCGGTCCTTCACGCTCCCGCCGGGGTTCATGAACTCGGCCTTGCCGTACACGGGCGTGCGGATCCCCTCGGCCACGCGGTTCAGGCGGATCAGCGGCGTCCAGCCGATGGTCTCCAGCACGTTGGCGTAGGGCCGCTCGTGCCGGGGGCGGGCGAGGGCGGCGTCGAGGGCGCTGTCGGTGGCGGTCATGCTCAGCGTTTCGTGGTGTCGGCGGGCGCCGGAGCGCCGGTGGGTGGCGCGGGCGGCGCCGCGGCCGAGTCGGCCGGGTTCAGCTCGAACTTCACCGGGAGGAGGAACCAGGCCGCGACCGCCTCGCCGCCGCGGGTCGCGGGGCGGAAGCGCAGGCTGCGGCTCCCGGCCAGCGCGGCCGAGTCGAAGGCGGCGTACCCGCTCCCCTTCTCGATGCGCACCGTGTCCACCGAGCCGCGGTCGGAGATGAAGAGGCGCAGCGTGGTCTGCCCCTCCACCTGCGCGTCCCAGAGCTCCTCGGGGTACTGGAAGGGCGACTCCGAGAGCTGCCGCGGGGGCGACTCGGGGACCGGTCCGCGCTCGCAGGCGGCGAGGAGCAGGCCGGCCGCGAGCGCGGCGTGGCGGACGGTGGATGCGCGCATGTGCGAGGGCACGGGTTTCGGGTCGCTGCTGACGCCGCAATCTGGCGACTGCGGCCCACCCCGGCAACCGATCATCTCACGCGGAGACGCAGAGGCGCGGAGAGAAACGGCCGAGTCTCTCCGCGCCTCTGCGGCTCTGCGTGAGGCCGTTCAGGGGGATCAGCCCGCGCGCGCAGCCTCGGAGAGCTCGGCGAGCAGGTTCAGCGCCTGGAGCGGGGTGACGCGGTTCGCGTCGATGGCGCGCAGCCGCTCCACCGCCGGGTGCACGGGGGGTCCGAAGAGCCCGAGCTGCACCACCGGCTCGGTGCGCGGCTGCGACGACGGGGGCGCCGCGGCGGTCTCCAGCTCGCGCAGGATCTCGCGCGCCCGCTCCACCACGCTCTCCGGGAGCCCGGCGAGGCGCGCCACCTCCACCCCGTAGCTGCGGTCCGCGCCGCCGGGGACCAGGCGGCGCAGGAAGACGATGTCGTCGCCCACCTCGCGCACGGCGACGCTGAAGTTCACCACGCCGGGAAGGCGGTTGGAGAGGCGCGTCAGCTCGTGGTAGTGGGTGGCGAAGATCGTCTTCGCCCCCACCGCCTCGTGCAGGTGCTCCGTCGTCGCCGTCGCCACGGAGAGCCCGTCCCAGGTCGACGTGCCGCGGCCGATCTCGTCGAGCAGCACCAGCGAACGCGCGGTGGCGCCGTGGAGGATGGCGGCGGTCTCGTTCATCTCCACCATGAAGGTGGACTGGCCGCGCGCCAGGTTGTCCGACGCGCCCACGCGGGTGAAGATGCGGTCCACCACGCCGACCCGGGCGTGGCGCGCGGGGACGAAGGAGCCCGCCTGCGCCATCAGCACCAGCAACCCCATCTGCCGCAGCACGGTCGACTTCCCCGCCATGTTGGGCCCGGTGAGGATCATCACCCGCTCGTCCTGGTCCAGGTGGACGTCGTTGGGGATGAACTCCTCGCGCGGCATCATCGTCTCGACCACGGGGTGGCGCCCGCCGCGCACCTCCAAGGTGAAGCCGCCGTCCACCTCGGGCCGGGTGAAGTCGCGACGGACGGCGGCCTCGGCGAGGCCGGCGAGCACGTCGAGCGTGGCGAGGCGCTCCGCCACCGCCTGGATGCGCGGCACCTCGCGCGCGGCGGCCGCGCGCAGCTCGGCGAAGATGCGGCCTTCCAGCGCGGCGATCTTCTCCTCCGCGCCGAGCACCTTCTCCTCCCACTCCTTCAGCTCGGGGGTGAAGTAGCGCTCGGCGTTCGCCAGCGTCTGCTTGCGCATGTAGTCCTGCGGCACGCGCTCGGAGTTCATCCGCGTGACCTCCAGGTAGTACCCGAAGACGCGGTTGAAGCCGACCTTGAGCGAGCCGATCCCCGTGCGCTCGCGCTCGCGTGCCTGCAGCCCGGCGATGAAGTCCACCGCGCCGTCGCGCACCCCGCGCAGCTCGTCGAGCTCCGCGTCGCAGCCGGCGCGCACCACGCCGCCCTCGGCGATGGACACCGGCGAATCGGGGTCCACGGTGCGCTCGATGGTGCCGCACAGCTCCTCCAGCGGGTCCAGCCCCTCGAGCACGGCGCAGAGCATCGGCGCGGCGGCGTCGGCGAGCGCGGAGCGGACCAGGGGGACGCGGCAGAGGGAGGCGGCGAGCGCCAGCATCTCCCGCGGGTTGGCGCGGGCGGAGCCCACCTTCACCGCCAGCCGCTCCAGGTCGCGCACCTCGGCCAGCGCGTCGCGGACGCCGCGGCGCCGCGCCTCCCCGTCGACCAGCTCGGCGACGGCGTCCAGGCGCGCGTCGATGGCGGGGACGTCGACCAGCGGCGCCAGCAGCCAGCGCCGCAGCAGGCGGCCGCCCATGGGGGTGAGCGCCTCGTCGAGCACGCCGAGCAGCGTCCCCGCGGTGCCGGCGCCGCGCATCGGCTCCACCAGCTCCAGGTTCCGCCGCGTCATCTCGTCGAGCACCATGGCGTGGCCGGGGCGCTCGATGCGGGGCGGACGGAGCCCGCCGAAGCCGGCGGGCTGCACCTCGGCCAGGTAGGCGACCAGCGCGCCGCAGGCGGCGAGCAGCGGCTCGTCGCCCGCCTCGAAGCCGTAGCCGGAGAGGTTGGCGACGCGGAAGTGGCGCGCGAGCTCCTCGGCGGCCTGCCGCGGCTCGAAGAGCCAGTCCGCGCGGTAGGTGCGGGTGACCTCGCCGGCACCGGGGATGGGGAAGAGCTCCCACGTCCTCGGCAGCAACAGCTCGGCCGGCTGGTGCACGCCGAGAACGTCCGGGAGCTCGTCCCAGGCGACGCGGCGGACGCTCATCTCACCCGTCGTCAGGTCGCCGAGCGCGAGGCCGACGGTGCCCTCCCCCGCCGCGTCTCCCGCCAGCGCGGCGAGGAAGTTGTTGCGGCGCGACTCCAGCAGACTGTCGGAGAAGACGGCGCCGGGGGTGACCATCTCGGTGACGGCGCGGCGGACCAGCCCCTTGGCGAGGGCGGGGTCTTCCACCTGGTCGCAGATGGCCACGCGTCGGCCGGCAGCCACCAAGCGGCGAAGGTAGGTCTCCAGCGCGTGCGCGGGGATGCCGGCGAGCGGCGCCTTGCTCCCGCCGTTGTTGCGCGAGGTGAGCGTGAGGTCGAGGAGCTTGGATCCTTCTACGGCGTCGTCGTTGAAGAGCTCGTAGAAGTCGCCGACGCGGAAGAAGACGAGCGCGTCCGGGTGGCGCGCCTTCACCTCGCGCCACTGCAGCATCAGCGGAGTGTCTTCGGACGCCATGGAGCGGGGCGAGGGAGAGGCGCGGACGGGTGGAAGAGGCCGGAATGTACGCCTTCGCCGCGCGCGGGGCAACCTGCCAAGTAGACGGAGAGAACGGCATCTCACGCAGAGACGCAGAGACGGAGAGACGCAACGCAGCCCGCCTCAGCACGGTGTCATTCTGAGGCCCGACCGCACGTCAGCCTACAAGCAGGGCGACCCGCAGGGCCGAAGAATCTAACCGAGGACGCCACGTGGCCCTGGCGCGGCAGCGACACGACAGCCGACGCATCACCGCTCAGTCATCCCCCCCAGCGTCCTGTGGCACCAGCCCCAACTCTTCCGCGAGGTCCTTCCAACCGGGGTTCGAAGCCTCGATCAAATCGGTCTTCTTCTTCCGGTTGAAGGTCTTGATCTGCTTCTCGCGGGCGATAGCTGCACTGACGTTCCCGGTGACCTCGTACCACACCAGGCGGTTCACGTTGTACTTCGCGGTGAATCCGTCCGCGGCCTTGGTGCGGTGCTCGTGCATCCGCCGCGCGAGGTCATTCGTCACGCCGACGTAGATCGTGCGGGAGACGCTCGCGACGATGTAGACGTAGTACGGACGACGGGGAGGGATCACGGAACGTGCGGAGGAAGTATCGAGGAATCACCGGTGTCACGTGAGCACGGAAGACGATCGAGGCCTCGGCATCCGTGTCGCTGGCGCGCCCAGCTCTCGCGGCTGGACGATTAGATCCCTCGGCCCTGCGGCCATCCGTGTGATGCGGGCTCCGTGTGGGCGGGCCTCGGGATGACACCGTGTGGGGCTGCCGCTTCTGAGAACTTGGGGAGACAACCAGAACCGGACAACCACGGTGTCATTCTGAGGCCCGACCACGCGTCACCGTCTTGAACGACGATGCACGCAGGGCTGAAGAAATCTAATCGCGGACGCCACGTGGCCGTAGCGCGGTAGCGACACCACAGCCGACGCATCACGGATGCAAGCCGCATGTTGACCTCGGCATCCGTGTCGCTGGCGCGCCCAGCTCTCGCGGCTGGACGATTAGATCCCCCGGCCCTGCGGCCATCCGTGCGATGCAGGGCTCCGCTTGGGCGGGCCTCGGGATGACACCGGTGGGAGGCTGCCACAACGTCGTGTGGGGAGTTAGCGAACTTATCGGAAACGATGATAAGATCGCTAAACTACCTCACGCCGCCCGGCCCGCGCGCTCGGGGCGGATGGACCACAGGCGCAGCAGCAGCTCCTCGAGCGCCTGGCGGTCGCTGAGGGAGGCGGACTTGAGGAGGCGGTCGGTGCGCAGCAGCTCCGAGAGCGCGGCGTCGACCTCGGGGAGGGTCCACTTGCGGGCCTGGGGGACGATCTTGCGCGCCATCCAGCGCTGGAAGGGCTTCAGCTCCGCCTCCAGCGCGCGCTGGCCGCCGGCGCAGACGATGCCGAGCTTGAGCATCACCCCGCCCATCCCGATCACCAGCCCCACGCCGTTCTCGCCCTGCTCCAGCATCACCGGGAGCGCGTCCAGCGCCTCGCGGATGCGGCGCTCGGCCACCAGGTCGAACCAGGCCCAGCGGTCCTGCCGGGCGATGGCCCCGCCGACCGCCTTCACGTCGTCGAGGGTGACGCGCGTCCGGCCGCCGGCGTAGGCCACGAGCTTCTTCAGCTCGGAGACCAGCATCCCCAGCTCCACCCCCATCGCGGAGACGACCGCGCGCGCGGCGTCGGCGTCCAGCTCCACGCCGTGGGCGGCGCGCGCCTCCTCCATCAGCCACCCCGGCGCGTCGTCCGCCGCCAGCGGGTTGAACTCCACGGAGACGGCGCGCTTCTTCAGCTCGTCGTAGAACTTGGCCTTGGAACCGGAGGGGATCGCGGCGGAGAGCACCAGCACCAGGCCAGGCTCGGGCGCCTTCGCCACGGCCTCCACCACCTCGCGCGCCTTCGGCGACAGCCCCTGCGCCTCGCGGACCACGACGACGCGGTGCTCGGCCATCATCGGCGGGGTGGCGAGCATCGACGCGAGGCCGTCGGCGTCCACGTCGGAGCCGCGCAGCTGGTCGAAGTTGAAGTCGCGCGTGGCGTCGTCCACGTACGCCGCGGCCACGCGCGAGACCGCCTCCTCGCGGAAGAAGTCCTCGTCGCCGTGGAAGAAGAACGCACCCCCCGCGACGCGGTCGCGGAGAGTGCGCTGGAGCTGGTCGTACGAGATCTGCGGCACCGGCCGGATGAGGATCGGGAGAGAGAAAGGCTACGGCTGGAGCGCCGGCGCGGCCGCGTCGGCCGGCGGCGTGAACACCGCGAGCTGCCCCACCAGCGGCCCCTGCGGCCGGAAGACCACGTCGTGGTACGGCATCTCGTTCACGTGCACGCCGATCTGGGCCAGGCGCGAGGTGAGGCCGGTGGCCTCCTGGTGCAGCGCGCCCGACGCGAGCCGGCGGAAGAGCGTGGCCTGGCTCGGCGCCGCCGCCGCCACGGCGGGGAGGCGCCCCACCGGCGGGCGCGCGCGCATCAGCGGCACCCAGGCGGCGAAGGCGACCGCCGCGGCGATGGCGAGCGTCCCCGCGGCCTGCGCGGGGGCGGCGCCGGAGCGCGCGCGGCGCATCTCGTCGTCGGCCTGGTAGAGGCGCCAGCGCAGCCGGTCGCCGAAGTCGTCGGAGACCTCCAGCTCGGGGAGCGCGCGGAAGACGTCGGTGCCCCGCTGCACCACGCGGTGGTAGTGCGCGCAGGTCGGGCAGTCGTCGACGTGGGCCTCCATCTCCACGCTCTCGGCCCAGGACAGGTCACCGTCCCGGAAGTCCGAGTACCGCGCGATAAAGGTGTTGCAGTCGATCATCTCGTCGCGCCGCTGGGATGGCCCGCCCGCCCCACCCGGGGTGGGCGACGCACGGTTGTACGCGCCTCTTCCCGGGGAGTTCCCACGTGAAGGAGGGCGGGCCGCCCTGGTGGCGGCCCGCCCTCCCGTGTGGCGCGGACGAGTCAGCGTTCGATGCCGTTCTCCGGTGCGCGGGTTCAGTCGAGCAGCGGCGCGATGATGCGCGCGAAGCTGTTGCGGGCGCGGTTCAGCCGGCTCTTCACGGTGCCGAGGTTGGTGTCGGTGATCTCGGCGATCTCCTCGTACGTCTTCCCCTCCATCTCGCGCAGCACGAACACGGTGCGGTGGTGCTCCGGGAGCTGGTCCACGGCCGCGTCCACCTGGCTCTTCAGCGCGCGCTTGCGGAACAGGTCGTCGGGGCGGTAGGTGTTGTCCTCCCACTCCAGCGGGCGCTGGTCGGCCTCGCGGTTCTTGAGCAGCGTCTGGAAGAGCACCAGCGGGTTGCGCGAGCGGTTGCGCAGCTCGTTCTTCGCCAGGTTGCTGGCGATGGTGTAGATCCAGGTCGAGAACTTCTTGCTCTGGTCGAAGCGGTGCAGGTGCCGGTACACGCGGATGAACGTCTCCTGCACCAGGTCTTCGCCCCGCTCGCGGTCGCCCGTGGTGCGGTAGACGAAGTTGAGCAGGCGGTTCTGGTAGCGCTCGACCAGCTCATCGAAGGCGCGCCGGTTCCCGTCCAGGAACGCGGCGACCACCTGGCTGTCGTCGAGCGGCTTCAGCTGTGCGCGCCCGCTCGGGAGCGCGGTGCTTTCGGCCAGGACTCCGAACATTGGACCTCCTCGTGAGGAACCGCTCTTGGGTTGCAGGCTTCGCTGGTGGAAAGGCACGCGGCGTACCCGTCGCCCGAACGTGCCGAAGCCCTGATTCCGCCTTGGTTTCGCCGCTTCCGCCGCGACCCCGCTGTCCCGCCCCTGTCCACCGCAGGGGACGAAGTGCGTCGCCCGCAGACACATCCGCCGCTCCACCCCGCAGAACGCGCCGCTCCCGTCCGCTCTGACGCCGCCTACATCCCGAAGAAGAACCCGGCCGCGTACAGCAGCGTGCAGATCGTCTTCGCGTCGCTGATCTCGCCGTCGCGCACCATCTGCAGCGCCTGCGACACCGGCATCGCCACCCGCTCGATGAACTCGTCCTGATCGTACGAGGTCTGCCCCTCGGATAGATTCAGGGCGGCGTAGAGGTGGATGCGCTCGTCGGTGAAGCCGGGGGTGGTCCAGATGGTGGTGAGGTGCCGCAGCTCCCCGGCGACCAGCCCCGCCTCCTCCAGCAGCTCCCGCCTGGCGCAGGCTTCCCACGGCTCGCCGGGGTGGTGCGGGCGCCCGGCGGGCACCTCGTAGAGCCATCCCCCGGCGGCGTAGCGGTACTGCCGCACCAGCACGACCTGGGGATCGGGTCCCGCGGGGTCGGAGAGCACCGGGAGCACCGCGGCGGCGCCGGAGTGCCGCACCAGCTCCAGCTCGCCGGTGGAGCCGTCGGGGAAGCGCACGGTGTCGATCCCCAGGTCCACCACCGGCCCTTGGTGCACGGGCCGCCGGGAGATCATCCCCGGCGCGTCTGGCTCGCTCATCTCACCTGTGAGTAAAAAGATGGCGGAAGCCCCGGGGCCCTACAACCGCCCGGAGCGCACGTTAACTCACTGCTAACCGAATGATGCGCAGAGCCGCAGGGGACGCGGGGGCCGGCGGGCTGCCCTCTGCGTCTCTGCGGCTCTGCATGAGACCTGCCGTTGCCGCGGCCTAGGATTCCAGCTCTTCGGGATCGAGCACGACGACGGGCCCGAGGTCCAGCGCCTCCAGTTCCTCGCGGACCTTCTCCGCGTCGCCGCCGATCACCACGGCGGCCCGGTCCGGCCAGAGGCGTTCGCGCGCGGCCGCCATCACGTCGTCGGCGGTGACGGCCAGCAGGCGCTCGCGGTAGTCCTGGTAGTAGTCGTCCGCGAGGCCGTAGGTGGCGATGGTGCTCAGCTTCCCCGACACGCCGTCCGTCGTCTGCAGCCCCAGCGGAAAGACGCCCGCCAGGTAGTTGCGCGCGTCGTCCAGCTCGGCGGCGGTCACCTCGGTCTCCTGCATCCCGCGCAGGTCGCGCAGCATCTCGCTCACCGCGTGCGCGGTGACCTCGGTCTGCACGGCCGTGCTCATGCTGAACGGCCCCGGCTGCCGCCGCATGGCGAACGAGGTCGACGCGCCGTAGGTGTAGCCCAGCCGCTCGCGCAGGTTCATGTTCAGCCGCGAGCTGAAGGTGCCGCCCAGGATCGCGTTCATCACCGTGACCGCGAAGTGGTCCGGCGCGTCGCGCTCGATCCCCACGTGGCCCACCCGCAGCTCGCTCTGCACCGAGCCCGGCCGGTCCACCAGGACGATGGTGGTGCGGTCCGCCCGCGGCCGCACCTCGGCCGGCGCCACCGGCCCGGCGCCCCCCTGCCAGTCGCCGAAGAAGCGCTCCGCCAGCGCCACGATCTCGTCCACCGAGGCGTCGCCCGCCGCGACCAGGGTGGCGGAGTCGGCGCGGTAGCGCGCCGCGTGGAAGGCGGCCACGTCCTCGCGCTCGATCCCCTGCAGCGTGCGCAGCATCCCGGAGAGCGGCCGCGCGAAGGTCGTCCCCTCGGCGAAGATCCAGCGGTTCGCCGCCTCGTCGGCCGCGGCCGAGGGGGTGCCGCGGCGCTGCACGATGCCGGTGACGCGCTCGTCGACCACCCGCGCCACCTCGCCCTCGGGGAAGGTGGGGTGGCGCACCAGGTCGGCCAGCAGCTGGAAGCCGGGCTCCAGCCGCGAGCGCAGGCAGGTGAAGCCGCACTGCGCCGTGTCCCACGAGGCGCCCGCGTCCAGCGAGAGGCCCAGGTCGTCGACCAGCTCCGCGATCTCGGCGGCGGAGCGGTCTCCGGCGCCGCTCTCCAGCAGGCCGGCCGCCACCGACGAGAGCCCGTTGCGGCCCTCCGGCTCGGCGAGGCCGCCGGCGTCCAGCACCAGGTCCACGGTGACGATGGGGAAGTTGCGCAGCTCGGCCACCAGCACCGGCATCCCGTTCGCCAGCGCGCGGCGGTGCACCTGGGGAAAGTGGAAGGGGCGCAGCGGCCCCCGCCCCGGGACGACCGAGCGGTCCGGCCCGGCGATCGTGGGCGCGCTCACGAGGCCTCCGCGGGGGCGTCGGCGTCGGGGACGTAGCTGAGCACCACGCGGTTGTCGGGGGTCAGGAAGGTCGCGGCCACGCGGCGCACGTCTTCGGCGGTCACGGCGCGGTAGCGGTCCAGCTCGGTGCTGATCAGCTCCGGCGCGTCGAAGTAGGTGGTGAGCATCGAGATCTGGTCGGCGCGCTCGTTGACTTTCTGCAGCTCGAAGAGGTGGCGTGCCTCCAGGCCGGTGATCGCCCGCTCCATCTCCGCGGGCTCGGGGAGCTCGCGCGCCAGCAGCTCCACCTCGTCCAGCAGCGCGCGCTCCAGCACCGCGGGGTCCTGGCCGCCGGGGGCGTTGCCGCGCACGATGAAGGCGCTGGAGCCGGTGACCACGGGGAGGAGGAAGGCCGACACGCTGCGCGCCAGCCGCTGCTCGCGCACCAGCCGGCGGTAGAGGCGCGAGGACTTCCCGGCGGCGAGCAGCTCGCTGGCGACGTCGGCCGCGTAGTAGTCCGGCGTCCCGTAGACGGGGACGCGCCACGCCAGGTACACGCGCGGCAGCGGCACCCCGCCGCGTGCGGTGTGCCGCACCTCGCGCCCCAGCTTGAACGGCTCCAGCACCGGCCGCCCGGGGATGGGCGGAACGGCGGGACCGCGGGGGATGGGGCCGAACCAGCGCTCGATCAGCCGCCGCGCCTCGGCGGGATCGAAGTCGCCGCAGAGGGTGAGGACGGCGTTGTTGGGCGCGTAGTAGGTGCGGAAGAAGTCGGCGACGTCGTCCAGGCTGGCGGCGTCGAGATCCTCCATGCTGCCGATCACCGAGTGATGGTACGGATGGTCGGGGGGGAAGAGCATCCCCTGCAGCCGCTCGTCCCAGTCGCCGTAGGGCTGGTTGTCCACCCGCTGGCGGCGCTCGTTCTTCACCACGTCGCGCTGGTTGTCGAGCTTCTCCTGCGTGAGCGCGGGGAGGTAGCACCCCAGCCGGTCGCTCTCCAGCCAGAGCACCAGCTCCAGCCGGTCGGACGGCACCGTGTCGTAGAAGTTGGTGCGGTCCAGCCAGGTGCTGGCGTTCAGGCTCCCGCCCACCCGCTCCACGTGCGCGATGTGGCCGGTTTCGGGGATGTGCTGCGACCCCTGGAACATCATGTGCTCGAAGAGGTGCGCGAGCCCCGTGCGGCCCGGGAGCTCGTTGCGGCTCCCCACGTTGTACCAGATGTTGAGGGCCACCACGGGGTTGGTGTGGTCTTCGCTCAGCACCACCTTCAGCCCGTTGTCGAGCTCGTACCGATCGATCGGGATCTGCATTCCGTCTGGATTCTCGGGTTTTCGTTGGATTCGATCTGCGTGATCGTCGACGACGTCGCGCGCCCGCGGCGGCACCCCTCACCCAAAAAAAGGCGATCGGTACTGCTGATCGCCTTTTTTCGACCTCTCCCGAACTGCGCGGGAGAGGTGAACGGCAAACGACATGGAGCTTGTCGCTGGCGATGTTACCAGCGGCTTCCGCCCGGTGCCACGTAGCGTCCGCGGTTAGATCCTCACGGCGCTGCCGTCGATTGCGCAGGAACGATCTCGGAGCGGCCGCGCCTCAGGATGACAACCATTGAGGCTTCAGTTTCGGTAGCCACCTTCGCACCCCCCGTGCGAAGAGAGCCTTCAGTCACCTCTCCCGGCAGTTCGGGAGAGGGTCGGTTCGAGCGGACGAAGAACTATCCGCCTGAACCCCAACCTGATCCGCCCGAACCGGGGTGAGGGGCTGGTGCTACGCCAGCCCCAGCAGCGCCAGCGGCAGGCCGATGCTCTCGCGCAGGAGGAAGCGCCGCTCCTGGCCGGGGTTGCGCGAGATCGGGCTGGTGCGCGTGGGCGAGGTCAGGCCGCGCAGCCCCATCTCCCGCGCCAGCAGCTTCAGCCGGAGCATGTGGAAGGGGTCGCTCACCAGGATCGCGTCGCGCATCCCGCGCTGCTTCATCAGCCGCGCCACGTCGCCCATCGACTCGCGCGTGGTCATCCCGCTGGTCGTCAGGATCGCCCGCGCCGGCACTCCCGCCTTCGCCGCCCACCGCCGCGACACCACCGCTTCGCTCACGGTGTCGCCCGGCGCCTGCCCCCCGGTGACGATCAGCGTGCTCGCCAGGCCGCGGCGGTAGAGGTCCACCGCGTGCTCCAGCCGCGCCTCCAGCACGGGGGACGGGTGCCCGTTGTACTGCGCCGCCCCCAGCACCACGATGGCGTCGGCGCGGCGGGCCTCGTCGCGCTTGCCGTAGAGGGCGATCGCCGCGACCAGCAGCGCCCAGCAGGCCACCAGGAAGAGCCCCAGCTTGAGCAGCCCGCGCACCATCCGCACCGGGAGCGGCGCGCGCGCACGCCGCGGCCGCGCGGCGTCGGGCTCGGCGCCGCGGGGCCCCGTGCGGTCCGGCGGCGGCACGGGTTCGCCGTACGCCAGCGTGCGGTCGTCGGGGGGCGGATCGCCCCGGCTGAAGAGGGGAGGCAGGGTCAGACCCGCTGGTGAAGCCGCTCGCGCAGCAGCGAAGGCCCCAGGTGCTCGCGGAGCATGTCGCGGGCGGCCTCGGGGCCGTCTCCCACCGCCTCCTCCACCTCCTGCACCAGCGCGCGGTCCAGCGCGTCGGCGGCGTCCTCGGCGCGCGCGACGGCGGCGAACGCCTCTTCCTCCCACCCCTCCGCGGCGGAGGCGAGGGCGGAGAGGAGGTGGATCTCCACGTCGTCCAGCCGCTCGCGCGAGGCCTTGTACAGGTGCTCGGCGCCCTCCTCGGTGCGCCCCGTCTCGATCAGCGC
>Ga0070685_10001450_pt1 | contig 12448 bp, 8 predicted proteins | sample KBSS13LmetaG_FD_65651 | JGI IMG/M metagenome (GOLD analysis project Ga0070685, IMG submission 65651) | Switchgrass rhizosphere microbial communities from Kellogg Biological Station, Michigan, USA - KBS S1-3L metaG | ecosystem: Host-associated > Plants > Roots > Rhizosphere ...
GCCATGTCCAGGAGCATGCTGGCGTTCAGCAGGATGGAGGCGAGCGGGTTGCGCAGGTCGTGCGACACCACCGCCAGCACCGCCTCGCGCGCGCGGATGGCCTGCTGCGCCAGGGTGTACAGCCGCGCGTTGTCGATGGCGAGCGCCGCGCGGCGGGCCACCTCCTCCACCAGCGCCACGTCGGGCGCGCGGTAGCGCCGCCCCGAGTCCGACGCCGCCAGGGTGATGGCCCCCAGCACCCGCCCCCGCGCCGCCAGCGGCGCGATGATGTACGACTTGAGGTTCAGCCGGGCCAGGCGGCCGCGATGGTCGTCGTCGTGCGCGATCACCCCCACCATCTCGGGGGTGAACTCCGAGACCAGGAGCGGCATCCCGGTGCGGATCACCCGCAGCACCGGGTGGCGCGCCAGGTCTTCCTCGCCCTCGGAGTGGCGGTGCTGCGTGTCGGTGTAGAGGAGCTGCTCCTTCTCGGGGTCCACGTGCGCGCGGGCGATGCGGCGCAGCCCGCCCCCGGGCTCGGCCTCGTCGAGCAGGCAGTAGTCCGCCAGCGCGGGCACCACCAGCCGCGCGAGCTTCTGGAAGCTCGTCTGGTAGTCGAGCGAGGCGTCGAGGAGCGCGCTCACCTCGGCCAAAAAGGCGAAGCGCTTCTCCCCCGCCTCGGCCTGCGCGCGGGCCGCCCGCTCCAGCTCCAGCTCCGCCCCGCGCTCCCCGCCCGGCCCGGCGCGCGGCCGGCGCACCTCGGCGGCCGCGGCGGCCGCCACGTCCTCCAGCGAGGCGCGCTCGGCCGCCGTCCACTCGCGCGGGCGGCGGTCCAGCACCACCAGCGTGCCGAGCGGGGCGGCGGCCCAGGGCGAGACGAGCGGGAGGGTGGCGACGGCGCGCAGCTCCCCCGGAGCGCGGCGGGCGCGCCGGCTCCCCGCGCCGGGGATGGAGCCGTCGCCGTCCCACCCGAAGCTCCCGGCCACCACCGCGCCGTCGCCCTCGCCGGCCAGCACCACGGCGGCGGGCGCGCCGGCCACGCGGCAGGCCAGCCGCGCCAGGCGGTCGGCCACGCCGGGCTCCAGCACGCCGCGCAGGCGGCTGCTCACGGGGTCGAGCGCGTAGGCGGGGTCATGCATGCCGGTAGAGCCGCGGGACTCGGGGGAGCGGAAAGGAGGGCGCGTCGGGACGCACTACACCGCGGAAGATACGCGAGTGCCACGGGGGCGGAAACTATGCCGCGCCGGGCGGGTCGGGCGCGATCCATCCCGCCGCGCAGGAGCGGTCGACCACGGCGAGCACCACGGGCCAGAGCGCGGGCGCGCCCTCGCGGATGGGGTCCATCCGCCGGAGCACCTGCGCGCGGGTGATGGCGTGCTCGCGCCACGATCCGCCGCCGCCGTAGCCGTTCTGCAGCAGCGGCTGGAAGCGGTCGAGCGCCGCGGCGAAGCGCGCGTCGGGGGTCTCGGCCGCCTCGAACTCGGCCCAGAGCGCGGTGAGCTCCCGCGCCTGCTCTTCGGGGAGGATGCCGAAGAGGCGCGCGGCAGCCGCCCGCTCGCGCTCCTCGCGCCCCAGGTTGGCCTCCGCGTCGTAGCAGAAGGTGTCGCCGGCGTCCACCTCCACCAGGTCGTGCACCAGCAGCATCCGCAGCACGCGGCCCACGTCCACGCCGGCGGGAGCCGTGTCCTCCAGCAGCACGGCGAGGAGGGCGAGGTGCCAGGAGTGCTCGGCGCTGTTCTCGTGGCGCGAGCCGTCCACCAGCCGGGTGCGGCGCAGCACCGCCTTCAGCCGGTCGGCCTCCACGGCGAAGCGGATGCGGCGCGCGAGCGCGCCCTCGGCGCCGGGCACCGGGGCGGCGGACGCGGCGTCCTCCATCACCCGTGCTCCCCTTCGGCGGCCGCCTCGGCCTTGCGGCGCTCGCGGCGGCGGGCGGCGGCCGCGTGCAGCCGCCGGTCCTCGTCGGTCTCCAGCAGGAGCGGGGGCACCGGCGCGGGGCGGCCGTTCAGCCGGTCGAGCGCCACGTAGGTGAGGGTGCAGGTGTTGGTGTGGCGCCGCTTCCCCGTCTCCACCTCCTCGGCGGTGACCTCCACCAGCACGTCCATCGAGGTGCGGCCCACGTAGGCGATGCGGCCGTGCGCCTCCACGTAGTCGTTGGCGTACACCGGCTCCTTGAACTCCACCCGGTCGATGGAGACGGTGACCACGGGGAGCCGCGCGTGGCGCCGGGCGACCACGCCGCCGCACTTGTCCACCAGCGCCAGGATCACCCCGCCGAAGACGTTGCCGTGGTGGTTGAGCTGGTCGGGCATCATGCTCTCCGCCAGCACGGTGTACGACTCGCGCGGGGTCTTCCCCGCCTGCGCGGGATGGGTCTCTTCGGACATCGGCCTGTGCTGAGTGGGATCGATCGGTCGTGCTCCGGACAGTCTATCATCCACATGGGAACGATACCATGCGGGAGCTTATCTCAAGACTCACAAGCATACAGATTACACGCGTATCCCATACGGAAAGGAGAGTTGTATGACCGGAGCACGCACCGCGAGAGAACATCCTTCCAACGGAAGGCGCCGGGAGATCCGGCGAAAGAACCTCAACATCGACCAGGCCAAGCTCGACCGGGCGGTGTCGATCCTCGGCGCCCGATCCGAAACGGATGCAATCGACCAGGCGCTTGATCTCGTGCTCTTCCGCGAGGAACTCGTCGACGGAATCCGGAGCCTCGCCGGCACCGGCGGGATCGAGAACTACTTCGACGAGCATCCCGAGTGGTGAATCACGCTCTCGACACGAGCCTCCACGTGAGAGCGAGCGGCAGTTCAACGCCGAACTCGCGGAATTCTTCGCGGATTGGCGCGGTGCTGCGCTTCGAGCACACGGCTCCCTGGCCAGAGAGCCCCTGAGGCCGAGCCGACTCGGCGCCGTTCGCATTGACCGGCGGCGAAAGTCGGCGTATCTTGCGAGCCCCTAATCCAGACTCGTACGACCCTCGCGCCGGAGCGGTCCAGCCCGGGCGCGGCAGCTCCATCGACCATATCCGGCTGCTCCATCCCGGCCGGTGCGCTCTTCGTCTCTGCGTCCCGCGGGTCTCCACGCGGGCGATGTCCCGTCACCCTCTCCGGTTCCTTCCATGGTGGGGCTCGAACGTCTCCTGATCGGCCGCGCGCTGGGCGGCCGCTACACCGTCGAAGAGCAGATCGGGCGGGGCCGCGGCGGGCTCGTCTACCGCGCGCGCGACGCCGAGACCGGCGCCGAGGTCGCGCTCAAGGTGCTCGCCGCGCCGCAGTCCGCCGAGGCGCGGGAGCGCTACCGCCGGGTGGTGGCTGCGGAGGTCCGGAGCGCCGCCGCCCTCCAGCACCCCAACCTCCTCGCCGTCCACGCGCTGGGGGCCGACGAGGAGCTGAACCTCGACTTCGTGGCCGGCGAGCTGGCGCGCGGGCAGACGCTGGCCTCCGTGCTGGCGCAGCGCGGGTCGCCGCCCATCGCGCTGGGGCTGCGGCTGCTGAGCGACGCGGCCGAGGGGCTCGCGGCCGGCCACCGCGCCGGGCTGGTGCACCGCGACCTCCGCCCGGCCAGCCTGTACCTGGTGCGCTCCGAGGCCGAGCGGCAGGTGCGGGTGAAGGTGGGCGGCTTCGGCGTTCCGCAGATCGTCCGCCGCGAGTCGCTGACGGCGGCGCCGCCCGAGGTGAGCGCCTACGCCTCGCCCGAGCTGCTGATGGCCGGCAGCGCGCGGCTCACCCCGGTGAGCGACGTGTTCGGCCTGGGCGTGGTCGGCTTCCAGCTCATGACGAGCGCGCTGCCGTTCGACGACGACGCCCGCCGCGCGCTGGCGGACGGCGGGTCGGCGGAGGTCGCCCTTCCGCGCGAGCTCTCCCCCGCCGTGCCGCCGCACGTGTTCGAGGCCGTCCTCCAGGCGCTGCGCATCGCGCCCGCCGAGCGCTTCGCGGATGCCGGCGCGTTCGCCGAGGCCCTTCGCCAGCCCGCGAGCCGCCCGTCCGTGGCGGTGCTGTCGGCCTTCCCCGCCGCGAGCGCTCCGGCACCCGCACCCGAGGCGGTGCCTGCCGAGCCCACGTCCGCATCCTCGGCAGTCCTCGAGACGGCCGCGCCTGTGGCGGATGCGGCTCCCGTGGCGGACGCGGAGCCCGTGGCCGCTTCGGCTCCGCCTGCCGCCGCCGAGATCACCCCCGCGGCAGCCGAGCCCGATGCCGTCGCCCCGGCCGCGCCCGCCGACGCATTCGTCGCGCATCCGGGCGGGCTTCTGTCGATGGATGACGCGCCGGCGCAAGCTCCCGCGGCTTCGGCCGATCCATCGCCCGCGAGCGAGCCTGCCGCTTCCGTCCCGCTGGCGATGGAAGCGGCGGCCCCGGCCGCTCCCGCGCCGGAGACCATCCCTACCCCGGCCACAGCGGCGTCCCCGCGCACGCGCCCGACGCCGAAGCCGAAGGCCGCCGGACCGGACCTGGAGCTCTACTACCCCCCGCAGCTCGCCGCCACGCCCGCGTCCGCCTCTCACCCCGGCGGCGAAGTCCCGGCCTCTCCCGTGACCGCGCAGGCGAGCATCCCGGCGGCGCCGGTCGCGGAAGTGCCGGCCGCCTCGATTGCCCCCGAGGCTTCCGTGGTGCCGCCGGAGACCAGCGCGGCTCCCATCGCCCCGCTATCCCCCATCGCACCCCGGGCGGTATCGATCGGCGGCAGGCGCCCGGCGCGCGCGGGTGCCGGCAGTGGCGGCTTCCGCGGCTCGGCGGCCGCGGGCTTCGTGCTCGGGATGCTGGTGCTGGGTACGGTGGGATGGATGGCCACGCGCCGCCCGTCCAGCGCCACCGGCGCGCCGCAGAAGCTCGCCGCCGACCAGCCGGCTTCCAGTGCCACTGCCCCGGCCGCGAGCGCGCCGGCCGCGGATGCGCCCGCGGCCGAGCCCCAGCGCGTCGCCGTGCCCATCGGCGCCACCGCGGCGGACTCCGCCGAGGCACGCCGCCTCGCGCGCGAAGAGGCGCGGAAGCGCCAGGAAGACGAGGCGCGGAAGCGGCAGCAGGACGAGCAGGCGCGCCTCGCCCTCCAGCAGCAGCAGGCCGCCGCGCAGGCGCAGCAGGCGCCGCCCCCGCAGCCCGCCGCGCGCCCGCAGCCGGCCCCGCCGCCGGTGCAGCAGCCGGCCGCCGTCGCGCAGCGCCCGGCCGCCCCCGCGCCTCCGCCGCCGCCCCCGCCGGCCGCCCCCGCGAACGAAGAGGCGGCGCCCGCACGCGCGGCGGTGTCGAACGAGGTGTACGACATCGGCGACGTGGGAGAGCGCCCGCGGCTCACCAACGGCGGCGAGATCCAGCGCGCGCTGGCGACGCGCTATCCCGGCGAGCTCGCCTCCAGCGGCGTGTCGGGGAGCGTGACGGCGACCTTCGTGGTGAACCCGGACGGCCGCGTGGACCCGTCCAGCATCCGCATCGTGAGCTCTCCGAACGCGGCCTTCAACGCGCCCACGCAGAGCGTCCTCCGCCGGGCGCGCTTCCGCCCCGCCACCGTGCGGGGCCAGCCCGTGCGCGTGCAGGTGAGCATGCCCGTGCAGTGGACCGCGCCGCGGTAAAAGATCATCTCACACAGAAACACGGAGGCACGGAGAGAGGACCGGTCCCTCTCTCCGTGCCTCCGTGTCTCCGCGTGAGACGTAATCCGTTCTACCGCAGGATGTTCTTGGCGATGGTGTTGAGCTGCATGTTACTGGTGCCCTCGTAGATCGTGCCGATCTTGCTGTCGCGGTAGTACTTCTCCACCGGGTACTCGCGGGTGAAGCCGTAGCCGCCGAACAGGTCGATGGCCGTCGACGAGATGCGCTGCGCCACCTGGCTGCTGAAGAGCTTGGCCATGGCCGCCTCCTGCAGGAAGGGCTGCCCCGCGTCCTTCAGCCGCGCCGCGTTGTACACCATCAGCCGCGCCGCCTCGAGCTCCACCGCCATCTGCGCGATCTGGAACTGCACCCCCTGGAAGTCGCCGATCTTCTTCCCGAACTGCTCGCGCTCCTGCACGTACTTCACGGTGGCCTCCAGCGCCCCCGCGCCGATCCCGATCATCTGCGCGCCGATGCCGATGCGGCCCTCGTTCAGCGTCTCGATCGCCGTCTTGTAGCCCTTCCCCACCTCGCCCAGCACGTTCTCGGCGGGGACGAGCACGTCCTCCAGGATCAGCTCGGTGGTGGAGGAGGCGCGGATGCCGAGCTTGTCCTCCTTCTTCCCCACCGTGAAGCCGTCGAAGCCCTTCTCCACGATGAACGCCGTGATCCCCTTGTAGCCCTGCGCCACGTCGACGTTGGCGAAGACGATGAAGATCTCGGCCTCGGCGCCGTTGGTGATCCACAGCTTGCGGCCGGTGAGCCGGTAGCCGCCGTCGGCCTTGGCGGCGCGGGTGGCGAGCGCGAAGGCGTCGGAGCCGGAGCCGGCCTCGGAGAGGGCGTAGGCGCCCACCTTCTCGGCGGTGAGCTGGGGGAGGTACTTCGCCTTCAGCTCCGCCGACCCCCAGCGGAGGAAGGCGTTGTTCACCAGCGTGTTCTGCACGTCCACCAGCACGCCCACGCTGGCGTCCACGCGGGAGAGCTCCTCGACCACCAGCGCGGCGGTGAAGAAGGAGCTGCCGGCACCGCCCAGCTCCTCGGGAACCTCGATCCCCATCAGCCCCAGCTCGAAGCAGTGGGCGATGAGCGCGGGGTCCATCTTCTGCGCCTCGTCCATCGCGTGGACCAGGGGGCGCACCTCGTCGTCGGCGAACTGGCGCACGGCGTCGCGGAACATCTGCTCGTCTTCGCTCAGCACGGTCAGCGGGGCGCCGCCGGTGGCGAGCTCAAGGGTAGCCATCGTCAGGATCGGTTGCTGGGTGATGCGGCCGCGCCGGCACGCGCCGGTCGCGTCGGAACGCGGAAACTTAGCACGGAGCACGCGAAAGGACGAGGGACCGCTCGGCCCGCCGGCGGCCGCCCGACGCCGGGCACGGGGGGTGCGTACGAAACCCGCGAGGCCGGGGGCCGTACGACCGGTCGTGGCCGGCGCACGCCCGGCCGGCACGTTCCAGCACTGACAACGGGAGACGGTCATGGACAACAATCCGAATGGACCTCCGGACAGCTCCAGCGGCGGAGGCTCCGAGTCGCCCTCCACCGCGGGCAGCGCGGGCAGCGGATATGGCGGCAGCACCGGCGGCGAATCGACCGGATCGAGCGGTTCGACGGGATCGTCGGAGTCGACTGGCTCGACGGGCTCGACCGGTGCTGGCGGGTCGACGGGGTCGACGGGCGCGGGGACTGGTTACGGCTACTCCGCCAGCACCTCGTCTGGCGGCGCGACCTCCGGCGGCACCTCGTCCGGCGGTACGTCGTCCGGCGGCGGCTCGACGGGATGGGGGGGCACGGGGTCGACGGCCTCGTCCGGGTCCGGCGGCACGTCCGACGCGGGTCCGGGATACACCGGCGGCACGTCGTCCGGAGAGGGTGACGCTGCCGGCGCGGGGGAGGAATCGGGACGCAAGCGCGATCCCTTCGAGGAGATCGGCACGCGCTTGGAGGCCGCGCTGCACGAGGTGCGTCCGCGGCTGAAGAGCATGTTCCAGGAGCTGGACTCGAAGATCGACTCGGCGCTGGAGGACATCAAGCCGAAGGTGCAGGAGGCCCGGGACCGCGCGCGGCCGCGGGTGGACGGCATCGTCAGCGAGATCCAGCCGAAGGTCGACGCGCTCCTCTCGAAGCTGCAGAACGCGATCGACGGGTTGCGGAGCGACTTCGAGGCCCGCGCCGACCGCCACGAGGGCGCGAGCGCATCGGGCCCGGCGGACTCCGCGGGCTCGGCCGGCGCATCGGGCGCGGCGGACGAGGGGATGCCGCCGCCGTCGTCCACCACGACGGGCGCGGCGGACTTCGGCGGCGGCGCAGCGGCGGGAGGTTACGCGCCTCCGTCCGGCGGCGCGGCGGGCTCCACGGCCAGCGGAACTACGCCGTCGGGCGCGACGACGGGCACGGGCGCGTCGGGTGCCTCCTCCGCGGGCGGCGCCGGCGGCTCGGCGGACGCGACGGGCTCGGGCGGGTCGCGCTCGTTCGGGCTGGGGTCCGATGCGGATAGCGCTTCGTCGGGCACGTGGCCGGCGGAGACGGAGGACGCCCGCCCGGGCGATCCCCCGATCGAGGACCCGCTCGGCCGGCGCTCGGGCGCGGGTGGCAGCGCGGCGGACGAGTCCGGCGGCTCGTCGACGGGGACGGGGTCCAGCGGGATGCCGGGCGGCAGCTGAGTCGGCGCGGCACGTAGTCAGGGCGCCGGGCGCGGAGAGTCTTCCGCGCCCGGCGCCTTCGTTTCCCCCCGGGGAAAACCGTTTTGCGCCACCGACCATCCCATTCTGCGATGAACTGATACAAGATTTGACAGCATCTCTTTTCCGTCGTATAATATACGTGTAACAAAAAAACCACACTGCGGCCTCGATTCTGCCGCCCGTTTCGACCTGCAGGCGCGCCGAGCGAGCCGTCGGGCTCCCGCCCGGCGTATCCTCTCCCCCGCCCTTTTGCGCCGCGGCGGTACCACCCCCGACCTCACCTTCTCACGCGGATCGTTCCCCCGGTGACAACATCGACGACCCCCTGGCGCCGCTGCGCGGCGGCGCTGGCGCTGGCCTGCGGCGCGCTCTCGGGATGCGGCACGCGCTCCCAGGCGCTGGTGATCGGCACGGCGGGCCCCTTCAACGAGGCCTACGCCACCATGGTGCGCCACGCCGTGGAGATGGCGGCCGACGAGGTGAACGCCCGCGGCGGGATCAAGGGCAAGCGCCTGCAGGTGCTCGCGGTGGACGACGAGGGCGACGGGGTGAAGGCCGCCGCGGCGGCGCGCGGCTTCTACGAGAACCCCGACGTGGTCGGCGTGGTGGGCCACGCGAACTCGGGCGGGATGGTGGGCGCCGCGCCGGAGTACGACCGCGGCCTGGTGGCGGTGGTCCCCAGCGCCACCTCGCCCGAGATCACCGGCATCTCCCCCTGGGTGTTCCGGGTGACGGTGAACGACTCGGTGAACGGCGCCAACCTGGCCCGCTACGCCGCGCGGCTCGGCGGCAAGCGGGTGGTGGTGCTGTACGAGAACAACGTCTACGGGCGCGACCTGGCGCAGGCGTTCCTGGCCGCCTACCCCGGCAAGCCGCTGGGGGTGGACCCGATCGCGGGCGACGGGAGCAAGGTGGAGCCCTTCATCTCCTACTACCGCCAGGTGCAGCCGGACCTGGTGTTCGTGGCGGGGACGGAGCCCTCGGGGCGCGCCCTGCTGCGCGAGGCGCTGCGCCAGGGCTTCCACACCCAGTGGATCGCGGGCGACGGGTGGCCCGGCGTGGCCGCCGACACCGCCGCGGCCGAGGGCGCGCTGATCGCCACCCCGGTGCGGCTGGACCAGAACGACGCCGGCCGCCGCTTCGCCGCCGACTTCAAGTCGCGCTACGGTGTGACCCCCGACGCGAACGCCGCCATGGCCTACGACGCCGCCATGCTGCTGGTGAAGGCGATCGAGACGGTGGGCCCGGACCGCGCCCGCATCCGCGCCTGGATGGCGAAGGTGAAGGGCGACGGCGCCTTCCACGGCATCACCGGCGAGATCCGCTTCCGCCCCGACGGCGACCCCGACCGCTCGGGCTTCGTGATGACCCGGGTGCGCAACGGCGCCCTCGTTCCGCTGGGAGGTGCGCTGTGAGCCAGGTCGTTTCGCGCGGGCACATCCGCACCCGTCTCCTTTCCGGCTTCGGAGCGCTGCTGGTCCTGCTCCTGGCCGCCGGCGCGGTGGGGTGGACGGCGCTGCGCTCGCTCTCGCGGAGCATCCGCGCCGCCAACCAGGGGGTGGAGCAGGAGGCGCGGCTCTCCACCGCGCTGGCGACGGACGTCGCCCGCGAGATCGCGGTGGCGGCGCGCTACATCGAGCAGTCCGGCGACGCGGGGGCGGCCGCCGCCTTCGACTCGCTGCGCTGGCACACCCACGGCACGCACCGGGCGCTGCGCCGCCGCGAGCTGCGCACCGAAGACAAGACCACGCTGGTGGGGATCGACCAGGCGCTCAGCGACGCCGAGGTGCGCTACGTGCTGGCGCGGCGGCTGATGGAGATGGGGCGCGTGGACGAGGCGCGCGCGCAGACCGACAGCGCCCGGTCCATCGAGGCCTCCATGCTGGTGGACCTGGACCGGCTGGGCGACGCCAAGGCGCGGCGCCTGGGGGACACGGCCGGCGCGCTCGAGCGCGCGGCGGGGGGGAAGGCCTGGCTGCTGGTGGGCCTCATCGCCCTCTCCGCGCTGGTGGGGACGGTGGTCGTGGTCCGCGTGGTGCGCTCCATCTCCGGGCCCATCGACCTGCTGGCGCGCCACGCCGAGGCGCTCAGCGAGGGCGACCTGACGGCGCGCACCAGCGGCAGCCTCCCCGGCGAGCTGGGGCTGCTGGCCGAGGCGATGAACCGCGCCGGCGACACCCTCTCGCGCATCGGCGCGGGGGCGGCGGGCGCGGCGGACGGGATCACCCGCTCGGCCGACGACCTGAGCGCCATCTCGCTGCAGCTCGCGGCGGCGGTGGGCGAGGTCACGCGCTCCATGTCGCAGGTGTCCGACGGCGCGGCGGACCAGGTGGCGCGCCTGCGCCGGGTGGACGACGCGCTGCGGGCGATGCTGGCGCAGGCGAGCCACGTGGCCGCCGAGGTGCGCGAGGTCTCGTCGCTCGCCGCCTCGATCGAAGAGGTGGCGCGCACCCGCCGCGAGGAGACAGCGCACGCGCTGCTCACGCTGGTGAAGATCAAGCAGGCGGTGCAGGACGCCGCCGCCGAGACCGACGCACTGCACGCCGCCGTCGGCGACATCAGCGGCTTCGTGAAGACGGTGGACCAGATCGCCGAGCAGACCAACCTGCTGGGACTGAACGCGGCGATCGAGGCCGCGCGCGCCGGCGCCGAGGGCGCCGGGTTCGCGGTGGTCGCCGGCGAGGTGCGCAAGCTGGCGGCGGAGGCGCGCACCAGCGCTGAGAGCGTGGCCGCGATCACCCGCACCGTCACGCAGCGGGTGGACTCGGCCGCGCGGACGATGGCGGCGGGCGCCGCGCACGTGGGCGAGATCGAGCACGTGGCGCAGCAGGTGGAGGCCGCCCTGGCCACCATCCTCGACGCCGCGGCGCGCACGCGGATGGCGGCCGAGAGCGTCACCGGGGCCGCGGAGGGGAACGCCGCCGCGGCGGTGGAGGCGTCGGACGGGATCGCGCAGGTGGCGGAGACGGCGGTGGTGCACGCCGAGGCCGCCGAAGGGGTGCGCGCCGCGACCACGCAGCAGGAGGTCGCCTGCGGCCTGGTGGCGGACGCCACGCGGCGGCTGAACGGCAGCGCGGCGGAGCTGCGCGGGCTGGTCGGCAACCTCCGCATCGGCGAGTACACGGCGGAAGTAGAGGACGCTGGCGACGCGGAAGCCGAGGCGCCGCCCGCCTTCGTGGCGGAGGAGCCCGCGTACGCGGCCGTGGCGGCCGAGGAGCGGACGTACCTGGACATCGCCCCGGCCGATTCCAACGCGCTCCTCCACCCCGAGCTGGTGAGCGCGCACGAGCGGCTGCGCCGGCGGCGGATGATGGCGCAGGCCTGAGCTCAGCAAACTGCAATCTCACGCAGAGCCGCAGAGAACTGAATGGTGTTCTCCGCGGCTCTGCGGCTCTGCGTGAGATTTTCTTTACTGAATCAGCGGCGCTCCCAGAGGTTGTTGGCGCGGTCGAGGTCGGGGAGCACGTGGCGCGGATCGACCTCGGCGCGCCGCACGCGCTTCGGCGACGGGACGCGGTAGGCGAAGCGGCTGCCGAGGTTCCACATCTCCACCGGGAGGCGCACCGTCTCCGTCGACCCGTCGTCGTAGGTGAGGCGCAGCTCGGCGGGCATCACCATCGTGCCGCGATTGCTCAGGACGACGCTGGACTGCCCGTCCGCCGCGGTGCTGACGGAATCGACCGCCTGGTCGAGCCGTGCGGTCGTCATCACCCAGCCGCGCCAGAACCAGTCCAGCTCCATCCCCGACGCGTCGCGCATCAGGCGGAAGAAGTCCGCAGGCGTCGGGTGCTTGAACGCCCAGGTGCGGATGTACTCGCGGAAGGCCGCGTCGAAGCGCTCCTGCCCCATCACCTCGAAGCGCAGCGTCTGCAGCATCAGCGCCGGCTTCTGGTAGCCCACCCACATCAGGTCGTGCACCTCGGTGGGGTTGGAGATCAGCGGCTGCTCCTGCCCCGCGATCGAGTGGATCGACGCCAGCTGCAGCGGGTTCGACTCGATGCTGTCGCCGTACGGCGTGCCGGCGAAGTAGCGCGCGGTGTTGTGCAGGTCGATGAAGGTGTTGAACCCCTCGTCCATCCACGGATACAGCCGCTCGTTCGACCCGACCACCATCGGGAACCACTCGTGCCCGAACTCGTGCGCGAGCGCCCACTGCTGCGCCTCGCGCGTGCCGTTGTTCGGCACGAAGGTCAGC
>Ga0070685_10001452_pt1 | contig 12442 bp, 13 predicted proteins | sample KBSS13LmetaG_FD_65651 | JGI IMG/M metagenome (GOLD analysis project Ga0070685, IMG submission 65651) | Switchgrass rhizosphere microbial communities from Kellogg Biological Station, Michigan, USA - KBS S1-3L metaG | ecosystem: Host-associated > Plants > Roots > Rhizosphere ...
CCTCAAATCCGACCCCGCAGTGGACCTCATCCACTTCGTCATCCTCAAGCCGCCGCAGAAGAACGATGCGACACCGCAGGAAGAGCTGGCGCTGATCCAGTTCCCGCGCCAGCGCCTGTTCCGCGAGATGCTGGACAAGTTCGATCTCGTGATCTTCGACCAGGAATTGCCGCCTGCTGTTCTGGAAGAGCGCTATCTCGACGGCGTTGCGCGCTATGTCGAAAACGGCGGGGCGCTGCTGGTCGCCGCCGGGCCGCCCTATCCGGGCTCGTACATGCTCTACAACACGCCGCTCGGCGGCGTGCTGCCGGGGCGCGTGTCGGGCAATGGCGTTGACGGCAAATTTGTTCCGCAGCTCACCACGCTGGGCAAGCGGCATTCGGTGACGGCCAAGCTGTCGACCGAGGGCTGGGGTCCGTGGATGCGCTACATGGACATGGACAAGACGTCCGGCCAGGCCGAAGCGGTGATGCAGACGCCGGACGGGCATCCGCTTCTCCTGCTCGACCGCGTCGGCCAGGGCCGAGTGGCGAGCGTTATGTCGGACCAGATCTGGCTATGGGCGCGCGGCTATGAAGGCGGCGGGCCCTATGCGGAGCTGATCCGCCGCACGGCGCACTGGCTTATGAAGGAGCCGGAGCTCGAGGAAGAACTGCTGACAGTCGAAACCGGCGCCACATCCGAAGTGAAAGCGCACCTGCGCACCATGTCCGACAGCCCGCCCCCGGTCTCGCTGAAGGGGCCGGACGGAACGGAGCAGAAAGTCGAGTGGTCGCTGGTGAGCCCCGGCCAGTACTCAGCCAGCTTCCAGGCGAAGGATCTCGGTCTCTATGTCGCGACGTCCGGCGAACTCCACGGCGTGAACGTGCGCGGCCCCGCCCACCCGCGGGAATATCTCGATCTGCGCGCCACGGACGAGAAAGTGAAGCCACTCGCAGCGGCGACGCTCGGCGGCGTCTTCAAGATCGGCGCCGACGGCACGCCGAACTTGCCGGAACTCCGCCGCGTAGGTGAACGCGGCAATGCTGCGGGCTCCAACTGGCTTGGCCTGCGCAAGCGCGAGGCCTATGCGGTGCGCGCCACGGACTCGACGACGCTCCTGCCCGGCTGGCTCGGCATGCTGCTGGCTGTGGCCTTCATGATGTTCGCCTGGCGGCGCGAGGGGCGGTAAGCCCCTCGGCTCCTTCTAAGCCTTCGGAACGCTCAGCGCGCCTTTGAGCTTGGCTGCGGCCGGCGAGAGGTCGCGGATCAGGACGCGGTTTTCGTCAACCGGGCCGGGCAGCGGGAAGCGACCCTTGCCGGCCTGCTTGAAGCCGAAGCGGTCGTAATAGTCCTGGTCGCCGATGAGGATGACGGCCGAATAGCCCTGCTCACGGCAGACGCCGATCGCACGCTCCATCAGCTTGAAGGCGACGCCATTGCCCCGGCGGCGTTCAGCCACTGCGATGGGGCCAAGGAAGGCTGCTTTACCCTTCTCACCCACTTTCACAGGCCAGACGCGCACGATGCCCGTAACGCCTTCGGCGTCGACCGCCACGAGGCTGGCTTCTTCGATCTTGGCATTGCCTTCGCGCAGGCGCTCGGCCGTCTTGGCGAAGCGGCCGGGGCCGAAAACCTCGTCATAAAGCGTCTCGACAGCGTCCGAATGCTCGGGCGCGTCCAGCACAATGGAATAGGCGGGGATTGCAGCGACGGTAGTGTTCACGGGGCTCAGGCTCCGAAGACGAGAGTGACGAACCAACGACCGCAGCTTCACCCGTATTGGGATCTGCCCAGGTCAGCTTGTCACCGCTGGTCGCCGTTTTCCGCCTCCCTTCGGGAGGGGCCCTTCGCGCAGCCGGTAATAGGATGGTGCAGATAGGGAGACTCGACCCCCGGTGCAAGGATTTTTCTGTCGCGGCATCTTCCCCCGCTTGCCGGGGAAGTACGGCGAAGCCGGGATGGGGGCGGGCCAAGAGGAGGCTCGCCCCCCAACGTCTCGCGCTTCGCGCCGATCCACTTCCCCCGCAAGCGGGGGGAAGATGCGCACCACCTTCCCTCCACCGCCGCCTTGTGCTGACTAAGCGGCAAAAGACGGAGGAAACAGTCATGGGCGTGCTCGACGGCAAGGTTGTTCTCATCACGGGCGGCGGCAACGGGATCGGGAAGGAGACTGCGCTGCTGCTCGGCCGCGAGGGCGCGAAGGTGGTGGTCAACGATCTCGGCGGGGCGCTCACCGGCGGAGACGAGGGCTCGGCAGGACCGGCCGAGCAGGTCGCCCAGCAGATCAAGGCGGCGGGCGGCCAGGCCGTCTCCAATTCCGAAAGCGTGGCCGACTACAAGGCGGTCGCCCGCATGATCGAGCAGGCCAAGGATACCTTCGGCGGGCTCCATGCGATCGTGAACCCGGCCGGCATCCTGCGCGACGGCATGTTCCACAAGATGCCGGAGGCGGACTGGGACGCGGTGATCGCCGTCCACCTGCGCGGCTCCTTCAACGTCACCCGCGCCTCGATCGAGCACTTCCGGGAGCAGGAGGATGGATCCTACGTCCTCTTCACCTCCACCTCCGGCCTGATCGGCAACCTCGGCCAGGCCAACTATGCCGCCGCCAAGATGGGCATCGCGGGCCTGTCCCGGATCATCGCCATGGAGGGGGCGCGCAAGAACGTCCGCTCCAACATCATCGCCCCGTTCGCCTGGACCCGGATGATCGAGTCCATCCCGGTGAAGGACGAGGAAAGCGCCAAGCGGGTCGGCCGGATGAAGGACGCCATGCGGGCCGACCAAGTCGCCCAGCTGGCCGTGGCGCTCTGTGCTCCCGGCGCGAAAAACGTCTCCGGCCAGATTTTCGGGGTCCGGGGCAACGAGATCATCCTGTTTGACCAGCCCCGGCCCATCCGCCAGCTGGCCGACCTGTCCGGCTGGACGCCCCAGAAGATCCTCGACTCGGCCTTGCCGGCCCTGGCGGGCAGCTTCTTCGATCTGGACGCTTCGGCATCGGTCTTCCCTTATGACCCTATTTGAAGGCGACCCGATCTAGGCGCCCAAGAGCAATTGAACCTGCGGCCTGCCGGGCGTACCCTTCGGGCCGAACCCTTGGGGCATCAGGGGAAACGCATGCGCGCTGTCGCATCGCTTTTGGTGTTGTGCCTCTTGGCGGCCTGCTCTCAGGAGCCGGATACGCCGTGGACGCTGGTGGATGGGGACCGGCTGTCGGGCAGGGACGCGGTCGATTGCGTCTGGGACTGCGGGATCAACTATTCGACCTTTTACGCCCGGCCTATGCCGGATGGCCCGGCGCCATCGGCGGCGGCGTATCGGGCAGCTTTCCGTACCGAACCTGTCTTCGGGCTGCGGACCAGCGGCCATGGCATGCTGGGGAAATTCCGGTCGGAGCTATCGTTCTTCCGGGCCCCCCTGGCTGAGGACGGGCCGGATGGGTGGTTTGTCCGGTCTACCGTGGAAGGCGATGTGCGCCCCGAGGAAAGGCGGACCACCGAGGCAGAGTGCCCGGGGCTGGCCAAGGCCACCGCCAACCTCTCCACCCTGCTGAAGGTGCGGGAGCACGTTCAGCGCTTCGAGCACCGATCCAATGGCTGCAGCGACGATTGCCATTCGGAGACGACGTTCTGGGTCCGGGCGGGCGAGGGCCGAACCGCCGGGTCGGAGAGCTGGCGGCAGGACGAATGGCCCGATTACCCGCCGGCAATCCCCAAGATCTACGCCCTGCTCTACTCCTGCTGGGCGGACAGCGACCCCACCCTCTGGCCCATGTGCCCGTCCGGGACGGCCCCCGGCCCGACCCTCCGATGCAGCCCACAAGGCTGATCCGGACCCCAACTACGCCCAAGGCCGGAACCTTGCAGGGGCCTCCCCGTTGGAGTCCGCGGATGAAAAGCCGCAGGAAATTTCCTGCAGGTTTCGACTCCGCGAGCCCGGGAATTTATGGTTTAGAAAGCGTTCCGGCCCCAGATCGGGCAGGAGAGGTTTCAGGCTTTGGCTACCCCGTATTTCCAGCCGATTTTCCGCGCCGGACACAGCGTCCGTTGCGAAGTCCTGCGCGCTCCCTCTCCAAGCCGTGGGGGCATCTGCTGATGGGCGACTCTGGCGGCACGCTGTGGACGCAGGCCAAATCCCGCCGCCAACCCTGGTGGGCGCAGCTGCCGGACAGCGAACTGCTCCAGATGCGGATCAAGGACCTGCACGTTTCCGTCGAGGGAAGCTGGCTGCAGGGCTGCATGAAAGCGCTCAACGGCGAACTCAGCCGCCGCGGCCTGATCGAGGCCCATGCCTGGATTTCCGAAGAATGGTTCAGCCCGGACAATACTCCCGGGATCGCCGTGCCCTTCTACCTCGCCCACCCGCGCCTTGCCCGGCTCGAGCGCAAGATGTTCTTCGACGTCGAGGGCGGCACCCGCAAGGAATGCATGCAGATCCTGCGGCACGAAGCCGGCCACATCATGCAGCACTCCTATCTGCTGCACCGCCGCCGCAAATGGCAGGAGACTTTCGGCAAGTCGTCGACCAAGTATCCGACCTTCTATCGCCCGAATACCGCCTCCAAGGATTTCGTCCTTCACCTGCCGCGCTGGTATGCGCAGAGCCATCCGGATGAGGACTTCGCCGAGACCTTCGCCGTGTGGCTGACGCCGCGCTCCAACTGGCGCACGCGCTATGCCGACTGGCCGGCGCTGGAAAAGCTGCTCTATGTCGATGAGCTGATGCGCGAGATCGCCGAGGAGAACCCCGTTCTCACGCGTCGCACCGAACTCGATCCGGCGCACCGCCTCTCCACGACGCTCGAAGAATACTACGAGGGCAAGCTCGCCCATTATTCGGCGGACATCGACACACGGTACGATGCTGACCTGCTGCGCATCTTTTCCGACGAGCCACGGCATCGCAATTCGCGACCAGCGTCTTCCTTCATCCGCTCGAACCGCGCTGCGATCCGCGAGGCGGCGCACAAATGGTCGGGCGGCTACCAGGTTGCGCTCGACAACGTTCTCGACCAGCTCATCGACCGCTGCCGTGCGCTGAAGCTTCGTGCGCCGGGCAATGTGCGCGACTTGCGCCAGAGCCTTATCCGCCTCCTGTCGCGGAAGATCGCCCCGTCGATCTTCCGGGCCAAGCGCAGGCAGTGGTTTGCCCTTTGAAGCCGCAACGCGTTCTCGCGCTCGCCCACCCCGACCTGATCCCGCCTGACACTCTCGAAGGGGTATCGGAAGCGGAGCGCTTCACCTTCAAGACCGAATACGAAGTGATGTCGACGCTGCGCGGCGCGGGGCACGAAGTGAAGATGCTCGGCGTGCAGACGGAGCTGGCCCCGATCCGCGATGAGGTCGAGAACTGGAAGCCGGATATCGTCTTCAACCTGCTTGAAGAATTCCACGGCGAGACGCTTTACGCCCAGAACGTGGTGAGCCTGCTGGAACTGCTGCAGGTTCCCTACACCGGCTGCAACCCGCGCGGGCTGCTGCTCGCACGCGGCAAGGACCTGTCGAAAAAGCTGCTGAAGTATCACCGCATTCCCGTGCCGGCGTTTGCTGTGTTCCCGAAGAGCAACAAAAAGGTCAGGCGCCCGCGCGGCCTGCCCTACCCGGTCATCGTGAAGTCGCTGAGCGAGGATGCCTCGCGCGGCATCTCGCAGGCGTCTGTCGTGGACTCGGACGAGAAACTGGCCGAGCGCGTGGCGTTCGTGCATGAGCGCATCAAGACGCCGGCGATCGCCGAGCAGTATATTGAAGGGCGCGAGATCTATGTCGGCGTGATCGGCAACGAGAAGGTGCAGGTCCTGCCGGTGTGGGAGCTGTCATTCTCCAACCTCGCCGACGGCGCCCTGCCGATCGCCACCGAGAAGGTCAAACACGACGTAGCGTACCAGGAAAAGCGCGGCATCATCCAGGGGCCGGCCCAGGGGCTTGAGCCAGCCGTCGAAACCCGCATCCGGGGCTTCGCCAAGCGCATCTGTGAGGCGCTGGAGATCGACGGCTATTGCCGCATCGACTTCCGTCTCGCCGCCGACGGCACGCCCTACTTCATCGAAGCGAACCCGAACCCCGAAATCGCCCCAGGCGAGGAATTCGCGCAGGCCGCTCTGCACGCGGGCACGAGTTATCAGGACCTGCTCAACAAGATCCTGTTGCTTGGCCTGCAGCGCGCTGGCGTGGACGCGTAGCGCTACTTCTGCTGGTCATCCGGTGGGGATTTGCGCTTCAGGACATCATGCCAATCTTGAGCCAGCGCCACGAGCCACTTGCCCTCCCGCGCATACCGCAGCCACATGAATACGAGGACTATCGCCAGCGGCGCCAACAGGACGATGAGGGCGATATTTTCCACCAGCGCCTCCAGCGCTCACCATATTAGCCACTGGGATCCGTCTCGACCGGTTCCAGCTTGCGCACCAGCACCTTGTCGACGCGGCGGCCGTCCATGTCGATGACTTCGAAGGCCAGCTGGCCGTTCTCGGTCTTGTCGCCTTCATTGGGCACGGCGCGCAGAAGGTGCATCACCAGGCCTGCGACGGTTGAATAACCTTCTTCCTCGTCCAGCCCTTTTACGCCGACGATCTCCTGGAATTCGTCCACCGGCGTCATGCCGTCCACGATCCATGTGCCGTCATCGCGCTTGATAGGGGCAGCCACCGCCTCGTTCTCGCTGAGGGCTGCATCGCCTGCGATGGATTCAAGCAGGTCCGCCGCCGTCACCATGCCGAGGATGCCGCCATATTCGTCGGACACGAACACCATGCGCACCGGATTGCCGCGCATGGCTTCAAGCATCTTGAGCACGGGCATCGTATCCGGAATGAAGACAGGCGGGTGCATGACGGCCCTGATGTCGATCGTGCCCGTCTTCCCGAGATGGACCAGAAGTTCCTTGGTCTGGACGACACCGACGACGTGATCTGGATTGCCCTCGGCGACGGGAAAGCGCGAATGGCCGCTGTCCTTGATCTCCGTCAGCACCTCGTCCTTGGTCTGGCCGGTGTCGAGCCAGACCATTTCAGTGCGCGGCGTCATGATCGCCTTCACGGAGCGGTCGCCCAGGCGCATCACGCCCTGGATCATCTCGCGCTCTTCCTCCTCGATCACTCCGGCTTCGGCGCCTTCAACGATGAGGGACTGGAGTTCTTCCTCCGTGACGTCTTCCTGCCGGGTCTTGTTGAGGCCGAGCAGGCGGATGACGCCATCGGTGCAGAAGCGCAGGAGCCAGACCAGCGGCGAGGCAATCACCTCCGTCATGCGCATCGCAGGCGCCATGGCGGCAGCCAGCGGCTCGGGCGCCGACAGGGCGATGCGCTTGGGGATCAGCTCTCCGAGAACGAGCGAGAGAAAGGTCGTCAGCACGATGACGATGCCGAAGGCGATCGACGGGGCGTATTTGGCGACGCTCGGGAAGGTCGCCTCGATCCAGGGGGAGAAATTGTCCGACAGCGAGGTGGCGCCGTAAGCGCCGGCGATGACGCCGATGGCCGTGATGCCGATCTGCACGGTGGAGAGAAGCTTGGATGGATCGTCCAGCAGCTTGAGCGCGGTCTTCGCCCCGGCGCTGCCGCGGTCAGCCATCGCCTGCAGGCGCGGGCGGCGCGAAGACACGATCGCCATCTCGGACAGCGCAAACACGCCGTTCAAGAGGATCAGCAGGACGAGAAAGAGGAAATCCATCTATTCCGCGAGGCCGCGAGGCTCCGAAACGCCGGGGCCCCGGCAGGGACATACCTTCTGGGGCCTTTCGGGAAACCCTTCAACGCCGGTTTTTCCCCAGATGGCGCGGAGACGCGGCGGGATATGGCCTCCTGCACGGAATTCCTGCAGGCAGTCCGCGCTTGCGTCTAGGATCATTTTCCTATATAGGTCAGACGTCCTATCGGAGCCCCCGCCATGCGCCATTCGGATATCTGGAAGGGGCTCGACACCCTGGCCGAGAAGCACGGCCTTTCGGCCTCTGGGCTCGCCAAGAAGGCAGGACTGGATGCGACCGCATTCAACAAATCCAAGCGGCTGCAGCCGGATGGCAGCCCGCGCTGGCTGTCGACTGAAAGCCTGATCAAGGCCCTCGATGCCGTGGGCGCATCGCTCGAGGACTTCGCGGCTCTGGCCGAAGGGCGGCGCGGGCACACTGCCCCGCTGCTCGGTTTCGCCAAGGCGGGGAGCGATGGGTATTTCGACGACGCAGGCTTTCCCGTCGGCGATGGCTGGGAGGAAGTGCGCTTTCCCGGACTCGAGACCGAAGACGTCTATGCGCTGGAGATCACCGGGGATTCCATGGAGCCGGTCTATCGCCGCGGCGATCGCATCGTGGTTGCCCCCGCCATGACTGTGCGCAAGGGCGACCGCGTAGTGGCGCGCACAAAGGATGGCGAGGTGCTCGCCAAGGTGCTCGGCCGGATGACGGAGCGGACGGTCGAATTGCTCTCGCTCAATCCTGCCTACCCTCCCCGCGAACTCTCCCGTGGCGAACTGGCCTGGATGGCGCGTATCCTGTGGGCGAGCCAGTAGGGGGAATCGACTGATGAAGAAGCCAGTCGCAAAGAAGGCCGCGGCGAAGGCCAGGCCGAAAAAGGTCTACAAGCAGCTCAAGGCAAAGCCCGGAGAGACCGTGCTGCTCTCAGGCGGCAATCCGCAGATCGCCAAGGGCTATGGCGATGCGCCCGTGCAGGCCTACATCGCAGCCGCACCTGGCTGGAAAAAGGAAACTGTCCGCAAGCTCGACAGGATCATAGAGAAAACCGTCCCCGGCGTCCGCAAGGCGGTGAAGTGGAACTCGCCCATGTATGGAATGGAGGAGAACTACTGGTTCGTCTCGATGCACCTCTTCGACAAATACATCAAAGTGGCGTTCCACAAAGGCGTGCACCTCAAGCCCCTCCCTCCCGATACCTCGAAGCAGAAGGAAGTCCGCTACTACAACATCCACGAAGGCAAGCTCGACGAAGCCCAGTTCGCAGACTGGGTGAAACAGGCTAGCAAGCTGCCTGGCGAGAAGATGTGAGGGGACCATGAAGAACGATCCAAACAATGGCGCCCAAGGGGCTGCGGCTTCCAAACTTATCGATGCGGCCATCGCAGCGCTGGGCGACTGGCGCGGCGAGACGCTGGCGAACGTACGCACGCTGATCAAGGCGGCCGATCCGAAGGTCGTCGAGGAATGGAAATGGGGCATCCCCGTCTGGTCGCATGACGGCCTCATCTGTACCGGTGAGACATACAAGGCGGCCGTGAAGACCACCTTCGCCAAAGGCGCTTCGCTGCCCGACCCGGCCAAGCTCTTCAACTCCAGCCTTGGAGGCGGTACGCGCCGCGCCATCGATTTCAAGCAAGGCGAAAAGATCAACGAGACGGCCTTCAAAGCTCTGATCAAGGCCGCAGTGGCGCAGAACGCCTCGAAGCCGCCTACCAAGAAAGCTGCGGCCAAGCCTGCCGCGAAGAAGGCAGCCGCCAAACCTTCTCAGAAAAAGCCCGCCAAGAAGAAGTAGCAGACGCTTCGCGCCTTAGACGCCCAGCGCCATCAGCTTGTCGAGCACGGTCTCCAGACGTTCGTCGGGAACGGGGCAACCGATGGTCACATTCGCGGTTTCGACGAGATAGGCCTTCAGCTCTGCGCGCGGCGCCCTCTGCATCAGCAGGCGAAGCACCGGCCAGACATAGCTGTCGTACTCATCCTCCGGCACGCCGCAGCCGATCGGATCCCAATCTCCATGCAGGATGGCGCGGATCTTCTCGAAGCCGGTCTTCGCCTCCCGCGCTTCCGGCCGCGTCACAGCATCGTCCGCGCGAGCTTCTGCGCCGCCTTGCGGTCCCCCTTCAGCGCCTCGGCGAGGGTAGCGGCGCGCTTCTGCATTACGCCCTCCACATGATCGCCCGCGTTGGCGGCAAGAGCGCGGCCAAGCACCTCGGCCGCCTCGTCTCCATATTGCCTGGCATCCAGCGCCACGAGCGCCCGCGCGTACTGCCAATGGATGCCGATATCGTCGGGCGCGAGCTTCATCGCAGACCGATAGTGCTCGCGCCCCGTTTTCACGCTCGCACCCATGACACCTGCGCCGACCGGCCCGCCGCGGCGCCGCACCTCGACATTCCACACCGCGAGAAACCCGTGGGCATAGAAATTGCCCGGATCGGCCTTCAGCACGGCCAAAGCCAGCTTCCTGCCTTTGTCGCCATAACCCTTGTTCCAGGCATCCAGCACATCCATCGCCCGGCTCTTGAGCGAGAGCGCGATAGCGAGCTGCAGCTGCCCCTCCTCATGAGCGGGCTCGGCGGCGAGGGCAGCCTCAGCATCCTTCGAGGCCCGGTCGACGATCGCCGCATCGGGTTCTTCCGCGCCCGTCATGCAGTACGCCAGGAGAGATCGCGCCGCGAACGCCAGATCATCCGGCCCCGCGGCGGCCTCGGCCAGCTTGGCGGCTTCCAGATACTCCCCGCGCGCGAACCGGGCCGTCAGGTCAGGCGACGTCGGATGCGCGAGCGCCGGCCCGGCCGCTAAAAGACCGAGCGAAATCGAAAATAGAGAACGGGCGGCCGGGTGCATCCTGCAGTATCTTTCTGCGCAACATATTGAGCATGGGAGCACATGCCCTCTTGCACAACGCCACAAACCAGTGGCCTAACAATGGCGCACAGGGTGCGGTTCCCTTTACATTGTCCCGATCGCGCTCTGGCGGGCCCTTTGTGGGAGTTGGCGGTGCGTAGGCTGGCCGCATGCTTTTTCTTCATGGCGAGCATGAGTGCGCTCGCCGCGTGCAGTCCGGGGTCCACCGGCGACTCAGGGGACTCTTCGGCCGGCTCCCGTGAAAACGATCCCAACACCTTCCGCGCCAGCGTGAACCCCGACCATGCCTATGCCGGGGAATGGGCAGTCGCTCCCAACCACTGCAGCGACGCCCGCAAGGTCTGGACGGTGGAGCCGCGGCGAATGGCGATCCAGCACGTTCGGTTCTGCGTGTTCGACGAAGACATCTTCATGGCCGACGGAAAGGGCGACAAACCGACCACCTGGTCCGCCGGCGCCACTTGCCTGGCAGAAGGCAAGAAGAGCCACGACTTCCTGTTCTTCCGCGTGAAGGACAATCTCCGCGAGATGCGCGTGACGTTCAACGACTCCAGCTCGGTCGATCTGGTCCGCTGCCCGATCAAGAGCTGAACTGGGCGAGAGCAGAGTTAAGCCACAGGTAATTGACTCTTTCCGCCAGTGGCGCTCACATCATGGGCAGTGCGCTTTGGGGCGCCTCCTGTCCGCGGCAAGGACTTCGGTCCACCCACTACTTGAGGTCTTCAGACCCGTAGTCATCGCAACCCTTCTTCCGGCCTGCGAAGCGGACATCAGGCGGCTTTCGGAAGGAAGGTCTCATGTCCCGCATCACGCGTGAACTAACACCCCGCACAACCATGGATGCGCTGCGCAAGCAGGCAAAGCGCTGGCTCAAGGATATCGAAGCCGGAGATCCGCTCGCCGTTCAGCGCTTCCGCGATGTCTATCCCGGCGATGCGCCGCCAAAGCTGCGCGAGGTTCAGCACGCCCTCTCGCGCGAGTTCGGTTTTGCCAGCTGGGCGATCCTGAAGCAGGAAGTCGAAGACCGAGCACGCAGCCACGCACAGCGGGTCGAACTCTTCCTCGAGAAGGGCGTGCATCGCTACGGCACGGACCCGCGCACCGGAAAGTGGGGCGGATATGAGCGCGACGGCGCTGCCCGCGGCGCAGTGGCGGCGCGACTGCTGGCGAAGCATCCGGAGATCGCACGTGAGAATATCCACACAGCCGTTCTCGCGCACGACATCGAAACGGTGCGCGAGTTCCTGACGAAGGATGCCTCGCTCGCGAACGATATGCATCCGTTCGATGGATGGAGGCCGCTGGCAAGGCTTGCCTATGCGCGCGTGCCTCTACCCGCAGTTGAGGTGAACGCCCTGCCGATCGCAAAGATGCTACTGGATGCGGGCGCGAGCGCACAGTCGGCAGGCGCGGAGGACATGAAGGGCTTCACCAACCTGACCGGCGCCATCGGCGGCGGAGAGGCCGGACAATCGGCGCATCCGCAGGCGGAAGCGCTGGTGCGGCTGCTCATCTCACGCGGCGCCGATCCGCTGGATGGACAGGCGATGTACGACACCTCGCTCGGCGAGGACGATACGTTCTGGCTAGACCTGATGTGGTCCGAGTGCGAGAAGCGCGGCGACGACGTGGCCGCGCGCTGGCATACCGCCATTCCTGGCGTGATCGGGCCACCGCTGGAATACCTGCTGGGCAACGCCGTGCCGCATCATCCAAAGCGGGTGAAATGGCTGCTAGAGCATGGGGCGGACGCAACCACAGCCAACTTCTATTCCAAGACGCCGGTGATCCGTCATGCGGTTCAGGCCGGGCGGCAGGACATTGTCGACCTGCTGGTGCAACACGGCGCTGAAGCACCACAATTGACAGACGCGGAGCGGTTCCTCGCAGCAGCAACGCAGGG
>Ga0070685_10001456_pt1 | contig 12429 bp, 14 predicted proteins | sample KBSS13LmetaG_FD_65651 | JGI IMG/M metagenome (GOLD analysis project Ga0070685, IMG submission 65651) | Switchgrass rhizosphere microbial communities from Kellogg Biological Station, Michigan, USA - KBS S1-3L metaG | ecosystem: Host-associated > Plants > Roots > Rhizosphere ...
CAGGGGGTCCGCGCCCACCGCGCCGCGATGGTCAAGATTCAGAAGGATCTCCAGGCCCTGCGCGACGATGCGGTTCGACTTCTTGTTCTTGAAGTTGACCACGAAGCCGACGCCGCAGGCGTCGTGCTCGTTGCGCGGGTCATAGAGACCCTGGGCGGGCGGAAGGCCAAATTCCATACGCGTGGTCGTCCTGCTCATGGCTACGCAGGGCGCTCGCTGATGTTTCAGGCGCCCGAAATTAGCGCGTAGCAGGATATCGCCGGATGACAAGCGCTTGCCCACGACTATGCCCTGTTCCGTGCGGTTTCGCTTGCCAAGAGAGCGCGTTAACGGCTGGTGCGGGCATGCTCGTTCTGTCACGGAATCGCGGTCTGGTTTTTCGAGTGGCGCGCACTTGCCAAAGCCTTGCCCCGGATCGCCCGTGTCGAGACAAAATTTTCCAGCGCTGCGGATTGCTCGCAGCCCGGTTCCAGGCCGCAGCATCCACAGATTGCGCGCGGAGACGCCTGCAGGCTGCGCCCGGATTGCTCAGGGTTTGCCCGGTCTAACTCTCGACCTTGTGCGCTGTCCGGAGTGGTGAACCTGCACTAGATCATAGTTGCCGGGACAGGAGTCTTCATGGGCGCGCCGCTGCGGATCGATTTTGTCTCGGATGTCGCCTGTCCTTGGTGTGTCGTGGGGCTACGATCGCTGCTCAAGGCCATTGATGCGGTGGGCGACAAGGTGGATGTGCAAATCCACTTCCAGCCCTTCGAGTTGAACCCCGACATGGCGCCCGACGGCGAGAACACGACCGAGCACGTCCAGAAGAAGTATGGCTCGACGCCGGAGCGCTCGGCTGCGGCGAGGCAGGCGCTGAAGGACAATGGCGCCGCGCTGGGTTTCGACTTCAACTATTCGCCGCAGAGCAGGATCTGGAACACCTTCGACGCGCATCGCCTGCTGCACTGGGCGGGGATTGAGGGAAAGCAGCTGGAGCTGAAGGAGGCGCTGTTCCGGGTGAACTTCACCGAACAGCAGTCCACCAGCGATCACGAGGTGCTGGCGAAGGCCGCGGAATCCGCCGGCCTTGATGGAGGCCGCGCCCGGGAAATCCTCAAGTCAGGCGAGTTCACCAAGGAAGTGCGCAGCGAGGAGATGGTCTGGCGCAACCGCGGCATCAGCGCCGTGCCGTCGGTCATCTTCAACCAGCGCTGGATGATCCAAGGCGGCCAGCCGCCGCAGGTGTTCGAACAGGCAATCCGGCAGATCGTCGAGGGCACGGCGCAGGAAGAGCGGGCCTAGCCGCGTCCCTTCAGGGCGAGGTCGTGCGTGGATAGCTGTTGAACTTTTTCTCGATCTTGCCGCTCCAGTGACGGCCGATGGCTTCGGCGATGGCCTCCTGCGTTGCGCCCTTGACGTAGAAGACCTGGATGGCGATGGGCGGCAGGCCCTGCATCTTCATCATGAAGCGGTTGAAGCTGCGGCCCGGTCCGGACGGGTAGCGTTTCGGGTCTCGTACCGCGAAGTTGACGGTGTCGCCGTTGGGCTGCCGGTAGAAGACAACCTTGCCGGGGAAATCTACGCGCTTGCCTTCGTAACGGACCAGCGTCACGGCAGAGAGGTCGCTCCACGGCGCCGGCTTGCGGGAGAAGGGTGCGTAGGTGAGGCCTTCAGGGCCGATCACGAGCATCGGGCCGCGCCGGAACGATTGGGCGAATGTGATCGCTGCGATGATAAAGAAGAATGCCGCGACTAGGGCCCCGGCCGTCGACGACGCAATGCCGCTAAACAATCCGGCAGCGACCCCCGCTCCCGCTACGGCGAGCGCCGTCCAGCGATAGAGGCCGGTGTTGTAGTCGAAGGTGACTGTGTCCGATGCTGGCACGCCATCACGAAAGCATGCGCGTCCAAAAAAGCAAACGGCCCGCTCTTTCGAGCGGGCCGCTGTGGAACGTTTGAGAAGAAATCAGCCTTCAGCCAGCTTCTTCATATTGGCGAGAGCGCTTTCGAACTGCTTCTTGCGCTGGGCGACGTCTGCGTCCTTCGCAGCCTGGTCCTTCTTGTCGGCCTGATCGACCATGAGCGTGTAGACGAGCTTGGAGGACTTCGCGTCGATCGGACGGACTTCCAGGAAGCCGTGATAGAGGTTGTACCACTTGCCCTCGACGGCGGGCTGGGTGTAGCCGTAACCGAACTCTGACTTGGCAGTCATGACTTCGGTGATGCGGCCGGCGATCACGCGCACCGTGCCGACTTCGCCCGAGCCCGACTTGATCTCGCACGGAACCGTCGCCGCGCCGATCCACTTCGAGATGTCGCAATAGCCGCCGACCTTGGCCCACACATCCTTAGCGGCCTTGTTGACGACGAGTTCCATCGGGATCGCGACGTATTGCGGGGCTGGCCAGGTTGCGGCCGGGGCGGCGGGCGCCGCTGTGCCCTGCTGGGCTGATGCTGCGCCGGCGCCGATGGCGATCGCGGCGGTTGCTAGAAGAAGTGTTCTCATGGTGCTCTCTCCCTATCGACCGTGTTTTGTTGCTGACGGCCCTATTGACGCTTGCGTAACACGGCGGCGGCCTGTTGGAAGGGGGCATCCGCACTGCGCCGCTCTGCAGCAATGTCAAAAAGCCTTGAGAAGCGGGTGCGCGTTTCGGCCCAGGTCTGGAAGGTCGCCATCAGGTTGGAGCCCTCGAGTGTGTCGTTCTCGACACGGAAGGGCTGCGAAGCCAGCTTTTCCGCTACGTCAGGCCGTTTGGGCTGGAATTCGTCGTGGAAGGTGATGAGGGCGGCGCCCCCTGGTTTCAGCACGCGGTGCAGTTCGGCGAGCCATTCATCCTGCGTCTCGCGGCGCAGGTGGGTGAACACCGATAGGGCGTAGATCGCATCGAAGTGCGCATCCGGAAAATCGAGCGGCGGAAGCAGGCGGTTGCGGGTGAAAGTGCCAGTAAGGTTCTGCGCGCACCAGCCGACGAGAGCCGGGTTGATGTCGACGCCGAACAGCTGCGCCCTGGTGTGGCGCGGCATCTGACGCGCGACGCGGCCGGCGCCGCAACCGAAGTCCAGCACGCGCTCCGCATTGGCAAAATCGATTCCGGCCTCATCGAAGAGGGCAGTGAACTCGGTCGCCACCATCGCGCCGGAGTCCGCATACCATTGGACGTTGGTGTAGCCGACGATGACCTGGATCAGGTAGGGCGGCGGCACGGGTAGCCCGTCGGGCGAGGGCTCCGGCTTTGCGTTGCGCGCCTGCATCCATTCGCGGAGGCGGAAGGCCGGACCGGCAAGGCCGGTCTTCACCAGTGCAGCCTTGAGCGCGGAGCGCCAGGACATTCGAGGCGCTCCTTAGCCAGCGAGCGCGCGGGATAGCTCAGGGCCGCACGGTTTGGCTAGAGGCCTGGGGACAACGAGCGTGTCAGGCAGCCTTTTCGGTGCGCTTGGCCTCGCGGTTGGCCTTGAGCTGCTCGGCGCTGAACGAGCGAACGCGGGTGATCTCGGTGATGAGGTCACGCTCGGCGATCGGCTTGGAGAGGTAGCCGTCCATCCCCATGCCGAGATAACGCTCCTTGTCCCCGCTCATGGCGTCCGCCGTGAGGGCGATGACGGGGATGTTGGCATAGGGCTGACTGGAGGCGCGGATGGCGGCGATGGTCTGCGTCCCGTCCATCACCGGCATGTGCACGTCGAGACAGACAAGATCGAACGCCTCGCGATCGAGGGCGGCGAGGGCTTCCTTGCCGTTGGTAGCTTCGACTACGCGCATGTTGAACGGGCGCAGGAAGAGCGAGGCGACCTGGCGGTTGATCGGATGGTCGTCGACCAGGAGGATACGCAGCTGCTGGGTCTTGAGCGTGGCGCGCGCTTCGTCCTCGGTGAAAGAATGACCTTCGCTCACAACCCGGTGCTGGACCTGGGCTTCGCCAGCAAGGAAGGTGAAAGTGAATTCCGAGCCGCGGCCGAGTTCGGATTTGACCGTAGCTTCGCCGCCCATGAGTTCGGCGAGACGCCGGCAGATCGACAGGCCAAGGCCCGTGCCGCCGAACTTGCGCTGAATTGAATCATCGGCCTGCACGAAGGGGCTAAACAGCCTGTTCATCGTCGCCTCGTCCATGCCCACACCGGTGTCGGAGACGCGGACCTTCACGATGTACTGGCTATCCGCCAGCCGCTTCGCGGTGACGAACACCTCAACACGGCCCTGGGCTGTGAACTTGATGGCGTTGGAGATGAGGTTGGACACGCACTGGCGCACACGCACGGCGTCGAAGTTCAGGACCTGCGGAAGATCAGCGTCGAGTGAGAGATGAAATTCGAGGCCGGCTTCCTCGGCCTTGGGTTTCCACAGGCGATGCAGGCGGCGCAGGGTGTGGGTGAGGTCTGTGTCGGCTTTGACGATGGCGATCTTGCCGGCTTCGATCTTGGAAAGGTCCAGCACGTCATTGAGCAGGGCCATCAGGTTGCGGCCGGAATCGAGGATGGTCGAGACCTGTTCCTTCTGCTCGGGCGAAAGGTTGCCCATCTCCAGCACCTGCGCCATGCCGAGGATGCCATTGAGCGGCGTGCGGATTTCGTGGCTCATGTTGGCGAGGAAGGCGGACTTGGCGTTCGAGGCCTGCACAGCGGTGGCCTGCGCCCGCTTCAGGTCCTTCTCGCGCTGGCGCAATTCGGTCACATCGACGGAAATGGCGACCTTCCGGCCGTCGGACATGGGGCGGTAGGTGATCTGCACCAGCCCGCCCTCCGGCGTCTTCACTTCATAGGTCTGGCCGGTTTCGGTGTAGCCTTCGAAACGCTTCACCTGTTCGTCGAGTTGTTCTTCCGTGAAATCCGGGCGCGCCTGGCGGACGGAATGGCGCATCGCCTCGCTGTATGTCTTGGCCCCGTTGGCGAAGGCCTCATAGAGGTGCGGAAAGCGCTTCTCCGACATGCGGTTGTGCAGGATGGGGCAGCCGTTCTCATCGAAGACCGACACGCCGTCGGGCAGGTTCTCGATCGCCTCAAGGAAGATCGGATCGATGTCGATTTTGCTCGGCGGCGCCATGACGGTTCCTGTGTCCTTCCCCCCAAGGACGGCCTTGCTGCCGGTCCCGTGCATTTGCCCATTCGCCACCGTGGTGGTCGCAGGCCAATGTCGACATGGATAATTGCCCATTATCCCTAAAAAAGACTGAGCGCCGAGCGGGATGCGGCCTCAAAAACCCTTACGCAACAGCGCTCTGCGTTTACCTGTGTTGCAGGATCCAATTCCGGGATGGGATTTTCCGAGGGGAGGCTGGAGCGGGTAGAGGGAATCGAACCCTCGTATTCAGCTTGGAAGGCTGCTGCTCTACCATTGAGCTATACCCGCATCGGGCGCGTGACCTACGCGAAACGGCTTCGGAAGTCCATCTTTGGACGCTGTGCCGACTATTCGACCTGGACTCAGGGTAGGCACTACGCCGGGATATCAGCCGGGTAGGGGAAGAAGAGTTGGTTGCCGTCAGGATCGGCGATGATCATCGTCTTGTAACCCCAATGGCCGTCCCGAACGGCGATGCCTTTGGCCTCGAAGTCGCGGCGCGTGGCTTCGAGCACTTCGAGATCCAGCGAGATGAAGATGCGGCCCGGGCCGGCGCGCATCTGCTCCTGCCGCGTGAAGATCAACTCGCAATCGCTGCGGCCGACTTGCGCGATCAGAAGCTGGCCCTCTTCCTCATAGCGCCAGTCCTCCTTGAAGCCGAGCTTGCCCACGTAGAAGCCGAGCATGCGCTGGATATCGGCGGCGTACAGGATGGGGCGGGAATACCAGCGGTCCATGCTTTCCCCGTTTGCCGGCTCAGTCGCCCAATTCCCGGCGCACAGCCGCGAACACCGAATGGAACATCTCTTCGGTGAGGCGGCCCGTGTTCGTATTGTAACGGCTGCAGTGATAGCTGTCGAACAGCACGACGGGGCCCATGGGGCCCGCAAGCTCATAGCGCCTGGCGTGGCCGAAGACGGCGCTGGAGGGTTTTGCGCCCAGCGCCCGCACCGTCGAGTCATGCGCGATGCGGCCCAGGGCCAGGATCGCCTTGACGTTCGGCAGCTGGTTCATCCGCGCGATCAGGTACTGGCGGCAGGTGACGATCTCCTGGCCGGTCGGCTTGTTCTCCGGCGGTACGCAGCGCACGGCGTTGGAGATGATCGTGTCCTTGAGCTTCACCCCGTCCTTCGGGTCGGCCTTGTAGGTTCCGGTCGAGAAACCGTACTTCGCCAGCGTCGAATAGAGCAGGTCGCCGGCATAGTCGCCCGTGAAAGGCCGCCCGGTCTTGTTTGCGCCCTGCAGGCCGGGGGCGAGGCCGACAATCAGGAACCGCGCGTTGAGGTCGCCGAAGCTCGGCACGGGCGCGTTGAACCAGGCGGGATGGGCTTTGGCATTGGCGGTCCGGAAGTCGAAGAGGCGAGGGCAGAGCGGGCAATCGAGCGGCGCTTCCGGCGGCGCGGCGCTCTCCCCCTTAGGCATCAGTCCTCCTCGTCGTCGTCCTCAAAACGTCCGGCATGCGCCGGCGCCCCGGCGGTCGCCATCTGCTGTTGCGGCGTGCGGGGTGGACGGCCCACAAGCTCGGCAAGATCGGCCAGCTCGATGAAGGTGTCCGCGGCGCGCCGCAGTTCGTCCGCGATCATGGGGGGCTGCGTCTTGATCGACGAGACCACCGAAACCCGGACGCCCCTTTCCTGCACTGCCTCGACCAGCCGGGTCAAATCCCCATCCCCAGAGAAGAGCACGACATGGTCCACGTGCGGGGCGAGACCCAGCATATCGACCGTGATCTCGACATCCATGTCGCCCTTGATCCTGCGGCGGCCGGTGGAATCTGTGAATTCCTTGGCCGGCTTGGTCACGACCTTGAAGCCGTTGTACTGCAGCCAGTCGACCAGTGGGCGGATGGGGGAATAGTCCTCGTTCTCGATCAGGGCGGTGTAATAATAGGCCCGGACCAATTGTCCCCGCCTGCGGAACTCGTCCAGCAGCTTGCGGTAGTCGACTTCGACCCCCAGCGTCTTGCCCGAGGAATATAGGTTGGCCCCGTCGATGAAGAGCGCCAGCCTTTCGGTCTTGTAGAACGCCATCGAACCTGCCCCTCGAAAACCGCCTGCACCGGTCGAGCCTGCCTATCCCCGTTCATAATTGTCCCTTGCTGGTCGATATTGGCCGCGACGGCGCTGCGGCAATGGTTCTCAATCGCGTGTGATTACTGGGATTTTCGCGGGACAGGGTTCCATTTCCCCTTTCCGGACAGGGCTTTCGGAAAAGCCTCGGCAACCTTATGTTGCGCCAGCGAACGGGTTCCGATAGACATCCCGGTCCCCAAAGGAGTTCCGCATGGCACGTGTTACGGTCGAAGACTGCGTGGAAAAGGTCCCGAACCGGTTCCAGCTGGTTCTTCTCGCCGCCCACCGCGCCCGCGTGATCCGTCAGGGCTCGCCGATCACCATCGATCGCGACAATGACAAGGACCCGGTTGTCGCGCTGCGCGAGATCGCTGACGAGACCGTTGACCTCGAAACCATCCGCGACAGCCTGGTGGCCGAGCTGCAGGAAGTCCGCCCGAACGAGGAAGCCGAACGGGAAGCCGACAAGAAGGCTCTCGTGGCCGCGCCTGCGTCTTCGGAAGAAGAAGTGCTCAAGGCCTATCAGGTCGAGCTGGAATCGGCGCGCGAAGAGCGCTTCTGACCGGAGAGGAGGGCAGCTTAGGAAAGCATGAGCCAGCCCTCCAACGTTACGCCATTCAAGAAGCCTGAAGCGCCGGCCGCAGCGACGGCTGCTGCGCCTGTAAAACGTCCGCGCAAATTCCTTCGTCAGAACGAACTGGTCGATCTCGTGAAGGGCTACCAGCCCGACGCGAACGAGGACGAGCTCAACAAGGCCTACGTCTACGCCGTCATGAAGCACGGCCAGCAGATGCGCCATTCCGGCGACCCGTACTTCGCGCACCCGGTCGCCGTCGCGGGCCTGCTAACCGAAATCCGGATGGACCAGGCAACGATCATCGCCGGTCTGCTGCACGACGTTGTGGAAGACTGCGATGTAAGGATCGACGAGATCCAGGATCTGTTCGGCAAGGAAGTCGCGGACCTGGTCGACGGCGTCACCAAGCTGCCCAAGGTGACCGGCGCCAACACTCCGCGCGCCCTGGTGCAGGCGGAGAACTTCCAGAAGTTCATCCTGGCGACGACCAAGGACATCCGCGTGCTTCTGGTCAAGCTCGCTGACCGGCTGCACAACATGCGCACCATCGAGTTCATGCCGACGGAAGAACAGCGCCAGAGGGTCTCGCGCGAGACCCTGGACATCTACGCCCCGCTGGCCCGCAGGATCGGTCTGTCGATCTTTGCCGGCGAACTCGAAGACCTCGCCTTCAAGATCGTGAACCCGGAAGCCTTCAAGGCGATCGTGAAGCGCCTCGAAGAGCTGGTGACGGATGATACCTCCGTACTCGACCGCATCCGCTCGGACATCGAGACGGTGATGCTGGCGCGCGGCGTGCGCGGCGAGCTGGCGGGGCGGATGAAGCGGCCCTATTCGATCTGGCGCAAGCTCGAGACCAAGTCGATCTCGTTCAAGGACCTCGGCGACGTCTTCGCCTACCGGCTCATCGTCCCGGGGGTGGACGAGTGCTACAAGGCGATGGGGGCGGCGCACCAGCAGTGGGCGGCCCTGTCGGAGCGCTTCAAGGACTACATCTCCGTCCCCAAGCCCAACGGCTACCGCTCAATCCACACCACCTTCCTCGGCCCCGGCAACCGCCGCGTCGAGCTGCAGATCCGCACCAGGGAGATGGAAGCCATCGCCGAGCGGGGCGTGGCGGCTCACTGGAAATACAAGAACTCGCAATACGGCTTCGATGCGGAAGCTGCGCGAGAGAGCGGCCTTGATGCAGAGGCGGAACTCACGGCTTTCTCAGACATGCTGAAGCACGGCGCGGAGCCGGAGGAATTCCTCGAGCACGCCAAGCTGCAGATGTACCGCGACAGTGTGTTCGTGTTCACGCCCAAGGGCCAGCTGGTGAAACTGCCCGCAGGGTCGACGCCGCTGGACTTCGCCTACGCCGTCCACACCGAGATCGGCGACACTACGATTGGCGCAAGGATCAACGGTCAGGAGCGCCCGCTGCGGACCGTTTTGGAGAATGGCGACCGCATCGAGATCCTGCGCGGGGCCAAGCCTGCCGCCCAGCCGCACTGGGAAAGCCTTGCCGTCACCGGCCGCGCGCGCTCTGCGATCCGCAGGCTAACGCGAACCGCCGAGCGCGGCGAATTCATCGCCATTGGCCAGCGGTTGATCGAGCATGCGTTGCGCCGCATTGGGCTGGAGCCCGGTGAAGTGAACCAGCAGGAAATGACGGACCGAGCCGGCTTCGACAAGCCCGAGGCGCTTGCCGAAGCGATCGGCCGCGGGCGGCTGTCGACGGCAGACATGCTGGAGAAATCCTTCCCCGGCCTCGACGATCCCGGCCGCGACGCGGAAGGACCGGCAGGCGATGAAGCCGCACCAAAGCTGATCGCCGGCAGCGAGATGACGGCGGGCGTTACCATGCACCTCGCCGAATGCTGCTCGCCGCTTCCGGGCGACAGGATCGTCGGCGTGCTGATCCCGGAAAAGGGCATCGAAGTTCATGTCATCGATTGCGCGCGTCTTGCCGCCTACGACGATCTCGCCGACCGCTGGATCGATCTGCGCTGGAAGCCCAAGGATGCTGATGCAGAGGTCAAGGCCGTGGGCCGCATCCACGTCACCACCGCCAACCGCCGCGGCGCATTGGCCCTGCTCACCAAGACGGTGAGCGAGGCGCAGGGCAACATCATCAACGTCAAGACGCTCAAGCGCTCGCCCGACTTCTTCGACTTCGAGTTCGACGTGGAAGTCGAAGACAACCGCCGCCTCACCCAGATCGTGGCGGCGATGCGCGCGCTGTCAGTGGTGGACTCGGCGGAGCGGGTGAAGGGGTAGATCACCGGAAGGCTTGGGCGCGCGGCGTGGGGATTCTGACAGATATTCTGGTGGCGGCGCCGTCTGAAGCGCGATCGATATTGGCGGACCTCCGTCACGCCAGCAATTGGCCATGCGAGCAATTCAAGGGCCTCACCCCAATAGAGCTGGGCGACTTATGCTCTGCTTTGGGCATCGAGGGCGGGTGCCAGGCGTTTCGTTTGCTGGCAGCCGATGATCACGCTAAGGCGCAAGTCTACCAATTCCCGGAAGACTTCCCAAAGCTGCTGGCCGTTTGCGACGATGCGCAGCTGGTTGGCGTGGCTGCGAAATGGGCGGCGGGCGAAGAGCTGTCATTCGAAGGTGTCGACCCTGCAGATATGGATGTCCCGCTACGCCGGATGCGCGAGCTATCCAAGTATGCACTCGTCGCCAACAAACCGCTGCTGCTGTGGCTCGCCGTCTAGACCGTTCATGGATGAAACTTCAGGACGCTGACTGACCCCTCGCCCTTGCTGCGAGTCGCCGCGCGTGGGACTCTGCAGACCGAACCAAGAGGCAGTAATGGCGATCCGGGCGTTCCTTGCGATGATGGTGCTGGCGCTTGCCGCATGCACGCAGGCCTCTCCCTCTCCTCCCGCTCAAACGGCATCCGGACCGGTAAAGCCTCCGATCATCGAGACGCAGACGGCCTGCGCTTCCTATGGCGGTGAGTGGCGGCCGGTGTGCCGGATGCAGAAGCCCGCCTGCGTGATCAGCTTCAAAGATGCGGGCAAGAGCTGTTCGGACAGTTCCGAATGCTCCGGCCGCTGCACGACCGCCATGGGCGCGACACCGGGAACGGCTGTTAAGGGAACATGCACCGCTAACAGCGATCCGTGCGGATGTTTCCAGCTGGTGGTCAACGGCAAGGCTGACCACTCGCTCTGCGCGGATTAGGCCGGCCATTTCGGTATCCGGACGAGATCGCGCCACGGGACCGAAAAACCCTCTGTTTTGGGGGACAACCGGGGCCACGAGGCGTTGAGAGTCGCTGCCGGAACGGCTACAGCCACTTTCATGCAAACCGAAGAAGTCCTCGACGAGTTCAGGAAAGTAGGCGCCCTGCTGGAGGGGCATTTCATCCTGTCATCCGGCAGGCGCAGTCCCGTCTTCCTGCAAAAGGCGCTGGTCTTCTCGCATCCGAAGACGACCGAGCGACTGTGTGGCGCGCTGGCGCGCAAGCTGGAGGCGGCATTCGGCAAGATCGACGTGGTGGTGGGCCCTGCCGTGGGCGGTCTCATTCCGGGATACGAGACGGCGCGGGCTCTCGGCTGTCGCTCAATCTATACTGAGCGCGAGGGCGGGGTGATGAGCCTGCGCCGCGGTTTCACCGTGTCGCCCGAAGATCGCGTCATCATCGTCGAGGACATCGTCACCACCGGCATCTCGATGCGCGAAACGCTGGAAGCGCTGAAAGGCGCCGGGGCCAATGTGATCGGCGCGGCCTGCGTCGTTGATCGCGCCAACGGCAAGGCGGATGTGGGCGGGCTTAAACTGGTCTCGCTCGCTGCGGTCGATTTCCCGGACTACGACGCCAATAACCTGCCGCCGGAGCTGGCAAAGCTTCCGGCGGTGAAGCCAGGATCGCGGGGGCTGAAATGAGCAAGCCACATGAGCCCGCCTTTTCCGATCTCCTCTCCATGATGCGAGAGGGCAATCCGCAGGTGGCAGAAGATGGCTTCCACTACCTTCGCCCACGGGCAAAGGATCATATCGACGAACTACTCACCGCCCTCGGCAACGAAACCAACCACGCCATGCAGTGCTGGCTTCTGGAGCTGATCGGCGAGGCGAAGTCCGAGAAGGGTTTGGTGGCGCTGTGCGCCTACGCGAAGTCGCAGGATGACAGCCTGAAATCCTGGGCGGTGCAGGGGCTGGTGAAGCTGAATTCCCGGCAGGCAAAAACCTTCCTCAAAGAGAATGGCCTCACGCCGCTGAAGGCCCAGAAGAAATGATTGAACGTGCACGCCTCGGGGTGAACATCGACCACGTTGCAACCATCCGCAACGCGCGCGGCGGGGCCCATCCAGATCCGGCCAAGGCTGCTGCAATCGCAGAAGCGGCTGGCGCCGACGGCATCACCATCCACCTGCGCGAAGACCGCCGCCATATCCGAGACCACGATCTCGAGGCTGTGCGCAAGGCGGTAAAGCTGCCGATCAACCTTGAGATGGCGACGACGGACGAGATGCTGGCCATCGCGCTGGAGTTCCGCCCGCACGCCGCTTGCCTGGTGCCGGAGAAACGCGAAGAGCGCACCACGGAAGGCGGGCTCGACGTTGCGCGGCTGCACGATCAGGTCGCGCCGTTCGTGAAGAAGCTGCGCGATGCAAAGGTGCGCGTGTCCCTGTTCATCGAGCCCAGCAAGGTTCAGGTGGCCGTGGCCGAGGCGATCGGCGCGCCGGTGGTGGAGCTGCACACGGGCAAGTATGTCGAGTTGGTCTTCGCTGGCGACAAAT
>Ga0070685_10001458_pt1 | contig 12419 bp, 11 predicted proteins | sample KBSS13LmetaG_FD_65651 | JGI IMG/M metagenome (GOLD analysis project Ga0070685, IMG submission 65651) | Switchgrass rhizosphere microbial communities from Kellogg Biological Station, Michigan, USA - KBS S1-3L metaG | ecosystem: Host-associated > Plants > Roots > Rhizosphere ...
GCCTACGACACGCAGCAGGCCGTGATCGCCGCCTACGCGCGCTACGACTTCCCCGAAGTCGTGCAGCGAGTACAGAACTTCTGCACGAACGAGATGGGTTCGCTCTATCTCGACATCACCAAAGACCGTTTGTACACGATGCAGACGAACAGCCTCGGCCGACGCAGCGCGCAGAGTGCGATGTACCGTATCGTCGAGGCGATGGTGCGCTGGCTGGCGCCGATCCTGTCGTTCACGGCTGAGGAAATCTGGCCGCTGCTCCCGGGCAAGCGCGACACCTCGGTGTTCTTCGAGACCTTTTACGACGGCCTGGCCGCGGTGCAAGGCAAACCGCAGCAGCGTGCGTTCTGGAACGATCTGCTGACGATCCGCCTTGCCGTGGCGAAGCAGCTCGAGGGCATGCGCAACGCGGGCGAGATCGGTGCGGCGCTAGAAGCCGACGTCACGCTGCATGCCGACGCAGCGCTGCACGCGCGACTGGCGCCGATCGCGGATGAGCTGCGTTTCTTCTTCATTACCTCCGGCCTGCATCTGGTCGACGACAAGAATGTTCCGGCGAACGCGCAGAAGGTGGATGTGGAGAATGCCGCATTGTGGATTTCCACGAAGGTGGCCGCAGGGCAGAAGTGCATCCGCTGCTGGCACTGGCGCGACGACGTCGGTTCGCATCCCGAGCATCCAGAAATCTGCGGCCGCTGTGTCGACAACCTGCCGGGCGGCCCGGGCGAGCAACGGCGGTACTTCTGATGGACAAACCCGTGTCATGGAAGGCCAGCGGATTGACGTGGCTGTGGCTGTCGCTCGTTGTTATCGGCATCGACCAGATCGTCAAGGCGGTCGTGTTGGCGACATTGCAGCCGTATCAGCCCCAGGAAGTGATTCCCGGCCTGCTGAACTGGACGCTGGCGTTCAACACCGGTGCGGCCTTCAGCTTTCTGCACGACGAATCGGGCTGGCAGCGCTGGCTGTTTTCGTCGCTCGCGTTCGTCGTCAGCGGCGCGCTCGTGCGTTGGCTGGCGACAATTTCGCGTTCGGACTGGCACAACGCATTGCCGCTGTCGCTGGTAATTGGCGGCGCGCTGGGCAATCTGATCGATCGCCTGCGCTTCGGCCAAGTCACCGATTTCATCGACGTTTACTGGGGCGATGCGCATTTCCCAGCGTTCAATATCGCCGATTCGGCGATTACGGTGGGTGCGGTGTTGCTGATCTGGTTCGGATTTTTCGCGCCGAAGAAGCCGTAGAGTCGCGATGAACCGCGCCACTACGAATGCATTGCAATACGCGCGATAATCGCATCATGCAAATCCTCCTCGCCAATCCCCGTGGATTCTGCGCTGGCGTTGACCGCGCGATCGAAATCGTCGAACGCGCGCTCGAATCGTTCGGCGCGCCGATCTATGTGCGCCACGAAGTCGTACACAACAAATTCGTCGTCGACGGCCTGCGCGCGCGCGGTGCGATCTTCGTCGACGAAATCGCCGAGGTGCCCGATGGTGCTACGGTCATCTTCAGTGCGCACGGTGTCTCGCAAAAGGTGCGCGCGGAAGCTGCGGCGCGCGACTTACGCGTGTTCGACGCGACGTGTCCGCTGGTGACGAAAGTGCATATCGAAGTGGCGCGCTACGCAAAGTCGGGATTCGACGTCGTGCTGATCGGCCACGCAGGGCACCCGGAAGTCGAGGGCACGTTGGGCCAGTGGGACAAGGCCGGCGCGAGCGGCGAAATCCATCTCGTGGAAACGCCTGAGGATGTGACCAAGCTCAGGCCGAAGAATCCGGAGCAGATCGCTTACGTCACCCAAACGACGCTGTCGGTCGACGACACCAAGGCGGTGATCGACGCGCTGCGTACACAGTTCCCTGCGGTCATCGGCCCGAAGCACGACGATATCTGCTACGCCACGCAGAATCGTCAGGATGCTGTGCGCAAACTCGGTCAGCAGTGCGATCTGGTTCTCGTCGTTGGCTCGCCGAACAGCTCCAATTCCAACCGCCTGCGCGAGCTCGCGCAGAAGCAGGGCGTGCCGGCTCAGCTGATCGACGGTGCTGACGATATCGATAGGACCTGGCTTGAGGGAAAGGCGCGCATCGGCGTGACGGCGGGAGCGTCGGCGCCGGAAGGGCTAGTCCAAGGCGTTGTCGCGCGCTTGCGCGAGTGGAGTGGTGCTCACGCGCAGGTTAGCGAACTAGTCGGCGACCCGGAAAACGTCACCTTCGCGCTGCCGAAGGAATTGCGGGTCGTTCTGCAAAGCTAAGCAGAATTGGATTGCTAATGACCGAAACAGGCGGCGGGGCTTTGGTTCGTGCCGTTCGTTATAGTCAACGTGGCGCAGGATGTTCCAAATTGGCTGTCTTTGGCCTGCGCGCCCTGAGCAGTAGCCGTGAGGATATAGCCCGTCGGGCTGGCCGGCGTTGACAGGGAAAATGTGTAGTACGCGCTAGTAGGCGCGGCCATGAACGCAGTGGTGCCGCAAGTGCTATCACTAAAAACGGCATAGTTCGGACAGTTGGTCCGCCAACGTTCTTGGCCCAGGATTACGGTATTCATTGTCGAAATCGCATCGCTGCGCCGCGATTTGCGAACTTGGGCAGTGTAGGAAGGAAGGGCGATCATGGCCAAGATCGCCACTACAGCAACAACGATCATCAATTCGACGAGCGTGAAGCCACTGGATTTCGTTCTCGACATGATTACCCCTGCCCCCAGCCTGCGGCTACCCAACAGCAGCGTATTGCAAGAACTCAAAGTATACAAGTTGCAGTCCCGCCACGACGCAAGCGCTTCGCGCAGCAGTCGTGCAATTGATATCTCATATTGAGATGCGTCGTTCTGAGGCCAAATTCCGCTAAAACAGGTTCCCGCAACGGAATCCAGATACGACCGATATTCTGTGTGACACATAGTACGCCACGCCATAGCCAGCGAGCTTATCGTTCGCGAAGCGGGTGCTACCGCTCATCAGGCATTTCATTGCGGATCGACAGGATTGTGGGTAACTTCGCAAGCTAGTCGTCTAGGGGGCACTATGACTTCGAGCATGGGTGGACGTCGTTGGTCCAACCAACGGCAGAACGGTGTCACATTGATCGAATTGATGGTCACCATTGCAGTGATGGCCGTGTTCGTCATGCTGGCCGTGCCTTCATTTGTCAACGTACGCGAACGCGCCATCGTGCGAGGGGCAGCAGGCAATCTTGTGGCGGCCGTCGCTCGCGCCAGGTTCGAGGCGGCAAAGCGGAATGATTACGTTACTGTATCGGTGCGTGGGTCGGGTTCGGCGTGGTGTATCGGGTTGCAGTCCGGTACGACGGGATGCGACTGCTTGAGCGGCACTTGCAATATCGACCAAGTGAGCACGTCGTCGCTGAATGGTGCGCGGTTGCTCTCGGCAGCCAGTTTCAATGCCTCTTCCGGCGGATCGGGCTCTACCGATTTCTCGGTCGATCCGCGCTTGATCATGCTGCAGAACCTTGCTCCCGGCGGCAGTCTGGTTCTGCGCTCGCCGTCCGACACGTGGGACTATCGAGTGCAGTTCAACCTTTCCAGCACGGCGAAAACGCAGCTTTGTTCGCCGGCAGGGGCCAAGAACGTGCTCAGCGACTATCCCTCATGCTGATCATGACGACTTAGCACATGAACACACTGCGTGCTAGCAAGGGGTTTTCCCTTATTGAATTGATGATCGCGATGGTCGCGGGCCTCATCGTCCTTGGGGCGGTCGTGCTGTTCACCATTTCTACTGCGCAAAGCAGCTCGACGAATGTGCGGTCCATTCGACTCATGCAGGAGCTTCGCAATTCCTTGAATCTGATTGAGCGCGAAATTCGCCGCTCCGGATTTGATCAAACGGCCATCAATTATGTCGGAGCTTGTGTGGACCCGGCGACAAACTGTCCGTTGACGAATTTCGCTCAGGTGGTCGTTGTCACTCCGTCGTGCCTGGTCGTGAGTTACGACAATGTTGCCAACGCGACACCGGGCACACTTGGTGCGGGTGAATATCATGGATTTCGGCTGCAGCAAAATTCTTCCGGCGTCGGTGTGATCCAAGCCAGCCTCGGCAGTGCGGCGGCACCGGATTGCACCGCTACGGACAATTCATGGCAAGACGTCACCGATTCCGGCATTGTGAATATCACCAATCTCAATTTCACGCGATCTGCGGCGAACGGCGGCTGTGTAAAGTCCGCGATTGGCATTTGGGTAGTCGTCCAAGACATCTTGGTTCAGATGACCGGGCAGTCGGCCGGGCGGGGTGGCGACCTCGCCACCACGCGTACGATCGAGCAATCGGTGCGTGTCAGAAACGATTTAGTTAGTACAACGAAGCCGGCCGTATGTCCTTGAGGCGCATGGGATTGGAGACGACAGTGAATTTGCGACCCGGTTATCAGAGAAGTTCGATATCGCATCAAAGGGGCGTTGGCACTTTGCTGATCGCGATCATTCTTCTCAGTATCGTGACCATTTTTGTGCTGTTTTCGCTGACGTTTGGTGTCTTCGATCAGCGCGTATCTACGAATGAGTACCGCTTCAAGATGACGCAACAGGTTGCGCAGGCGGGTCTGGATCATGGTCTGGAGCTGCTGAAGGCAAAAGCTGGCGATGTGATTTCAACTTGGCTGTGGGGAAGCACCATAGCGCCCGTGCAGACGGAGCGCTGGGAGCAATGTTCGGCGACGGATATGACAGTGCCTTGCGGCGCCATTCAGCCCGGAGTGGCTAGTTCCTCGACGCGTGCAACCTACCTTTATTATCACGACACCAATAGTCGAATTAGTGGAGCCGATCCGCTGACGTTGAATTTTGCAGCGCTATATTCGGGAACTCCTACCGGTCAGCTGGTGACGTCAGTAGGCAATTTTTCCGCGGACTATGAGGTTTATGCACTGCTGTGCCTGGTTAACCCGGCAACGGCGGGGACGTGTCTTCCGAGAAGCTCGATCACCGGCACGCGACAAGGGTTGCCGTACGCTGGCAATGCCGCGATTACGCTGATATCCAAATCGCGTCTGGCCGCGGCGGGAGCCAGTACCGACACTGAAAACGCACAGGCTGTGCTCAAGGAAACGACGGCTTCATATCGGATTCTCGCCGTGCCGCCCGACGTGCCGCTGGTAGCATCGAATCAAGTGACCGGCCTGGGCAACGGCGATATTGTCACGAATCCGAATGGTGGTGGCCCAGGAATTCCTCTATCTATTTGGTCTGCCGGCAACATTCATGTCGACAACAATTCGGGTGGCTCGAACGCGAGTTTCGCCACATGTTTTCCGGATGAGTTTTTTAAGACGGGCACGCCCTCGATTTACGAGGGGTCGATGGTTTGTCCGGGTAGTGGTGGCGGAGCTTGTAGCTGCTCAGCCATCGCCAACATGGTAGGGAACAGCAAATCGCCCTATGGTCTTGGAGTGATAAGCGGCCACTTTGGCACGAATGCGGTGGCAGGTCCTGATTTGCTGGGGGTGGGCGTCAACGGAATTCTGCCGGATACGCATTTTTTCCCATTGAGCCCGCTTAATATTTTCTCGCCGGCGGATAAGACTGACGATACTCCGTTCGAATATTTATTTGGGGCGAATGTCGCTGACAGCAATAGCGTCATGTTAGATGCGGATAGCAACGGCATAGACGATGCAACGGACTGGCTGGTCTCACATCAATTCCAGGACATTACATCGCAGGGATGTGGGTCGCTGAGCGCGAATTCTCAAGGATTTATCTGGTATCACGGAACTGGTGGCTGCAGTTTGCCAAATGGTGACGTTGGCACTCCTGGGCTGCCGGTCACATTGGTCGTGCAAAGCGACATCAAGTTTTCAGCACAGACTCGATTTTTCGGAATTGCCTTTGTGCGCTCCCCCGCGGGAATTGGGCAAAGCGTGGTGAGCTCGGGGTCCTACAATGTTCAGATGACTGGTGGAGCTCAGCTGTATGGCGCCATGATCATCGAAGGTACAGTTGCGGTTACCGGATCACCGCAAATTATTTACGACGCAAATACGTTGCAGAACGTCGTCAACAGTGCGCCTAACAATCGTATGGGTGTCCTGCCTGGCTCATGGTCGGATGCTGGCCGCATCGACGCGAGCGGCAAATACGCGGAGAACTGATATGAAATTGCGTGCTAAGGCTCGTATGAGAAATGTGCCGCTGCATGGCGGGTTCAGTTTGATCGACGTATTGATCGCCGCGGTTGTGCTGTCGGTAGGATTTCTTGCTCTTGCCTTGCTGCAGGGGCAATTAGTTCGCAATTCGTCGAGTACCCGGAGCCAAACCCAGGCAATGGCGCTCGCGCAGGAAAAACTCGAGCAATATCGCGGCTTCAAGGCAGCCACGGGCTCGACGAACAGTTATGCAGCGATCGTTCCGATTTCGTCGACTTCCGCCGAGACGATTACTGCGGTCGGTGGTGTGGCGGCAGTGAATACATATACGCGCACGGTGGATGTCCAGCGCTATATGCTGTCTCCCAGTTCCGGATCTTTTACTTCGGTGAGCTCAACGGATTTGACCACTAATCCGATCGGAGTCAACGAATTTAAAGTAGTTACGGTCAATGTCGGCTGGACCGATCAATCCGGGAATTCTCAGAGCACGCAAATAAAGGACGTGATCAGCGTTGCCTCGCCGACGGATTCGGTAAATACGCTGGCTGCGCCGGGATCTGGTCATCGCGGTCCGCAGGTGTACATCGACAAAAGTAAATTTGCCCCGGGAGTGATCCCAATCGCAGTAGGCAACAATCAAGCCGCGGCAGCGTCTGACCCACAGCCGGAGACTTTTAGTACTGGCCACATCACGACGCGATTTTCCGTGCAGACCTATATTGACAGCACCACGAGTAGCCAGGTGCTGCTGACGAAGCAATTTGATTTCGCGAGCACAAGCTGCACCTGCAATCAGGGTGCGCTCAGTACCAGCTCAAACCCCTCTTACGGGCCGACGTACTGGAACGGCGCCAAATACATCAAGCCTCTGGCCGTCAGCGGCAAGCCGACAGGGGTTGATCCGGTATCGAATGGAAATCCGAACAATTCCTCTCAGGACCCGATTCTTTGCAACGCGTGCTGCCGTGATCACCACGACATGACGGACATGAGTCAGACCAAGATCAAGTTCGACCCATTCCGTCCTTCCAACGAGATCAATGGTTCGGGCGACCATAAGCATTACGATACGGACAATAAGAACGCCTTGCAGACGTCGGCCGTGACGGCAGTTGGCGGTGAATATTTCGAAACCTGCCGTTTCGTGCGGGTGGATGGCATCAACTTTGTATCGAACGATGCGCGTCAGGAAAATCATATTCTCATCGCCCCGGTATCGCCCATAACGATCAGCAATACTTCCGTTTCGTGTGACCCCCAGGGCGACACGATAACCAGCGGCACTTGCTACGACCATAGCCTGGATTCGTCCACAGCAAGCAGTACCTATCCCAACTTCGTGAAGGATTACGTCACGGCTTTCTACAACTCGTGGAAGACGGCAGTTGGGGCAGGTAGCTATCCACTAAAGGCAGGTACGACAGCTACGCCAGGTGTGGGGGATTTGCTGGTGAATTCGGACGGTACGCCGACAGCACTCGCAACCAACTATGCAAGTCTTATCAATGCCGCGAACGGCACCTCGCCACAAACTGTCCTGTCCTTGTCGCAAGGCGGGTTACAGTATTTGGAAGGGCGTGGGGTCTATATTGATTACATCAGCGATGAAACCAAGGCGGCGTTGGCGTGCATCGGTCAGTCCTCCACGGCATGTTCTGGCTTCATGAACAGCACGGTGTTGCAGATTATCCCGTTCCTTGCGGTCAACCTGACCAACTTGGACAGCTGGAGGCACACGACTGCGGGCACGGCAATCTCATTGACCAATGCCTCGATTCCCAGCGGCGGCACGTATGACCCATTCGTCATTGGCTACACGTTCGACCGCGGTACGGTAACTGCCGTGGCGGGGGGCACTGATAGTGCAATAGCGCAAGCGCGTCCCGGCAATGCGGGTTTGATCGACTCCCTGTCGGTGTCGCCGAGCTATCCGTTCGAGACATACAACTGTGTCAATACAAGCACTGGCGCGACTCAAGCTCCATGTGCCAACGATCCACTTGACTCAAATTACGCGTATGACACCTCTTCGACGAACGGCCCGCGTTTTCAGGCGGATCGCCAACCGTACAGCGTCTCCGGATCGTCTGCGACCTATGCTCCATTTTCTGTTTCCTGGCAAGACAATAGCGTGAGTGGAAATACGAAGAGCAATTTCAACTCCGGCTCGATCGCCCTAACCGTCACGGCGCCCACGACGTTGCCCACGAGTCTGCAGAGCTGTGTAATAGGCAAAGGCAGCAAGCAACCTTATACATGCCAGAGCACTTCGACGGACAAGTCGATTACGATCCAGTTCTCGGGCTACAACTCCCAAGTCAGCTGCAATGGTAAGAACTGTCCGAATCCTCCGGCGATCAACGATTACAAGGTGTGTTCCATCGCAGGCTTGCCGAGTACGGTGACAGCATCGGCTTATCCCTTTAGTGTGACTGGGTCTGGGGCGCTCAACGAACAAACGTCTGTCACTCTGACGCTAACACCCGGCAGCGGACAAACGGTCGCGACTATTCTTAGCTCGCTCAGTATCACCGCCAATTTCTATGGGCAATCGCAGGCCTGCCCTTGAGCACCGCAGTATTCGCAAATTGAGATTCGCGGGCGAGTGAATCGTTCTGCGAAACCTGCCATCGATGGCGGGTTTCGTATGTCTAAGGATCAGCCATCGATGCAGGCTTCCGATACGTTGCCGGATTCTGGCGGCACGGCACGAAGATTTCCCGCATTCGACAGCGCGTAAGCGGATGCGGAGCGTGCACCGCGGCCGTCGCAAAAAGTAAACGTTGCATTGCTTCCCACGTTACCGCCATTTGCCAGGAATTTGATCCGTGTGCGGCCTTGGGTCGTAATGAGGTGCACCTTCGGCGGGAGTGGGCCTTGGCGCAATACAATCCTCCCCTCCGGTTGCCGGTCGCTTCCGGAATGGGTCGCCTGGAAGGCGATCCAACCTGATTCCCAGTGATAGCCTTCCGCGCACATTTGTCCGTCCGTACTTGGGCAAAGCACCACTTCGACCTCAGTATTCGTAGCGACGTCGCGCGCCCGTGCAAGCGCGGCGACGAGGTGAGCAAGCCCATCGCTCCCGCGCGCAGCGTGGACGGCCGCAAAGACGCTGGTGCTTGCAATGCTGGCGAGTACGGCGACGATCGCGACGGCGAACATCAGTTCTACAAGGGTGAGGCCCGTTTGTTTAGCAGATCGGATCGATTGCATGTCTGTCTCCGGATAAGGTGCGGACATGCTAGGAACTTGTGGAAAGCCGCTCGATCGATCCCTGACGCGCCGTTCTGTAGGAAAAAGTCGGCAAAAAAGCGGCGTGAGTCGAATGGGCGCACAGGGTCGGACCCGCGCCGCATAGCCGGATAAGGGGGCTTCGAAAGCCGCGTCCTTGATCAGTGACATTCATACCGCTAAACTATGCGGCTCCGTGCCGGAGTAGCTCAGTTGGTAGAGCGGCGCATTCGTAATGCGTAGGTCGGGGGTTCGATTCCCTTCTCCGGCACCAGTACCTGATTCACGGACGTCCAGAAAAGTCCGACGAATGCACGAAAACCCGCATAACAGCGGGTTTTTTTGTGCTTGACGGTCCCGTGTCGTCCAGCCACAGCGCAGCTCAAACAGGAGTCTTTCTGGGGGTACAACGAAACCCCTGGGAGTACCTACTCGGAGATGGCAATGGCGGACATGGGGCGACTGACGGTTACTACAGTCAAGAATGCGCACCAGGGAAAGCACTTCGATGGTGGCGAGCTCTTCCTGTTGGTGAAGCCGAACTATTGCGCGTCATCGACGGGTACACCGGTGGGCTGGTTACATGCTGCGCCTTGAAGCTCGCGCCTTTGGTATTTGTGCGTCCTGGAGAACTTCGCCGAGCCGAGTGGACCGAGTTCAATCTTGATCGAGCGGAGTGGCGAATTCCAGCCAGCAAGATGAAGATGCGCGATGAGCACATCGTGCAGCTGTCGGAGCAAGCTGTTGCAATTCTCCGCGAGATCCAGCCGTTGACTGGGCGTGGCCGCTTTGTCTTTCCCGGCGAGCGGAGTTTGGCGCAGCCAATGTCCAATAACACCGTGAACGCGGCGTTGCGCCGTTTGGGGTTCGACAAAAACACAATGACCGGTCACGGGTTCCGTGCAATGACTTCAACGCGGTTGAACGAGTTGGGCTGGACACCAGACGTCATTGAACGTCAGCTTGCACACGCCGAGCGAAACAAGGTGCGTGCTGCTTACAACCGCGCGCAGTATCTCGCCGAGCGGCGCAAGATGATGCAGACATGGGCGGACTATTTGGACGACCTGCGTATGGAGCGAAAGGTCGTATCGATGCGGCGTACTGGGACCTGAAGGCACTTTCGGCGACGCCGTTGAACGTCGGTAGAGGGACCCTGTTCGGTAGCATGCGTAATGCCTCGCGCAAGCCAGCATTCCTGCGCAGGAGATAGGTTCCGTCGCGAGCTTGACATGGTGCATGGGAGCGGCAGGTCGTACTGACCGTTGCTCGCGCATGGCGCGGCCCTTCAGGGTTTTTCGCCTTTGCGTGAGACGGAGAGCTGGTTGGTGTCCTTTGGAAAGCGCTGAGCGTTGCCAAGGAGCTTGACCAGCCGCGTCTCGCATTCGGAAAACGCGTACCCACGCCGTTGCGAGATCATGAAGGTGAGGGGACGCATGTGCCATGCGCGCCGTTGGAGTTCGACGAGTGTTGCATTCGCGAGGTCTTCCGCAACGATATGACGCGGCATGTGCCCCCAGCACAAGCCTCCCCTGAGCAGATCGTGCTTCGCGCCGAGGTCATTCACCCGCCACTGACGTTCGCCGGCGACCCCCTGTTGTGTCTTTTCCGCATCGGGCTGATTGTCGGTTACGACGAGCTGGATGTGCTGGCCAAATTCCTCGCGCGCGATCGGCCCCGCGATTTCGGCCAGCGGATGCGATGGCGCACAGACGGTCACCATTTGCACTTCACATAAATGCTGCCTTTCTATGGCACCGGGGCTCAGCTCCGGCACGTCCGTGATCGTCACCGCCAATGCGCAGGTGCCTTCGAGAACCAAATGCTCGCCGCCCTGCATGGTCGTTATGCGCAGATTGATTGCAACCGTCGGAAAGTCCGCCTGCAGGCTGTGCAGGCATTCAATTAGGCGCGTGCGCGGAAAATAGGTATCCACGGCAATCGAGATTTGCGGTACCCCGGCTTCAGCAATGGAAACCGCGCGCGTCTTCATTTCCTCGGTGCGTGAAATTACCGCACGAGCATCCGGCAGGAGGCTGCGGCCCGCGGCCGTCAGCGTCGCTTTGCGCGTGTTGCGTTCGAACAGCTGCAAATCAAAGGCACTCTCGAGTGCCTTGATCGCGTGACTGATCGCCGACTGTGCGCGGCTCAGCTCCCGAGCAGCCCCGGAAAAGCTTCCTTGGTCACATACGGCAACGAAAGCCCGAAGTTGATTGATGGTGACGTTATCTAGCATGACTATCTAAAAAATAGATGATAAAGATCGATATTCAGTCAATTGTCCTCATGAGTAAAGACCCCACGATATACGGCAAGCAGCCACTGCTTCCGTACCACTCCAAGGAGAAACGCACGACATGACTAGACTGAATGGGAAGACCGCCGTGATCACCGGTGGCGCAACCGGCATCGGCCGCGCCGCAGCAAAGCGCTTCATCGAGGAGGGCGCCTTCGTCTTCATCTTCGGCCGCCGGCAGAAGGAGCTCGACGCCGCTGTTGCTGAGCTCGGGCCCAATGCCCGCGCGGCGAAGGGCTCGGTTTCGGATGAGGCCGACCTCGACCGGCTCTACGCGGCGGTGAAGGCCGAGCGTGGAACCCTCGACATCGTCTTCGCCAATGCCGGAACGGGAAGCCCGCTTGCACTCGGCAAGATCACCGCCGAGCACATTGACGAAATCTTCGACACCAATGTGAAGGGCACGATCTTCACGGTCCAGAAGGCGCTGCCGCTGATGGGCCCGGGCGGTTCGATCATCCTGACCGGATCAAGTGCCGGCACCACGGGCGCCCCGGCGTTCACCGCCTACAGCGCGAGCAAGGCGGCAGTGCGCAACCTCGCGCGGACCTGGGCGGAAGACCTGAAGGGCACTGGCATCCGGGTCAACGTGTTGTCGCCCGGGGCGACGGCGACCGAACTCGCGAAGGCAGCGTTGGGCGAGGAGGGCCAGAAGGCCTACGGCGCGATGACTCCGCTACAGCGCATGGCCGATCCGGCGGAGATCGGGGCCGTGGCCGCCTTTCTCGCCTCGTCGGACAGCAGCTTCATGACCGCCAGCGAAGTCGCCGTCGACGGCG
>Ga0070685_10001459_pt1 | contig 12407 bp, 10 predicted proteins | sample KBSS13LmetaG_FD_65651 | JGI IMG/M metagenome (GOLD analysis project Ga0070685, IMG submission 65651) | Switchgrass rhizosphere microbial communities from Kellogg Biological Station, Michigan, USA - KBS S1-3L metaG | ecosystem: Host-associated > Plants > Roots > Rhizosphere ...
GCCTGGATCGACACGTCGAGCGCCGAGATCGGCTCGTCGCAGACGATGAACTCGGGCTCCACGGCGAGCGCGCGTGCCACCCCGATGCGCTGGCGCTGTCCGCCGCTGAACTCGTGGGGGTAGCGGTTCACATACTTCGGGTCGAGCCCGACGATCCGCAGGAGATCCTGGATCCGCTGCTTCTTGGCATCGCCGGAGGCGAGATGGTGGACATCGATCGGCTCGGCGATGATCGAGCCCACGGTCATCCGCGGATCGAGCGACCCATACGGGTCCTGGAAGATGATCTGCATCCGCCGCCGCATCTTGCGCAAGGCGTCCGCGTTGAGGGTGCCGAGATCGACGCCGTCGAAGCGCACGGTCCCCGACGTGGCATCGCGGAGCCGGATGAGAGCGCGCCCGGTCGTGCTCTTGCCGCAGCCGGACTCCCCGACGAGTCCGAGCGTCTCGCCCTTGCGGACTTCGAAGGTGACGCCGTCGACGGCCTTCACCGTCCCGACCTCGTTCTGGAAGATCCCCTGACGGATCGGGAAGTGGACCTTGAGGTCCTCGACCTGGATCAGGTCTGGCTGGTCCGCTGTGGGGGCGACGTGGGAATCCGGCATCGAGACGGTCACGGGATCCATCCATCTGGCTGCGTGGCCCAGCACCGGGCGTAGTGCGAGTCGCCTCGCTGGGTGAGCTCGGGCTCGTCTTCACGGCAGATGTCGCGCGCGAAGCGGCAGCGTGGTTCGAAGCGGCAGGCGTCAGGTGGCTGGATGAGCAACGGCGGCAGGCCCTCGATCGTCCGCAGGCGATCGCCCCGGACGTCGTCGAGGCGTGGCAGTGAGTCGAGCAGTCCCCAGGCGTAGGGCATCCGTGGCCGCTCGAACAGTTCGTCGACCGTCGCCGTCTCGACGATCCGCCCGGCGTACATGACGTTCACCCGGTCGCACATGCCGGCGGCGATGCCAAGGTCGTGGGTGATCATCAGGACGGCGGTATGGAACTCATCGGACAGCCGCTCGATCAGCTCAAGGATCTGGGCCTGGATGGTCACGTCGAGCGCCGTCGTGGGCTCGTCGGCGAGGATCAGCTTCGGGTCACATGCGAGCGCGATGGCGATCATCACGCGTTGACGCATCCCACCGGAGAACTGGTGCGGGTAGTCGTTCAGGCGATCCTTCGCCCGCGGGATGCCGACCTTACCGAGCAGCTCGGCCACCCGATCCTTCGCGGCCGCGCTCGACAGCCCCATGTGCTGGCGGATCGATTCGGCGATCTGGTAGCCGATCGTCAGCGTCGGATTGAGGCTCGTGAGCGGGTCCTGGAAGATGAAGCCGATCTCTTTGCCGCGGAGATGGCGCATCTCGTCGTCATTCATCTTCAGGACGTCGATCCCGTCGAAGATGACCTCACCGGCGACGATCCGACCGGGCGGGTTCGGCACCAGGCGAGCGATCGATAGCGCCGTGACGCTCTTCCCGCAGCCTGACTCACCCACGAGCCCGAGCGTCTCGCCGTAGCCGAGCTCGAATGACACATCGTCGACGGCCTGGACCACGCCGTCGGGCGTGAAGAAGTGGGTCGAGAGGTTGCGGACCGTCAGGAGCTTGTCGGCCTTGTGGCCCGACTCGGCTCGTGGTTCCGTGGGCGTCTGGACGCGCCGCGCGTCGTCAGGCGATACCTCGATGATGCTCGGGGCGTCCGGTTCGGTCATCGTGTCGTCGGCGCCGCTCACCTACTGCTTGCCCTTCAGCTTCGGGTCGAGCGCGTCGCGCAGACCGTCGCCAAGGAACGTGAAGCCGATGAGCGCCAGCGCGATCGCGATGGCGGGGAACGTCACGAGATGTGGTTCGGATCGGATGAACTTCTGGCCTTCGGCGATCAGGCTTCCCCACGACGCCCGCGGCGGCTGGACGCCGATGCCGATGTAGGCAAGCGTCGCCTCAGCGAGGATCGCGGCCGGGATGCCGAGCGTGATCGCCACGATGATCGGCCCCATGCCGTTCGGCAGCAGGTGGCGCGTCACGATCTTGCGATCCGATACACCGATCGCCCGCGCTGCCTCGACGAACTCGGTCTCCTTGAGGGCCAGCATCTGGCCGCGGACGAGCCGCGCGACGGTCACCCACGACGTGATGCCGATCGCGACGAAGACGAGGAGCAGCCCGTCGAGTGCCTGCCCGAACACCGTCTCCCGGAAGGCGACCGAGAGCAGGATGATGAAGAGCAGGTCCGGGAACGCATAGATGATGTCGGTGAACCGCATCAGGAAGTTGTCCGTCCGGCCGCCGAACCAACCCGCGAGCGCGCCGATCGGCACGCCGATCAGGATGATGACGATCTGCACGACGAACGCGACGCTGACGCTGATGCGCGCCCCGTCGAGGAGCCGGCTCAGAAGGTCACGGCCGAGCTGATCGGTCCCGAGGATGTGGCCGGGCGAGCCCGGCGGGAGCGGTCCGTGTCCCCCGGCGAGGACGGCCTTCAGGTCCTGCTGCGAGTACGGATACGGCGCAAGGAGCGGCCCGAAGACACCAAGGAAGATGAGCGTGATCACGAGGAACAGGCCGAGGATGGCGAGACGGTTCTTGAGGAGCCGGCCCCACGCATCACGCCATAGCCCGGTCGAGGGCCGCTCGCGAACGGCAGCTTGCTGGGCGCTCGCCGCTGAAGTCGTCATGGTGGCGCTCCCGTCCTAGCTGTAGCGGATCCGCGGGTCGATGTACGCGTACAACACGTCGACCACCACGTTGAGGAAGGCGACCGTGAAGGCGTACAGGATCGTCATCGCCATCAGCAGGCTGTAGTCGCGCTGGCTGATCGCTGAGACGTAGAAGCGGCCGATCCCCGGCACGCTGAAGATCGTCTCGATGATGAACGAGCCGGTGACGAGGAAGGCGAGCGTCGGTCCCAGGATCGTGACCACCGGGATGAGCGCGTTCCGGATCATGTGGCGCGACACGACGGCGCGGCCGCCGATGCCCTTGCTCTGCGCCGTCCGGATGTAGTCCTTGCGGGTCACCTCGAGCATCGACGCACGTGTGTACCGCGCGATCACAGCGATCGGGAAACCGGCCAAGGCGACGGTCGGTAAGACCCAGTACTGCGGCCCCTTCCAGCCGCCGGTCGGGAACCAACCTAAGCCGATACTGAAGACGACGATCAGCAGGATGGCCAGGACGAAACTGGGCGTGGCGATGCCGATGATCGAGATCGAGGTCGAGAGGTAGTCCGGCCATCTGTTATGGCCGAGCGCCGCGAATATCCCGAGTGGGATGCCCACCACGACGGAGAGCGCGAACGCCATGATCCCGAGCTGGAACGTCACAGCGATCCCGTCCCCGATGATGTCGTTGACGCGGCGGTCTCGCGACCGATACGAGGGGCCGAGATCGCCCGTGACGAACCCGCCGGCCCACTGGATGTACTGCTCGTACAGCGGCTTGTCGAGGCCATATTGGGCGTTCAGTCGCGCCTGGACATTGGCGGGGAGCCGCTTCTCAGCGTCCCATGGTCCACCGGGCACGGCGTGCATGAGGAAGAACGTGATGATCGAGACCGCGAACAACACCGGGATGATCCACAGGATCCGCCGAGCGAGATAACTGATCACGGTCTCACCAGCTTCGTGTTAGATCCCTTTGCGTTCGGTCGATGATGCACGATGGGCCGGCCCCGTGTGGAGCCGGCCCATCACTTGATCGTCGGTGACGACTAGTGGGCGAGGATCCGGATCGTCTCCGGGAACTCGTCGCCGGGGTTGTTGTGGTCGATCGGGGTGACCTGCTCGCCATCGACCCACGGCTTCACGACGGTCGCGAAGGTCCGATAGAGCAGCGGCAGGTAGGCAGCGTCCTCGGACAGTAGCTTGTCCGCCGACGCGTAGAGCTGGGCTTGCTTGTCCGGATCCTGTTCGACGGCGGCCTTCTTGAGGATGTCGTCAAACGCCGGGTTGCAGTACTGGCTGTTGTTGTTGCCGCCACCGCACGTGAAGTTGCCATCGAGCTGGTTGTTCGCATGCGGGTAGTCGGCGCCCCACGCGTCCCGGGCGAGGTCGTACTCACCGGCGGTCCGCTGGGTCAGGAACACGCTGAACTCGCTACCGACCTGGTCGGTCTTGAGACCGAAGGCCTGGTTCCACGCCTCGGCCAGGAACGCGACGCGCGGCTCGTGACCGGCACCGGTGTTGAAGCCGAACTTCAGCGCCGGGATGTCGGCTGCACTTGAGTAGCCGATCTCCTGGAGCGCCTGGGTCATCTTCGCCTTCGCGTCGTCGAGATTGAACGGATACGGGTTGATCGAGTCATCGTGCCCGGGCAGGCCCGGCATGATGAAGCTGTTCGCGACCTGGCCGATGCCCGAGAACGTGGCGTCGATGAACGCCTGCTTGTCGATCGCCTCGGTCAGCGCGATGCGGAAGTTCTTGTTGGTGGTCGGGCAGGTGTGCTCGTCCGGACAGCGAGCGAGCTTGCCCTTGCCCGACGGGTCGGTGCCGTTGTTGAAGTCGTACTGGGCGATGCCGAGGGTCGGGATCTCGGAGTACTGATCGGCGAACGCCGGGTCGTTCTTGATGCGGTTGATGTCCTCGTCCGGGACCGGGTAGACGGAGTCGACCTCGTCGGCCTCATAGGCACGCTGTGCGTCAGCAAGCTCGGCGAAGATCGGCATGTCGATCTCGGTCAGGGTCGGCTTGGTGCCGATCCAGTTCGGGTTCGGCTTCAGGACGATCTGGGCGTTGTGATCCCAGCTCTCCACGTTGAACGGGCCAGAGGAGACGTAATTACCGGTCTCGGTGGCACCCTTGCTGGTGATCCACTTCTCCTGCATCGGCACCGTCACCCACATCCCCGTGACCGCCAGGAAGTAGGTCGCGGGGATGGCGAGCTTCACGACGAACGTCTTGTCGTCGGGCGCTGAGACGCCCACCTTGTCGAGCATCCCGTCGATCTCGGAATCGGACGGAAGCTTCTTCGGGTTGATGCTGAGCAGATCAGCGGCCCCTTCGACCTCCTTGAGGACGTAGTTGTATGGAGCCGGGTTGCGTGGGTCGAGGAGACGCTTCCAGCTGAAGACGTAGTCGCCGGCGACGATCGGGTCGCCGTTGCTGTACTTGGCGTCCTTGAGGTGGAAGGTCAGGGTCTTCGAATCCGGCGAGACGTCCCATGACTCAGCGAGCTCCGGGACGATCTTGAGGTCCTTGTCGACATAGGTGAGTCCGCGCTGCACTGCGACGAGGACCGCCGTGGACTGCGAGTCCTGGGCCAGGTTCGGGTCAAGCGTGGCCGGATCCTGGATCAGCGGCCAGCGGATGGTCTGCTCAGCGGCCAGGTCGGCCGAAGCGGCCGGTGATTCACCGCCGGAGGCTGCCGGGGACTCTCCCGGCGCCTGGCTCTCGGCAGGGGCTTGCGTCGCGCTCGAGCCGCCGCACGCGCTCGCCATGATGGCGAACGCGCCCAGGAGGGCGAGGAGACGTTTCTGTGTCATATGGGTCCCTTTCACGTAACCCCGTCGCCGCGGTGTCCTGACCGCAGCATCCGGTTGGTTCGAGCACGCCATGATCGTGTCCGCCGACCATGGCGCCTTGACCGACGACGCCGCGATCCTCCCATCGGTAGCGCCGTACGCGGGCTAGCCCGCGGTCACGATGACGAGCCGCGGGCCTCAAGATGGCGCATATCATTCACAGGAAGGTAGTGCCCGTCAACTTGACGGAAGTCCGGCTCCGCTTCAATCCGGACAGGGCATCTCCGCACCAGCCATGGGTCGCCAGCGCAGGTTCGGCTGGCGCGCGGCGGTCGCCTCGTCGAGGCGTTTGACGGGTGCCGTGTGCGGAGCCGACGTGACCATCTCCGGATCACGCTCCGCCTCCGCGGCGATCTCGATGAGTGCGTCGGCGAAGGCGTCGAGGGTCTCGACCGATTCGGTCTCCGTGGGCTCGATGAGCATCCCTTCCTCGACGATCAACGGGAAGTAGATCGTCGGCGGGTGGAACCCATGGTCGATCAGCCGCTTCGCGACATCGAGGGTCCGCACCCCCGTCTTGGCCTTGAGGCTGGCCCCGGACGCGACGAACTCGTGCTTGCACGGCCTGTCATACGGCAGGTCGAACGTGCCGGCGAGTCGCGACTTGAGGTAGTTCGCGGCCAGGACTGCGTCGTCGCTCACCTCGCGGAGGCCGGAGCCGCCATGCGCGCGGATATAGGCATACGCGCGCACGAGGACGCCGGTATTCCCGACGAAACTGCGCAACCGACCGATCGACGTCGGGCGTTCGTCCGGGCGCTCCAGTCGGAACGTCCCGTCATCGAGACGGAGGACGCGCGGCGTCGGCAGGTACGGGAGCAGCAACTCCCCTACCCCGACCGGCCCGGCACCCGGACCGCCACCGCCATGCGGCGTGCTGAACGTCTTATGCACGTTGAAGTGCATGACGTCGAAACCCGCCTGGCCGGGCCGGAACCGGCCGAGGATCGCGTTCAGGTTCGCGCCATCCATGTAGGCGAGCGCACCCGCCTCGTGGACCGCGTCGAGCAGCTCTCCGATCCGTGACTCGAACAGCCCCAACGTCGAGGGGTTGGTGATCATCACCGCCGCGGAGCGCGGCCCGAGCGCCGCCTTGAAGGCGTCGAGGTCGACACCGCCGTCCGCGGCCGACGGGATCGTGATGGTCTTGAACCCGGCCATCGATGCGGTCGCCGGGTTCGTCCCGTGCGAGCTGTCCGGGACGAGCACCTCGTCACGGTCGGTGTCGCCGCGCTCGCGGTGGTACGCGCGGATCATGAGGATCCCGGTCAGCTCACCCTGGGCGCCGGCCGCGGGCTGGAGTGTGACCGCGCGCATCCCGGAGATCTCGGCCAGCGCGGTCTCCAACTCCCAGAGCAGCTGGAGCGTGCCCTGCGCGACCTCGTCCGGGGCCATCGGATGCAGGTCCGCGAACCCGGGTAACCGCGCCGCCCACTCGTTCAACTTGGGGTTGAACTTCATGGTGCACGACCCGAGCGGATAGAACCCGGTATCGACCGCATGGTTCAGCTGGCTCAGGTTCACGTAGTGGCGGACGACGTCCGGCTCGTTCATCTCGGGGAGTGCCGGTGGGGTGGCGCGCCGCGCATCGTCCGGGAGGCGATCGAGCGCGTCCTTGGGCGGATGCGGGATCTTGCCGCCTCCTCGTCCCGGAGAACTGCGCTCGAACAGCGTCGGCTGGAGTTTCTCGCCGGTGACGCTCATCGCGTCGCTCCGACCGGGTTCGCTGCCCGTTCTGCACCCGCGCCGGTCTCGACACCCACGGGCGGGCGGCCGCTGAGGACCTCCTGCAGCGCGGCGACGAACCTCGCGATATCTCCGGAGGTGGTGAGTTCGGTCGTGGCGAGGAGCAGCCCGTCCGCGAGCGTCGGGTCGTCCGGTTCTGCGTCCGCGAGGACCAGCCCTGCCAGGAAGCCCCGTTCGATGAGCCGGCGGTGGACGGTGCGTGCATCAGCGACGCGGATCGCGAACTCGTTGAGGTAGGGGCCCGGATGCACTCGTTCGACCCCGATGGCGGCAAGCCCGGTCTCGAGCTCCGTCGCCCGCGCCGCCCCGTTCGCCGCGACGTCCCGCAAGCCATGTGGCCCGATCGTCGCGAGATAGATCGACGCAGCGAGCGCGAGCAGCGCCTGGTTCGTGCAGATGTTGCTCGCCGCCTTGTCGCGCCGGATGTCCTGCTCGCGCGCGCGAAGCGTCATGACGAACGCACGCTTCCCGTCGAGGTCGGTCGTCATCCCGACCAGCCGGCCTGGGATCTGGCGCACCAGCGCGTCGGTGGAGGCGAGGATCCCGAGATATGGGCCGCCGTATTGCGGCGCGATCCCGAGGGGCTGCCCCTCGCCGGCCGCGATGTCGGCGCCGTATGCACCTGGTGGTGTCAGGACGGCCAGGGAGACGGGCTCGATGACCGCGACGAACAACGCGCCGGCGGCATGTGTGAGCTCGCCGATCCGCGACATCGGTTCGAGCAACCCGAGGAAATCCGGGTTCGCGGCGATGACGCCGGCGACCGGCCGGTCCTCCTCCCCGAGCATGCGCGCCAACGCGTCGAGATCGGTCGTGCCGGCAGCCTCGCCTTCGGCGACGAGCGGGATCTCCTCGAGTTCGAGATTCCGCATGTACGTGTGCAGCGTCTGGCGGTACTGCGGGTGGACGCCCCGGCTGACGAGCACGCGGTCGCGTCGCGTCGCACGGCAGGTCATGAGGGCCGCTTCGGCGGTGGCCGCGGCGCCGTCGTAGTGCGACGCCGACACCACGTCCATGTCGACGAGCTCGGCGATCAGTGACTCGTATTCGTAGATCGACTGGAGCGTCCCCTGGCTGACCTCGGGCTGGTACGGCGTGTAGGCCGTGTACCACTCGCCACGGAGAAGTAACTGATCCACGGCGGGCGGGGTCCAGTGCCGGTAGACGCCCGCGCCGAGGAACGACACGAGATCGGTGCGGTTGCGACTCGCCATCTCGCGGAGCCGCGCCGACAGCTCGAGTTCGGGCTCGGGCGGCGGGAGGTCGAGCGCGCTGGCCCGGAGGTCGACCGGGATGTCCGCGAAGAGATCGTCGACGCTATCGAGGCCGAGCGCCGAGAGCATCCGCTCCCGGTCGGCCGGGGTATGCGGGCCGTAGGGCATCGTCCGATCAGCCGGCCGCGACGAGGTCGTCGTAGGCGGGGCCGTCGAGGAGATCGTCCATCTCGGACGTATCGCTCAGCCTGATCTTGATCATCCAGCCGTCGCCGTACGGGTCACTGTTCACGAGCTCAGGGTTGGCTGCGAGCGCGTCGTTGGTCGAGGTCACAGTCCCTGTCAACGGAGCGAAGAGGTCGCTGACCGCCTTGACGGATTCGACCACGCCGAACGCCTTCGCCTCCTCGAGGTCGCGACCCTCGTCGGGCAGCTCCACGAACACGATGTCACCGAGTTGGTCGGCGGCGTACTGGGTGATCCCGACGGTGGCCTCTCCGCCGTCGACCCGGACCCACTCGTGGTCGCGGGTATAGCGCAAGTCGGTCGGTGCGCTCACGTCAACTGCTCCTCCGGTAGAACGGCAGCGGGACGACCCGCGCCGGGACGCGCGTGTCGCGGACCTCGATATCCACCATGGTGCCCGGTTCCGCGTCCGAGGGTGCGACGTACGCCATCGCGATCGGGACACCGAGCGTGGGCGACTGGGTGCCACTGGTCACGACGCCGGTCCGGCGGTCGCCGCTATGGACCGGATACCCGTGCCGCGCGATGCCGCGACCCTCGACGGTGAGCCCCACCAGACGCCGCTTCGGCCCGTCGGCCGCCGCTCGTTCGAGCGCCGCACGCCCCACGAAATCGACACCCTTGTCGAGCTTCACCACGCGACCCAAGCCTGCGTCATACGGGGTCGTGGTCGTGTCGAGCTCGTTGCCGTACAGCGGCATCCCGGCTTCCAGGCGAAGCGTGTCACGTGCCCCGAGGCCGACGGGGCCGCCTTCGACGCCGCGAACCGCCTCCAACAGCGTGTCCCACAGCTCGCCGGTCCGACCCGTGTCGACGAACACCTCGAAACCATCCTCACCGGTATACCCGGTCCGGGCGACGTGTGCCGGGATCCCTGCCACCTGGCCGTCGGCGATCCCGTAGTAACGCAGGGACGCCAGGTCGACGTCGGTGTGTGGCGTGAGGACCTCGACCGAGCGCGGACCCTGGATCGCCACGAGACCGGTCGCGAGCGACTGGTCGTCAAGCAGGGCTCGTGAGCCGTCCAGCCGCTCGGCGAGTGCATCGGACACGATCTGCGCGTTCGAGGCGTTGGCGACCACCATGAAGCGGTCAGCGGCCAGGCGATAGACGATAAGGTCGTCGAGGATGCCACCGTCGGGTGCGCAGATCATCGAGTAGTGCGCCCGGCCGACAGTGAGCGCGGGTGGGTTGGTGACGAGTGCGCGTGCCAGCGCATCACCGGCGTCGGGACCCTCGACGAGCAACTCGCCCATGTGCGACAGGTCGAACAGGCCGGCCCGTTCGCGAACGCACCGGTGCTCCTCGAGGATCGAGCTGTATTGGACCGGCATCCGCCACCCGGCGAAGTCGATCATCCGAGCGCCCAGCGCCTCGTGGCGACTGGCGAGTGGTGTCTCATGGATCACGGTGCCGGCCCCCTCCGGGTCCGTCACGAGGCGCGCTCCGCGCCCGAGGTCGCCAGGCGGCCGGCCGCCTGCGCGACGAGTCCGCGTTCCGTTTCGAAGGTCAACATCGTGGGCGCCTCATCGAAGTCGATCCAGCGGACCTCGTCGAACTCGTGATCGTGTCGTTCGAGGTCGCCCCCCACGGGTTCCATCATGAAGTAGTGGACGGTCTTGTGGATGCGGGTCCCCGACTGGACGAACGTGTACTCGATCGAGCCGAGCGGTCCGGTGATGCGGACGTCGAGCCCGGTCTCCTCCACGACCTCGCGCACCGCGGTCTCCTCGACGGTCTCGTGGGGATCGGGCGTGCCTTTCGGAAGGGTCCAGGTCCGGTTGTCACGATCGCGACGGCGGCTGCCGACGACGAGCTGCGGACGCCCGTTCGCGTAGCGGACGACGATGCCGCCGGCGGAAGTGGCGGTGGCGTTCCTCAGGCGTGCCACGGAGCCGCGGCGGCGCTGGGACGGTGAGCCGATCCGGAGCGTCCGGAGCGGGCCCAGTGCATCGTCACCAGCGGCCGGACTCGGTGATCGCGCAGGTGCGACCGGGTCGGTCGAGGGCCACGCCAGCCCGAGCGAAGCCGCTCGTAGGGACCGGCATCAGGGGCTCGCAGCTGCGTCTGGGGGCCGCTCACCGGTGAGAACGATGCGCGCGCTCCGAGACCGAGTCGCCGCTCTCTGAGGCGGCTCGACGGACGCACGAATCGCGCCGCCGGGCGAGCCGCGTACTTGGCGGCGATGCTGTGTCCCATGGGCCGAAATAGTACTAGGTCAGTCCTGCCTTGCAAGCGCATTGCTGAGTGAATCACGCATCGCAGACGCCGTCTCCGGTGCCAGCGCGCCACGCTCGACGGCCAGATCGATCTCGCGGTGCGCAGCGGCCACATAGAGCGCGAGGACCCCAGGCGCGTGGGCATGCAGCGCGTCGAGATGCGCCGTCAACGTGCCGACGTCGCCGCGGGTCATCGGGCCCGTGAGCGAGGCACGGATCCCGAGCGCACGCGCATTTCCCAGCGTCCCCTCGATGAGCGGTCCGTAGATCTCGAGGGCGCCCGCCTCGTCGAGACCGGCGACCGCGCCCAACTCGGCGATGGCATCGAGCAGCGCCACGAAGCCGCCCGCGGCCAGGACCGCAGCCGCGTGATAGGCGGCCTTGGTGCCTGGGGCGAGACGAACCGCACGCGCTCCCATCCGTTCCGCCATCGTCGCGAGCAAGGCTGCGAGATCGTCATCGCCCTCGATGGCCACGGTCGCGCCGCGGAGCGCGGCGACCGCCCGTTCCGCGTCGGCGAATGCCACAAGCGGATGGAACGAGCCGATCTGCGTCCCGGCCGCCATCGCCGGAGCCAGCACTTCGGCGCCGAGCGCTCCGCTCGTGTGGACCATCGCCTGGCCGCTGTACATCCGGACCTCGCGTGCCAGCGGTGCGATCGCGTCATCCGGGATGGCGAGGATGATCAACTCGACCTCCTCGATCAAGGCCTGCGCCTCGGCGAATCCGCGCGCACCCTCGACGGAGCTCGCGAAGCGCGCCCGTCGCTCCGGGTCTCGGCTCGCGACGGCCTGGATCGGCCAACCGGCACGACTCAGTGCGAGACCGAGCGCGGTCCCGACCGCTCCCGCGCCGACGATCCCCGTGGATGGGATATCCGCGGGACCGGAGCGTTGATGGGGATGGACGTGTCCGTCCGCGTGGACCTCACGGTCGCCGTGGCGATGGTGCCCAGGCGGGACAGGGTCAAGGTCGATGCCCGCCTCCTTGATCGCCGCCTCCATCTCTGCCCGATCCCGTTCCGGATCGTCGCCCGGCAATGGGCCCCAGGGCTTCACGGGACCGAGCCGCGGTAAGCGGTGCGGCTGCGTCCGACCCGGTCGACGCTGGCGGCGCGCCGAGCGCGGTACGCTTCCATGCATCGAGTCTAGCGAGCCAACGGAGTAGCACGCGTTGCCATCAGCCGATCCCTTCGGCGCCCGGGCATCCCTCGGCCCCGGCCTGCCCGATATCTACCGCCTAGGGACCGTCGAGGGCCTGACCGCCGAAGCGCGTCTGCCCGTCACGGTCCGGATCCTGCTCGAGAACCTGCTCCGTCACGCCGGTGGAGTGGTCGACGCTGCTGACGTCGAGACGCTCGCGTCGTGGCGGCCTGGGGTCGCTGCGGAGGCTGAGATCCCGTTCATGCCGTCGCGGGTGATCATGCAGGACCTCACCGGCGTGCCTGCGGTCGTCGATCTCGCCGTGATGCGGG
>Ga0070685_10001460_pt1 | contig 12405 bp, 10 predicted proteins | sample KBSS13LmetaG_FD_65651 | JGI IMG/M metagenome (GOLD analysis project Ga0070685, IMG submission 65651) | Switchgrass rhizosphere microbial communities from Kellogg Biological Station, Michigan, USA - KBS S1-3L metaG | ecosystem: Host-associated > Plants > Roots > Rhizosphere ...
GCCAGCACCTCGCGGATCATGTCGCCCACCGTCATCCGCGGGTTGAGCGAGCTGAACGGGTCCTGGAAGACGATCTGCGCCTTGCGCCGCATCCGCCGCAGCTCGCCCCTGTCCATCTCGAAGATGTTCTTCCCCGCGAAGAAGGCCGCGCCCTCCGTCGGCTCGATCAGCTTGAGCAGCGTGCGGCCGGTGGTGCTCTTCCCGCACCCGCTCTCGCCCACCATCCCCAGCGTCTCGCCCTTGCGCACGAAGAAGGAGACGCCGTCCACCGCCTTCACGTCGCCCACGTGGCGGTTGAACAGCCCCTTGCGGATGGGGAACCACTTCTTGAGCCGGCGGACCACCAGCAGCGCGTCCTCCGGTGGCTCCATGTCGTCGGGCGTCTGGCCGCCGAGCTCGCTGTCGCCCTTGGACGGCGGGAGCTCGCGCACCTCCGGTGGCTCGGGGACAAGGTGGATCCCCCGTCTCTCGCGGGTGAAGGGCTCGGCCACGGGGGGATGCTCCACCCCTTCGCCCACCAGCTCCTCGGTCGCCGGGCGGCCGACGGGCGGCTCGCCCCCGGGACCCAGATTGCCGTCGCCGGGGACGTGGCTGCCGGCCGGGGTGCGTCCCTCGGGGGTGCTCACGCGCCCACCTCCGCGCCGCCCGCGACCGCGTCCGGCGGATCGCCGGCGACGGGCGTGTCCACGGCGGTGCCGGTCACCGCGCCGGCCGGGGTGAAGCCGCCGCCCTGCCGGCGCACCTCCTCGCGGCGCTCCGGATACTTCACCAGCCAGCACTTGTTCTTGCGTCCGGGACCGATGTCGAAGAGCGGCGGCTCCTCCTTCTCCGTCTTCTCCCAGCCGTACGGGCAGCGGTCGTTGAAGCGGCACCCCGTCGGCCAGTTGAGCGGCGACGGGACGACGCCCGGGATCACCGCCAGCCGCTCCACGTCTTCGCCCAGCCGCGGCATGGAGCGCAGCAGCCCCTCGGTGTAGGGGTTCTGCGGATCGTGGAAGACGTCGTCGACGGGACCCTCCTCGAAGACCTGGCCGGCGTACATCACGATCACGCGGTCGCAGGTCTCGGCCACCACGCCCAGGTCGTGGGTGATCAGGATGATCGACATCCCCAGCTCTTCCTGGAGCCGGTTGAGCAGCTCCAGGATCTGCGCCTGGATGGTCACGTCGAGCGCGGTGGTGGGCTCGTCGGCGATCAGCAGCTTGGGATTGCAGGCGAGCGCCATGGCGATCATCACCCGCTGGCGCATCCCGCCGGAGAGCTGGTGCGGGTACTCGTCCACGCGCTGGTGGGGGATGGGGATGCCGACCAGCTGCAGCATCTCGATGGCCCGGTCGCGCGCGTCCTTCTTCCCCAGCCCCTGGTGCAGGCGGAGCGACTCCGCGATCTGGTCGCCCACCTTGAAGACGGGGTTGAGCGAGGTCATGGGCTCCTGGAAGATCATGGCGATGTCGTTGCCGCGGATCTGCCGCATCCGCTTCTCGCTCGCCGCCGCCAGGTCCTCCATCGCCCCCTTCTCGTCGCGGAAGAGGATGCGCGACCCCTCCTTGATCTCGCCCGGGGGCTGCGGGATCAGCCGCATCACCGAGAGCGAGGTGACGGACTTGCCGCTCCCGCTCTCGCCCACGATCCCCAGCGTCTCCCCCGGGTTCACGTGGAAGCTCACGCCGTCCACCGCGCGCGCCACGCCGTTGTCGGTCTTGAACCAGGTCCGCAGGTTCTCCACCTGCAGGATCGGCCCCGCCGCGCCCTCGCTCTGCGTCAAATCAACCCTCCGGCGCGTGAATCGAATCTCCCCAACAGCGTCTCACGCAGAGACGCAGAGCCGCAGAGGAGAGCCGCAGCGTCTCTCTGCGGCTCCGCGTCTCTGCGTGAGGCCCGGTCTTTTCCCATTTGCTCACGTCCTCAGCCGCGGGTCGAGCGCGTCGCGCAGGCCGTCGCCGAGCAGGTTGAAGGCGACCACCGTCACCACGATCGCGAGGCCCGGGAAGGTCGCGATCCACCAGGCGTTCACCAGCGCGTCGCGGCCGTCGCTCACCATGTTCCCCCAGCTCGGCGTCGGCGGCTGAACGCCGAGGCCCAGGAAGGAGAGCGAGGCCTCCGTCAGGATCGTCTGGCCGATGCCGAGCGTGGCGGAGACGATCACCGGCGCCATGGTGTTGGGGATCACGTGCCGGAAGATGATCCGCCAATCGCCCATCCCCAGCGCCCGCGCGGCCTGCACGAACTCGCGCTCGCGCAGGGAGAGCACCTCGCCGCGCACCAGCCGCGCCGTGCCCATCCACCCGGTGAGGCCGAGGACGATCACCACGATGTAGATGCTCGGCTCGAAGAGCGCGATCACCACGATCAGCAGCACCAGGCGCGGGAACGACAGCATCATGTCGGTGAAGCGCATCAGGATGCCGTCCACGATCCCGCCGAAGTACCCCGCGAACGCGCCGATCAGCGTGCCCAGCGTGATGCTGATCCCCACCGCGATGAAGCCGATGGAGAGCGAGATGCGCGCCCCGTACAGCACCCGGCTGAAGATGTCGCGCCCGAACTTGTCGGTGCCCATCAGGTGCTCGAGCGAGGGCGCCAGGTAGCGCGAGAGGATGATGTTCCCCTGCTCGGCCGGGTCGAAGGGCGCGATCAGCGGCGTCACCAGGGTGACGAGATAGAGCAGCAGCATCACCGCCAGACCGGCGATGGCCAGCCGGTTCTTGCGGAAGTGCCGCGCCGCGATGGACCACTGCGAGTCGCCGTGCAGCCGCTTCTGCCGGCGCGACTTCACCGCCAGGTCGCGGAACGCCCACGCCCAGAGCAGCAGCGCGGTGACCGCCAGCGTCGCCACCGCCACCAGCGCGTCGATCGGCAGCCGGCGCGCGGTGAAGACCGCGCCGATCTTCGCGCGGGTGAGGAAGGCCAGCGAGAGGGTGAATCCCCAGCCGAAGAGGAGGAGCATCCCGGGGACCCACTCGCCGCGCACCAGGTGGCCCAGCCCGGGGACGGCGGAGAGGAGCACCTCGGTCTGCGTGGCCGGGCGGCGCCCGGGAATTCCCGCGGGCACCGGCACGGCGGGCTGCGTGATCGGCTCCGGCGGGAGCTGCTCGGGGGTGACGGTGGCGGGCATCGGCTACTCCGTGCGGATGCGGGGGTCCACCACCGCGTAGAGGACGTCGGAGAGCAGGTTGCCCAGCACCACCATCGCCGCGATCACGAAGCTCGTCGCCATCACCATCGGGTAGTCGCGCTGCAGGATGGCGTCGACGATGGCACGCCCCATCCCCGGCCAGCCGAAGATCGTCTCCACCAGCACCGCGCCGGAGAGGAGGAAGGGAAGGTACAGCCCCAGCAGGGTGATGATGGGGATCAGCGCGTTCCTCAGCGCGTGCTTGAAGATCACCGCCCGCTCGCTGAGCCCCTTCGCCCGCGCCGTGCGGATGAAGTCCTGGTGGATCACCTCCAGCATGGAGCCGCGCATGTAGCGCGCGACCCCGGCCGCGTTGCCGATCCCCAGCGCCACCGCGGGGAGGAAGATGTGCTTGAAGCGGTCCGCCACCTTCCCGCCGAAGCCCAGGTACTCGTAGCCCACGCTGGTCATCCCGCTGGCCGGGAACTGGAACCAGCCCAGCCACCCCCAGCTCGGATGCATGGCGAGGAGCTGGTTGGCCTTGAGCGAGAAGAGCAGGATCAGCATCAGGGCGAACCAGAACGACGGCATCGAATAGAAGAAGAGCGCCACGAAGCTGAGCACGTTGTCGGCGAGCGAGTACTGCCGCACCGCCTGCACGATCCCCACCAGCATGCCGACCACGAAGATCATCACCAGCGCCACCAGCGTGAGCTGCAGCGTGTTCCAGAGGATGCCGGGGAGGATCTGCCCGATCGGCTGCTGCAGCCCGAAGCTGTAGCCGAAGTCGCCGCGGATGAAGCTCCACAGCCACTTCACGTACTGGATGTGCAGCGGCTGGTCGAGCCCCAGGTTGTGGCGCATCTGCTCGATCACCCGCGGGCTCACGTTCGGGTTCATGAAGCGCGCCGTGGGGTCGCCCGGGGCCACGTGGATGATGAAGAAGATGATGGTGAGGATCCCCAGCAGCAGCGGGATCGCCCCCAGCACCCGGCGAATGAGGTAGCCGATCATCCCTTACCGCTTCCCGTCAGACGTGTCGCGCGCACCCGCCGCCGGCGCGGCGGGCGTGGCTCCCCCAGCACTCCCCGTGCCGCCCTGCAGGGCGCGCGGGATCCACCACTCCCAGAGGTTCTGGTAGGCGCCGTAGCTGTCCACTCGCACCCCGCGCAGGCGGTCGCGCACCACGGTGACCTGATCGTAGTAGTAGAGCCAGGTGTAGGGCTGGTCCTGCACGATTCGCTCCGCCGCCGCCCGCCAGAGCGGGTTCGCCTTCTCGGCCGTGGGCTGCGCCAGCGCCTGCTGCATCAGCCGCTGCGCATCGGGGTTTTCGTAGGCCACGATGTTGAACGGGCTCTGTGCGCTCCACAGCGGGGAGAGGTCGGCCGAGAGCGGCACCCCCCAGCTCCCCAGCGCCGCCTCGTACTTCCGCCCGGTGATCGCGCCGAAGAAGACGCTGGTCTCCATCTGCTGCAGGCGCGCGTCGACGCCGATCCGCTTCCACTGCTGCTGCGCGATCTGGCTCACGTCGGCGCGGCGCGCGTTCCCCGAGTTGGTGAGCAGGGTGAAGCGTAGCGGCCGCCCGTCCTTCTCCCGCACCCCGTCGCCGTCCGTATCGCGCCATCCGCGCGCGTCGAGGATGCGCTTCGCCCCCGCGGTGTCGAAGGGGAGCGGCTTCATCCGGGTGGAGTCGTACAGGTCGCGGAAGATGGGGGCGTATGGCCCCGCCGCGCGCTGGACGAAGCTCTCCATCCGCAGCGCGTGGATGATGCCGGGGACGTCGATGGCCATTCCCAGCGCGCGGCGCACCTGCGGGTCGGCGAAGGCGGGGTGCGCCGAGGGGAGGTAGGCGATGTACTCCCAGTAGCGCTTGTGCTCGCGCTCCACCTTGAGCCCCGAGCCCGGCGCCAGGAGCGGCGGCACCTGGTCGAAGGGGATGCCGCGGACGAAGTCGGCCGCGCCGGTGCGCACCTCCACCACGCGCGTAGTGGCCTCGGGAACGATGCGGATCACCACCCGGTCCAGGTGCGGCTTGGGCGAGAAGGCCGGGTTGGGGACCAGGGTGATGCTGCTGCCGCGGTTCCAGGCGCCGATGGTGAACGGCCCGCTGACCACGGCGTGCCCGACCGGGTCGGTGAGCGAGGGGTGGCCGCGGATCCCGGCCGGTCCGGCGGGCTCGTACACGTGCCGGGGGACGATGGGGATGCCGGAGGCGAACAGCATCTCCGGGTAGCGCCGCTTGAAGTAGAAGACGACGGTGCTGTCGTTCTCCGCGCGCACGGAGTCGATCTGCGCCACGTCGTCCTGCCGCGGCGAGGCGACCTGGGTGTCGGCGAGCATGGCGTAGGTGAACACCACGTCGCGCGCGTCGATCGGCTGCCCGTCGCTCCAGCGCAGCCCGCTGCGCATCCGGTAGCGGATGGCGGAGGAGTCCGGACGGGCGTACTCCCAGTGGTACGCAAGCGCCATCGGGCTGTCGTTGGAGGTGAGGTACACCTGCCGTCCGTCGCGCCAGGCGCCGCGGGTGAGCCCCATGTACATCACGTCGTACAGGTCGTTGTCCAGGCCGCCCTGCGCCACCAGCGGCGACGGCTTCTCCATGTCGCCGAGCTCCACGATCACGGCGGTGCCGCCGGGCTCGGGGGTGCCGCCCGCGCTGTCGGAACGGACGTCGGTCTTCTCCGCCCCCTGGCGGTCGCCGCAGGCGGCGACCGCGAGGAGGGCGAGGAGCGCGGTGGAGCGGAGACGGGCGGGGCCTCGCGTCGAGGTGCGCATGGGGATGGGTGCGGGTGAGGGTGGGGGTCAGCTCCCCGGCCGGCGCAGGCGCGGGTCGAGGAACCAGCGCGACGCGCCCACCCAGTCGCCACGGGCGTCGGGGTGCACGTTGCGCATGCGCTCGTGCACCCCCTCCAGGCGGCGCGTGTAGTACAGGAAGGTGAAAGGCTGGTCGTGCGCGATCTTCTCCTGGTACTCCATCCAGAGCGGCTTCGCGGCCGCACGGTCGGCCATCTTCGGCAGCGCGTCCAGGTAGCGGTCGGTGGCGGGGTCGCAGTAGCCCGCCCACTGGAAGGGCGCCTTCTCGCGCAGCTTGGCGCAGGAGAAGAGGTCCGAGTCGTCGATGCGGAACTCGGTCACCCACCCCACCACCGCGGCGTCGTAGTCCCGCGGCTCGCGCTGCAGGCGGTCGAGGAGCGCGCCCCACTCCAGCACCTGCGGGCGCGCGTCCACCCCCACGGCCTTGAGCTGCGCCTGCACGATCTCGGTGATGTCCTGCCGCTCGCGGTTCCCGGTGTTGGTGTAGAGGGTGAAGCGGAAGGGCCGCCCGTCCTTCTCCACCACCCCGTCGCCGTCGGTGTCGCGCCAGCCGGCCTGAGCCAGCAGCCGCCGGGCCGCGGCGGGGTCGAACTTCAGGTCGGCGCCGGCGTTCGGGTTGTAGTTCCAGTAGAAGGGCGGCACCGTGCTGTTGGCGAGCTGCCCGTAGCCGCGGCGCACGCCGTCGACGATCCCCTGGCGGTCGATGGCCATGGTGAGCGCCCGCCGCACGTTCACGTCGCCGAAGAGCGGCCGCCGCCCGTTCCACGAGATCACCAGGAACTGCCGGTCGGGATAGGAGATCAGCCGCGTGTTGGGGTTCTGCTCGATCTGCGCGGCCTGGTCGGTGGTCGGCGCGATGTAGTAGTCGATGCTCCCGTTCAGCAGCTCGGTGAGCAGCGTGGTCGGCTCGGGGATCACCCGGTAGACCAGGCGGTCCACGTACGGCCGCCCGCCCAGCTCCGCCGGCCAGCGGTCGTTCGCCGCGAAGGTCCAGCTCTGCCCCTGCGCGTGCGAGACGAAGCGGAAGGGGCCGTTGCCCACGGGCGAGCGGGTGGAGAAGGGCTGGTTGCGGATCTGCGCCGCCGGGATCCCCTTCAGCAGGTGCTCCGGCGCGGGAGCGAAGGCACGCCACGGGTCCATGAAGTCGGAGTGCGGCTTCATCTTCACCCGGAAGGTGAAGGAGTCCACCACCGTGGCGTCGCCGTAGCTGGTCCAGAAGGCGAGGTTGGGGAAGCCGGTGTCCGGGTCGCGCACCAGGTCGTACGAGAACTTCACGTCGTAGGCCGTGGTCTTGGGCCCGTCATGCCAGTAGACGTCGTTGCGCAGGTGGAAGGTGAGCTCGGTGGTGTCGGCGTTGACCTCCCAGCTGCGCGCCAGCCAGGGGATGGGCTCGAACTTCTCGTTGTACGCCACCAGCGGGGCGAAGAGGACGAACTGCTGCCACTGGTTGGCGTTGTAGTCGGTGCTGGTGAGCGGGTTGATGTCCGGCACGTCGCCGATCGCGGCCACGATCAGGGTGCCGCCGCGGCGCTGGGCCTCGGGGACCTGCGCGTCGCGGTCGCCGCCCTGTTTCGCCGTCTCGTCCGTCCCGCCCTTGCCGTCCCCGCTTCCGCCGCACGCCGCGAGGAGCGTCAGTGCCAGCGCGCCCGCGAGCCGTCTCGTCCACGTCATCGGTGTTCCTTCTGCTCTCCGGTGCGCCCCGCCGAAGCGGCGGGCGGGCCCCGCGACGCGCGCGGCCCCGACGTGCTACTGGCCGCTCCTCGCGGGAGTTCTGGCCATCAGCGCCGCCGGTCGGCGGGGATCCACCAGTCGCGCACGTTCGCCAGCTTGCTGCGGGCGTCCATCTCCACCCCCTGCAGCCGCGGCCCCACGCCCGCCATGTCCTCGCTCCAGAAGAGGAAGGTCACCGGCTGGTCCTGCTGCAGCAGCTGCGAGTACTGCTGCCAGATCCCCTTCGCCTTCGCCGGGTCGGTCTCGCGCAGCCCCTGCTGCATCAGCTCATCTGCGCGCGGGTTGCAGTAGCCGGTGCGGTTGCTGGAGTTCACCGCCCGCGAGAGCGCGCAGGAGAAGAGCGGCGTGGGGTCGACCTTGAAGGTGTCGAGCGACCAGTTGGCGATCACCGCGTCGTAGTCGCGCGCCTTGTAGCGGCGCAGCATGGTCTGGAACTCCTGCGCCTGCACCTCCACCTGCGCGCCCACCGCCTTCAGCTCCTGCTGGAGCACCTGGGCCATGTCCTGGTGCGTGCGGTTGGCGGTGTTCACCGTGAGCACGAAGCGCAGCGGGCGGCCATTCTTCTCCACCACGCCGTCGCCGTTGGTGTCGCGCCAGCCGGCCTGGGCGAGCTCCTGCCTGGCCTTCGCCGGGTCGAAGGGGAGCGCGGCGACCTCGCTGGACATGGGGCTCCACGACGGGATGATCCCCGCCGCCGGCACCGCGAAGCCGTGCATCAACCCCTGGATGATGGTGGCACGGTCGATCGCCATCCCCATCGCCCGCCGCACCGCCGCGTCGTCGAAGGGCGCGCGGGTGCCGTTCCAGGCCACGTAGGTGAACTCGCGCGAGGGGAAGTGCTTGAGCGTGAGCCCCTGCGTCTGCTGCACCTGCACGGCCTGGTCGGGCTGCAGCGTCCAGCCGATCACGTCGGTGGTGCGGTTCGCGAGCTCGGTGACCATGGTGGTCGGCTCGGGGATGATGCGGAAGATCACCCGGTCCAGCCGGGGCCGCCCGCCGAGCGCCGCCGGGAAGTCGAGGTTGGCGCCCAGGGTGAGCGTCTGGTTGGGCTTCCACTCCACGAACTTGAAGGGCCCGCTCCCCACCGGCTGCCGGTTGTACGGCGCCTGCGCGAGCTGCGCGGCGGCGACGTCCTTCAGCAGGTGCCTGGGGAGCGGCGCCCACCAGAAGTCGTCGAGCGCCTGCGCGTGCGGCGCGGTGAAGTCGAAGCGGATGGTGTGCGGGTCGATCACCGTGGCCGACTTCACCAGCCCCAGGTAGGCCGAGCCGAGGAGCGAGGCGGCGGTGGTGTCCTTGGCCAGGTCGAAGGTGAACTTCACGTCCTCGGCGGTCACCGGCTGCCCGTCGTGCCACTTCACGTCGCCGCGGAGCTTGAAGACCACCGAGCTGTCGGAGAGCTGCCAGCTCTCGGCGAGCCAGGGGACGGCCTTGAGCTGGGCGTCGTACTGGATGAGCGGCGTGAACAGCATGAAGCGGATCACGTCGTCGGTGGTGGCGTGGGTGTTGACCACCGGGTTGAAGGACTGGAAGTCGCTGGTCACGGCCGCCACGGCCATCCCGCCCGTCTGCGGCGGACCGCCGCGCACGCCTCCGTCCTTTCCACCGCCGGCGTCGCCCCCGCCGCCGCACGCGGCCAGGAACAGCGCCGCCATCATCCAGCTCGCCCAGCGCGCTCTCGGTGCGGACATCCCCCGTCTCCCCCTCCCGGTGACCCCGGCGGCGCGGCGCGCCACCCATGCAAGCGGAGCCTACTGATGCCAAGTCCATGCCGGGCCCGCATACCACGCCGCGCCTACGCGGGCCGCCGCTGCTTCGTCCGCGGTCAGCGCGCTCGGTGAAAGGACGGCGCCGAGGCTCTCCGCCCACCCCGCGGCGAGCGCGGCGGTGAGCTCGTCCCACGCCGGCTCGCGGCCCAGCACCTCCGCCAGCGTGGCGGGCGGCGCCTCGTCGACGGAACGATCGGGCTCGAGCAGCAGCCCGGCGACGCGCGACTGGTCGTCGTGCAGGGGAAGCGAGCCGTGCTGCAGGATCACGCTCCCCAGCAGCCGCTGCGCGCTGCCGACGAGCTTGCGCCCGCCTGCGACCACCTCGCCCTCCACCGGGTCGGCGAAGCAGGGCGCGAGGGAGGGAAGGGGCGCGCGGGCCCCCGTGGCCGGCTGCAGCGAGACGGCGGCGCCCAGGCGGCGGAGGCCGGCGACGAGCGCGCGGTTGATGGCGGCGTAGGCGGGGCGGGGCGGGCCGAGGAGCGCCACGGGCGCGGCGACGGAGTAGGTGAGCTCGCGGCGGTGGAGAACGGCGCGGCCGCCGGTGGGGCGGCGCACCACGTCGATCCCGGCGGCGGCGAGGGAATCCAGGTCGTAGCGGCCGCGCGCCGGCTGGTTGCGGCCGAGCGAGAGGCACGCCGGCTCCCAGCGGTAGACGCGCAGCACCGGCGCGCCGCCCCCGGCCACGGAGGCGGCGAGCGCCTCGTCGACGGCCATGTTCCAGGCGCCGGGCGCGGGCGCCGTGTCGACCAGCCGCCAGCGCGTCTCGGTGGGGTGCATGGGGAGCGAGGATAGACCCCGTGCAAGGCCCCGTCAAGCATCGGCCCGCGCACGCGCCGCCGAGACGCGGAGAAACGCGCCGCGTCTCCCCTCTGCGTCTCCGCGGCTCTGCGTGAGACGATCAGTAAGAATTCAGGGCGCGGCGACGCCGGCGCTGTTCGGCGAGGCGGCGGCGTCCGCCCGCGCCTCATCGCCCGAGAACCACACGCGCACGGCGATCAGCGCCAGGAAGACGGCGAACGCGCGCCGGAGCCCGGCGGGCGAGAGCTGCAGCGAGAGCTTCGCGCCCACGCCCGCGCCGACGAAGAGCCCGAGCGCGATGAGCAGCCCGGCGCCCAGGTTCAGGTGCCCCGTCCGGTAGTACTCCCACGCCCCCAGCGCGCCGACGGGGAGGAGGAGCGCGGTGAGCGAGGTGCCCATCGCGCTCTGCGGCTGCATCCGCGCGATCAGGATCAGCGCCGGCACGATCACCACGCCGCCGCCGATGCCGAACAGCCCCGAGAGCACCCCCGCCCCCAGGCCGATCAGCAGGAAGATCATCCATCCCATGATCAGTCTCCCGCCTGCGCCGTCTTGCGGCGGCTCGCGCGCTTCGGCGGCGCCGCCTTCTTCCGCGGGCGCCCGCCCTTCTTCCCGTTCTCGCGCGCCGCGGCGGCCTTGGCTTCGCTCTTCGCGCCCCCCAGCCACTTCGCGTACCAGGCCTTCATGTTCAGGAGATTGAAGAGCAGGCCCGGAACCGAGAGGTCTGCGTCCAACGCCTCCCAGTGAAGCCCGTAACCGCCGTCGATCGGCTCGACTTCGGCAAGCTGCTCCGGGCTTGCGTCGCTCAACCCCCAGACCACCTTCTCCGGGCGGGGAAAGCCGAAAACACAGCCATTCTTCATCTCGAACATTACAAGATGACGCTGGCAGTCGTACCACGCTTTCACAGCTCGTGGCTCGATCCGATCCTCCAGCTCCGTCCGGGCACGAGCCGCCGCAATCTCCGCCCGGAATGCATCGTCGATCAGATCGTCTTCGGTGGTATTCATGTCACTGATCCTCTGCTGAGTGCAATTCCACCCACGCCGCCAGCAACTCCTCTCGATGCAGGCGAACCAGCTTTCGCGCGTGGCTGATGTTCGCTTCCGTCATGCCCTGAGCGCCGCGCAGACGCTCCGACTCGATTGCCACGACGACGCGCTCCCCCGAGTAACGAACGTGAACGTGCGGAGGCTCGTGATCGTCAGGATAGATGGCGAACGCGAACCCGCCGACTCTGAGCACCGTGGGCATGAGAGTATGAATCCGAACGGTTGGGTTTGTCAACCGGGAAAGGTGCTCTTCCCGGTCTGGCGAACCCGCCAATACCGTTCGTAAACACGGTGACCCGCAAGACACAATTCGGAGCTATCTCATTGCGCCAGCGGGGGTACGCGAATTTCCGGAAAGATTTCTCGGGAGGGTGGATCGAGCCTAGCGATACCCCGCTGCCTGCAGCGCGAACAGCTCGGCGTAGCGCCCGCCGAGGGCGACCAGCTCCTCGTGCGTGCCCTGCTCCACCACGCGGCCGTGCTCCAGCACCACGATGCGGTCGGCCATGCGCACGGTGGAGAAGCGGTGGGAGATGAGGATGGCCATCTTCCCCTCCGTGAGCTCGGTGAAGCGGCGGAAGACCTCGTACTCGGCGCGGGCGTCGAGGGCGGCGGTGGGCTCGTCGAGGATCAGGAGCTGCGCGTCGCGCATGTAGGCGCGGCCGAGCGCCACCTTCTGCCACTGCCCGCCGGAGAGGTCCACGCCCCCCTCGAAGCGCCGCCCCAGCATGGTCTGGTAGCGCTGCGGCAGCTCCTCGATCACGTCCGCCGCCAGCGACCGCCGCGCCGCCTCCTCGATCCCCGCGCGCACGTCCCCCGTGTCCGACGCGAGCGCGGCGATGCGGCCGACGGCGATGTTCTCCTCGGCCACCATGTCGTAGCGCACGAAGTCCTGGAAGATCACCCCCGACTGGTCGTGCAGGTCGGCGGGGTCGTATGCGGAGAGCGGGAGCCCGTCGAGCAGCACCTCGCCGCGCGTGGGGTCGTAGAGGCGTGTGAAGAGCTTGGTGAGCGTGGTCTTCCCCGCGCCGTTCTCGCCCACCAGCGCCAGCCGCTCGCCGGGCGCGACCGTGAAGCTGATCCCCCGCAGCACCCAGCCCGGGTCGTCGTCCGGCAGCGCGGCCGTCGC
>Ga0070685_10001463_pt1 | contig 12401 bp, 8 predicted proteins | sample KBSS13LmetaG_FD_65651 | JGI IMG/M metagenome (GOLD analysis project Ga0070685, IMG submission 65651) | Switchgrass rhizosphere microbial communities from Kellogg Biological Station, Michigan, USA - KBS S1-3L metaG | ecosystem: Host-associated > Plants > Roots > Rhizosphere ...
CTGGAAGTAAGCGCCCGGCGTTGGTAGCGAACCTATCCATGTCAACGTGGCAATCAGGCATCGAAATCCCCTTGGGCTTCGAAAGGCCTATCATTCGAGGATGTGTTGACGCTGACCTGGATCAATTCGCGGGTCGGACCATTGCTCTAAAATGCCGCTCCAAGCGTCACCGACCCACGCCAGGCGTGTTCATCGCCCTCGTTGGCCACTTCGATCGCCTGCGCCACTTCGAGCGAGAGGGAGGCGTTGTCGAGAATGCCGAAACGCACGCCGGCGCCTGCCGAACCGATGTCGTAGTCCGTGACCGTCAGGCCCGGCCGGTCTTCCAGCCACAGCTTGCCGCCATCGACGAAGGCATAGGCCTCGCCGCGCTTCACCAGCGGGACTTTGTCGAACGTCCGCGTCAGCTGCAGCATGCCGGCGATGCCGCTGTCGCCGGAAATGGCGCCCGTCTCGAACGCCCGGCCGAAGCTGGCGCCGCCGAGCGAGAGCATCTCCGCCGCCGGCAACGTATCCTGCGAGATCTGTCCGGTCGCCGCTCCCTCGATCCGCCAATTGTCGCCCAGCGTGCGGGCGATGCTCGCATGCAGGTTGCCCTTCACGAAATCGAGTGTGGCGAGCTGCGGGCTCGCCGTCCTGGCGCCGAGGCTGTCCAACCCCTGGCTCACCGATGCGCCGAAGGAGGCAGCCGTGCCCCCGCGCCGCGCCGTGCCGGAGAGGGCTGCGCGCACAGCCCGCGTGCGGTCGCTCGAAATCACCTGACCGACCAGCGCGTTCTTGCTGTCGACACCGTCAAGCCCCGCAGCGATGAAGAGATCCGCATGCGAGGACCGGATCAGCGGATGGCTCAGCTGCAGGCCCGCCGTATATCCTTCGCCCGCAAGCCCACCATCCTGCGGCCGCGTGCGGAACCAGCCGAGCGAGGCGGTCGCCGTGATCGCGTGCGATGTGAAGGTGCCCGAATGAGCAAGGCCTGCCGAAAGAAAGCTTTCGAAATCCGAAGACGCCGCAGCCGTCAGGCGTGTCTGGCTGCTCTCATATCCAAGCCCGTTGATATAGACGTCCCCGCGCAGCTGCGTGCGGCCCAGTCTTTCGGCGCCGCGCGAATCCGCTGTGACGACCGCCTCGATTGGATCCTGCTGGCGCCCGATAAGCAGCTTCACCGCATCGCTGCTCGCGCCCGGCGCCAGCTGCGGCGAGGCCGCCACGCCCGGAATGTCGTTCATGAGGAGTAGGTAACGCTCCAGCGTCGGCCGCGTCAGCGGCCGCTCCTTCGACATGGCGGTGGCATAGGCTTGCGTCAGCCCCGCCTTGCTCGCGCCCGGCCCGGTGAGCACGATCTCCTCGACATGGGTTTCGAGGGCGACGACCCGCACTGCGCCATCCTTGAAATCCTGCTCCGGGATCAGAACCGAATAAACCGCGATGCGCGAGCGCTTGTATTCGGCGGCGATCGCGTCCGCGAGCGCGCGCAGCCGCCCTGCATCAAGCGCCCCGCCGACAAACGGCTTCGTCGCCTTGGCGATCCGATCCGCCGACAGGCTCGATCCCTCGACATGGATAGCGCTGATATTTCCGTGCGCATTGACCACGGCAACGCCCGCGCTGTTTGCCTCCGTCCCGGGCTCTTCGCGCGGCAAGACCGGACGCGCATCAAGGCGATTGTCCTGCAGCGTCTGCGTCGCCAGCTGGGCATGGGCGGCGCCGCACAGACCCGCTGCGGCCACGGATGCGAAGAGACAATTCCGCACGAGTCTTGTGGTGAACAGCGTCATGGCGATCCTCCGCGTCCGACCCGAGGCGAGACGTGCAAGACCGCGACCACATGGCGCCTGCATGTGAGCTTCAATGCTTTCCGCTCGACGAACCGCCGCCGAGCAGCCCGCCGACGAGGTTGGTTGCCGTAGCGCCCACATTCGCCACCACGTTTGTCACGACCGGGACAACGGGAATGGCGGCCGTGCTCGTGGACGCGCCGCCGCCCGAAGAGGCCGTTGCCGTTGTCCCACCCGAGCCCACAAGCGCACCCGTCACCGGGCTTACGATCTGCGTCACGCCCGAGAGATCGGGCAGGGCGTTGACGCTCACCAGCGGCGTCGTCCCTCCGCTGACAATCGGCGTGTTGCCGATCGAGATCGAGGCCAGCGAATCTACCGAGGCAAGCGACCTGCCATCCGCCGGCAGCACATTCACTGATGCAAGCTGGGCCTGCGTGGGCGAAGATGATCCTATTCCCACACCGATCAGCTGGTTGTTTCCGGTCACGCCAATGAGGTTGGTGTCGACGATCGTTATCTTCGCGACTTGAGTCCCGGGAAGTTGGGGCGAAACGACCGGCGGCGGGGGAGCCTTTCCGCCACCATCGCCGGAACTCCCATCGCCGGGCTTCACGCCATCATCCGGCTTGTCGTCATCGCTGGGCGTCGCCGTGTTGTTGCCGACGCGGATGATTACCCCGCCGCCCGAAGGCCCGGGACGCAGCGGCGCAAATGGCGCAATCGCCGGCTGCGGCTTGGCGCCTGGTGATGGTTGCGCCGGCGGCCTCTCCACCGCAGCTGTCTCGACTGCCGCAGGCTCGGCAGCTGCCGCCGCCGATGCGCTCTGCGCCGCCGGACGCGCCGCAGGCTTCGCTTGTCCAGCTGAAGTTCTCTGCGCCACGCGGACTGGCCTGGCCGCCTGCGTCTTCGGCGGAGCTATCTCCGCGACTTGCACAGGCGCCGGCGTGGCGAGCACCAGGGGAACCGCGTCGTCAGGCGCCGCCGCAGCCTGTTGCTTCTCCGTCTTCTCCGATCCCTTGGTCTCATAGCCGAGGCTGAAGCCTTCATAGTATCCGGCCTTGTATCCGGAGTCGCACGCAACCAGCGCGAGCGCCGGCGCACTGACGGCCGCGAGCCGCCAAAGACCTTTCAATCTCTCGGACATTTTTCCAACCTCGACCCAAGCCATACCGGCGTGATGCTCAGCTGATCTTGAGCGCAAGTACCGCGCCGTCGAGAGCGCGCAGCGTCCGCGAGGGCACATGACAGAGAAAAAATCTCCACCACGAGAGCGCGCCTGCGCCCAGTCGCCCGACGCGGTGGCCACGTCGGAAATAGGGTTGCTTGCAGCGCGCCGGGTGTGTGCGAAAACAGTCCACGCGTTCAGCTGGAGCAGCGCTGCATTTACATGGCTGCCCGCGTCACATACGCCGGAGGCGGCGCAAGGGCGCCGGAGACCTAACCCACATGCCGACCCCATCCGAAACCGTTTGTGATTTTCTGGCGCTCTGGGACAAGCCCGGCGGTCTCGACCAGGCCTTCCACCAGTATTTCACCCCGGCCACCGTCTGGGAGAATGTCGGCTGGGTGACGACCGTCGGCGCGGAGGAGGCGATCGCCCTCAAGCACAAATACGATTCACAGACCGGTATGGCGGCCATCCGTGTCGACAACCTTGCCGTCGCCGAGATTGGCAACAAGGTGCTGACCGAACGCGTCGATCACCTGCTCGACCGCGCAGGCAATGTGCTTTTCTCCCCGGCCGTCATGGGCATCTTCGAGTTGGAAAACGGGAAGATCGTCGCCTGGCGCGATTACTTCGACACTCGCAGCTACGTCCCGCCTGAATGAGCTCCGCCAAATAAGTCAGTCTGACCACGGAACCAGCAGGGACTTTGTGCGTTCGAAGCGGTTGGGAGGGGGTCCGTCCGCTTTGCAGTTAGCCCAGGTCAATCTTGCCTCCCTGGAGGTCCTCGCCCAGCTCGCCGAGCTGGATCAGGCTGTGCTGAACGCCATTCCCCTCGGCGTCTATGTCTGCGACTCCGACGGGCACATCCTGCGCGCCAATGCAAAGGCCGAGGAGCTGTGGGGCAGGCCGGTTTCGCTGGGCAGCAACGCTCAGCGCTTCTGCAACTGCTTCCGGGTCGAAACCCTCGCCGGCGAGTTCATCCCGCCAGACGCCACGCCGATGGCGCAGGCGGTACGCCACGGCGCCGTCTTCAGCGGCATCGAAGCACGCGTTGAAAATCCGGATGGCCGCCGCTGGGTGGCGTCGGTCACGATCAAGCCGCTGTGCGACCGGCAGGGCCGCGTTGTCGGCGCCATCAACTGCTTCCAGGACATCACGCGCGAGTACGATCAGCGCGAGATGCTGATCCGCCGCCAGAAGAGCTTCGATCTCGCCATGACCGCCTCCAAGATGGGCACATGGCGCTACACGATGGCGGACAATATCTGCCTCTACGACGACAACGCCCAGCGCCTCTACGGACTGACGGACGGCCGCTTCCTTCACGACGATGAAGGCGTGAAGCACAAATTCCACCCCGACGACATGGAGCTCATGTGGTCGCGCGTCGCCAAGGCCTGTGATCCGAACGGCGAGGGTCTCTATGACGTCGAATACCGCGTCCGCCAGCTCGATGGCAGCTGGCGCTGGCTCAGCGCGTGGGGCTATGTCGAGTTCGAGGGCGAAGGCGACAGCCGCAAGCCCGTGGCGATCACCGGGGCCAGCCGCGACATCTCCGAAATGGTGCAGGCCACCGAGGCGCAGAAGCTTCTCATCAACGAGCTGAACCACCGCGTGAAGAACATGCTGGCGACGGTGCAGTCGATCGCCAGGCAGACGCAGCGCTCCACGCCCGACGCATTCGGCGTGCGTTTCGAAGAGCGCCTGATGGCTCTCAGCCGCGCGCATGATCTTCTGACCCGCCGGCAATGGGCAGGCGTTGGTTTGCGCGAATTGCTGGAGCAGGCCCTGTCTCCGTTTACCAGCGAGTCCGACTCTGCCATCCGCATGGATGGACCCGATCACGTGCTGTCCGCGCAGGCCGCCCTGTCGCTCGCGATGGTGATCCACGAACTGGCCACCAACGCCGCCAAGTATGGCGCGCTGTCTGTCCCGTCCGGCCGCATCGATCTTGCCTGGTCCATCGGATCGGAAGGCGAGGCCGAAGCGCTTTATCTGAAGTGGATCGAGAAAGACGGCCCCCGCGTGGAGGAACCGACCCGCCGCGGCTTCGGCGCCCGGCTGATCGAGCGCAGCGTCGGCAAGGACCTCGGCGGCAAGGCCGACATGCGCTTCCTGCCCGCAGGCCTGCAGTGCGGCCTCACCATGCCGCTCGGCGCGATCGAGCGCCGCTAGCGGCGTTTCCTTCGAACGAAACGACTCCCACCGCATGACGCAACGTTTCCAGCGGGGCGGGGCATCTAGGCAAGCGCAAGCGCGTGACGCAAACTTCCCGCTATGACGGCCGATAAGCCGCTTGCCCACCGGGATGAGCATGGGGATGGACATGACGAAACTTCTGCGAGCTTCACAGATCTGCGCTGCGGCGCTGGCGCTCGCCAGCTGCCAGGGAACGCCGCCGGTTGAGACTGCACAGGCGCCCGCCGCGCCCGTACAGGCAGCAGCGCCTCCGCCGCCCGTGACGCCGACGCCCGCACCACAGCCTGTTGCGGCAACCACCACGCATCCGGGCGAGGCGGTCTACAAGCAGTCCTGCGCCGCCTGCCACGACAATCCGGCCGGCACGCGCGCTCCGACAAAAGACACGCTGAAGCAGATGGGCGCTCAGTTCATCACCTACTCGCTGACCAACGGGAAGATGAAGGCGCAGGGCGCCTCGCTCTCGGCCGACCAGCGCGGGCAGCTGATCAACTATCTCGTAGGCGTCAAACCTCCGGTGGCCTCGTGGACAGCCGGCATGAAATGCGATGCGTCCCGGCTGCCCGTTGATCTCACAGGCCAGGCCACGATCACCCATTTCGGTTTCGACCAGAACAACACGCGCTCGCTGACCGCCGCTCAGGCGGGCCTCACCAAGGCGCAGCTCTCAAAGATGGAGCTGGCGTGGGCCGTCGGCTTCCCGGACGCGACCGGCATGCGCTCCCAGGGCGCGGTCGTCGGCAAGAACATCTTCGTTCCCGTGGCCGATGTCGGCGCCATGTACTCCTTCGACATTTCCGATCCGGCCAAGCCATGTCTGCAATGGGTTTATGAATCGCCCGGCGGCGCACCGCTGCGCACCAGCCCGGCCTATGGCGTGGTCGACGGCGTACCGCTGCTGGTCTTCTCCGGCGCCGACACCACCGTACACGCTGTCGATGCGCGCACCGGCAAGGCCGTGTGGACAAAGCTTGTCGGCACATACTCCTTCTCGACGACCACAGGTACGCCGACCGTGCTCAAGGATCGCGTGATCGTGCCCGTCGCCCAGTTCGAGATCGTCTACGCCGGCGACAACAAGACCCAATGCTGCACCAACCACGGCTATGTCCTGTCGCTCGATCCCAAGACCGGTGCGCAGCAATGGCGCTATGACACCATGCCGGAGGCGACCAAGCAGCGCGACCGCGGCGACGGCCAGCCGCTGACGGGCCCCTCCGGCGCGCCGATCTGGAATTCGCCCGTCGTCGATGAAAAGCGCGGGCTTGTTTACTTTGGCACCGGCGAGAGCAACTCGCCACCAGCGCACAAGAACACCAACGCCATCATCGCGATCGACCTCAAGACCGGCAAGGAAAAGTGGAGCCACCACGCCACGCCGAACGACATCTACAATATCGGCTGCGACCTCAAATCGAAGCCTGAACTCCTGAACTGCACCAGCGCGCCCGAGACCGTGTTCCGCGATGTCGATTTCGGCGCATCGGTGATCCTTGGCACGCATTCCGACGGCAAGCAGCTCGTCTATGCCGGCCAGAAATCCGGCTCGGTCTGGGCGTTCGATCCCGCGACGGGCAAGGTCGCATGGCGCAAATCGCTCGGCACCGGCGGCGCGCTGGGCGGCGTCCACTGGGGCATCGCGTTCGACAAGGACACGGTCTATGCGCCGATCTCGAGTGTCGGCGTGCCGATCAAGGGCGAGTGGGATGGCGATCCTTCGATCAAGCCGGGCCTCTACGCGCTCGATGCCAAGACCGGCAAGATCAAGTGGCAGTACAATCCGGAGCTGCCGCCGGGCGTGAAGCCAAACCCGCCGGAACTGCTGTACCCGACGCAGCCCATCGCCATGTCGACGGCGCCGATGGTCATCGACGGCGTGGTGATCGCCGCGACGCTGGATGGAACGATCCACGCGCTCGATGCGGCCAACGGCAAGCTGTTGTGGAAGCAGGCGACGGCCAAGGAGTACACCACCGTCAACGGCGTCCCCGGCAAGGGCGGCTCTATCGACTCAGCCTCGCTCTATGCCGCCAACGGCTTGCTGATGACCAACTCCGGATATGGCTCGTTCGGACAGGCGCCCGGCAATGTGATCCTGGCGTTCAAGCCCGCGAAGTGACTGCAGTCAGGCGGCGACCGGCGCTTCCTTCGCCTTCGCCTGTATCAAGACCCACACCGAGACAAAACCGGCGATCAGGTAAGCGACATACCACCAGATCGCCGGGCCGGTGTTGATCTCGAGCAGCTTCTGCGTCGACAGCGCGACAACAGTCACTGCCGCTACGAAGACGTCGAGCATCGTGTATTTGTGAGTCCACTCGGCCAGCTTCAGCGCGGTCTTGTTCTTCGCGTTGGCGATGATCATCACCATCAGGGCCAGCGTCTTCAGGATGGGATAGATGATGCTGAAGGCGATGATGGCCGTGCCCGAGAGCACATCGCCGGCATCGTAGAGAACGCGCGCGCTCTGCCAGGCGGTGTAGCCCTTCGGCTGGGTGAGGTCGGCGAAGTTCTTCTTCGCGGCATCGGAGCCGAGCACCATGGTGGTGAACAGCTTTTCGTACTGGGCGACCTTCGTCTCATACGGGCTCGCCGCGGCTGTTGAGGCCGGCGCCGCAGGCGCCGCCGCCGTTTGCGGAGGCGTGCTCGGGGCGGACGGAGCAGGTGCGGATGCAGCAGGAGTGGATGCAGCAGGAGCAGACGCAGCAGGAGCGGGCAGAACAGGCTTCGCCGGCTGGCTCGCTGCGAACACCTCTTCCGTATAGATCACCCGGATCATCGTGTTGAGGTCGACAAGCCGAGAAATCACGATGGGCTGTGTCAATGCGAAGTACAGACAAACGCCGCTCGCGATAACGAGAACGGCCGCAATCAGACGCGCCATGGCTTCCCCCTGTCTCTGGTCCGGCATCCCTCGATGGCCGCATGGCCCAGAGTGATCCGGAGGGTCGCGGGAGTGGCCCCCTATCTTGGCAGACAGTCAAGCGCAGCTAGAAAACTAACCGCACTTTCCCTCGCTGCATTGGGCCTGATCCACGACGGCGTCACCCGCTACGCCGGGGGGCGGTCTTCCGTCGATTTCACCGGCAGCGCGTCCACGTGCGTTCCATCCGGCATCACGCCGCTGAATTGCCGCGCCTTCAGCGCCTCCAGCCGCAGGCGCAGCAGCTCAACAAGCCGCGGGTCGCTCTTCCACAGCGCCTGGTAGCGCGGGTCCTTGCGCATCTCGGGCGTGAACTCCCATGGCCCGTAAGGAAGGGATTCGGTAAGGTAGAGCGAGCCCTCCTTAAGCGCACGCCCCAGCAGGTCCACGGCGTGGTTGGTCTCGCCCGCATGCGCGTACTCTAGGGCGAACGTCCAGTAGCGATCAGAGCCGCGCCGCCCGTTCTCATCCGGCTTCTGGCTCTCGAAGGCGCGCAACGCATCGTCGAGGCGGCGCAGGTATGCCTCAGGCCTGCCCTCCAGCGCATCCGCAGCCTGGGAAATTCGGGCCAACCATTCGTTCACCACAGCTGAAGGCTGGCCATCCCACAGGTCCTCGCGCTCGTGGCGCGCCAGTTCACGCAGCGCCTTCACATCGCGGCGCGCCAGCAGGGCGAAATAGTACTCCGACAGGACGAACAGGTTCGCACGGTCCGCCTCGATGATGCGCATGTAGAGCTTGTCCGATTCCTCAGACCGCCCAAGGCACTTCAGGACGCGCGCCTCGCCGACGCCGGTCGAGTCCGCGGGATTGAGCTCTCGACTGATGCGCGCCTGTTCCAGCGCCTCTATGCAGCGCCCCGTCCCCGACAGGTAGTAAGACCAGTAGTTGCGCGCGTAGACGTTGTTCGGGTCCACCGCCAGCGCTCGCTCGAACAGCGGGCGCGCCTCGGCCCAGCGCCACTCGTTTCGCCGGTAGTGCTCGGCAAGGTTCACCAGGGCCTCGGCGTTGTCGGGATCGATGGCCAGCGCCCTGCGATGGAAGTCCGCCGCCCGCGCGAGCCGGTCCTGCAGCGTTGTGCCGCTCTTCGCGATCGCATGCGTGCGGCCGTTCAGCTGCAATATCCCCTTCAGCATCAGCGCCTCGGCATTGTTCGGCTCGATCGCAAGCGCCTGTTCGAGAAGCGCGTCCGCACGGTCGCCGGCGTCGAGGGTTTCTTCCAGCGCGCCGCGCTGCAGGATGGAATTCAGGGTGCTGATGATCTGGTACGCCTCCAGCGTCAGCCGGTAGGCGCGTGGATCGATCGGCGCCGGGGACGCAAGCTGCTGAAGGCGGTTTGGCCCGGCTCGCGCCACGATCTCCTGGAACAACGCCCCCGACATCAGCTCGCGCACCCGGTCGAGATCTGCTGCGGGCCCCGACTTGTCGCCGGCCCATACATTGAGCCCGGTCTTGGCGTCCACCAGCTCTACCGTCAGTTTAACCGTCTCGCCCGTGCGGGTGAAACTGCCGTTGATCACAAGGTCCGCCCACTGCTTCTCGCCGAGGTCGGTCGCGGTCATCTTGCCCGCGGCCGCCGCGAGCGAGGAGGCATCCGCCACGACCCGCAGGCCGCGCACCCGCGAGAGGGTGTTTCGTATCTCGCGCGACATGCCCTTCGCCAGCAGATCATCCCCGGCGTTGGCGCTCAGCGTATCGAAGGGCATCACCGCCAATGTCAGCGCACTGTACGCATCGGCCGTCGCCGTCATGGCGGACGCCGGCCCGGCCCCACCGTTCTTCGGAAGCAGGAATGCGCCAGCGACCAGCGCGGCCACGAGCAGCGCCGCCCCGGCCGCCAGCAAGGTCTTCCGCCCCTTCAGCCACCCGGCGGGGGCAGGGGTGTGCGCTGGTCCAGCCGCCGTCCCCGGCATGGACGCCGGCGCCGAAGCGGCCACGGGCATGCTCTCCTGAACAGCCGGCCTCTCTGCAGTAGCGGGCGCCACAGGAACAGGCGCCGGAGACACCTCTTTCACGACCAGCCGGTATCCGACCTTGGCGATCGTCTCGAGGACGAAATCCTCGCCATGGGTCAGCTCGGAGACCTTGCGCACCCGGGAGATCACCCGGTTGATGGCGTCATCCGAGACGGCCCGTCCCTCCCAGCACGCCTCGATCAGCGCGTCGCGGGAGAGCACCTCGCCTTTCGCCCGGGCGAGGGTGATCAGCACTTCCATCACGCGTGGCTCGATCACGTCTCGGCCGCCCGGGAAGATCACTTCCCGGGTCGCCGGCGACACGTCTATGCGTCCCAGACGCAGTTTTGGTTCGCTGGAGAGATCCATCGGCCCCACTGCTAAGGCCTCGCCCGCCTGATGGGCAAGCCGCCGAGCACACTCAACACCCTGATTCTGCGGCCATCAGCAAAAAGTCAGAGCTTAATCAGTTCCGCGTCCACGCCCATCGGCCCGGCGCCCGTCACCTTCCGATCACGCCGTCCGGAATGTCCCGGTGGCACAGGTGACAGGAAACTCGCCATGAAGACCGCCCCAGCTCTCCGCTCGCCAGCGCTCCGCGTTCTGGCCCTCGCCGCCGCTCTCGCGCTTCCCGCCCTCCCGGCCCATGCCGGCCCCTGGAAGAAAGCCGGCGAAGGCTATGCCATCCAGGTCGCCAGCTTCGACCTCGACCAGCCCGCCGGCCGGCAGACCCTCCTGCAGACCGTCGAGTACCTGGCCAGGAAGGTCTGCATCGCCCAGACCAGCCTCAGCCGGGTCAGCACGTGCCAGAGGGAGATGGTTGCCAGTGCGATCGCCAACGCTGACTCTGCGGTCCAGCAAGCCGTCCACCTGGCCCAGATCGAGCGCAAGGGAATCCAGCAGGCGACGCGCTAGGACGGGCCTCACGCTTTTCTCGGCGCGCGTCCGCGGTCACGTCTGCGGGCGCGCATGCCAGAGGCATGACCAGGCCTCGCGGTTGATTCGCAGGGCCGTCCATGGCCGCTGTCTTCGAGCCGGCGTCAGCTTGGGGCAAGGGACAGCCGTTCAAACAAAACGGCCGCCCCTTTCGGAGCGGCCGCTGCATTTGTTAGTGCAGGGAGACGCGGAGCTTACTCCGCATCTTCCTTGGCTTTGTCGCCGCCTTCGCTGCGTTCGCGGCGCGGACCACGGTCCCCGCCACCGCCGCCGCGTCCACCGCGGCCGCCACGATCGCCGCGCGGGCGGTCGCCGCCTTCGCGCCGGGGCGGACGGTCATGGCTCGGGCCGTCGTCGGTGACGCCGGCGATTTCCTCGCCCGTCTCCTGGTTCACGGCCTTCATCGACAGGCGAACCTTGCCGCGATCGTCGAAGCCGAGGAGCTTCACCTTCACCATGTCGCCCTCTTTGACGACATCGCTCGGCGAGTTCACGCGCTCGGCGGCCATTTGCGAGACGTGCACGAGGCCGTCCTTCGCGCCGAAGAAGTTCACGAAGGCGCCGAACTCCATCACCTTCACGACCTTGCCTTCGTAGATCTTGCCGACTTCGGCTTCCGCCGTCAGGCTGTGGATCCACTTCTGCGCGGCCTCGAGGCTTTCCTTCTCGACCGCGGCAATCTTCACCGTGCCGTCGTCCTCGACATTGATCTTCGCGCCGGTCTTCTCGACGATCTCGCGGATCACTTTCCCGCCCGTGCCGATGACGTCCCGGATCTTGTCGACCGGGATCTTCATCGAGATCATCTTCGGAGCGTTCTCGGAGACTTCGGTGCGTGCGCCCGTCATCGCCTTGCTCATTTCACCGAGGATGTGCATGCGGCCGGCATTGGCCTGGGCCAGCGCCGTCTTCATGATGTCGGACGTGATGCCCTCGATCTTGATGTCCATCTGCAGCGAGGTGATGCCCACTTCCGTGCCGGCAACCTTGAAGTCCATGTCGCCGAGATGGTCCTCGTCGCCGAGGATGTCGGAGAGCACGGCGATGCCGTCATCGTCCTTGATCAGGCCCATCGCGATGCCCGAAACCGGGCGCGTGATCGGAACGCCCGCGTCCATCATCGCCAGCGAAGAGCCGCAAACCGTCGCCATCGAGGACGAGCCGTTGGACTCGAGCACTTCGGAGACGATGCGCAGCGTGTAGGGGAAGTCATCGCCCTTCGGCAGCACGGCCTTCACCGCGCGCCAGGCAAGCTTGCCATGGCCGATGTCGCGGCGGCGCGGGCCGCCAAGACGTCCGGTCTCACCGACCGAGAAGGGAGGGAAGTTGTAGTGGAGAAGGAATTTCTCCTTCTTCGTGCCTTCCAGCCCGTCGATATACTGCTCGTCTTCCGCCGTGCCGAGGGTCGCGACGCAAAGCGCCTGCGTCTCGCCGCGGGTGAA
>Ga0070685_10001468_pt1 | contig 12392 bp, 11 predicted proteins | sample KBSS13LmetaG_FD_65651 | JGI IMG/M metagenome (GOLD analysis project Ga0070685, IMG submission 65651) | Switchgrass rhizosphere microbial communities from Kellogg Biological Station, Michigan, USA - KBS S1-3L metaG | ecosystem: Host-associated > Plants > Roots > Rhizosphere ...
GAGCTCGCCCACGTGCGGCTCGCTGGTGGTCTTGAACACCAGCGCGGCGAAGGGGTCGCTGTTCAGGTTGCGCAGTTCCACCACGTTGCCGGTGCGCCCCTGCGCCTCCTCGGCCGGGCGCTCCTGCGGGCTGGGCATGAGCTCCACCAGCTTGGTGAGCAGCGCGCGCGTCCCCCACTCGGCGGTGGGCACGCCGCAGAAGAGCGGGAAGAGCTCGCCCCGCAGCATCGCCTGCTTGAGCGCGTGGATCGCCTCCTCGCGGCTGATGGTGTCGCCCTCCAGGTAGTGCTCCAGCAGGGTGTCGTCGGTGGCGGCGATGGTCTCGATCAGCTCGGAGTAGTAGCGTTCGCACGTCTCCTTCAGCTCGGGGGGAACGCCGCGCTCGTCGTACTCGTCGCTGGTCCCGTCGCCCTTGAAGAAGTACGCCTTGTCGTCGAAGAGGCTGACGATCCCCTTGAAGCCCTCGGCCGCGCCGATCGGGAACTCGACGGGGATCACCTTGGGCGTCAGGTGCTCCTTCACGTCCTGGTAGACGCGCTCGAAGTCGGCGTTCTGGCGGTCCATCATGGTGACGAAGAAGACCGCGGGGAGGTGGCGCTCCTGCACCAGCTCCCAGACGCGGTCGGTGCCTACCTCCACGCCGCCGGGCGCGGAGACGCAGACGAGCGCGCCGTCGGCCACGCGGATGCCGGCCTTGGTCTCGCCCAGGAAGTCCAGGTAGCCGGGGGTGTCGATGAAGTTGATCTTGGCGTCGTTCCAGGTGGCGTAGGCCACCGAGACGTTCATGGAGATGCCGTGGGAGATCTCCTCGGGGGTGAACATGGTCAGCGCGGTGCCCTCGGCGCTTGAGCCGTGGCGGCGCGAGGCGCCCGAGGTGTGGCAGCAGGCGTCGATCAGCGTGGTCTTCCCGCTCCCGCCATGGCCCACCACCACCACGTTGCGGATGCGGTCGGTTGTGAAACTGGGCGCTGACGCCATGTGCACCTCCTGCTGGGGGGAGAAGGGTGGAGGCTCCCGCTGGGGGATCGTTTCCCAACCTTTCCCGCTTGCCGGGCGCCGTCAAGGGGCCTCACGCAGAGACACGGAGACACAGGGAGAGTCGCCGCGGGCTCTCTGCGCCTCCGTGTCTCTGCGTGAGGTTCTTTTGCTTTGCTGACGTGGGGGCGGAACTGTCCGGAAATTCCGGATAGTTCGGTGGAGATTACAAGGCTAAGGTCGAATCCCGTGTGAACTGTTAAGTCCTGCTTAATCGTTCGGCAGCAGAGTCGTTTCGCTCTGCGCCTCCGCGTCTCTGAGTGAGGTGCTGTTTACCTAAACTGGGTGGGAACTTGTAAGTAAGGCTTACAAGTTCGGTGGAGCAGTCAGGTGAACGATGGTGCCGCGCGACAGCGTGTCCAACGCCTCAGCGATGGCCGGTGCGAGGGGAGCCAGTTCCTGAATGCGGGCACGGCGCGAGTGCAGCACGACCAGCCCGATCCCTGAACGCGGAATGTTCTGCTGGTATTCCATGCGCCGATCCACTGTCACGAGAGCCTCGAATCCTGCCTCGCGCATGCGCTGGAGGAGCGCGCCATTCCTCAATCCCTTCCAGCCCTCGTCGGCCATGGTGCGCACGAAGTGGTGCGGGCCGGCCTCTTGGACCAGCCCGGCGAGCTCCACCGGGACCTGTTCGTCAAGCAGCGCGCGCAAGGTGCGCCAACGCTTCGCCCGCCTGCTCCAGCGCGGCCACCGCCTGCTCGCGGCTCACCGTAGGGAACGAGTGAAGAAAGTCTTCAAGGCTATCGCCCGCCGACAAGTAGTCGACCAGGTTTTGCAGCGGGACGCGCGTGCCGACAAACACGGGCGTTCCCCCAAGGATCTCCGGGTCACTGTGAACCACGATCTTCGTCTCGATCATCGGCTCGGCTCCGGCTGAGGTCTACACCTTTCGAGTGTGCCCGAAAAAGCGGAGTCGCGCAAGTCTCCCCGCCTCCGCCTCTCTGCGTGAGGTGCCGTTCAGCTCATCTGACGATCGATTGGTAGCTGACGCAGTCGACCTGGAGAGGGCCGCCGGGCTGCGGCACGGGGGCCCGCAAGGAGCGTGCGGCGTAGAGCGCGAACTCGCGGAGCGCGGCCATCTGATTCGGACCGAAGGTGAAGGAGAAGGACGCCACCCGGCCCGTCACCCTGCGCGCGCGGGCGATCCGCTCCAGGTCGGCCCGCGGGATCTTGAAGTACGCCGACTGGCCTTCTTTGCTTCGGTCGTACATGAAGTGGCCCCAGCGGCTGACGTAGCTGCGCGGAGGTCCGCCATCCAGCCGCAGCGTCAGCCTGGCGCCCTCTCCGAACAGCTCCGCATCACCCCCGAGCCGCTGGCCCGCGAACGCGGAGATCACCACCGCAGGAAGCGGCCGCGCACCCATCGAATCGGCGAACTCGGCGAACACGCCGAGCGAGAAGCTGAGCCGGTCACGCCCGGCGGCGGCGCGATCGATCAGCGGTGCCGACACCGCGATGCATTCCTCGTCGTTGTTGAACACCAGCCACTCGCTCACCCGCTGCGACGGCTGGGCGGAGAGCGCCGGCGAGACGAGCAGCACGGCGGCGATGGCGACGAGATTCAGGCGCATGGTCGTTCTCTCTCTGCGTCTCTGTGTCTCTGCGTGAGAAGCTGTTCACGGAGCCGGCGCCCACAGCCATCGTCCGTCCTCGATCACCACCGCGACGCGGCTCTCGCGCTCGAAGGAGGAGAGGAAGCCGAGGAGCGTGGCGCGGTTGAGAACGTACGAGGTGGGATCGGCGATGCGCATGGACATCGCGGAGGCGAAGACGGGGAGAAGGTCGTCGGTGGATGCGGGGCCGAGCGCCAGCCGGTCGAGGAGCCAGGACGCCGCGCGCTCCAGGATCTCGAGGTTCAGCGCGAGCGTCTCGCGCGGATCGTCGAGCGGCTCGCCGTGGCCGGGGACCATCCACGCCGCCTCCATCCCGCCGAGCGCGCGCAGCGTCTCCATCCACCGCGACGCGTCGACCAGGTAGGGGACGCCGTGCTTCTCCAGCGGCTCGCGGCCGAAGAAGCCGTCGGCGGCGAAGAGCACGTCGCCCGCGCGCACGCCCACCTGCGCCAGGCTGTGGCCGGCGAGGTCTACGATCTCCAGCGCGCGGCCGTCGATGGTCACAGCCTCACCCGCGCGAACGACGTGGTCCACGGGCGACGGCTCGGCCTGGAGGAAGCGATTGACGAGCGCGGTGACGGGTGCCGCGCCGCCGAAGAGGTACACCGGCTCGTAACGCGGCTCGCGGATCACCGCCTCCTCGACCGCGGGGGCATGGACGGGGAGGCCCAGCCTGCGCACGAGCTGCGCGTTGCCGCCGTGGTGGTCGGCGTGCGCGTGGGTGTTGAGGATGGCGACGATGGGGCGTCCGAGCGATTCGGCCGCGCGCAGGATGCGGTTCGCGGCGCCGCGGTCGAGGCCGGTGTCGATGGCGAGCAGGCCGCTCTCCGTCTCCACCAGACCGCTGTTGACGGCGCCGCGCAGCACGTGCGCGCCGCCGCCCAGGTGCCGGAGCTCCGGCTCACTCGCCATCGACGCCCTCCCACTCGGCGTGGAAGCGGGCGAGGAAGTCTTCCATGAAGCGGTGCCGGCCCTCGGCCACGCGCCGGGCGGCGGCGGTGTGCAGCCGGTCGCGCAGCAGCAGCAGCTTCTCGTGGAAGTGCGCGGTGGTCGCGCCCGTCCCCGCTTTGTACGCTTCGAAGCTCGCGTGCGCCTCGGGCGTCGCGTCCGGCTCGTGCAGCGGGCGGCCGCGGCTGCCCCCGTACGCGAACGCCCGCGCGATCCCGATGGCGCCGATCGCGTCCAGCCGGTCGGCGTCCTGCACCACGCGCCCCTCGGGCGTGGGCATGGGCGTGGCGACGCCGGCGCCCTTGAACGAGACGCCGGCCACGATGGCGCAGACGTGGTCGACCGTCTCCCCGTCGGCGCCGAGGGCCTCGAGCCAGGCGCGGGCGGCGCGCGGGCCGGCGGTCTCGTCGCCGCCGTGGAACTTGTGGTCGGCCAGGTCGTGCAGAAGCGCCGCGAGCTCGGTGACGTACGGGTCCGCGCCCTCGTCGCGGGCGAGCCGCAGCGCCATCCGCCGCACCCGGTGCACGTGCCACCAGTCGTGTCCTGTGCCCTCGCCGCTCATCGCCGCGCACACGTGGGCCTCGGTGCGCGCCACCACCTCGGCGCGCGAGGTCGCATCCGTCGTCTCGATCGTCATCGTCACGTTTCCCTGGCTTCATCCGCCTCGCGGCGACAACATAGTGCGGCGCGCACGCCGGTGAATCCCCCCACGGGCGCTCGATCGAGCCGGAACCCGCCGAGCCGCGATCATCCATCCACCGAAAACCCCACCGCCACCCCATCACCGGCCCCCTGCCATGCCCGGCCTGAAGCTCATCGAGGTCATCCTCGGCCTCGTCTTCGTGTACCTGCTGCTGAGCCTGCTCTGCACGGCGATCAACGAGTACGTCTCGGGGATCCTGAACAAGCGCGGCCGCGCGCTCTTCAAGGCGGTCGACCAGCTCATCGGCGACCCGGACGTCCAGGCGGCGTTCCGGCGGCATCCGCTGATCAGCACGCTCTGCCAGTCGAAGCGCCTCCCATCGTACATCCCGGCGCAGAACTTCGCGCTCGCGCTGCTGGGCTCCACCGACTACACCGAGACGCGGCTGGGCGCGACGTCGTCTTCGCCGCCGGAGAGCCCGCCGGTGTCGACGCCCCCGAAGCTGGAGCAGCTCTTCGACGCGCTGATGCAGGAGTCGCCGGCCCAGGTGTCGCCGCTGGTGAGCGACCCCGCGGTGGCGTCGCTCCTGGGGAGCGCGGCGGTCCCCGAGTCGGTGCGCACGACGGTGACCGGCGCCGTGGCCGGGGTCGAGCGCGACGTGCAGAAGCTGCAGAACGCGGTGGAGGTCTGGTTCAACAACGCGATGGACCGCGTGTCGGGCACGTACAAGCGCTACACGCAGATCGCGCTGCTGCTGATCGGCCTGGTGGTCTCCATCCTCCTGAACGCCGACACCCTGCACATCTGGCAGACGCTCTCGACCAACGACCAGGCCCGCGAGGCCCTGGTGCAGCGCGCGATCGCGTTCAACGCCGCCGCCCGGGACACGACGCCGGGAGACACCACCGCGGCGGCGGACACGACCTGCGCCGCGGCGACGGGCGAGGCGGCGGCGCGGGCGGTGGCGAAGGCCGCCGCCGGCCAGCGGCTGACCTGCGGAGAGGCGCTGGCGGTGGTGAAGATCAGCAAGGCGCAGCTCGACAGCACCCAGCTCGCGCTGGGCTGGACGGACGCCGAGCTGGAGACGATCGGCGTCGCCACGCAGGGTGCGGACGGGAAGCTCTCCCCCGTCCCGTGGCCGTGGAAGTGGACGAGGGCGATCTGGCCCAAGCTGCTGGGGCTCCTGCTCACGGCGATCGCGATCTCGCTCGGCGCGCCGTTCTGGTTCGACATGCTGAACAAGATCATCAACATCCGCGCGGCCGGCCGGGCCCCCGACGAGCGGCCCAAGAACCCCGAGGCCCGCGGCAAGCGCCTGGCGGAGGTCGCGCCGAAGTAAAAGCATCACGCAGAGACGCAGAGACACGGAGAGGACCGGCCAAATCCTCTCCGTGTCTCCGTGTCTCTGCGTGATGCCTTCTGTACTACCGGCCGCTCGTAACGTTGCTCTGGCTGCGCGCCGCTTCCCACGACAACATAATGGGGCGGGCCCCGGGACGATCTCCTCCCGCGTGCGCATCCGACCCCTCCGTAGATCCATCCGCCCTCCACATCCCCCCACGGTGTCTCCATGTTCGGTCTTGAGATCCTCGACGTCGTCGTCGGCCTGGCCTTCGTGTACCTCCTGCTCAGCCTGGTGTGCTCGGCGATCAACGAGTACGTGTCGGCGCTGCTCAATCTGCGCGGCAGGGCGCTGATCCAGGGGATCGAGCACCTGCTCGACGACGCGAACGACCCCCACCTGGCGTCGGACGTGCTCGACCACCGGCTGATCCGCTCGCTCTACTGCCGGAGCGTCTTCGGCAGGATGCGGAAGCCGTCGTACATCCCCGCCCGCTCCTTCGCCATGGCGCTGCTGGACTGCGTGGAGAACCCGTCGCCGCCCCGGGCCATGGCCGCCGGCGGATCGCCGCCGCGGGATGCGGACGAGCAGAGATCGCATAGCATCCACGCGATCCTCGACCTGCTGAAGGACGACGCGCTGGAAGACGTGGTGCAGAGCTTCGGCGACGTGGCCGACCAGGCGGCGGCCGCGGCTCCGCTGCCCCATTCCGCGCGGCGCGCCGTCACCAGCGCGGTGGCCGCCAGCCGCACCGAGCTGCAGAAGCTGCACGACAGCGTGGAGGTGTGGTTCAACAACGCCATGGACCGCGTGTCGGGCGCCTACAAGCGCCGGACGCAGGTGTGGCTGTTCGCGATCGGCCTGGCGGTGGCGATCCTGATGAACGCCGACACGGTGGCAATGTGGCGCCAGCTCTCGTCCAACCAGCAGCTGCGCGACAGCCTGGCGAAGACGGCGGTGGACCAGCTCCCCAGCCTGGCCGAGACGGTCCGCGTCGATACCACGGCCGCGCCCGACCAGGTGCACGCGAAGGCGGTCTACGACGCGGCCATGGACCAGCTCGACCGCGCGCAGCTCGGCTTCGGCTGGTCGGCGGCGGACGCGCAGGGGGTGTGGGTCGATCCGCGGCTCGGGACGGTGCTGCGCAAGCTGCTGGGGCTGCTGATCACCGCCGTCGCCCTCTCGCTGGGCGCGCCGTTCTGGTTCGACGTGCTCAACAAGATCGTGAACATCCGGTCGACGGGCCGCGCCCCCGACGAGCGGCCGAAGACCCCGGAAGCCAGTGGCAAGCGGCTGGCCGAGGTGGCGCCTAAATAGAAAAAGCATCACGCAGAGACACGGAGACACGGAGAGGACCTGCCGAATCCTCTCCGTGCCTCCGTGTCTCTGCGTGATGCTTCTACCTACCGGCCGCGTGCGGTGAACCCGAGGGCAAAGGTCCACCCGCTTCCGCCCGGCTTGCGGGTGCGCGCGACGCCGAGCTGCACCGGGCCCAGCCCCGCGCCGCCGCTCAGCATCCACGCGCCGTCCACGTCGGTGCCCGCGCCGGCGCGCACCGCCAGCAGCCGCCCGACGTCCTGCTCCACGCCGGCGGAGAGCTGCCGCCGCCAGCCGCCGCTCAGCGCGCCGTCGTCCAGCGCGCCCTGGTACGCGGCCGTCAGGTGCGTGCGCGGCGTGGCCAGGTACGCCGCGCCCAGGCGCAGCGTGGCCGGGAGCCAGGCGCCGTCGTACAGCCCCTGCGCCGTCTCGTACACGCTCAGCGGCACGGCCGCGGGGTCCAGCGCCGCCTCGCTCGCGTCGAAGCGGTCGCGCGCCTCGATGGCCCCGGTGCGCGAGAAGTCGCCGCGGTCGAGCACCAGCGACTTGGTGCGCAGGTCGGTGCTCCACTTCATCCCCGAGAGCGCGTTGGAGACCGCGGCGCTCAGCGTGAGCCGCGGGTTGACCTCGCCCGCCACGCCCAGGTCGATCCCCCACCCGTGGCCGCCGTGCGCCGACACCTCGCGCAGCTCCACGGACAGGTCCTCGGCCTCCAGGTCGAAGGTGGGCTCGAAGAGGCGGCTCTGCGCCAGCGCGCGCCCGGCCACGTAGTGCGCGGCCACGCCCACGCTCACCCTGCCCACGCGCCGCCCGTAGGCGCCGCTCACGTCCACCCAGCTCGCGTTGCGCCCGCTGGTGTTGCCGACCGCGTAGTCGGTGCGGCCGTCCTGGTAGCCGTTCACCAGCAGGTCGGCCACGTCGCGGCCCACGTTCTGGCTGTACGAACGGGTGATGGATACGCCCAGCGCCACCCCGCGCACCTGCACCGAGGCCACCGGCACGGTCAGGTCCACGCGCGCGTTCAGCCCCTCGGCGGGGATGCCGGCGATGAAGGCGTCCTTCTCCCCCGGCGACCAGCGGTTGAAGTGCAGCATCGAGGGGACCTGGCCGAGCGAGGTGCCCACGAACCCCGTGCGCACCGCCGCCTGCGGGATGGAGACGGACCACGCCGGGTTCCCCGCCAGCGCCAGGTTGGCGGGGTTGAAGAAGAGCGCGTCGACGCCGCGCGCGCCGGCCACGGCGCTCCCCGCCGTCCCCAGCGAGCGGGCGGTGAGGGGTGCCTGCGCCGCCGCGGGGGCCGCCAGCGCGGCGAGCCCGGCGGCCGCGAGAGCGCGGAGGATGGATCTCATCGTCCCCTCCTCACTCCGACCGGAGCAGCGGGAGCTGGGCGACGACCGTCACCGGCTCCTTCTTCCCGTTCGCGACCGTGGTCTCGAAGGCGTGGGTCAGGCGGATGAAGGCCTGCGCGCCGGCGTAGTCGATCGACAGGGTGTACAGCGTCTCGGCGTGCGTGGCGCCGCTCTCGCCGATCACCCGCACGTTGGTGAGGGTGATGTGCCCCGCCGTCTCGGTGACGACGGTGGACGGCGTGGCCTGCGCGGTGATGCGCACCGGCACCGTGGCCGCGTTGGCCTTCGACGCGAGCCGCACGCGCACCGGGGCCTCCATCACCAGCGCGCCGCTGGCCGTGGTGCCGGTGAGGGTGAGCGCGCCGCCGATCCGCGGGAAGACGATGGCGGCGGTGTCGACCAGCGCCAGCAGGTTCGGGCTGACCTCCACCGTGAGCCCCGCGCAGCGCCTGCCGGGGGCGCCGCAGTCGCCGCGCAGCGTGCGCGTGGCGGTGAGCGCCGCCGCGGGCGGGGCGGCGAGGCGCGCCTTGGCGATGGCGGTGCCCATCGGGTTGGCGCGGAGGATGGCGGCCGCTTCGGGGATGGTGGCCTGCACGGTGCCCAGCGCGCCGAGCTGGCCGCGCAGCAGCCCCGTGGCGAGGTCGACGCCGGCGTCGCCGCTCTCCACCGGGCCCGAGGGCGTCTGCACCACCACCGAGGCGAGCCAGGCGTTGTCGGCGCGGTGGATGGAGAGGTCCACGTCCGCGGGCTTCGCGAGCGAGAGGCCGGCGGGCTCCAGCTTGAAGGCGGAGGTGCTGGCGGCGGTGCCGCTGGCGGTGGAGGCGGGCGCGACGCCCGGGGTGAGGGTCACCTGCGTGCCGCCGGCCACGGCGCCGGCCGGGAGGCTCACCGAGGCGCCCGCGGGGGAGCTGAGGGTGGCGCCCGCGTCGGTCACCGTGCGGGTGACGGGGTCGGTGGCGTGGTCGAACGGGAGCTGCTGCGCGCGGTCGCAGGCGGCGAGCGCGCCGCAGGCGAGCGCCGCGAGGGCGAACGTCGGGAACTTCATGGGTGGCGTCCTTCGCTGATTTTCGGGGCTCGACCGGCGCCGCGCGGGATCCCGTGCCCTCCCACCGCGCCTCTGAACCGGGGATCGCCCAACGGATGCGGGCGATACGTTTCTGTCTGCCGTCCGAAGCGCCTGAGCAGGGCGGGGGGGGAATCGCTCGTCTATCGCGGGTTCACGGCTCGACCGGCGTGGCGGGGACGGGTCCCGCGGTAGCCTCGAAGCTTTGCGTCGCCGCCTTTCGGCGGGTTTGCCGTCCACTGCTGCGTCCGGGCCGCTGTGGACCCGGTACCCACAGCCATGCAAGCGAAAAATTTGTTCCAACGAAGGGCGGGCGAAAAATCCGCTAAATACTTGTATTCCAGATAGATGGGTTGCTCCTCCAGCCTTGCAATCCGCCTTCCCGCGGGCGATTTGCGGGGCCGTGAAAATCGAGTCTGGTAAAAGCCTCACGCGGAGACGCAGAGGCACGGAGAGGGCCGGCAGCTCTCTCTCCGTGCCTCCGCGTCTCCGCGTGATGAAGCCTTCCAAGAAGGCGCGTTGGGAGCGGAATGGCGCGCCGGCGCGGGGAAGGCACTCGCTGCCGACCCCGTTTCAGTATTAGGTTGGGAGATGGAACTGCTTCCACGGAGGAGCCCGTGGCCGGCGACCCGTATCACGTGATGACGAAGAGCGGCGACGCGCGCGCCGAGGTCGACGGGGTGCTGCGGGCGCTGGCGGCGCGCGGCGTGTCGCGCGAGGCGTCGGGGTTCCACAAGTACCTGCACGTGACGCAGGTGGAGCAGACGGTGGTGATGCTCGCCTCGCGCGGCTGCCCGCTGGCGGCCGAGCTGCGCGGGCGGACCGGGTGGGGCGAGCCCGGCCACGTGCCGATCCGCACGTGAGATCGCCTCTCCAACCTTCGCAGGGGTGACGGGATGCTGCACGTGACGAACGGAGACGCGGCGGCGGAGAAGATCCGCGCCACGGGAGTCGGCGGGGAGGTGCTCCCCTGGCGCGACGTGCTGCACGAGGGCCCCGTGCCCGCCGGGCTCCCGCTCGACGAGCTGAGCGTCGTGCGCGCCGACTTTATCGCCTCCGGCGAGGGCGTGGAGGAGATGCGCCGCGGCTTCCGCGAGCGCGACGAGGCGCTGGCCGGCTTCGCGGCGCACGAGGAGGTGGTGCTCTGGTTCGAGCACGACCTGTACGACCAGCTCCAGCTCGCGCAGCTCCTGGACTTCTTCTCCACCGCCGAGCGCGGCGAGACGCGGCTCACGCTGGTGTGCGGCCCCGAGTACCTGGGTCCCTCCACCCCCGAGCGGCTGGCGGAGCGCTTCGCCGAGCGCGAGGAGGTGACGGCCGAGCAGCTCGCGCTGGGACACGCGGCGTGGTCGGCGTTCCGCTCCCCCGACCCGCGGGTGGTCGCCTCGCGGGTGCTGCTGGACATGCCCGAGCTCCCCTTCCTGCGCACGGCGCTCATCCGCCACCTGGAGCAGTTCCCCTCCACCCGCAACGGCCTCTCGCGCAGCGAGCAGCAGGCGCTGGAGGAGATCGACCGCGGCGCCGCCACCGTGCGCGACGCGTACCTCGCCTCGCACCACCGCCGCGAAGACCCGATCTGGCTGGGCGACTCCACCTTCGCCGACTACATGGAGGCGCTCGCCGCGGGCCCCGATCCCCTGGTCGCGCTCGGCGACGGCGGGGACCCGATGGAGCGCACACTGGCGCTCACCGACGCGGGCCGGGCCGTGCTGACGGGGCAAGAGGACCGGGTGCGGCTGATCGGCCTCGACCGCTGGCTGGGCGGGGTGCACCTGCAGGGGCACGAGGCGCACTGGCGCTGGGACGTGGCGGCGCGGCGCCTGGCCGAGGTTTAATCTCACGCAGAGACACGGAGGCACGGAGAGAACTGCTCGTTTCTCCGTGCCTCCGTGTCTCTGCGTGAAAATAGTCTGTTTCCAGGAGCGTGCTGGATTTCGGGTGAAATCCCGTTATCCTGGATCTGCGCCGCCAGGCCGGAACGTTCACCCGCGTTCGATCATGAGGAAGCGCGTCCGGGTCCTGTCCGTCCTCAGCGAGCTTGAATTCGGCGGGCACGAGCACCGCCTGCTGTCGCTGGCCAAGAGCATCGACCGCACCCGGTTCGAGCACTCCGTGGTCACGCTGACGCGCGATCCGGACGCCGCCGCGAGCCGGGGAGCGATGCGCGGGGAGTTCCACGCGGCGGGGATCGAGGTCGAGGACCTGGGGCTCCCCCAGGACGGGACGCGCCGCCCGCCAGGGCTGGCGCGCGTGGCCGGGTCGTCGCTGGGCATCGCCCTCTCGGTCGCCAGGCTGGCCGCCCTCCTCCTCCGCCGCCGGATCGACCTGGTCGAGGCCCATCACACCACCGCCATGTTCGTGGCCGTGCTGGCCGCCAGGCTGGCGGGCGCGCGCAGCATCGTCACGGCGTACCACACCCGTTCCTGGGAGTCGCGCTGGATGCGGCGCCCGGGGCTGTTCACGCTCCGCGGGGCCGACGCGGTCGTCACCGACTCGCACGCCCGCCGTGACGACATCGCCGCCTGGTCGGCGCAGCCGCGCTCCCGGGTGGCGGTCATCCCCAACGGGGTCGAGCCGCCCCGGGCCGCGCGGCCCCGCGCCGAGGTCCGCCGCTTCTTCGGCCTCCCCGACGACCCCGCCGTCCGGGTGGTCGGCCAAATCAGCGGCATCGTTCCGGGGAAGGGGCACGAGGTGCTGCTGGAGGCGGCCGCGCGCATCTTGGAGCGCGAGACGGACGTGGCGTTCCTCTTCGTGGGATTTCCCCGCGGGCAGGAGGCCTGGCAGCGGCGGCTGCGGCAGCGCATCCAGGAGCTCGGACTCGAGGACCGGGTCCGCATGGCGGGATACCCCGGCCCGAACGGCGACGCCTGGAACGCGATCGACATCCACGTCCATGCGTCGCTCTTCGATTCGCTGCCGAACGCGATCATCGAAGGGATGTCGCTGGGCAAGCCGGCGGTGGCGACGACGGTGGGAGGGATCCCCGAGATCGTCACCCACGAGGAGACGGGGCTGCTGGTCCCCCCCAGCGATGTCGGCGCCCTGGAGCGGGCGATCACCCGGCTCCTGCACGCTCCGG
>Ga0070685_10001470_pt1 | contig 12383 bp, 16 predicted proteins | sample KBSS13LmetaG_FD_65651 | JGI IMG/M metagenome (GOLD analysis project Ga0070685, IMG submission 65651) | Switchgrass rhizosphere microbial communities from Kellogg Biological Station, Michigan, USA - KBS S1-3L metaG | ecosystem: Host-associated > Plants > Roots > Rhizosphere ...
GGGACGCGATCCCCGCCGACTGGGAGGCGGTCGACGCCGGGGCCGCGACCGTCGCCACGTTCACCAAGATCCTGCTCGACGCCAAGACCATCGTCTGGAACGGGCCGGTGGGCGTGTTCGAGATCGACGCCACCGCCAAGGGGACGATCGCGGTCGCCGAGGCGCTGGCCAAGGCGACGGCGGCGGGCGCGACGACCATCATCGGCGGCGGTGACTCGGCGTCGGCGGTGAAGAAGGCGGGCGTCGCCAGCAAGGTGTCGCACGTGTCGACGGGCGGCGGAGCGTCGCTGGAGTACCTCGAGGGCAAGGTGCTGCCGGGGGTTGCGGCGCTGACGGAGAAGTGAAGGCCCCTCTGCCCCACCCTCTCCCCGCTTCGCGCGGCGAGGGGGCGTGATCCATAGACGCGCGGCCCGCGTCGTCGCCCAGATCGCGGTCGCGCTGGCGGGCGCGTCGATCGCGAACGCGATCGTGACGGCGTCGATCGTTTACAGGGAAGACTATGAACGCTTCACGCCCGCGGTTCCGGCGTGGGCGCGTATTGATCCGCAGCATGAATGGGCGCGGGCCGGGATCGCGAAGCTGGTCACCCTCTCCTGCGTCGGCGCCGCCCTTGCTCTTGCGTTCGCCATCGCCGCGCGCCTCTTGCAACGACGGCCGGGTGCGCTGCCGTGCCGGCCGATCGCCAACGTCGCCATCGCAACCGCCCTGGCCGCCGGAGTCATCGCGGCGGGCACGTCGATCGTATGCGCGTTGCAGTTCGCACCCATCAGCTAGGGGATGGAGCGACCCAGGCGGCGCTCGATGTTGGACCGCAGGTCCGTGATGATGATCGTGTCGCGCGGCGCCAAGGGGTCACAGGTCTCGCCCTTGGGCCGCTGGAGGAGCCGCTCCTGCTCCTCGGGCGAAAGGTCCTTCAGATGCACCAGCACGGTGACGTAGGACTCCCGGGCAACGCTATTCGGGACGTCGGTCTCGTCGTAGACCGGAATGCCGCGCATGGTCTTGACCTTCGCGGTCTCGACGATGCGTTCGAACCGGCCCGAGTGCTCGACGGTGAGCCCGACCGAATCGAGCATGCCAAGAAAGAGGCGGTACGCTTCGTTGGGCGTGATTCGATCGGGCCGACCACGATCGCCGCAGGCGACGGCGCGCCCCACATCAGTGCCGCCGCCAACACGTGGGCACGGAAATCGCAGTGGCCTTCTGGTACCCTGGAAGGAGATGTCGATGGCCGGCGGCGATATCACGATCGAAATCCTGAAGGACATTCGGGACGACATTCGCGGCGTGCGCAGCGGAGTCCACGACGTACGCGCCGAGGTTCACGATCGAACCGCGCGTCAGCGCCCTCGAGTCACGCGTCGACAAGCTCGAAACGAAGTGAAGTGAGCGAGCGGCGCACGTTTTCGGTGGCGGTGTTCTGCCGGAACGCGGGCGAGGTCTTGCTGGTGCGGCACAAGCGGCTGGATCTGTGGCTGCCGGTGGGCGGGGAGGTCGAGGCGGGGGAGACGCCGCTCGAGGCGGCGCGGCGCGAGCTGCGCGAGGAGACCGGCCTGGAAGGTGTGTTTCCGGCGGGGCTGGGCGTCGACGGGACGCCGCCCGGGTTGATCGGATACGAGGAGCACCCGGCGGGCAGCAAGGGGCTGCACATGAACTTCGCGTTCGTCGCCGACGTCGCGTCGCGCGAGCTCACGGTGTGCGACGAGTATACGGCGGTTCGCTGGGTCGGCGATCCGTTCCCGGTGGAATGCCCGCTGAACGTCCGCCAGCTCGTCCGTCTCGCGCTCGCCGCACGCTGACCCGCGGCGCGCGAACTTGGGCCGCGCTCGCGCGTCGTCAAGGCGTGGCAGCGTCGTGTGGGGAAATTACCTATGGGGCATGCAGACGAAAACAGCTCTGGTTGTGCTGTCGCTGGCCGCGTGCGCTGGCTGCAGCCATCGTTCCGACGAACGTCGGGCCCCGGCGCACGCGTACCGCGCGGATGTGCGCGCTGACTGGAACAAGCTCGGCGAGCGCTGGGTAGACGGAACGCGCGACCGCGACTTCATCTTCGTCGACTCACGCGACCGCGCGTATCGCCGCATCATGATCGTCGTCGAGAACAGCGCGCTCGAGATGAACGACGTCGTGGTCCACTTCGCCGACGGCAGCGCGTTCTCCCCGGAGACACGTCACGTGTTCGCGGCCAACACGCGCTCGCACGTCATCGATCTGCCCGGCTCGTGGCGCGCGATTCGCAGCGTCGAGTTCCGCTACGGCAACCTGCCGGGCGGCGGGCGCGCGCAAGCCGAGCTGTGGGCGCAGTAAGCGCGATCCGCCCGTGTCGGTGATACCTTCCCGGGCGGATGCCCGCGGAGCGTAGGCCGACCGGACCGGCGCTGGCTGTCGTTTTCGCCGTCCTGCTCGCCGCCCTGCCCGGCTGCTTTCCGTACGTGCTTCCGCCGGGGCAGCTGGAGGTCGGGCTGGCGCGCGACGGGAAGTGGGGACAGGGAACGATCGCGCACGCCACCGCCGGCATCCACACGGCCAGCATTCCCACGCTGGTCGACAAGCCCATGGATTTCGGCGTCGGGTACGGCGCCGATTTTTTCGGCGCCAGGCATGGTCGGAACTCGGAGGTGCGCGTTCACGGTCCGTACGCCGAGGCGTCGCGGTTCGTGTTCCGGCGGCCCAACGTCCGCGTCTCCGTCGGCCTGCGCGGCGAGATGCTGATCAAGGACGGCGACCTCGGCTGGGGTGCGCTGGCCCGCAGCGGCGCGGAGCTGTTCCACGAGCACTCCGTCCCGGCCGGCCCGTGGCCCTGCGAGGTGCACGGCGGCAGCGGCGCGCTGGGCTTCGGCGTCTACGTCGAGAGCGGCTATCAGCAGTTGCCGTGGGCCGGCCACGCGTTCATCGCGACCGCCGGCTTCACGTTCCGGTGGCCGTTCGCCTACGGCGTCATCGTGTACGGCTGCGAGTGAATCGCAGCGCGAGCACGGCCAGCAACACGATCGATGCGGCGGCCGCGATCCGGCGCCGGCGGCGACGCCAGGCCTCGGCCCTATCCAGCCGTTCCAGCACGCGCGCGCGAATCTCGTCGCGCCGCTCGGGGCTCAGCTCCGTGCGGTGCTCACGCCGCACCAGCTCGAGCAAGCCTTGCAACCTCGACCAGTCTTCGGGTGGTGCGCCCCATCCCTCGCCCGCTTCCAGATGGTTGTCCATGGATGTTCGTCCTCTCTTCGCCGACGCGCGCTTCGCCTCGGGGACGGCTTCAGCAGGGCAAGACCCGGGCCGGCGGCCGCGCGCGTCCGTCAGCAGCCTTCCCGACGCCGGGTTACGGATCGGGAACGGCGGGGCACGAGGCGTGGCAGCGGACCGAAACAGGGTGCGGCCGAGGCGCCGCGCCGGAGGTCACATCGGCGTGCAGATCGAGCTGTCGCGGCAGACGCCGTTCCAGCAGTTGAGACCGAGCTGGCAGTCGTTGCCGGCCCCGCACGGCTGGTCGAGCGGCGCGAAGTCCGCGCAGTGGCCGTCGCGGCAGATGCTGTGCACGCAGTACACGTCGGCCGTGCCGCACGGCTCGCCGGGATAGCGCGGCTGCTTGCACGTGGTGTTGTCGACGTCGCACACCAGCCCCGGCTGACAGGAGCCGTTCCCGTAGCACGGACCGCCCGCGGGCGAAGGCGGGGTGCAGGTGCCATCGTCGCCGCAATGCAAACCGGCGGCGCATTCGTCGGGCAAGCTAGAGCATGCGCCGCCGGACGGCACCGGCCCGGCGCACGTTCCCAGCGTCACGCGCGGCTCGTATCCGGCGCAGTGGAGCCCGGTCGGGCAAGCGATCAGCTCGTAGCCACAGGGTGAGCCGGCGCCGCCCGGCTTGCGGCACTTTCCGTTGCTGTCGATGAAGAGCGCGTCGCACCACAAGCCCGGCGCGCACGTGATCTGGATGCTGACGTCTCCGCCCGGCGTCCTGATGCCGCACGTCGCGCCCTCGCCGACGGGCGGCTTGCAGGTGTGGCTGGCGGGGTCGCACCACAGCCAGCCGGGATCGGCCGGATCGTCGAAGCAGTCGCCGTCGATGGCGCACGTCTCGTCGGCGTGGGCGTACGGCCGGCACATCTGCGAGCGGCAGTAGAGGCCTGGCCCGCACGCGGTGTTTGCGCAGGACTGACCCATGGTGGCCAGGGTGGTGCATTGCCCCGGGCAGACGGGCGGGCCGGGCATCTGCGGCTTCTTGCAGTAGGTCCCGGCGATGCATTCTTCGGTGGCGACGCAGTCGGCGCCGGCGGCGCGAGCGGGCGTGAGCGTGCCCGGGCAGCGACCGAAGATCTGGAACGCGGTTGGCAGCGTGACGAACGTGCCGAAGTGGCACGGGTCGCTCTGCAGGCGCGCCTGACATTTCGCCGCCTCCGCGGGATCGAATGTGACGGCGCCGCTGGCCACCGACGCCTGGAGATCGCCGACGCCCAGGCATCCGACCTCCGCCATGCAATGCGCGAGGTCACGATACTCCCAGCCGACGCACTGAAATCCGTAGATGCAGACGTCGGCCTTCACCGCGTCGCAAAGCTGGGACAGCGGCAGTGATCCGTCGGCGCCCGGCGACCCGTCGGTGGTCGGCGACCCGTCGGTGGTCCCCGACCCGTCGGTGGTCGGGGGCCCGTCGGTTCCGGGCGACCCGTCGATCGTCGCCGACCCGTCACGCGTCGCGGGCGACTTTCCGCATCCCGCCGCGGCGAACAGAATCGTCCCCGCGAATGCGATCGCCGCTATCCTTAGTGCGCCTTCCACGCGGGAAATCCTAACGGCGCGCGCGCCGCCGCTTCAACCAACTTTCGTTGGCGCCGAGCGTCGTCGAGGCAACCTCGGGGAGCTTCGCTACTTCGGATCCGGCGGCGACAGGATGAAGGGGTAGCTGATGATCACGGGGCGGTGCTCGAGCGGCTTCGGGAACTCCCAGCGACGGAGCGCCTCGACGATGCAGATCTCGACGTATCCATTTCCGAGCGTCGATCGCTGCACGCTGGCCTCGCTGACCCGTCCCGACGGCGCGATGGTGAACAGCACGTCGATTCTCCCGGCCAGCGTCGGCTGGCGGAAGAGCTCCTGGTCGTAGCACGCCTTCACCTCGTCGAAGTGGGTCCGGATGATGCGGGGAATGATCTCCTTCGGCGGGTGGGCGCCCGCGACTTTCGAACCGGGAACCGACACCAGGGGGCGTAGCTCGGGCGGCGGACGAAAGGATGCCGGCACGCCCCACGCGACGATCGCGGCCAGCATCGATGCGAGATTCACCATTTTGTAAACGGCCGCTCGGCGAGCCGGGCGTTCGCGTATTCGAACGACGTCGTGATGTCCTCGCCCAGCCACGCCGGGCGCGCCGCGATCGCGCGCGCGATCCCCTCGTCCGTCCCTTCGATCTCCGCGATCACCAGGCCCTGGTTGTGGCCGTGAAACTCATCGACCTCCCACGTAATGCCCGCGTCGTTCACGCGGTACCGGGTCTTTTCGATCGGAAAGGGCGCGCAGAGCGCCATCATCTCCCTGGCATCCGCGATCGGTATCTCGTACTCGAATTCGGATCGTTTGCCGGTGGCGTCCGTTTCGCCTTTCACGGTGATGAAGGCCTTGTCGCCCATCGTCCGGACGCGCACGGTCCTCTCCTTGGTCGTCGAAAGGTAGCCCTGCGAGATCGCGGCGCCGTCCGTCTTCGGAAACGGCCCGCGCACCAGAAACCTGCGCTCCTGTTCGATCGCCATGCAGCGCGATTGTAGATCGCCAGCGAGGGGCGCGGACCCCTCACCCTAACCCTCTCCCCGCTTCGCGGGGCGAGGGGACCAGATCGCTTGCCCCAGCGGCACCGTCGAAGATCCGTTCGGCCACTTCTGGACGATCTCGACGCACGTCGAGGACGTTCCGCCCGACGAGATGCAGCGCCGCATGGCGGAATTCGCGAAAGGCTAGGCGCGACGCGCCGGCTGGTCGTGGGCCGGGTACCTCAGCCGTGGCGGCTTTCGTCGACGGGGCGCTTGCCGACCCAGCGCGGCCGTCCCAAGTTGTTGTACAGATTCAGGTTGGCGATGTCCCCCGCTGCTGACGTTTCCCGCACAGACAAGCCCGCGTTCGGCGCCGGCGCGCTGGCGCTGGCGCGAATTCCTCGGCTGCTGCTGGTCGAGGACGACGCGGCGGTGCGCGATTCGCTGCGCGAGGCGTTGCAAGAGGAAGGATGCCACGTTGCGACCGCCACGAACGGCCGCGAGGCGCTCCGGTTGCTGCAGGGCGGGCCGCGCCCGGACGCCATCCTTCTCGACTTGATGTTGCCCGTGATGGACGGCTGGGATTTTCGCCACGAGCAGCTCCGCGATCCCGCCCTCCGCGACATCCCGATCTTGATCGTCACCGCGACGGGGTTCAGCGCCGAAACGGTGCGCACGCAATTCGGCGACGTCCAGCTGTTCCCGAAGCCGGTCCCGTTCCTGGACTTGCTGGCCGCGATCGGCCGTATCTGCTCCCCGCCGTCCGCGCCGTGAGCGCGCCGAAGATCGCAAAAGGGAAATCGCGCGCGGCGCGATAAGCGCGTACGGATCGAAAACAAGGAGTGTTTAGGGGCGCGCGTCCGGATTAGAACAGCGGGATGGGGGACGCAACTCAGGCTGAGGTTGCTCGCTCGGCGACAGGTCCCGGCAAGGGCGAGCAGGAGGCGCCGATCGCGAAAATCCTGGTGGTCGACGACAGGCCCGGAAATCTGTTCGCGTTTCGGGAGCTGCTCGAACCGCTCGGCCACGGGATCCTCGAGGCGACCACCGGTGAAGAGGCGATCGCGCTGATCGCCCGTCACGAGTTCGCGGTGATCCTGCTCGACGTCATGATGCCCGCGATGGACGGCTTCGCAACGCTGTCGCGCATGCGCGAGCGCCTGCTCATCCGGTCGACCCCGGTGATCATGATTACCGCGCGCGATCTGCGCGGCGAAGAGGTGGAGCGCGCGTATGCGCTTGGCGTCATCGACTTCGTCACGAAGCCGGTGCACGCGGAAGTTCTGCGCGGCAAGGTGGCGTCGTGCGTGTCGCTGCACGTCGCGAACCGCGAGCTGCGGCGGCGCGAGGCGGCGCTCAACATGAAGGATCGACAGATCGCCGTGCTGGCCCACGATCTGCGCAACCCGCTGAATACGGTCACGGCCGCGGTCCAGCTGCTCGCGCGGATGCCCGAGGCCGACGAGCGGAAGGGCCCACTCCTGGCGCGCGTCGAACGTGGGTTGACGCGAATGAACGGCATGATCCGCGATCTGCTGGATTACGCGCGCGCCGGCACGGGGGCGATTCCGATCGTGCGCGAGCGGATGGATCTCGGCGACCTGGCGCGGGATCTCATCGACGAGTTCGAGATCGCCGATCCCGATCGTCGCATCGATCTGTCACGGTCGGGAGAAACGACCGGATCGTGGGACCGGGCGCGCCTCTACCAGGCGCTCTCGAACCTGGTGGGGAACGCGACCCACTACGGTCACGGCAACGCGTCCATCGCGGTCGTGGGTGACGGCAGCGACGTCGAGATCTCCGTCCACAACGGCGGTCCACCCATCTTGCCCGACCTCTTCCCAGTGATCTTCGAGCCCTTCCGGCGCGGGGACGGCGACGGACCGGGCCTGGGCCTCGGACTTTACATCGTGCGCGCCATCGCCCGGGCGCACGGCGGCGACGTGACGGTGATGTCGTCGGCGGAACAGGGGACGACGTTCACGCTGCGCCTACCCAGCGAGCCCTCGACGAACAGCTGATCAGAAGGTGACGAAGAAGTCGCGGACGGCGGCGCGGCCCCAGGGGGGTTCCTGGTGGCCGGTCTCGCCGACGTGGGGGCACCAGATCACCGGGTAGCCGGGCATGCAGCCCTGGTAGTTCTGGCACTGCATGGGCGTGCCCTGCGCGGTCGTCGTGGTGCAGCCGTTCTTCATCACCCAGAAGTCGCGGCTCTTCTCGCCGCTGCTGAACGCGACGTTCATGTCATCCATGCCGTGCGTGATCCACGCGGCGACCGGCCCCTTGCACTGCGACGTGCTGTTGGGGCCCGAGCCCGCGACGACGGCGATCGCGCGGACCACGTCGCCGCGCAGGCAGCCGACGGCCTCGGTCATCAGGCCGCCGTAGCTCTGGCCGGCGACGAAGATGCGCTTCGGGTCGACGCAGTAGTCGGCGGACATCTGCGCCAGCATCGCGTCGAAGAACGGCATGTCCATGCCGGCCGCGGTGAGATCCCACGCTTTGCTCGGGTTGTCCGCGGGCGGCAGGCCGTCCGGGTAGACGTAGACCGCCTTGTCGACGAGCGGCGCTTTCTCCATGTCGAGGTACGTCCGCATCATCTTGCCGGTGTAGTTGCTGCCGTGGTAGCCGAACACCAGCGCGCGCGGCACCGCCGGATCGTAGGTGGACGGGATCGCGACGTAGTAGCCGCGCTGGAGAGCGCCGACGGTGATCGTGGCCTGGAAAGCGCCCGTCATCGCGGGCGCCTTGCCGCAGCCGGAGCTCATGCCGCCCGACGTCCCCGCGACGCCGGTCGTGCTGCTGCCGGCGGCGCCGCCGGTGCCCGTCGTGCCGGCGCCGCCCGTCGTGCCCGAGCTGCCCGTCGTGCCCGAGCTGCCCGTCGTGCCCGAGCCCGTCGTGCCCGAGCTGCCCGTCGTGCCCGAGGTCCCGGCGCCCGCGCTCGAGCCAGCGGAACCCGAGCCGTCGCTCTCCGACGACGCGCACGCACAAAACACGGCGGCGACCGCCAGCCATCCCCACAGGGCCCGAACGTGCATGAGGTGTGTATGGCCGCATCCCCGCCTCGTTGTGGCGCCGGGTAGCCATGGTCAGTCGCGCGGGAAGGCCCAGATTGGACCTTGTAGGGAGGTGCCGTATGAGGCGTTTTTTGTGTGGCCTGCTCCTTGGGGCGGCCGGTCTCATTCTGGTGGGGACGAGCTCGCCGGCGATCGCCGACGAAGCGTCGCCGGATGCGAACGCGAAGGAAAAGGCGGATATCCAGGCGTGCTTCCAGCAGACGCCGGACCTGAAGGACAATCAGATCAAGGTCACCGTCGACGACGGGATCGCCGTCCTGGAAGGAACGGTCGATTCGCAGAAGGAAAAGAAGGAAGCGCAAAAGCTCGCGCACGTCGACGGGATCCTGGGCGTCAACAACCGGCTGAAGGTGAGCAGCCCCGGCAAGATCGCGCCCGCCCCGATGTGATGTGACAAGCGTACGTTGACGGGCCCCGCCGTCCATTCGACACTGGTTGCATGTCGCAACCCGTCCGGTCGTGGATTGCCCTGGGTGTGGTCCTGTTCGTCGGCGCTGCTGCGGTTCGACCCGCGATCGCGCAGACAGCGCCGCCTGCGGCCAACGCCGCGCCCGCTGCGCCTCCCGCCAACACCGCCGCACCGCCGCCCGCGGCCGCGCCTTACCCGCCACAGGGCCCGCCTCAGGGCTACCCACCGCCGGGATACCCGCCGCCGGGATATCCGCCGCCGGGCTATCCGCCCAGCTACGGTGCAACGCCCCCACCCGGCTACGGTGCGTACCCACAGCCTTACGCCACGTATCCCGCCTCCCCGCCGCTGACGCTCCAGACGGTGCACCGTCCCCGGCGCGGGCTGGTCACGGCCGGGGCGATCACCTTCGGCGTCAGCTGGGGCATCGCCGCCACCATCAGCTTGCTGCTGAACGACAGCTCGTGCGTGGACAGCTGCAGCGACACGGCGGACTACCTGTGGATCCCGGTCGCGGGTCCGATGATTCTCGCGTTCCGCGACTCCAATTCGGGTGGCGAAAGCTTCTTCGTCCTGTGGAGCGCGGCCCAGGCGGCGGGCCTCATCATGTTCGTCGTCGGGCTGATCGGCCACGACGTCCAGGAGTACCGCGTCGCCCAGCGCGGTCCCTCCCTGTCGCTCGCGCCGATGTTCGCGCGCGGCTCCGGCGGGATGGGGCTGACCGCCCGCTGGTAGCGGGCGCGAGCGACGCTAGAATGCCGCGCGCATGCGCGACGACGGCGCCGACGACCACGACCACGGCAGCGACGACGACGCGGACGACGCGAAGGACGAGATCGTTCGCGGCGTGCTCGCCGATCTGCCCGTGCGCGTGGTTGCGGCGCTGACGACCGGCGTCGCGCGCGAGGCGGCGCGCCGCCACCAGGCCGGGCCGGCGGGCGCGGTCGCGCTGGGGCGCGGGCTGACGGCCGGGCTGCTGCTGGCGACGCTGACCAAGGACGACGAGCGCGTGACGCTGCAGGTGCTGGGCGACGGGCCGCTGGGCGGCGTGACCGTCGACGCGCACGGGTCCGGCACCGCGCGCGCCTACGTCAAGCACCCGGCCGGCGGCGCGATCGCGCCCGCCGCCGATCCGCGCAACCCGCGGTCCAGCCTGGTCGCCGCCGTGGGCCGCTCGGGCGTCGTCAGCGTGATCCGCGACGTCGGCCTGCGCGAGAACTTCAGCGGCACCACCGCGATCGCCAGCGGCGAGATCGACGAGGACGTCGAGCGCTATCTCACCGAAAGCGAGCAGATCGAAAGCGCGCTCGCCTGCGACGCGACGGCCGACGACGGCGGCCGCGTCGTCGCGTCGGCCGGCATCCTGGTGCAGGCCCTGCCCGGCGAGGCGGCGATCGAAGTCGCGCTGGCCCGCGGCCTGTTCGCCGACGGCGCCCTGGCGCGTGTCGTCGCCGGCGGCCTGCCGCCCTCGGGCGACGACCTGCTGCGCGCGGTGTTCGCCGGCCGCCTGGGCGCGATCCGCGTGCTCGACCGCCGGCCCGCGCGCTTCTTCTGCCCCTGCTCGCGCGAGCGCGCCGGCGTGTCGCTGGCGATGCTGGGCGACGCCGACCTGGCGGACATGATCCTGGACGACGGAAAAGCGGAGGTGACCTGCAACTTCTGCCGCGCCCGCTACAACTTCGACGACGCCGAGCTGGAACGAATCCGCCGCCGCGCCACCGGCGCCAGCGGCCCCCCCAGCTGACGGCGACTCACGCGTGGCCGGCGATCGCGTCCGCGAGCGGGCGCCGCTTCCACGACAGGACCAGCAGGCAGAGGCTGCCCGCGACCACCACCAGGTCCAGTCCCACGCCCAGTCGCGCCGCGCCGAAGACGCCGTAAAAAAGACCGGCGGCGACCAGGATCAGGTTCCAGGCGCGCGACTCGAACCCGCCCCCCAGCAGCGTGAAACCGATGACCAGCGACAGCGTCGGGCACGGGATGAGGCCCATGGGCGCCCCGACGAGGTAGATCGCCGACGCCCGCGTCTCGAGGAAGTGCGGATAGAGCCAGGCGACGCCGATCATGAAGACGCCGACGGCCGCCATCCCGGCGCCGCCCCGCTGGACCGGATGCGCGGGCATCCGGGTGCCGACCTCGAACAGCGCCAGGGCGAGGATCCCGAAGGCGATCCCGTTGAACAGATTTCCGTAGCCGAACGCGAACGCGCTGACCGTCGCGACCGGCGCGGAAAGCAGGGCTCCCGCGATCGGGCGCGACGGACGCCAGGCGAAGAGGAGCGCGACGCCCGCAGCAGCCACAACGGCGTGCCACACGACCGCGACCGTGACCGCGTCATTGGCGATCGCGCGCAGCCCTTCGAGAATCGTTGCTGGACCGGGCATCTGTCCCTCCCGCCTCGATCGGTGCAAGCCCGGTACCGATGCGGCGCGCCTCGGCCACGGCCCATCTCGAACGTCGATACGCAGTTGCTTCGCCGCCGCCGAACACTGGCGCACCGGTTGCGCGTACCCATTCGAGCCACGACGCTTGACCTCGTCCGGCGCGCGAGCATCAACGAACCGTGTCAGTCGCCGATGGAACTGGTCCGCGGTGAGCTCGGGATGCAGGTCGATGTCGCAGCTGCTGTAGGCGTAGCCCACATGAAGGGTCGGTTCGTCGTGGGCGTTCGCGATCGGCGGGAACATCAAGCCCCCCAGCACTGTCAGTCCACTCGTGCGTTCATGAGGTGGCCCGTGGTTGCGGTCGCGGTTGCGGCGATCGCCGGCAGCGCGCGACCGTCGGTCGCGGTCGCGAAGACGACGGATCGTTTCGTGGCGTGGCTCGCGGCTCACCCCGAGGTCCAGATGGTGGCGGTCTCGTCGGATGCGGGGCTCCTCCCGCCGTTCGCGACCCGCTTCCCCGCCCGACCGAAGTCGAAGATCCCGCCCAGCGCGCAACTGCGCATCGTCGATTCGCGCGGCTCGCTGATCTGCCTGACGCGGCCACCGGCGCACGTCTGCGTGCGAGGGCCGGCCGCGCCGCACATCTGGACGCTGTCCCGCGACGATGCCCGACGGCGCGAGGAGGTGCTGGTGCTGGGCCCGCTGCCGGACGGACGCGCGGCGGTTTACAGCCTGCGGCTACCGGAGGCGATCGCCCGCGCGGGCGAGCCGCTGC
>Ga0070685_10001471_pt1 | contig 12383 bp, 6 predicted proteins | sample KBSS13LmetaG_FD_65651 | JGI IMG/M metagenome (GOLD analysis project Ga0070685, IMG submission 65651) | Switchgrass rhizosphere microbial communities from Kellogg Biological Station, Michigan, USA - KBS S1-3L metaG | ecosystem: Host-associated > Plants > Roots > Rhizosphere ...
ATCCTGAGGCCGGTCACGCTGCAATCAGCGCCGACGGAATGGCTTGCAGGCCGAAGGATCTATAACCACGTCAGCACGTGAGTCGGTAAGATGCGTCAACCCTATCGCCGGATTTGGTATCAGCATTCACAACTACTCAGCGGCGAGATTCCCGGAAGGCAGAAGCACCCAGGATCCTCGCTTTCGCTGGGGGTGCACGCGCCCGGGTACCCATCGCTCGAGCGAGCCTGCACCGTTCCCTTCTCTGGGCTCAGCTTCTCCGTGGTGAAGGACTCAACCGTCAGCTTTTCCAGTACAAGTCGGATCTTCTTCACGGTTGCCTCCCGGCTAGCTGTTTTTACGACGAAAAATGGCGTGTCGGACCCAGCATATCTAGACTTGGAATCCAGCTATGTCAACAACAGTCGCGATTGGAGCGCGCATAGGGCAGAATAGAAGGGGAACGTTGACAGCAGCAACGGTCGGATAGGGCCTCAAACGAACGCTAAACCATAGCAGTGAATGCTTTAGCTTCAGGTGGGCAGCTGCAACAACCACACTTCGTGTCGTCGTTGCAGCGAATTCATTCGCCCTGCCGCCCTACCCGCCGTTGCAGTTTCGGCAGATGGCCCAACCTGACAACGGGCGCCTGGCGCGGTAGATTTCCCTCCCCCGGCCGGCCCTTCTCCCCCGCAGTGCCGCCCCCCGCTATGACCGATCTCGACGACCGTCTTTCCGCGCTCTCTCCCGCCAAGCGCGCGCTGCTGGAGAAGCTGCGCGTGGCCCGCGACACCGGTGCCATCCCCCGCATCGCCGACGGCCTCGCGCCGCTCTCGGCCGAGCAGCGGCGGCTCTGGTACCTGGCCCAGCTCGCCCCCGGCTACCCCATCTACACCATCCCCATCGGCCTGCGGCTGCACGGGCCGCTGGAGGTGGATGCGCTGCTGGACGCACTGCGCGCCCTGGTGGCGCGGCACGAGCCGCTGCGCACCGCCTTCCGCGAGAGCGCGGGGATCCCGGTGCAGGAGGTGCGCGACGGGTCGGCCTTCGAGCCGGAGGTGCTGGACCTGCGCGCCGAGGAGGAGTGGGCCGAGGCCGAGGCCAACTACCAGACCGACGCCTTCGCCCGCCACACCTTCGACCTGCGCCGCGGCGAGACCTTTCGCGCCCTCCTCCTGCGCGAGGGCGACGACGAGCACCGCCTGCTGCTGGGGCTGCACCACCTGGCCGGCGACGGCTGGTCGGCGGCCGTGCTGCTGCGCGACCTGGGCGAGCTGTACGCGGCGCGGGTGGAGAGGCGCGAGCCGCGGCTCCCGGAGCCGCCCGTGCGCTACCGCGACTGGGCGGCCTGGCAGCAGCGCCCCGACCGCCCCGCGCCGGCCGCGGACGAGGCGTACTGGCGCGGGCAGCTCGCGGGCGCGCCCCGCGTGCTGGAAATCCCCATTGACCGCCCCCGCCCGCCGGTGCAGGGGTGGGAGGGCGCCAAGCACTTCTTCGAGCTCGCCCCGCCGCTGGCCGAGGCGATCCGCGCCCTGGCCCGCCGCGAGCGCGCCACGCCCTACGCGGTGCTCGCGGCCGCGTTCGCGCTGCTGCTGAAGCGCTACAGCGGTGAGAACGACCTGCTGCTGGGCACCCTCCTCGCCAACCGCCCGCGCCCCGAGCTGGAGCTCCTGGCCGGCTTCTTCGCCAACACGCTTCCGCTGCGGCTGCGCCTGGACGGCGACCCCACGGCGCGGGAGATGGTGCGCCGCGCGTACGAGGCGGCGCGCGGCGCGCAGGAGCACGCGGCGCTCCCCTTCGACCGCATCGTGGAGATCGGCGGCGCGCGGCGCGACTTCAGCCGCCCGCCGCTGGTGCAGGCCGTGCTCACCGTGGCCGACTCGCCCGCCACGGCGCTGGCGATCCCCGGCGTCGCCGCCGAGCCGCTCCCGCAGGACTCGAGCACCGCCGTCTTCGAGCTGACGCTGCAGGTGGAGGACCGCGGCGACCGCTACGCCTGCGCCTTCCAGTACTCCACCGAGCTCTTCGAGCCGGGCACCGTCGCGCGGATGGCGCGGCACCTGGAGGCCGCGCTCGCCGCCTTCGCCGCCGCGCCCGACCTGCGGCTCTCGCAGGTGGCGCTCGCGCGGGAGGACGAAGTGCAGGCGGTGGAGGCCCGCCTCGGCAGCACGCGCTCCGCGGCCGACGGCCTCTGCGTGCACCAGCTGGTCGAATGGCAGGCACGCGCCACCCCCCACGCGCCGGCGCTCGTCCACGCGGGCGAGGTCGTGAGCTACGCGGACCTCGTCTCGGACGCGAACCGCATCGCCCACGCGCTGCGCCGGCTCGGCGTGGGGCCCGAGGCGCGGGTCGCGGTGTGCCTGGAGCGCACCCCCGCGCTCCCGGCGGCGCTCCTCGGCGTGCTCAAGGCGGGCGGCGCGTACGTCCCGCTCGACCCCGCGCACCCCGCCGCGCGCCACGAGGCGGTGCTGCGCTTCTCCGGGGCGAAGTGGGTGATCGCGCGCGCGTCGTCCCGCGCGCATCTCCCCGCGCTCCCCGGCGTCGCCGTGGCCGACGTCACGGAGCTGGACGGCGGGCGGGACGACGACCCGGAGGTGGCCGTCACCCCGGCGAACCTCGCGTACGTCATCTTCACCTCCGGCTCCACCGGCGGGCCGAAGGGGGTGGAGATCCAGCACCGCTCCGCCGTGGCCACGCTCGCCTGGATGCGGGAGCTGCTGGACGAGGAGGAGCGCGCCGCGGTGCTCGGCTCCACCTCCATCACCTTCGACGTCTCCGTGGCCGAGATCTTCGGGACGCTGGCGTGGGGGGGCACGCTGGTGATGGTGGAGAACGCGCTCGCCCCGCTTCCGCCCGAGCCCGCCCTCCGCGCCGCGGCCATGACCCCCACCGCGGCGGCCGAGCTGCTGCGCGAGGGGCGCTTCCCGCCGGAGGTGTCGTCGGTGCTGCTGGGCGGCGAGCCGGTGCCGCTGGGGCTGGTGCGCGAGCTCTACGACCTTCCCGCCGTGCGCCGCGTGCTGAACCTGTACGGGCCCACCGAAGACACCACCTACACCACCTGCGCCGCGCTGGGCCCGGGCGACGGGCGCGTAACCGTGGGCCGCCCGATCGCCGGGGGCCGCGTGTACGTGCTGGACGAAGGGATGCGGCACGCCGGCGTGGGCGCGCCCGGCGAGGTGCTCACCGCCGGCGCGGGGGTGGCCCGCGGCTACGCGCGCCGCCCCGCGCTCACCGCCGAACGCTTCCTCCCCGACCCCTTCGGCCTCCCGGGCGCGCGCATGTACCGCACGCTGGACCGCGGCCGCTGGCTGGAGGACGGCGCGCTGGAGTACCTTGGGCGCGCCGACGCGCAGGTGAAGGTGCGCGGCTACCGTATCGAGCTGGAAGAGGTGGAGCAGGCGCTCGCCGCGCACCCCGCCGTGGCCGAAGCCGGCGTGGCCGTACGGGGCGAGGCGGGCGCCGAGCGGCACCTGGCCGCGTTCCTGGTGGCGCGGGACGGGGCGGAGCGCCCGCAGGCGGCCGAGCTGCGCGCCTTCCTGCGCGAGCGCATCCCCGAGTACATGGTCCCCGGCTCCTTCGGCTGGCTGGAGGGGCTCCCGCGCACCACCAGCGGCAAGCTGGACCGCCGCGCCCTCCCCGAGCACGACGGCGGCCCGGCGGCGGACGCGGTGCCGTACGTGGCGCCGAGCGGCGAGCTGGAGGAGCGCCTGGCCGCGCTCTGGGGCGAGGTGCTGGGGGTGGAGCGGGTGGGGGTGCACGACGACTTCTTCGACCTGGGCGGCCAGTCCATCCTGGCCACGCGGCTGGTGGCGCGGGTGCGAGAGGAGATGGGCTTCGAGGTCCCCGTCGCCGCGCTGCTCACCGGGCCCACCCTCGGGCAGATGGCCGAGGTGGTGATGGGGAAGAAGGACCCCGCGCGCCTGCCGCTGGTGCCGCTGCAGACCTTCGGCGACCGGCCGCCCCTCTTCGTGGTGCACCCGGCCGGCGGCCACGTGGTGTGCTACCGCGACCTGGCCTATCTCCTCTCGCCGGAGCAGCCGGTCTACGCCCTGCAGCCGCGGGGGATCGAAGACGGCGGCCAGGCGCCGATCCACGTGATCGAGGAGATGGCCGCCTTCTACGTGGAGGCCATCCTCGGCCTGCGCCCCGAGGGGCCCTTCCGCGTGGCCGGGTGGTCGTTCGGCGGGGTGGTGGCGTGGGAGATCGCGCAGCAGCTCCACGCCGCGGGGCACGCGGTGGACCTGCTGGCGCTCTTCGACACCGCCGCGCACACCCCCGAGGGGATGATGGTCAACGCCGGCGACCCGGCCGAGATCGTGTGGCAGACGGTGGCCGGGCTGGCCGGGCACGCCGCGGCCACGCGCGTGGACGTGAACGAGCTGCGGGGGCTGGAGGGGCGCGAGCTGGCGCTGACCATGCTCCGCAAGATGGACCTGCCGCGCCTCTTCCCCGAGTCGCGGGTGGACGTCGTGCTGGCGCTCACCACCATCCGCGCCGCCAACCTGCAGGCGCAGGCCGCCTACCGGCCGCGGCCCTACCCCGGGCACCTGACCTACTTCCGCACCGCCGGCTCCGATAACGCCGAGGGGCGGTCGCCGGGGCTGGAGTTCTGGAGCGCACTGGCGCAGGGCGGCGTGACCGCGCACCGGGTGGCGGGGAGCCACGGCACCATCCTCCAGGACCCCTTCGTGCGCGAGCTCGCGCGCGTGATCCTGGAGTTCGGCGCGGGAAGGGACTGAAAAACGAAGTGCGGGAGTGCGGAAGTGCGGAAGTGCGTGGGTCCTGCACCGAACCCACGCACTTCCGCACTCCCGCACTCGCCGTCTTACCGGTAGGCGGGATCGAGCTCGTAGAGCTGCGCCCGCAGCGAGGACCAGGCGCCCTGGACCGTCTGCGACGTGCGCGCGCGCTGCAGGGCGGCATCGACCCGGCGGGCTGCGCCGACCAGCGCCCTCCCGGCCGGCTCGGCGCCCTCGCCGTTCGCCGCGGCACGCACGAGCTGCTCGTACAGCGACGAGTTGTCCGCGAACGCCGAGAGCGCGAACAGCAGCTCCAGGTCCTCCTCACCGTAGGAGCGGCGCGTGTCCAGCCGCCCGGTCGCCGAGAGGGCCAGCTCCTGGCGATAGCGGCCGACCAGTGCCTGGGCCGAGCGCCGGACGAGCGACGCCTCCTCGGCCGAGAGCACCGCGCCGCCCGCGCCGCCCATCCCGCCCGCTCCGGCGGTGGCCGAGATCCCGAGCGCCGCCGCGGTCCTGCCGTCGAGGTTGCCGGTGGCCCGGATCCCCTTGTCCACCTGGAACTCGAAGAGCGCGCGCTGCGTCGCGTCGTCGAGCTGTCCGGTGACCGCGCCGCGATAGTAGTTCTGGCGGGCGAGCGCCTGCTGCGCCGCGCGGATCCGGTCGGCGGCCGTGAAGATCGTGGATGCGTCGGACGCGCGCACGGTGCCGCGGCGGCTCAGCACCAGGGCCTGATCCAGCTGCACCGCGAGGGGGGTTCCGGCCGGCACGCGGACGTCGCGCGCCTGCGAGAGAAGCGAGCCGAGCGCGGCGAGGATTCCAGAGGCTGGGCTGTTCTCCGACCCCGCGCCGGCGATCGTCGCCCCGATCCCCCCGCGTCCGCCCACCAGCACCACGCGGGCGTTGGGGTCCGCCTCGATCTGCCGGCGCTCGGCGGCGTCGGTGCTCGTCAGCTTTCCGCTCAGCGGGTACGACGCGCCCCCCGCGAGGATCAGGCGGTCGAAGCTCACCTCGATCACCCCCGACCGCTGCCGGTCCGCCGGCTGGGCGAAGGTCACCGCTCCGCGGATCCGGCTCCCCGCGGGGATCACGACGTAGTTGTCGGCGCCGATGGCCTCTTCCACGGTCGTCTCGAACGTCTGCCCCACCCGCGCGGTGCTGGATTCCAGGGGCGTCGTGGTGCGCACGATGATCACGCTCCCCTCCGGCAGCACCACGCGGGCTTGCGCCCCGAGCGCGGTCGCGGAGAGCGCCGTGAGCACCAGTCCGGTCATCCCCGGCATTCGTGTGAATCGCATGGCAGGTTCCTTTCTTCCTGTGATGCGCGCCGATCCCGTTCGTGCTTCTGAAACTCGTAAGTATTTGGCAATCAACAAGAAACGTACCCGCGCATCCTGCCGTGGACGGAGACCGGGCCTAAAAAAGCGCCTCACGCGGAGACGCGGAGGCGCAGAGAGAGGCTCGGATGCCCTCTCTGCGCCTCCGCGTCTCCGCGTGAGACCTGTCGTTTACCCGCTCAGCAGTGAGCCGGGTCGTGCACGGTCGAGGCGATCGGGTACCCCGCCACCGAGCCCGCGAACAGGTCGCACATCCCACGGGCGAAGATGTCGTTGTGGTTCCCGTAGATGTCCGACGCCACGCTGTCGGCGAACTGCACGATGCTCGACTTGCTGATGGAGATGACGTGGCTCCCCGCCTGCAGGCTCGCGCGGTGCACGCCCAGGTGGTTCGGGTTGGTCGCCATCGCGTCCTTCATGGCGTAGGCCAGGTCGCTCTGCTTGCTGATGGTCCGCGGCGGCCACACCCGCCCGCGGCTGTCCTGCACCACGATCTGCACGGCGATGCCGCTGGGCGAGACGACCTTGCTCTTCAGCACGGTGGCCAGCCCGGTGCCCGTGCGGTCCGAGTCGGTGATGATGCGCTGCAGGTACTTCGTGCTGGTCCCCTTCTCCAGCGCGGGAACCTTGCAGTCCGACGCCGAGCCGATGGTGCCCGCCACCATCTTGTTCACCGTCTGGCCGAAGTCCCGCCCGCCGGCCAGCGACCCCCGGATCCCGCCGGCCGCGGCCGACGACGAGGGGGCGGCCTGCGTGGGACCGGTGCTGCTCTCGCCGCACGCGGCCAGCAGCGCGGGGATCCCGGCGGCCGCCGCCGCCGCGACCGCCGTCTTGCCCAGGAACTCGCGGCGGTTGGCGGGGCGGGACGAGGCGAGGTCGGGAAGCACCGCGTCTTTCGAGTCGCTCATGTCTCCTCCAGGTGCATGGGGAATTCTCCCGGGGCGGCGCGCGCGGTCCGCGCGCCTCCGCGCCCGGCGGGGGATGGAGCTAATGCGATTGGAAGTACGCGGCGCAAAGGGAAGCCGTCGGAGGCGGGGCGGGAGTCGCATCCGGCGGGCGCCGCTGGTCCTGCTCGCCGGCGCACACCGCGCACCGGCCCCCCACCCACCGGGTAGCAGGTGGGGACGGGAAGTATATCTGACACCCCGTTCACTTCCAAGCCTTTCGTCCGCGAGCGGGCGAACTCGGCCATACCGCATGCATCCGCGCGCGTTCGCGGCCCTGGCGCGGACGCCCGCACACGCCGCGACGCCCCGATCTATCTCCTTGTGGGACAATGGCGACGCGACAAAGTGGGCACTGGAAGAAAACGGCGGCGAGCGTCTGTTCGCGTGTGGGACACGCATGCCCCACCACCCGGTGCAAAAGCCTCACGCAGAGCCGCGGAGACGCGGGAGAGCCGCCGTGTCTCTCCGTGTCTCCGCGTCTCAGCGTGAGATCTATCAGTCCCGCAGGTAGGGCTGCAGCAGCTTCTGCCAGGCGGCGCGGGTCTGGCCGTACTCCTCGGGGCAGCGCTCGGCGCGCTCCACGGGAAGGGTGCCGTCTTCGGTCCACTCGGGGTGGGCCTCGGGGTTCTGGCCGTAGACCAGGCAGAGCACGTTGTAGAAGCGCTGGCCGTTCAGCGCGTGCTCGTCGGCGAAGGCCAGGTCGTCGAGCTGGTCGTCGTCGGGAAGGCCGCGCACGCCGTTGATGGCGGCCTCGTCGCCCTCGTCGCTCCCGTCCACCAGGATCAGCGCGGCGAGCTGGTCCACCGCGTCTTCCTCGCGCCCGGTGACGGGGATGTCGAGCACGGTCACCAGCGCGTGCCCCACCTCGTGCAGCACGGTGAAGAGGAGCGCGTCGTCCACCGCCTGGTCGCGGTCGCGGTCCTGCTCGAAGATGGCGTCGAGCTCGTCCACCAGCTCGAAGCACACCACCACGGTGCGGTCTTCGGGGCGATAGAAGGAGTTGCTCTCGCCGCACTCGGCGAAGGTGAGGGTCACGTCGGTGGAAAGGCGGATCCAGCCGTTCATCCACTCCGCCACGTCTTCCAGGAAGCGCGCCCGTCGGAAGTCGTCCTGCCACGTCGCGAAGGTCGAGTCGCGCACTGGGGCGTAGGCCACGTGGAACCCCGGCGCGGCGGGCGTTGCCGGCGTGGGCAGCACACCGCGGAAGGGCGTCGCCGGCGCCGCTGCCTCCTCCGACGTCCCCGCCCGCGCGCGCGAAACGTCGCACCCCGCGACGAGCGCGCAGGCGAGCGAGACGAGGGCGAGCCGGGGGAAGAAGGAGGCGCTCCGCATCCCGCAAATCTGTACGAGCCTTGGGCTTTGCGCCAGTTGGAAAAAGAACGTGGACCTCACGCGAAGACGCGGAGACACGGAGAGAGCCGCCGTGCCCTCTCCGTGTCTCCGCGTCTCTGCGTGAGACGATCTTTTTCAGAACCGCAGGTTGACCGCCAGCGCCATGCCGGCCGGCGCGGCGCCGATCGCCAGCTCCGGCTGGGCGCGGGCGCGCTTCCAGCGTGCACGCGGCTTCCACGTGCCGTACACTGCCCCCACGCTCATGCCGATCGCCCCGCCGCCGACCGCGCCCACCCCCGTCGCGATCACGCGTCCCATCGCTCCGCAGCCGCGGCGCTCCGACGTCCCCTCCGTGCCGTTCTCGGGGATGGAAAGGGCTTCGACGTGGCAGAACTCTCCGAAGGCGAAGCCGGCCACCGCCCCGATCGCCGCGCCGTATCCGAGCCCGCGGGCCATCCCGCGGACCATCGACTCCCGGGGAGACATGCGGCCGGTGTTGACATCGATGCGGCGCACGTCCGACCACGCCAGGGCCACCGTGTCGCTGCGGTAGACGGCGAGCCGCAGGCTGTCGGCCGCCGCCGCGACGACGATTCCCTCCTGTCGCCCCTGGCCGGCCCAGACGCGCACCATGTCGCCGGGCTCCGTCTGCGCGTGGGCGGTGGATGGTAAGGCAGCGGCCAGCGCCAGGGCCGCGACGGGAAGGAGGATGGGGAGCTTCATGGTGTGAGCTCCTGGAGAAGGGGTGATGAGGAAGAGGCGTCGCCGCGGCCCTCACCTCGTCCGCGTCGGCATCCTTCCAGAACGCGTAGTCCGCGGGAAGCCGGACACCGTCAGAAGCGCAGCGACACGCCGGCCTCCATGCCGCCCGCGGAGCCCGGAGCGACCTGCACCGGGAAGGAGCCCTCGGCGCGCTCCCAATGCTCGCGGCGGAAGGTGGGCCCGAACATCGCCCCCACCAGCGCGCCGAGGAGGGCGCCCTCCGCCAGCATCGCGCCCTGGATGGTGGAATCGTGCCCGCCGGGGGTGCACGGCTGGTCCGCGGGCTTGCAGCGGATGCGCCCCATCAGCCGCCCGGCGATGCCGCCCAGCAGCGCGCCGCCCGCGAGCCCCGCGCCGCCCCCGATGAGGATGGCGCGCCCCCGCGACGACTTTCCCGTGAACCGCTCCAGGCTCGACACTTCGCCGCGGGGGATCGCGTCGATCCGACCGCGGGCGCGCACCACCACCGTGTCGGCGGTGACGCGGAGGATGGCGCCCGAATACCGCCCCGCCGCCGAGACGATGCGCACCGAGTCGCCGGGTGCGAGGACGCGCGCGCTCCGGTGCGGCGCGGATGACGCGGCGAAGGCGGCCGGCGTCGCGAGCGAGTCGGCGGGCGGGCTCTGGCCACGCGCCACGGCGGTCGACGTGAGGAGCAGGGCGATGACGTATCGAATGGATCGCATCAAGAGAGCGTAGCCTCAGGAGGTGTCGAGCCGCACCCGCCAATGTGCGTGTCGCGCCCGGCTTCCACAACGACAAGCTCACGCAGAGGCGCGGAGAGGCTCCGTGCCCTCCCCCTCCGTGCCTCTGCGTCTCCGCGTGATGATGATGTTTTCAGAGCCGCGGATCGACGGGCTCCGACTCCAGCGCCAGCACGCCGAACACGCACTCGTGCACCCGGCGCGGCGCCTCGCCGCGGACGAAGCGCTCCAGCGCCTCGATCCCCAGCGCGAACTCGCGCAGCGCCAGCGAGCGCTTGGCGCCCACCCCGCGCTTGCGCAGCCGCTCCAGGTTGGCGGGGTCGGTGTACTCCGGCCCGTAGATGATGCGCAGGTACTCGCGGCCGCGGCACTTCACCGCCGGCTGCACCAGCCCCCGCCGCCCCGTGGCCACGAACTCCAGCGACTTCACCACCATCCCCTCGCCGCCCGCCTCCGTCATCTCCTCCCACCAGGCGATCGCCGCGGCCTCGCTCGCCGCGTCGTCCAACTCCACCACGCGGTGGGCGGTGGGATGGAAGAGCCCGCCGCCCGCCGCGGCGCGGATGCGCGCGGCCCTCTCCAGGTGCCAGAGGTGGTCGCGGTCCACGTGCACCGCGCCCTCGGTGGCGAGCAGGTGGAAGGGCGCCAGCCGCAGGTCGGCGATGGACTCCACCGGCCAGCAGTAGCGCCGGAACGCGGCGGCATACGCCTCCACCATCCCCCGCCGCTCCCGCTGCCGCGCCAGCAGCCCGCCCACCGGCGCGCCGCGCTCCGCCGCCCGCTCCAGCGCCTGGACGGCCTCGCCCAGCGCCCCGCGGGCGGCGGCGGCCACGGCGGCGTACTGGTCGCGGATCAGCTCCTGCGCCTTGGCGGACCAGGGCATCAGCTCGCAGTCCAGCACGGCCCAGTCCGTCGCCAGCTCCTCCCAGAGCCCCGCCGCGCCGATCGCGTCGCCCACCGCCGCCAGCAGCTCGGCCTCCAGCGCCGGCTCGGTGAAGAAGCGGCGGCCGGTGCGGGTGTAGACGATCCCGGCCCCCTCCCCCGCCACCCCGAAGCGGCGGCGCGCGGCGGCCTCGTCGCGGCACACCACCACCACGGCGCGCGAGCCCATGTGCTTCTCCTCGCACACCACGCGCGCCACCCCCTCGCGGCGGTAGTAGGCGAACGCCTCCGCCGGGTGCTCCAGCAGCCCGGGCGCAGCCGTGGTCTCCGAGGGCGACATGGTGGGCGGGAGATAGACCAGCCAGCGCGGGTTCGCGGCGAAGCGGCTCATCACCTCCAGCGCCGCGGCCGCGTTCTCCTCGCGGATGGTGACGCTGCGGTGCAGCCGGGTCTCCACGAAGCGCTTCCCCGAGACGTCCTCGATCTCCAGCAGCCCGTCGTCCGGCGCCGCCTCCTCGCCGGGGCGCGGGAGGAAGGGGCGCGCCGGCTCCGCGTACTCGCGCACGGCGGGGACGGAGACCAGCTCGCGCTCCGGCCAGCGCAGCGCCGTCAGGCTCCCGCCGAACACGCACCCGGTGTCGAGGTTGAGCGTGTTGTTCACCCACGCCGCGCGCGCCACGGGCGTGTGGCCGTAGACCACGGACGCGCGGCCGCGGTAGTCGCGCGCCCAGTCCAGCCGCACGGGGAGGCCCAGCTCGTCGCTCTCGCCGGTGGTGTCGCCGTAGAGCGCGAACTCGCGCACCGCGCCCGAGGAGCGCCCATGCATCTCCTCCTTCAGCCCCGCGTGCGCCACCACCAGGCGGCCGCCGTCGAACACATAGTGGCTCACCAGCCCGTCCAGGAACTTCGCCACCCGCTCGCGGAACTCGGGGCCCTCCCCCGCCAGGTCGTCGAGCGACGCCTGCAGCCCGTGCCGCACCTGCACGTTCCGGCCGCGCAGCGCCTTCACCAGCTTCACGTCGTGGTTGCCGGGCACGGCGAGCGCGCTCCCCGCCTCCACCATGGCCATCGCCGTCTTCAGCACGCGCGCGGTGTGCGGCCCGCGGTCCACCAGGTCGCCCACGAACACCGCCTTGCGCCCCGCTGGATGTCGGCGCACGCCGTCCTCCCCCGGCGCGTAGCCCAGCAGGTCGAGGAGCGTATCGAGCTCGTCGGCGCAGCCGTGCACGTCGCCGATCACGTCGAAGGGGCCGGCGTCGGCGCGGCGGTCGTTCCAGAGCGGCTCGCGCACCAGCGTGGCGGATTCGGCGGCCTCCACCGAGTCGAGCACGTGGACGTGGCGGAAGCCCTCGCGCGCCAGGCCGCGCAGCCCGCGCCGCAGCTGCGACACCTGCTGGGGGATCACGTGCGGCGGCACCTGCCGGTCGGCGCGCGCGCGGTTGCGGTCGGAGCAGACGCGCTCGGGGACGTCGAGCACGATGGCCACGGCGAACACGTGGCACTCCCTGGCGAGCGCCACCAGCGCCTTGCGCGACTCCGGCTGCACGCTGGTGGCGTCGACCACGGTGAGCCGCCCCGCGCGCAGCCGCCGCCGCGCCACGAAGTGGAGCACGTCGAAGGCGTCGGTGGTGGCCGTCTGGTCGGTCTCGTCGTCGCGCACCATCGCGCGGAAGAAGTCGCTCGACAGCACCTCGGTGGGGAGGA
>Ga0070685_10001473_pt1 | contig 12380 bp, 5 predicted proteins | sample KBSS13LmetaG_FD_65651 | JGI IMG/M metagenome (GOLD analysis project Ga0070685, IMG submission 65651) | Switchgrass rhizosphere microbial communities from Kellogg Biological Station, Michigan, USA - KBS S1-3L metaG | ecosystem: Host-associated > Plants > Roots > Rhizosphere ...
CCGCGCAGGAACGGCCAGCCGGCGACGAACTGCACCGGGAGCGCGAGCACGAACTGCGCGAGTGCCTGCTGCCACGGCGTGCCGGGCAGGAGCCCGGGCCAGAGCATGCCCACGTGGGCGATCACGAACACCGCGCCGCCGCAGCTCGCGGCGAGCAGGAAGCGGTTGCGGACGGCGCGCTCCTCCTGCTCGCGCTCGCGAAGCTCGCGATCGTCCGCGACCGGTGCCGAGACCGGGAAGGCGTCGTAGCCCGCGGCGCGTACCGCCGCGGCGAGCCGCGCCGGCAACTCCGTAGTCGCGGCGGCCGGGGACACGTCGGCCTCGGCGCGCTGCGTGGCCAGGTTGACGCGCGCGGCGAGCACACCCGGCACACCGGCGAGAGCCTCCTCGACGCGCGAGACGCACGAGGCGCAGTGCATGCCCGAGATGCGGAGCCGGAGCGTCTCTGCCGCGGGCGCAGGCTCGCCCTCGCGGCGGAGCGCCTGCACGGGCACGAACGCGCTGCTCATCGCTCGCTCGCCTCGACCACGGGTACCGCCGGCGCGGAGGCCGGCGAACCGCGCCGCCACTGGTTCCACCGCCACCACGTGTACACGACCGGGATGATCTCCAGCGTCAGGAACGCCGAGGTGAAGAGGCCGCCCACCATCGGCGCCGCCACGCGCTTCATCACGTCGGCGCCCGCACCCTGCGACCACAGCAGGGGAACGAGGCCGATCATCATCGTCGCCACCGTCATCAGCTTGGGCCTGACCCGCTGGACCGAGCCTTCCAATGTCGCCTCGACGATGTCGTCGAAGCCCTGGATGCGTCCCTCGGCGAGCGCCTTCCGATACGCCACGTCACAGTAGACCACCATCACCACGCCCGTCTGGGTGGCGAGACCCACGAGCGCGATCAACCCCACCCACACCGCGGTGGAGAGATGGTACTGGAGCAGCGCCAGCAGCCACACGCTGCCCACGAGCGCGAACGGCACCGACGCGAGCACGATGAGCGCGGGCGCGAGGCTGCCGAAGTTGGCGTAGAGCAGCAGCAGCACCAGCAGCAGCGTGAGCGGCACCAGGAGCCGCATGCGCGCCTGCATCTGCTCCAGCAGCTCGTACTGGCCGGTCCATTTCAGGAAATAGCCGGCGGGCAGCTTGACCTCGCGCGCCACGGCGCGCTTGGCGTCGTCGACGTAGCCGCCGATGTCGCGGCGCGAGGCGTCCATGTCCACGTAGACGTAGCCCACGAGCATGCCCGCCTCGTCGCGGATCATGGGCGGGCCGCTCACCACGTGGACGTCGGCGACCTGGCCGAGCGGCACGTGCGCGCCGCGGGTGGCCCCCCAGCGGTCCACGCCCACGGCGGGCGCGGGCCCGGCATCGGGCTCGCCGGCCGGGCGCGCGGCGCCGGGATTCGAACCCATGCTCGTGCCGCGCGGCGGCATGCCGCCCTGCGAGGTCATCGGGTCCGAGTCGGACATGCCGTTGCTTGCGAGAAGCGCGTCCGTCGGAAGCGCTTCGCGGCCGAGCGCGCCCATGGTCCCGCCCGCGCCATTGGCGCCGCCGCGGTGGATGGGCACGAGCACCTGGCGCAACCGCTCCACGTCCTGCCGCAGGCTCGAGGGATAGCGCACGTTGATCGTGTAGCGCTCGCGGCCCTCGACCGTGACCGCGATCGGCTCGCCGCCGATCGCGGCCTCGATCACGTCCTGGAGGTCGCCGAGCGTGAGGCCCTGGCGCGCGAGCGCCTCGCGGTCGGGCACGATGTCCACGTAGAGGCCGCCCGTGTTGCGGTCGGCGTAGACGCTGCGCGTGTGCGGTACGGCCGCGAGCGCATGCTCCAGCTCGACGCCGATGCGCTCGATCTGGGAGAGATCCGGGCCGAAGATCTTGACGCCGATCGGCGTGCGCACGCCGGTCGAGAGCATGTCGATGCGCGTCTTGATCGGCATCGTCCACGCGTTCGTCCAGCCCGGCAGGCGCACGGTCCGGTCGAGCTCGGCCACGAGCTCGTCCCAGGTCATGCGGTGCGAGTCGGGCCACGGCACACGCAGCGCGGGTTCGGTCCACGCCGGCACGCGCCGCGACCACCAGCGGTCGTGGTGCAGCACGCGCCACTGGTCGCGGGGCTTGAGCTTCACCACGGTCTCCACCATCGAGAGCGGCGCCGGGTCGGTCGGCGTGGTCGAGCGACCGGCCTTCCCGAACACCGCCTCGACCTCCGGGAAGGCACGGATCAACTGGTCCTGGATCTGGATGCTGCGCTTCGCCTCCTCGATGGACAGGTTCGGGAACGTCGTCGGCATGTAGAGGAGATCGCCCTCGTTGAGCGGCGGCATGAACTCGTGCCCGAGGCGTGCGGCCATGGGCAGCGCGGAGAGCACCGCGGCGAGGCCGATGGCGATCGTGGTCCGCGGGTTTTTGAGCGCCACCCATGCGAACGGCCGGTAGACGCCGATGAGCGCCCGCGACACCGGGTGCTCGTGCTCCGGCCGGATGCGCCCGCGCACGAACAGCGTCATCAACGCCGGCGCGAGCGTCACCGACACCAGTGCCGCGAACGCCATCGCGAACGTCTTCGTGAACGCGAGTGGCTTGAACAGCCGTCCCGCCTGGCCGTTCAGCGCGAAGATGGGCAGGAACGCCACGGTGATGATGAGCAGCGAGAAGAAGATCGGCGGGCCGACTTCTTTCGCAGCCGCGATGACGACGCGGGTTCGATCGGCGCCCGGCGGCGCCGTCTCCAGGTGCTTGTGCGCGTTCTCCACCAGCACGATCGCGGCGTCGACCATGGCGCCGATGGCGATGGCGATGCCGCCCAGGCTCATGATGTTGGAGTTGATCCCCATGAGATGCATGGGTACGAACGCCAGCGCCACGGCCACCGGAAGCGACAGCACCGGCACCAGCGTGCTGCGCAGGTGCAGCAGGAAGATGAAGATGACGAGGCTGACGACGATGGCCTCCTCCAGCAGCGTGTGACGCAACGTCTCGATGGCTCGGGTGATGAGCGCCGAGCGGTCGTAGACGGTGCGCACCTCGATGCCCGGGGGGAACGTGGGCTCGAGCTCGCCGAGCTTCTTCCGCACGCGCGAGATCACCTGCTCCGCGTTCTCGCCGTAGCGCATCACGATCGTGCCGCCCACGGCCTCGCCCTCGCCGTCGAGTTCCGAGACGCCGCGCCGGATGTCGGGCCCGAACGCCACGCGGCCGAGGTCGGCGACGCGGATCGGCGTGCCGGAGCGGCGATCCACGCCCACGGCCACCTGGCGCAGGTCGTCCAGCGAGTGCACGTAGCCACGCCCGCGCACGAAGTACTCGCGGCCCGACATCTCGATCACGCGCCCGCCCACCTCGCGGTTGCTGCGACGGATCGCGCCCGAGACGTCGGCCAGCGCGAGGCCGTACGCGTGCAGGCGTGCGGGGTCCACCTCGACCTGGTACTGCCGCTCGTAGCCGCCCACGGACGCCACCTCGGCGACGCCCGGGACGCTCGCGAGCGCGTAGCGCAGGTGGAAGTCCTGGAACGCACGGAGCTCGGCCAAGTCGTGGCGTCCGCTCTTGTCCACGAGCGCGTACTGGTAGACCCAGCCCACCGACGACGCGTCGGGCCCCAGCGTTGGCGCCACGTTCTCGGGCAGGCGGCTGCGAATGGTGCTCAGGTACTCGAGCACGCGGCTCCGCGCCCAGTAGAGGTCGGTGCCCTCCTCGAAGATCACGTAGATGAAGCTCATGCCGAACATGCTCTGGCCGCGCACCGCCGCGACCTTCGGCGCGGCGAGCAGGCTGGAGACGATCGGGTACGTCACCTGGTCCTCGACCAGGTCGGGGCTCCGGCCCATCCACTCGGTGTAGACGATCACCTGCGGGTCGGAGAGATCCGGGATCGCGTCCACCGGGACGCTGCGCATGGCGACCACGGCGGCCACGAACGCGATCGCCGAGAGCACGATCACCAGCCCCCGTCGCCTGGCACACCACTCGATGAGTCTCGCGATCATGGCGGCCTCAGTGCCTGTGCCCGGGCGGCATCGCGCCGGGTCCGCTCGAGTCGGCGCCGATCCCGGCGATCGCGGCCTTGAGCCGGCTCTCGGAATCGATGAGGAACGAGGCGCTCGCGACCACGGTGTCGCCCTCGGCGAGCCCGCGGAGCACGGTGATGCGATCGCCGTCGCCGCCGCCGGTCCACACGCGCCGCGGCTCGAACCGGCCGCCACCCCGCGCCACGAACACGTACGACAGGTCCCCGGTGTTCACCACGGCCTCGGCCGGCACCACCAGCGCCGCGCCTCCGCCGCGCCTCGTGGCGACGTCCACCTGGCCGTACATGCCGGGACGCAGGAGCCCGTCGCGGTTGTCGAGCGACAGGCGTGCCTTCAACGTGCGCGTCTCGTTCGAGACGGTGGGGTAGATGAAGTCGATCGCGGCATCGAACGTGCGGCCGGGCAGGCCGTCGGCGGTGAAGCGCGCGCGGTCGCCGACCTTCACGCGGCCCAGGTCCATCTCGTAGAGGTCCACGAGCACCCACACCCGCGACAGGTCCGCCACGGTGAAGAGCGGCGTGTCGGCGCCCAGGTACTGGCCCTCGATCAGGTTGCGTTCCAGCACGGTGCCCGTGACCGGCGAGCGGAGCGCGAGCTGTGACGACGCCGTGCGCTCGCGCTCGAGGCGAGCGACCTCGTCGTCGGGCACGCCGAGCAGCCGCAAGCGCTCGCGCGCCGCATCGTGCGCGCCGGCGTCGTGGCCGGCCATGCCCTCGCCATCGCCCATCGCGATCAGGTATTCGCGCTCGCTCTGGTAGAGCTCGGGGCTGTAGAGCGACAGCATCGGCTGGCCGGCGTGCACCATCTCCCCCGTGCGATTCACCTGGACGTCCTTCACCCAGCCCGCGACGCGGAGCTGCACGCGCTTGAGTCGCGTCTCGTCGGGGGCCACGAAGCCCACGAGCGACGAGCCCTCGCCGAGCGATCCCGACTCGACGCGGGCGAGCCGCACGCCGATCAGCTGCGTGCGCTCGGCCGGGATCTGCACGGTGGCGAGTCCGGGGACGTCGCCCGCCCCTCCCAGAGCTTCGCCACCCCCCGCCGAGCCAAAGGCGAGGCGTTCCAACGTCATGCCGCAGATCGGACATTCCCCGGGCTTGTCGCTCGTGTAGCTGGGATGCATCGGGCAGCGATAGAGCGCCTTGCCGGGCCGCCTCGCGGCCGCGGCCGACGGCGTGGAAATGCGGCTCTCCTCGACGCGCCATGCCACCCAGCTCGCGATGGAGACGATCGCCAGCAGCGTCAGACCGCCGAACAGCACCCAGCGCACGGTGTTCATGAACCCCGCGCCCGGCGGTGGCTGGTGCGTGGGATGGGGGTCCGCGTGGGGCTCTCTCTCCGGGCCGTTCACGGCTTCCTCCGATCGACGTTCGCCGGTGGCACGAGCACGCCCATCAGCTCGGGGCGCGCGGTCACCGAAAGCAGGCGCGCGAGCGTCCCCGCCAGGTCCTGGCGGGCTCGCGAGACCTCGAGTTCCTCCGCGTAGCTGGCGTGCGCCGCGTCGAGGACGCCGGAGAGGTCGATCCCGCCGGCCTCGTAGGCGCTCCACGACGCCGCGAGCGCGCGGCGCTGGGCGACGAGCACGGTGTCGGTGAGCAACGCGACCGTGCGGCGCGCGGCCGCGGCGCGGGCGCGCAGCGCCACCAGCTCGCTCGTGAGCTCGAGCGTCATGGCGCGGCGCTCCGACTGCGCGGCATCCGCCATCGCCCGCGCCGCGGCCGCCTCGGCGCCCTGCCGGCTGCCGACGCCGAGCGGCAGGTCCAGCGACACGCCCGCGCTCCACATGTCGTCGTTGGGCACGCCCGGCATGGACAGGCCCGGCGCCAGTGGCTCGCGGAATCCATAAGCGGCGCGGAGCGTCATCTCCGGCCACGTCATGCGCTGTGCCGCGCGCGCCATGCCGCGCTGCCCGGCCTCGCGCTCGCTCAGCGCCCGTACGCTCGGGTGTGAGGCCACCGCCTCGCGCCAGCCGGCGGCGCTGTCCGGCGCCAACGACTCGGGCGGCGCCGCCAGCTCCTCGATCGCACCGCTCTTGGACTCGCGTCCCCGCAGCGCGTCGAGCCGCGCCCGCGCCACGCGCGCCTCGGCTTCGAAGCCCACGGCGTCGGCGACGATGCGGGCGCGCTCGGCCTCCACGCGCAGCAGGTCGTCGAGCCGGCCGCGCCCGGACTCGTAACGCGCGCGCGCAGCGGACGCCATCTTGTCCATCACCTGCCGGTGATCGCGCGCCGCGTCGGCGCGTGTGCTGGCGAAGTAGGCGTCGGCGTACGCGCCCCACGCTTCGCCGAAGCGCTGCCAGCGCGTGTCTTCCACCTCGGCCTCGGCCGCGCGCGCGTCGCCCTCGGCGGCGTGGCGCGCGAGGCCGCGGGCGCCGAACAGATCCACCTTCTGCTCGAGCCCCACCACCTTCATCGTCATCGGGTCCTGGTCGAACCCCCCGGTGACCGGCACGTTCTCGGCGGCCAACTCGAGCATGGGCGCATCCCACGCGCCGGCGCGGCGCGCGCGAGCCCAGGCGGCCGTGGACTCGTGGCGGCTCGCCGCGAGCGACGGGTTGGCGGCTGCGACCTCGGCGAGGACGCGCTCGAGCGCCAGCGGCTCCGCGAACACGGGTGCGGCGAGGAAGAGCGCGAGTGCCGCGGACGCGAGCGCACGCGGCGACGGCTGGAACATGGAGGACTCCTTGCAGGGGCGAGGTGGTGAGCGCGTCAGGCGACGCGCGGGTTCACGCACACGTGGTGCGTGGCACCGCCGCACGCGGGTCGAAAAGAGACCCGCCTGCGCTCAGCCCTGCGGAGGCGCGCGAAGGCCCGCCGGAGCGGACCGCTGTCGATCGACCGGAGGTCCGGTGTCGACCGGTGTCCGCGGGATACCCACGCGGACGGGCGGCGCGAGCAGCGCCGCGACAGGGGATGACTGGGGCGGCGCCGTGCTCGCCGTCGGGAGCGAGAGCGCGGGCGCGTCGGTCGCGTGCAGCGCCAGGCTGCACGGCATGCCGCGCGACTCGGCCGGAGCCCTCGCCGCGCCGCCGCTGGGCAGCGCCCGGCAGCAGGCGTGCGCCGCGGCGTGGTGAGGAGTGAGGCGCGGCACGCAGGTGGTGAGCATGCAGAGCTGGCCGCTCACGAGGAGTGCCAGTGACGCGAGCACGGCGACTCGCCAGAGCGTGCCGATCCTCACCGCGTCCTCCTCTGCATGGGGGTGCTTCACCGGAACATCCCTGGTACCGCGCCTCGAGGCGAGCCCGCGCACCCGCGCGGACTCGAGAGCGAGCATGGAGGAATCATCGGCAGGAAGGCAATGGCGACGAAAGGAGGAAAGCGATTTCTTGACGGACGCGGGACGAATCACCGCGTCCAGGGCCGGAATCGGCTCGAAAGCGGCCGTTAGCACACGTTCCGGGCCCGGGATCCCGCGTTTGCACCTGCCAAACGTGGTTGCACGCCAGGAAAGTCCTCATGCTTCATCCGCGAACGAATCGCGCACCTCGTCGACGCCGATCGAGCCGCGGCCGCATCGGGCGCACGGCAGGCGGAACCGGCGCAGGTCCTCACGTGCGAGCGCGCGAGCGAGTGCGCGCCGTCCTCGCCCCGGCTCGCGCCCGTCGATGGCGTCGAGCGCGGTGGCGACCGCGGCAGTCACCGCCTCGAGCGGGGCGCCCGCGAGCGCAGGCTCGGAAGCGAGCGCGCTGGCTTCCCGGCGAGCGAGCGTCCACGCCACGCGCGCAGCTTCGTCCGTGGCGCCGATGCGCGCCCAGCCGACGAGCACCAGCGCGCGGTCCCAGAACGTGTCGTGCTCGAGCTCGTGCTCGGCCGCGCGCAGGCGGGCGAGGTCCGCGTCACCTCCGCTCGACGCCAGCGCGCGCTCGATCAGCCGCGACCAGAGCAGCCGGCCCACCGTGGGATCGCTCCAATAGGCCGAGGGCTCGCCCGCCTCCGCTCGTGCGCGCGCGAGCAGGGCGGCGTCCGGTTCGGCGCCATCCGCGGCGTCGAGTACCGACAGCGCCGCGCGATCCCAACGCGCGGCGAACGAGCCGCCTGCCCGTGCGAGGTCCGCGCTCGCCTCGTCGCGCCGGCCCGCGCGTGCGAGCAGCGATCCGCGCGCGAGCCGCGCGCGCTCGTCCTCGCCCGCTGCCAACACGCGATCCCACGCCGCGACCGCAGCCACCGGATCGCCCGTGCGCTCGTGCGCGATCGCGCGCGCGACCTCCGCTCGCGGGCCATCGGCTCGGGCGGCGAGCACGGCCTGCCAGTCGCCGCGCGCGAGCGCTGCGAGCTGCTCGCGAAGCGGGGGCGGATCGTCCGCGAGCGCGCTCGGCGGGTTCAAGTCGGTGACGAACACGGGCCGCTCGGGCAGCAGCGTCGCGAGCGGTGTGGGATCGCCCTCCCACGCGGCCAGCACCGCGTCCAGCTGCTGGAGCATCCCCCACAGCTCCACGAACCGCGGCGCCCGCGGCAGCCGCGTGCCACAGCGCGCGCAGCGCGTCGCCGCGTCCGGCAGTGCCTGCGCGAGCTGGCACGCCTCGCACCAGGCGACGAATCCCGCCGGATCCGGCCCCACCCAGGCCCCGGAGTCGCAGGCGTCGCACGCGAGCCGCCAGCGAGCGCTACTGGATGCCGGGGAAGCTCTGTCCGCGGGTGCCGCGCTCGTAGTAGACCTCCTTCTGCTCGCGGATGCCGAGGTGGAAGAAGTACTCGGTCTCGCCGCCGGGGATGAACGAGCGCGAGAACGTCGCCTCCCAGCAGTGGATCCTGCGCGTGAGGTTGAACCGCTGCAGCAGCATCTGGTGCTGCGTCAGGTCGTAGCCGGCCTGGTAGTCGAACGTCCAGTTGTCGGTGAGCACGTAGCGCAGCACCGCGTTCAAGGTCTTGTGCGAGCTCCAATCCGGGTTTGACGAGAAGTAGCCGCCTGCATAGGAGTACGAGAGCGCCGCCGACCAGGTCTCGCGGAACTCCTCGGGCTCCTGCGACTCCACGTTGTAGCCGCGGCTCGGCAGCGGGTCGGTGGCGATGCGCGGGGACTGCGGCTTGCCGCTGCCGCTGCTGTTGAAGCTCGAGCTGAGGTTGTAGTTGAACGAGCGCAGCGGCCGGCCCGAGTAGGCGTCGAACGTGGCGCTGGCATCGCCGTTCACCCACCCAGGCGGCTGGAGCCGCATCCCGCTGAGGATGGGGCCGAGGCCGTGCTTCAGCCCCCTCTCGCGCCACAGGAAGTCGAAGTTGCTGCTCGTGGTCCAGCTCAGCAGGTTGTCCAGCCGGCGCACGTGCTCGCCGCTTCCCAGCTTGGCCTGGAAGCGCTGGTCGATGGAGAAGTTCGTGTTCACCGCCTTCGCGCCGGAGATGCCGAGGAACGAGTCGAAGCGCTCCTGGCGGACGCCGTTCGAGTCCACGTACGTGAGCCCGGGGAACTCCGGCGAGTAGACGATGTTCGCCGACGGCGTGAGGATGTGCCGCATCGCCACGCCGGGGAACGGCATCTTCATCGTGCGGTAGAGCGTGGTGCCGAGGCCGGCGCTCGCCTGCCATGTCGCCGCGGGCACAACCTTGTTGCCGAGCACGTCGTGGTCGTAGACGACGGCGTTGCCGAACACCGACGGCGAGAAGTTGATCCAGCCCAGCAGCCGCCGCGAATCGGAGAGCGCGAACGTGGATGCCTGGCCCCAGCGCCGGCTCACGCTCTCGCCGACGACGTTCGACGAGTCGAGCGACGAATCGGGCCGCAGGAAGTAGCTCTGGCCCGTGACCACGCCGGTGCGCGTCTCCACCGCGAGGAAACGGCCGGAGAGCGTCATGTACGTGCTCGCGAGCGCCTTGCCCACGGCGTTGTCCTTCATGAACTGGTACGAGCCCAGCGCGCGCGTCGGCAGCGACGCGGAGAGCGACGGATAGGTCACGGTCAGGCTCGGCAGCGACGCCGGGGTGCCCACCGCGGGGCCGTGCAGCGTGCCCGCACCGTCCGGGTCCTCGAGCGGCTGGCTCGCGTCCAGGTCCTGGCGGCGGTCGACGACGGCGTTGAGCGAGATCCAGTCGGCGTAGTGCGAGAGCTGGATGCTCGAGGTGAGGAAGCGATTCAGCCGGTTGTTGATGTCCGAGGTCCCGTACGCGAACGGGCTCTTGCTGTAGTCGCGGCTGGAGACGAAGTTGCCCAGCGCCGAGATGCGCGTGCGCTCGCCGAGCGTCTGCTGGTGCGTACCGTAGAACTGGTAGTTCTCGTGCAGGCTGCCGATGACGTCGCTGCTGCGGTCGAAGCGGCCCTCCATGTGGCCGTCGAACGCGTACAGCAGCTTGTAGTTCAACTCGCCGCGCGCCGCCCAGCCGGCAGGCGTCGTCGCCGTGCCCTCGTAGTAGTCGCCGGCCCCGGTGATGTCGAAGTAGTCGTTCGGCGCCCAGTAGTAGCCACCGTTACGGATGAACTGGCCGGTGGTGGTGTTGAAGCCGAACTCGACCTGCGGGAACAGGAACCCGGAGTGCCGGCCGGGCTTGATCGGGAACACCCAGAACGGCAGCGCCAGGATGGGCACGTTGCGCACGTAGAAGATGAGCGGCTTCGCCACCATCTTGTCCTTGAGGTAGATCTTCATGTAGTGGGAGGCGAAGTGATAGTGCGGCGCGTCCTGGTCGCAGGTGCTGTAGGCGCCGCCCAGCACGTCCAGCTCGTTGTCGGTGGCCTTGCGGATCTCCTTGCCGTGGTAGAGACCGCGCTCGTACTCGGTCGTGGCCTGATAGACCGTGCCCACCTTGCGGTCGAGGTCGTAGGTCATGAGCTGGCCGTTCAGCTCCTCCCCCTTCTCCACGATCTGCGGCTTGCCCTCGGCGACCAGCGTGTTCTTCTGGCTGTCGAACTCGACGCGGCGCGAGTGCAGCTCGAGGTCGCGATAGCTCAGGTGCGCGTCACCGTCGAGGACGATCGTGTTCTTCGGGATCACGAACTCGATGCGGCGGCTGTCGTAGTCGACGCGCTCGAGCCGCTGCGCCGTGGTGTCGCTCACCGCCACCGGTGCGCGGTAGGTCCCGGTGGCGCCGCCCTGCACGCGGGCGCGGTCGATCTTCTTGTCCTTGAAGTAGACGAAGATCGTGTCGCCCCGGGTGACGTTGTTCTCCGCGGTCTTCCCCTTCTGGGGCGCAGCCGTGTACTCGTTGTGCGCCTTCCCGGTGGCGACGAGGCTGTCGATCGTCGACTCGCCCACGAACATGTCCACCTGCGAGCCCGTGAGCCGGCTGGTCTCGCCCTTGTTCGTGTCGCGCGCTCCCTTGTAGTCGAGGACGGCGGAGCCGCGCACGACGACGCGCTCGAGCTTGCGCTTGACGGCGATGGTCTCGAGCGTGTCCCCGGTGACCTGCGTCTCGTTGTCCCACGCCTTCGGGTTCCCGACCAGCACGCCGCGCCCGGTGTTGTCGTCGAAGCGCGCATAGCGCGCGCTCGCCTGGAGCGTGTCGCGCTCCACCCGCACCGAGTCGATCGCCTCGGCGATCTTGGTCTCGGAGTTCACCTTGAGGAGCCGCGCGCGCATGATCGTCTGCTTGCCGTCGTCGTCCGTGGCGCGCATGAGGGGCTCGCCGGTGGCGATGGCGATCTTGTTGCGCCGGTCGAAGTCCACGGACTTCGCCTCGAGCTGGATCTTGTTCTCGTCGTCGTTGCCGATGACGTGTCCGCGCGCCTTCACGATCATCGAGTCGCGCTGGTAGAACGCCTCGTCGGCCACGAGCCGCTGCTTCTTCTCCTGGCCCCGCACGCCGCCGGTGAGCTGGGCGATGCCGTTCTTGCGGTCGTACCAGCCCTGCGGGGCTTTCAGCGTGGCGTCGCGGTCGGTGACGACGACGTTGCCGCGCAGGTCGAGGCGGTCCTCGTGCTCGGAGAACTGCGCCTCGTCACACGTGGCCGTGGTCGACGAGTCGCGCAGCTTGACGTTGCCCTCGAGGTAGACCATGCCGGTGGCGCGCTCGTAGCGGCCGCGGTCGGACTGGAGCCGCGTGCGCGTGCGCGTGATCGTCACCTTCTCGAGGAACAGCACGTCGCCGGTCGGGCCACGGCCGCCGGTCATGTGGTCGGCCTCGATCTTGTAGGGCGGCTCCGGCGCCGCCTTGGCGCCCTTCTTCGCCGGCGTCGCCCGCGTGGTGATGACCACCGTCGAGTCGTGCTTCGCGGTGACGATCGCGGTGGTGTCGGTCGCGGCCGTGTCGCGGGTGGCCGCTGCGGTCGCCGTGGTGTCCGCGCGCTTCGCCGAGGTATCGGGCCGGGCCACGGTCGCGCTCGTGTCGCGAACCGGCACCGCCACCTGCGCCGCGAGCGACCCGGTTGCGAACGCGAGCGGCAGCGCGGCCGCGGCCAGCACCCACGCGCGCCTCACACCTGCTCT
>Ga0070685_10001476_pt1 | contig 12377 bp, 10 predicted proteins | sample KBSS13LmetaG_FD_65651 | JGI IMG/M metagenome (GOLD analysis project Ga0070685, IMG submission 65651) | Switchgrass rhizosphere microbial communities from Kellogg Biological Station, Michigan, USA - KBS S1-3L metaG | ecosystem: Host-associated > Plants > Roots > Rhizosphere ...
TATCAGTCCTGCGGACAGGATGACACAGGGAACGCTTGCGCCAAGCACGCGCAAACTGGCGACGGCTTCGCCAAACAGTGCGGCGTCAATCTTCAACAGCCCAACCAGCCAAGGGGCGGTCAATTCGATGACGACGGCTGCGAGCACGCCGAGCACCATCATCACGCGAAGCGCTGTTGCCGCTATATCGGGCACTTCATGGGTGTTGTTTCCACCGATGCGATCAGCTACCAGCTTGGTCAGGGCTCGGCCGATACCGAAGTCGAAGATACTGAAGTAACCGATCAGAGACCAGACAATGGTAAGGAATCCAAAGCGTGCGCTACCGTATCCCGCCAGAAGCCTGGGAATGGCGACAAAGGCGAACACTAAAGGAATGCCTGCACCGGCAAGATTCCAGGCGATGCCGTGCGCGAATGAACGCTTTATGCGCTGGTTCATCGGTGTATGACTCAAGCGGCAGCGAACGCGAACGACGCATCGAGCGCCTTTGCGAGGCGGAGCGCACCTTCGTGAGCAACGTTCCGCAGCCGTGAGGCCGGGCGTCGTCGCGCCTGTTTCAAAGTCGCGTCAAGGCATGTGCGCACGCACGGCGCGCAGACATCAATACGCATTGCTTCGTCTCAGCAACACGTAAGGCGTGCACAGGATGATCTTCAGGTCAAGCCATAGCGACCATTGCTTGATATATGAAATATCGCATTCAACGCGTCCGGCCATCTTCTCCAGCGTATCGGTTTCGCCGCGAAATCCCCTGATCTGAGCCAGTCCTGTCATGCCCGGCTTCATGCCGTGGCGCTGCATGTAACCGCGCAGCTTCTCGCTGAAATGATGGTTATGCTCCACCGCATGAGGCCGCGGCCCAACGATCGACATATCCCCACGCAGCACATTGATCAACTGCGGCAATTCGTCGAGGCTGCTCGATCGCAGAAATTTGCCAAAACGCGTAATGCGCGAATCGTTGCGCCTGGCCTGCGTCACTTCGCCAGAAGCTTCCGCATGCGCAATCATCGAACGAAATTTGAGCACATCAAATTCCTTGCCACCAAGGCCATGCCGCTTTTGCTTGAAGAACACGGGCCCCGCGGAGCTGAGCTTCACACCCAGGGCTATAAGGCACATGAATGGTGCCAGCATGACCAGCAAAAGCAGGGCGATGAGCCGATCTTCGATAGCCTTGGCGATTCCGGCATGGCCCTCTACCCTACTGGAGCGCAATGTGATGATCGGCACGCCAGCCATCGCCACGGCATGATGGTTGATGAGCTCATAACCAAAGAAGTCGGGAACCAATCGGATAGTGATTGGCGAATCGAGCGTCGCCTGGAGGACTTCCTTGATGGTTTCTTCAGCGCGCATGGGCAGCGCGATCCAGATCTGGTCGGGCGCATATTCCTCGATGACGAGGGCCAAATCGGCCAGCTCACCAAGCGGCTCGATGCCTGCCATGTCGATCTGGTCATACGGCGTTGCGATGTAGCCGACGACATCCAGTCCAAGCCAGGCGCCTCTTCGAGATGCTGTTACGACACGCTGGCCCGCCTGTGTTCCGCCAACCAGGAGTACCCGGCGCGAATCAACGCCGCGGGCCCGAATGCGGCCGAGAGTCCAACGCAATGCCACGCGCTCGATCGTAAGCAGCACGCCCGTTGCCGCAAACCACGCAACGGCGGCGACCCGCGAGTAGGCATCGGTCGTCTTCATGGCCCATGCCATAGTGAGAAGCAGGATCATGACGCCCGACCACGCCATCCACATGCGGCCAATCTCGCGCTGGAAATTTTCGCCTCGCCAGCTGCGATAGATTCCCGACATGGGAAACACGACAAGTGCAAGCAATACCGTGCGTATCAAACCCGATACATAGAGGCTATCCATCGCATAACTGCCAAAATGGAAGCGGTTGACGACCATCGCGGCAAGCACGATGACAAAAACGTCACCCACACGCAGTGCAATGTCGAGCATCGCCGCATGCTTGGAAAAGAATTGCGACTCGAACCTCTTCAAGAGAGGAACGCCTGGGATCGTCAGCATATCTCGCCCTCCGTCTTTGCATTCACTTCTGATGGAAACAACCGTAGCCGCTGCAGCGCTTCATGGCTGCTTTCATTTCGCCGGCTTGGCAGGCTTTTTTTTCAGTACGTATCTTGCAGTCTTCATCTCGAACTTGGCGACGCGGCCATCTAACCGGCACTACTTCCATATTCGTGATAGCCATAGGAGTAGTAGCCGTTGCTCGTTCGCTCCACCGCGTTGAACACCGCGCCCTTGATCTGCACACCGTTCTGCTCAAAGCGTTGCTTGGCCAGTACAACCTCGCGTATCTGGTTCAGCCCGAAGCGGATGACCAGGAGGCTGGTGCCGGCGTGCTGTCCCATGATGGCCGCATCGGTCACTGCCAGAATCGGCGGCGTGTCGATGATCACTAGGTCGTATTTGGGCTTCAGTGTTTCCAGAAGCGCAGCGAAGCGGTCGTGCATCAGCAATTCAGAGGGATTCGGCGGGATCTTGCCGCGTGCAATGAAATGCATGTTCTCTGCGCCATCCACTGCTCGCAGTGCGTCATCCAGTGAAACCTGGCCTGCAATCAGTTCCGACAAGCCCCGTTCGGGACGACCTCCTATCACAGTGTGAAGTGCACCCTTGCGCATGTCGCCGTCGATCAGCAGCACGCGCTGGCCGCCGTTTGCCATGACTGCCGCCAGGTTGGACGAAACGAAGGTCTTGCCGGCGCCAGGGCTGGCACCGGAAACCATCAGCACGTTGTTCTTTGCCTCTATCCGCGCAAAATGAAGACTGGTGCGAAGACTGCGCAGCGCTTCGATCGCCATGTCCACGGGCGCATTGATCGCCAATAGCTTCTGCTCGCCATCGGTTCGCGATCGCCTGCCATGCACGAAGCTGCGCTTCTCCGCTACGCTGCTGGGAATGGACGCGTAAACCGTCAGGCCCACCTGCTCGATGGCCGAAGGATCTTCCACGCCCGGGTTAAGCATGCGGCGCACGAAGACAAGAACAACGCCCAGGAACGCGCCCAGCATGGTTCCTCCCAACACCACCAAAGCCTTCTTCGGTTTGGCGGGCTTGGAGATATCGACAGCCGCGACGTCGATGACACGAACGTTCCCTACTGTGCCAGCCCGGGCTATGTCGAGCTGCTGTGCCTGATTGAGCAAATTCGTGTAGGTCGCGTTGAGCACTTCGACATCTCGAGTCAACCGAAGCAGTTCCTGTTGAGTGTCGGGAAGGCCGCCGACTTGTTTGTCGATACCCGCTTTCTGCGCCTGCAGCTGACCGATCTGTTCACGCAAAGCCTTGTAGGCCGGATGTTCGGCGGTGAAACGACGCTCCAGGTCTGCCTGCTGTAGGCGCAACTGCTGCATGCTGGTTTCGATAGCCACGACCTGATCAAGAAGGCCCTTGGTCTGCAGTGAGATATCGACCGATCGTGCCTTGGTCTGAAAGGCATTCAATGCGCTCTGAGCCTGCTCCAGATCCTGCCGGATCCGTGGCAGTTGCTCTCGGACAAACTTGAGGCTACTGGCTGCCTCCGCGGAGTTTCGATCGACGTTTTGTTTTACATAAGCTTGACTAACATGATCGAGAAGAGACGTCGCAAGCTCCGGATCTGCGTGGTCATAGGTAAGTCCGAGAATCCCCGAGTCCTTGCCTTGCTCGGACGCACCGATGTCCTGTTGAAGCTTGCCGATCACCGCGAGTCTGGTGTGATGGACAACTTCGAACCGGGCGCCTGGATTTGCTCGCAGTTCGCGCACCTGAATGGTGAAGCCATGGCCAGTGGCGGCGCTGCCCACTTGGCCGGACAGCATGACGTCGCCGTCGTAACTCAAGCTGTAGCTGCCCTGCTCCCCGGCCACCAGGACGAGATTCTTTTCTTCCAGCGATGCAGGCACCGTCAGCTGAAAGATGTCCAGCCTGGAACCGCCCCAGTCGTAGCGCTTCAGGCCCAGAAGCGGTGAAGCTATTTCGCCGGCATGATCGGGGGTGAAGCGTCGTGCCATGCAGCCGCCGAACAATGGAAACCGGTAAGGCTCAACTTCAATCTGCAAGTTGAGGTCGTCTACGGCTTTGCCTATCACCGAGCGTGAGGTAACTAACGCAATCTCGGTGCTGGCTTCGGAGCTGGAAGAACCCAACGTCTGGGTGATGGCACTCAGCCCCGGAAGGTCCGGCACTTTCTGCTCCACCTGAATGAGGGCATCCGCTTCGTAGACCGGCGTAGCCAGCACGGCATAGGCGACGCTGAGCGCCATGAATGCAGCCGTGACCGCACCTATCAGCCACCTGTGATCGACCAGGCTGCCAAGCAATTCGCGCAGATCGATCTCGTCGTCTGCTGGTGCTGCGGGTTGGATTGCGGCCATGCTTGGTAAGTCCAGGTGATCGATCGGTTGGCTGTGCTGGCTTCGCGTTTCGCCTCCGCCTGACACGCGGTTACAAATTGATGCAGACCGCGAAATTTCTTCTCACGAGCAGCCCAGGCGCGGCAACCAACTCTTAACGCCGCTATCGATCGCCTCAAAGACGTGCACGAAGGCTTCGCGACTCTGATGAAACGGGTCGGGTATATCGCGGCCTTCATTCCATCGATCAAACAGCATCACCTTGCCGCTGGACTCGGGTGCGACAGTCATCAGGCGCGAAACATGCGATCGCTCCATGGCAAGCACGAGATCGGCGCCACGCAGCATGGATGCAGTAACTTGGCGCGCGTGATGGGGGCTGGCGTCCACCCCATGCTCGCCCATGACCCTTGCCGCCATGTCGTCCATCGGCTTTCCGACCAAAGCGGCCAATCCCGCGCTTTCGACAACCAGGTCGGTTGACGCGAGATATTTGCGAAACAGGAATTCGGCCGTTGGACTACGGCAGACATTTCCCACGCACACAATCAAAAGACGATTGAACACGACGACACGATAGTGAGGAATGAAGAAACGAACATGCAGAGCAGCGGATACACGCCGAAGCCTGCAGTCGCATTTGATCAACGATTCAAATGCTCTGAGAGAAGACTATACGTGCACGACACAAGGGCGCCATCGGCAAAATCTGAAATACGTCGGCCCAGCAAAAATAGGGCTAAAATGAGACTTTACTGATTGACAGCAATAAATGGCGATGCAGATACTTCGACTAATTACGACGCCTTGAATCGTCGACTCGATATCAAGCTCGAAGCTTTATTCCGCGGCCGCGCTTGCTCGTAAATCAGCCGAATCGTGAGCAACTTGGATCGCACCGATCTTGATGCGGGCGTCGACAGCATTGGACGCCAGAGCCATCCGCCTTCACGTAGAAGGAGGTCGGACGATCAGTCAATCCGCAAAGCCTTTACCCAGGATCGCGCTCGCGCGTACCTGGGCCTTCAATCATCATCCCAATGAAGTCCGAACCATGAAATTCCGCAACGCGGTCGCGCTCTGCGTAGCGACAGCTCTTATGCATGGATGCGTCTGGGCTCCTGGCCAGCATATGTCCGTCCGCAACGATACGCTCGGCGCGAACGACAGCACTCGTGTCGAGATTGTGCCGATCACACCCAAGCAACTGGCGATGGATCACGCGGCTGCCTCGACTGCGATAGCACCGGCATTGCTGGCTTATCAACCCGAGCCCTACCGCATAGGCGCCGGCGACACGCTGTACATCACGGTCTGGGATCATGCCGAGCTGACTTCGCCAGCGGGACCACAGCAGCAGACGCTGGCCAATGGCCGACTCGTGCGCTCCGATGGCACGCTGTTCTACCCCTATGTGGGAGAACTCAAAGTAGCAGGCATGACCATTGAGGAGCTGCGCGCTGCGATCAGCCACAAGCTCGCCCGCTATGTGGAGGATCCCCAGGTCGACGTCAACGTGATCGGTTATAGCAGCCAACGCATCACCCTGCAGGGCGCTTTTCTCAAGACCGATCCGCAGGCAATCACCGCCATTCCCACGACCCTGGCTCAGGCCATCGGCATCGCCACCGTCAACACCGAACAAGCTGATCTTTCCGGCCTGGTGTTGTCGCGCGACGGTCACGACTATCCGATCGATCTGGATGCCTTGAACACCAGCAAAGCGATCGCGCAGGATATCTACCTGAAACCCGGCGACCGCCTGTACCTGCCTTACAACGATCGCCATGAGGCTTATGTGGTGGGCGAGGTGATCAAACCGGTCGCCCTTACTTTCAAGACCGGCGATCTCACGCTGACGCAGGCGCTGGGGCGTGCAGGCGGACTCAATCCGACCACATCCAAGGGCAATGCGGTCTACGTCATCCGCGGCATCGAGGATCTGGAAACAGCCAAGGGCACGGTCTATCAGCTCGATGCGCGATCGCCGGATGCTTTTGTCCTGGCCGGCCAGTTCAAGGTCAAGCCGGGTGATGTGGTGTTCGTCGGACCGGCCGGCGTAACTCGCTGGAATCGGTTCCTGTCGCAGCTGTTACCGTTGACCAGCATCGTCAGCAACGCGGCCAGCGCCTCTTATAATTTCGATCGCTGATGTCGCGCCAAGGCTGCAAGTACGCCCGCTGCGAGCGGGCTTGGACCGTGTGCTCGCGCGCCATCGGCCTGCGCCGTAGTTGCGTATTCTCGGCTGGCCTCACGCTTGCTGTCGCACTGCTCGCCGGTTGCACGGGCGTTTCGCGCTCTACCATCGACTCCATCGGCCTGGTCTGGCGCGGTTCGTCGAAGCTCGATCCCACCGCTGAGCAGGTCCGCTCCAACCCCTATTTTCAGATGCACGCCAGCACGGCAGACGGTGACGCGATTCTGATTCTCGGCAATGTCGTAGGTCCTCGTCAGTATTGGTACGGAACTCATGGTATTGCGCTCGTGCTCGAACATGGTCGCATCGTGCAGACCATGGGGCTGCCGCAGAATCTGGACGGCAGCCGCATCGAAACGTCGGTCGATCCGTTTGCGGCGGGATTGCAGCATCTAGGCGAGACGACAACCTACCAGCGCATAGATGATTGGTCGCCCGGCTATCGCTACGGGATTCCCGTGCGCGCCGAGCTGGTCTCGTCCGGCACGGGAAGCGTCGACGTCCTGGGCGAGTCACACCGCGTCTTGCTGGTAAACGAAACGGTGCAGGCAAACGCGGCGCGCTATCGCACGAGCAACCGCTATTGGGTGGACCCGGCCGACGGCGTGGTGTGGATGAGCGAGCAGGAGGTGCTGCCGGGCCTGACTATCAAGCTTGTGTCATTGCGGCCCTACCGGGGCGAGCGATGATGGCGCGGACACAGGCCTCCCTTGCCGCTGCCGCGCTGCTCGCCTGTCTGCTGGCGCCGCTGGCAGCATTCGCCGTCGATGTCGAAGTCACGGGTGCAGTCGTCGAGCCTGGCATGAAGCACTTGCCCGGACATGCGCGCCTTAGCGATGCCGCGCTAGCCAGCCCCTTGCGCAACGATGCTTATCCGCTTGGCGCTTCGTGGCAGCGTGCTTCCCTGCACGTCGAGCAGACACGTCTCAAAGTCGGGCTGATGTTCGAGCTCGATCGCGAGCGTCGCAAGGCTTTGCACGAGGATCGCCCCGTCTTGCGAGAGACGATTGCCTCGCTCGTACGCTGGCTGCGGCCGATGCCGGTGACGGGTCGCCAAGTGGCCGTGCTCGATCCGCGCTAGGTCGAAGTGGACGCCGCGGAGAACTGGCCCGTCGCCGACGGCGATGTACTGCATTTCCCGCAGCGTCCCTCCAGCATCCGCGTGGTCGGTGCGGTGGCGGCGGCATGCGAGCTTCCGCTGGTCCCGCTGCGGGATGCACGCGACTATCTCGACGACTGCAAGCCGTCTGGCGTTGCTGACGCGGATTGGATCTTCGTGATCCAGCCCGATGGCCGCATCGCAAAGCAGGGCGTGGCGCGCTGGAACCGTGGCCAGCCGATGCCGCTGGCGCCGGGCGCGATGATTTATGTGCCCCTGCGCGAGAGTGGACTGCACGCTGTCTCGCGCGATCTCAATCAGGAGCTGGCCGCCTATCTGGCGACGCAGCCCCTTGGCGAAACGGAAGGCCACTGAACATGGGCACACGGACAAGACGCCCTTCGGCGGCCGCCACCGCGCCGCGCCGCCGCATCCGACTTCGCTGCGGCTGTCTGCTGCCGCTGGTTGGCGGACTGCTCATGCCTGTGGCGCATGCCGATAATGCGCCTTCTCAAAGCGACTTCGGCGGCGCCGGCTTGTGGCAGACACCGTCCGCGCGTATGGCCGACGATGGCGAAGCGGCGCTGACCGCCAGTCACGTGGAGCCGTACGATCGCTATAACGTGTCGCTGCAACCGCTTCCGTGGCTGGAAGGCATTTTCCGCTATACCGCCGTCAGCAACCGCATGTACGGCCCTCAATCATTGAGCGGCAACCAGAGTTACAAAGATAAGTCCATCGACGTGAAGCTGCGTTTGTGGACCGAAAGCCATTATCTGCCGGACTTCAGCGTCGGTGCCCGAGACATCGGCGGCACTGGCTTGTTCTCCGGCGAGTATGTGGTGATGAACAAGCGTTTCGGCGCTTTCGACGCCAGCCTTGGCATGGGCTGGGGCTATGTGGGCGGACGTGGCGACATCAAGAACCCGCTATCGGTCATCAGCGACAAGTTCGATCTGCGTCCGGGCGGCCAAAGCGGCACCGGCAAGTTTTCCAGCAATCGCTATTTCCGCGGGCCAGCGGCTGTCTTCGGCGGCGTCAGCTATCAAACACCCTGGCATTGGCTGGTACTGAAAGCCGAGTACGACGGTAATAACTACCGGCACGAACCAAAGAACAACAACCAACGGCAAGACTCACCCTTCAACTTCGGCGCAGTTTTTCGCCCGAACCGAAACGTAGACCTGAGTGTCGCGCTGGAGCGCGGCAACACGGTGATGTTCGGGCTTACGCTGCACACCAATCTCGCGCGAAGCGCCGGACCAGCAAAGCTGCTCGACCCTGCCGCGCCCAAGCGCAATGCGCTCTCTGCATCGGCGACACCCGAGCAGGTCGATTGGGCCTCGGTGGCGCGCACCTTGCGCGACAATGCGGGCATCCAGGTATCGAGCATCACACGTCGCGGCAGCGAACTGATCGTCAAAGGCGAACAGAAAGACTATTTCTACAGCGCCAAGGGCGTGGGTCGCGCGGCACGCGTGCTCGACAATGCATTGGGCCCAGGGATCGACTGGTTTACCGTGGTTTCTCAACAGCAAGGCCTGAGCGCTACCGAAACCAGCATAAACCGCCAACGTTTCGGCCAATTGCTCGAGCATGACATCAGCCTGCGCGACTTCCGCCAAAGCGTGGAGCAAAATGCTCCCGCCTCGCGTCGCGAAGAGCTGCTCTACCGCGGGCCGCTTAAACGCGTGGATCAGAGTTTTGCGCTTGCTTACGCACAGAACCTGGGCGGCCCCGATGCGTTTCTTCTTTACCAGATCGCTGCCGTTTATAGCATCGACTTCTATTTCACTCGGAATGTTTGGTGGAGCGGCTTGGCATCGGTCGATCTATTCGACAATTACGACAAGTTCAAATACGACGCTCCCAGCGAGTTGCCGCGCGTGCGTACCGATGTGCGCAAATACATCACCAGTTCCACCGTGACGATGCCGATCTTCCAGCTCACCGGCACACGGCAGCTGGGCCAGGATCTTTATGGCATGGCCTATGGCGGCATGCTCGAAAGCATGTTTGGTGGCGTGGGCGGCGAAGTGCTTTATCGGCCCTTTGGCGAGCGCTGGGCCATCGGCTCCAACATCAACTGGGTGAAGCAGCGCGGCTACGATCAAGACTTTTCGTTCCGCAGTTACAAGGTGGTGACGGGTCACGTCACCGGCTATTTCAACCTTGGTTACAAGGACGTACTGGTGGCGCTCAGTGCCGGCCGCTATCTGGCCGGGGACTGGGGCGCCACGCTCGACGTGTCGCGCGAGTTCCGCAACGGCGTGCGCATGGGTGCCTATGCCACCAAGACGAACGTATCGGCGCAGCAGTTCGGAGAAGGTAGTTTCGACAAGGGCATTTATGTGTCGATTCCATTCGACCTGATACTGCCCCGCTCCACCCGTACACGCGCAACCTTCGTGTGGGATCCGCTGATCCGCGACGGCGGCGCCATGTTGAACCGGCGCTACTCGCTCTACTCGATCACCGACGATCGCGATCTGGACAACTTCAACGGCAATCTGGAAAAGATCGTCGAGTAAAGGCGGAGCGCTGTCATGGCCGGTGGCTCGACACTCAATCGTCGAGCCATACCTCCCCCTCGCTCACGCGCACGCCCACCCGGCGCAGGTGTTCGCCGCGACAGGGGCCGCCGGTGCACAGGCCGTCGACATCCTGAAACGATGCACCGTGGGCCGCGCAGATCAGCAGGCCGTCTTTCAGCAGAAACTTGCCCGGCGCCCAGTCCAGCCGGCGTCCGGCGTGCGGGCAGATGTTGAGGTAGGCGTGCACCGCGTCATCGCGACGCAGCACGATCACGCTTTCCTCGCCGTCGCGCAGCGCGGCATCCACGGCAATGGCGCCGCCATCGGGGATTTCGTCCAGCCGGCAGAGCGCCTGGTCGGGTGTTGCTGTATCCATCGGCACTTGCCTCTTGGGCCCTGAGGCCCCATCGTTACGCACGTAAGTCGTTGATTTTACCACACGGATTTTTAACACATGCGCTTTTCACTGCCCATGCCGCGTCGTTCCCGCCACCCTCTGGTTCGCGCACTGTCGCTGCTGGTGGGCCTTGCCGTGGTGGGCATTCTGATGGTGTTCGGGTTGGTCGTGGCCGGCGTGCTGCTGGTCGGCGGCACCCTGGTGTTCGCGCTGCGCCAATGGTCGCGCAAGCGTGGCGCGGTGTCGCCTGCATCCCCTCGCGCCCACCAGCCCCAGGTCATCGAGGGTGAATACGTGGTGCTGCGTCAGACGCATCACGTCGCGCGCTGAACCAGCGGTCTGCGGGCCGTTACTTCTGAACGGTTTGCCTGGCCCGGCCATGACCGGGCGTCGTCGCTCCGCATGCTGAGCAAGATCCGGATGGCTGGCCTGCGCAGGCCGCCGTAGTCTGGCCCCATCGGTTCTTCGGATGAAAGCCCATGACTGCTCGCCAAGCCAACGAAAGCACCCTCGAACAGGTTCGCCAGCTGCTGGAGAGCGCCGAGGAAGCGCCGACCCTGCAGGCGCTGGCAGAGGCGGCCCGGCTCAGCCCCAGCCATCTGCAGCGCGCCTTCCGCCGTCGCTACGGCATGAGCCCGGCCGAATATCACCGTGCCCGCCGTTTCGGTCAGCTGAAGAGTGCGCTGCGCCAGGGCGCAGCCGTATCCGATGCGGTGTACGGCGCCGGCTTCGGTTCCGGTAGCCGCGTGTACGAGCACAGCGATCGCTTGCTCGGCATGACGCCGGCCAGCTATCGCGCTGGCGGCGCAGGCGCGGACATCCGCTACACCACGACCGATACGCCGCTGGGCCGCCTGTTGGTGGCTACCACTTCGCGCGGCATCTGTTCGGTGACGCTGGGCGATAGCGATGCGGCGCTGGAAAAACGCCTCGCCGACGAATTTCCGCAAGCCTCGCGCGAACGCGTGGATGCCGGGCGCGAGGAATGGCTCGATGCGGTGATCGCACGCATCGCCAGCGAGCTGGGGTGGAGCGATGCGGATGCGCCGGAACTGCCGCCGCTCGATGTGGCCGCCACAGCGTTTCAATGGCGCGTGTGGAACGCGCTGACGCGGATTCCTTCGGGGATCACCAAGAGCTACGGCGAACTCGCCGCCGAGCTCGGCATGCCCAAGGCGGCCCGTGCCATCGGCAATGCCTGCGGCAACAATCGGCTGGCCTTGATCGTGCCGTGCCATCGCATCGTGCGCGAAGACGGCTCGCTCGGCGGTTGGCGTTGGGGCGTGGAGCGCAAGCGCGAGCTGCTGGCCAGCGAACGGCGCGACAGTCAGCGGCAGGGGCAGCGTTCCGCCGCATGACTTGAGCGCTGTTCAAGCCTGCCTTGCACAAGCCTCACTTCCGGCACTTCGAGGCCAGGACTATCGTGGCCTAGCCTCTAGACTATGGATGGCATCCACCCCGGGATGTCCCTCGCCGCAGCCTGCCATGACCGATACCACGACTCCTTCCGCTGCAACCGCGGTCACTGCACCCGTTGCTGACACGCGCCTGCTGGTGCCGCTGGCCCTGTTTGCGCTCTACGTGATCTGGGGCTCGACCTATCTGGCCATTCGTTTTGCGCTGGAGAGCTATCCGCCGTTCCTGCTCGCTGGCGTTCGTTTTCTCGGCGCGGGCATCGCGTTGTTTGCCTTTCTTCGCTGGCGTGGCATGGCCATGCCCACGGCGCGTCAGTGGCGCAACGCTGGCATCACCGGCATCTTGCTGCTGGGCGTCGGCAACG
>Ga0070685_10001478_pt1 | contig 12376 bp, 9 predicted proteins | sample KBSS13LmetaG_FD_65651 | JGI IMG/M metagenome (GOLD analysis project Ga0070685, IMG submission 65651) | Switchgrass rhizosphere microbial communities from Kellogg Biological Station, Michigan, USA - KBS S1-3L metaG | ecosystem: Host-associated > Plants > Roots > Rhizosphere ...
CTCGCCAACACGTTGAATTGCGGCGGTCCAAATCCTTACCGCGCTGTTTACCAAAAAGTCTGGTGGCCGATCTTGCGTGAGAACAAAAGAGGAATATAACAGAGAGACAAGAACGGAGCGAGAACATGGGCACGGGCGGAAACACACTCACAAACAGCACGGCGAACTTCTGCGGAGCGAGCGGCGTCTCCTATCAATTCGAGCGCATGGGAATGGAGCAGGACTGGGCGAAGGTCGCCGGCGTGATCCTGTTTGCAGCGCCCGACGGCAAGGCCTGGCGCATCATCCGCGTGGGTGACCAGGGCGGCGTCGATGGCGATCTCAATGCCTTCTGGCGCTGGCGTGAGGCGCGCCGCTACGGGGCGACGGCCGTGTTCATTCGCCGGAACAAGGACATTGCCGGCCGCCGGCTTGAAGCTGCCGATCTGGAGATCGGACTGGATCCGGTGTTCGCCTCGGGCAGCGAACTCGACCGGGTTGCGGCCTAGGTCAAAACGGAATTCGAACCTCGTCACCCCGGAGAATGGTTGGCTGCGAGTTAGCCCCTCGCAACCTCTCTCCGGCCTCCCCGACGAGAAGCGGGCCCGCGGATCACTCCGCGGGCCCGAGCTGTTTGGGGCGCGGAGTCTGTGCTTTTGGACGGCGTCAGAATTCGCCGGCCTCGGCTATTTCGGTTGCAAGGCGCGGAGTCCTACGCAGACCGGGAAATTGCTTTCCTGCGGAAGGTCGCAGACGTCTGGACGCGAGCCGGTGGTGATCCAGTAGTCCCAAAGCCCCAACTTCGTCACCAGCGGAAGGAAGCGGTCACTGGCGCGCATCGCGCGGGCGGACGGGGTGAATAGCGAGCGCCTGTCGCCAGACTGTCCTGGCGAGGTCTCAATGAAGGCAAAGGCCTCGTCCACCCGGCCCAGCGCGGCAAGGATGAAAGGCGTCGACCCGCAATCGCGCAGGCTGTCGGGCGAGGGGCCGGCTTTGCTGGCGCGTTTGGCGTCGAGCACTGACTGCCAGCATGCGATGCTGGCTCGCGGCTCGTTTTCGGGCGCCGCGGCAAGGATCGCTTGCGGATCGCCTATTCCTTCCAGCACTGCGGCCATCGCCCAAGTTGGCCAGACAAGCGTGTGACCCGGCTCGCTGGCAAAGATCTGCTCGAACAGAAGCTCGGCGTCCGCAGCCTTGCCCTGGCTAGCGAGTCCGTAAGCGTGGAAGGCCGCCACCTGCGTGAAGGTGGGCTGCGCCGCTTCGGCCGCTTTCAACATCGCGACCGCCTGTTCGGTGCGCCCATTGGAAAGCATGTTCAATCCGAGGCGATACGATAGAAAGCCATCGCCCCAGACCCATCCGCTGGGCCGCGCGGTCGCCAGAAGCTCTTCCCGTGCAAGCGGCAATCCGCCCCGAGCTGTCAGCAGGAACTCGGCGATGGCGATCGAATAGGAGTTGGCGGGCTTGATTTGCAGAGACTCTGCCAGCAAGGCATCCGCTTCGCTCAACGCCTTGGCTTTCAGGTCCGCCGGCGAAAACATGGCGCCGAAGACAAGTTGTGAGGCGAGAGACGTCTTGAAGAATACCGAGCGCGGTTCGAGCTTCACCAGTGATCGGAAGTCCAGCACCGCGCTTTCTCCCGCGGTCGGGCTGAAGGGCCTGGCGCAGTAGCCTGAGATCGGCAAGAGGCCTTCGGGACTTTGGCGTGAGAGCTCGGCGCTCATCGTGGCGACGCAGGCTGTGCTCCCGGCGGCGCGGAATGCCGCCTGCCTCGAAGGCGAATAGAGTGGTCGCGCAATCGGCGCCGTCTCGGCGCTCTGCCACAGCGTGGCGCGCGTAGCGGTATCTTCCAGCCGGATAGAGAACTCCGCCTCTTCGCCTTCCGTCCTAACCTCGCCAGATAGAGCGTAGGCCGCCCCTAGCGCCTTGGCTCGCGTCACCCTGTCGGTTGTGGAGGGACTGAGGGTGTCCGCTTTTGCGGCCGCGTCCAGGCGCATCCGCGTCAACTCGGCAAAGGTCTGGTCCGTCGCGTCTGAAGCGATCCTGGCAGAGATCGGGTTGTCGTCAGTGGGGGCGAACCCGAAGAACGCCACGCGTTGAGACAACGGGGCGGGAGGGGACGAGGCCTGCATGAAAAAGAAAAGACCAATAGCGCCAACGACGGCGATCGCTCCGATCAATGTCCAGGCGAGCACAGGAGTGCGACCGCGTTCTGGGGCGAAGGCCGCGTCAGACTTTTTTGTCGCCTGGTTTGTAGCGATTTCGGCTGGCTGAGCACCATCGGCCGAAAGCCGATACCCGACCCTCGGGACGGTCTCGAGGCGGAAGTCGCGGCTGGCCTCGCCCAGTTTGCGGATCCTCGAGATGCAGCGGTTGAGGGCGTCGTCCCCCACGATCCGCCCTTCCCAGCACACCGCAACCAGCTCATCGCGCGACACCACCTGGCCGCGCTTTCGAGCGAGCGCCACTAGGACCTGCATAATCCGCGGCTCCAGCCCCGCAGACTTGCCATCTGACTCGACCTGCAGCGTGGAGGGCCGGACATACAGGCCGCCGAGCCGAAAATCCTTCTCTCGGGCAAGATCGATCTGTTCGGCGGTGAAATCAGCCGTCATCGGATCGACCCGGCCACCGCGCGTCGTCCTGACGATCCGAAGCGAGTCGTCCGGAGGGACGACGATAGCCAACCCGACCCAAACATCTTTGCCGGCCTTTTCGGGCGATCCGGCCCCGTCCGGCCAGCCCCTTGGCCCACACTAGCCCGAGGCGCACCGCGTGTCTCGCGCCATCAAGCTGGGCGGACGGCCGGAAAACGCCGCCATGCCGCCTCCGGAAGAGGAAGGAGGCATGGCGTGCGCGGCAACTTACTGCCCGATGCCGCTTGAGCCGCGGGGCTTGAGGGTTTCCTGCGAGGCAGCGGTCTTGGCCAGGCGGGCCAGGTTCAAGAATTCGGCGCGGTAGCCGAACTTGTCTTCACCCTTGGCGGAGTTGGCGAGGTCGATCACGCCATCCCAGCCGAACGATTTATCGAGATAGGGATCGCCGCGGAGCATCGAGCCGTACGCGGCAACGGCGGTGGCAAAGCGGGTGGATTCCGGCGCCTTGGAGATGTCGCTGACGGCGTCCTTCTCGGTGATGGGCCGGTCGATCAGCTTGGAGGCGCTCTCGCCCGGAATCTTGTAGCGCATCTTGAGGAACGCGAATTCGCTGGCGTTCGGGTCCTTGATCGCTGCCGCCTGTTGATAGCGGCTGGCGTCGATCAGGCGGGCGTCGGAGCCGACAGGCGTCAGCTCGTATATCGCGGTGACGGATGTACCCGCGCCGATCTCGCCGGCGTCGACCTTGTCGTTGTTGAAGTCTTCCCGGTTGAGGATGCGAGTCTCGTAACCGATCAAGCGGTATTCGGCGATCTTGGCCGGGTTGAACTCGACCTGGATCTTCACGTCGTTGGCGATGGAGAACATCGAGCCCGACAAGTCGTCGGCGAGAACCTTCCGGCCCTCGTTCAGCGTGTCGATGTAGGCCGCCATGCCGTTGCCGGATTGCGCCAGCTTCTGCATCAGCGCGTCATTATAGTTGCCGCCACCGAAGCCGAGGATGGAGAGATAGACCCCGCTTTCGCGCTCGCGGCTGACAAAGTCTTCCAGCTTGGCCGGGTCGCTGATGCCGACGTTGAAGTCGCCATCCGAAAGTAACATCACGCGGTTGACGCTCTTCTTGTCGAAGGTCTGCTTGGCGAGGCTATAGGCCAGTCGCAGGCCTTCGCCTCCCGCGGTTGAGCCGCCAGCGTGCAGGCGATCGAGCGCCGCGAAGATTTTGTCCTTCTGATCGCCGCTGGTCGGCTCGAGTATGGCGCCTGCCGCGCCCGCGTAGACCGCGATCGCGATATGGTCCTTGGCCGTCATCTCGTTGATCAGCAGCTTAAGCGACTGGATCGCCAGCGGCAGCTTGTTCTGGTCGCTCATCGACCCGGAGACGTCGATCAGCAGCGTCAGGTTGATCGGCGGCCGGGCGTCGCGGTTGAAGTCATACCCCTGCACGCCAATGTGCATCAGCTGCCGCCCCTTGCTCCACGGCGAGGGCACGACCTTCACCGTCGTAGCGAACGGCGTCTCTTTCGACTTGGGCGTTGCGTAGTCGTAGTCGAAGTAGTTGATCATCTCCTCGATGCGAACCGCGTCCTTGGGCGGCAGGTGGCCCTGGTTGAGCATGCGGCGAACGTTGGAATAGCTGGCCGTATCAACATCGATCGAGAAGGTGGAGACCGGTTCTTCGGTCGTCAGCTTCACCTGGTTGATCTTCACGTCCTCATAGCGGTCGCGATTGATATCGCCGGGGCGCGGCTGCGGCTGCATCTGGGCAACCGTGGACGGCGCGCCGATGCCGGAGGAGCCGACATAGAGCTTGCTCGGCGAAGGAGGAGGCGGGGGAGGCGCGTTCGGGGCGCCGTTCGCGGCAAGCTGTTCGCCGGTGTAGACCTGGACCGGGCTGGAGGCATCCTCTGGCGTGCCTGCAACGTAGGAACCCGTGACAACGACCTTGTCGCGGCCTGCTTTCTGTTCTTCCTGCGAAACCTGGGCGACTTCCGTGCGCGACACGCGGCCGTCGGATTCGTTTTCAGTCAGTCCCGTGGGCGTCGAGCATGCAGAAATCGCCAGCGCGGCCGTTGCCGCGCCGAAATAGAGGCGTGAGCGTTTCATGTGAGTCCCCAATGACTGGCGCATCTGACCTCGCGCCGTGTCGGCATCCCGCTCCCTGATTGGGGCTGGTTTGCGACTGGGGTTGGGCTGGCTCGCGGCTTAAGACGGTTTCTTTGCTGGCGGAGGCGCGCGCTTGGAGGCGAGCCAGTCGGCAATGTCCCGTTCGAGAACGGGCAACGGGCGAGGGCCCGGGCTGAGTATGACATCGTGGAAAGCCCGGAGGTCGAACTTCCGGCCAAGCTGCGTGGTGGCGTCCTTGCGCAGGCGGCGGATTGTTTCGCGGCCAGACATGTAAGCGCAGGCCAGGCCCGGCCAGACAATGTAGCGGTCGACCTCATTCTCCATGATCGGGCGCGGCAGGCCCGTCGTGGTAGTCATGTAATCGATTGCCTGGTCCCGGCTCCATTTCTCAGCATGGATCCCGGTGTCGGCGACCATGCGCGCGGCGCGGAACAGGAGCGCCTGCAGGTATCCGATCCTTGCCACCTTGTCATTCTGGTAAGCCCCGAGCTCGTCCGCCAGATCCTCGGCATAGACCGCCCAGCCTTCGCTGTAGGCGGGACTCGAGATCAGGAGGTTGACCAGCGGCTGGTCCGGCTTTTCGCGGGCGAGACCCGCTTGAAGATGATGGCCGGGCACGGCCTCATGGAAGGTCAGCGTCGGGAGGGACCAGATCGGGAAATCGAGAGTAGAGCGCAGGTTCAGCGTATAGGTCGCCGGCCGCGACCCATCGAGCGCGGCGGGCCGGTAGTAGGCGCCGGGCGCGGTGAACTGCGAGATCGCCGGCGCCTGGCGAACTTCCACTTTGCCTTTCGGGCCGACGCTGACCACCTCGGCAAGGTGTGTCTCGCCCCATTTTAGCTGGACATTGATCGCATCCATCAGCGCCTGACGGCCCTCGGGCGTATCTGGAAACAGGCGCGCGGGGTCGATGCTCAGGCCACGAAGGCGCTGGCCGACCGTTCCATCTTCCTGTCCGAGTTCGAGCAGCAGCGGTTCGAGCTGAGCCGAGATGTCGGCGACGAGCTTCTCTCCAGCGGCGTGCAGGTCTTTGGGAGCAAGCTCTGTCGTCGTGTAGAGGCGCAGCGCGTCGCGATAGTATTGATCGCCATCCTTGAGGTGCGACACGCCGACAGCATCGGGCGCCTTGGCCAGTAGCTTCTCGAAGTCGGACGCCAGTGCGCGATATTCCACCGCGATCGGCCCGGAGATCTGCTTCACCGCGCGGTCGCTGAGCGACTTGATATCCTGCTCGGGCAGGTCGGTGATCTGGGCGAGCGATTCCAGGAAGAAGATCGTCAGCGGGTGCTCGCGCGCGTTGGCAGGGGTCAGGGCGCGAATGCGGTCGAGTGTGCGCTGCACGATGACCCGCGGAGGCATTACGCCGGATTCGATGTCGACTTCGAAGCGGCGGCGTTCGTCGCGCATCGCTTCGTCCATATGCTCCAGCCGCGTGAGCCACGCTTCGGCGTCCTGACGCGAACGGACGGGCGAGTTGACCGTCATGAACTTGACCAGGTCGGTATAGGCGCCGTCCTGCTGGTTGATGAGGTAGGGACTGGCCCAACCGAGATCGGCATAGCCATAGCCGTGGCCGTCGACAGCGGTTGTTGCTCGCAGGACGAAAAGCAGCGTGTCTATCTGGCGCTGTGCGTCCCGGGTCAGTGTCGATTGGTCGATGGCCTCCAGTTCGTCCAGCTGCGTCAGGCGCTCAGCCCGCGCCCGCGCGATCGACGCCATGCTGCGGTCGTTGAGGAGCGAGGCATAGGGCCCGCCGAATGCCTCCGGCGAAATGCCCGCGATGTCGGCTTCTTCCGGAGACCGCGACATTTCGGCTAGCCCGATATCGTGCACCCGCCCAGCCAGCACGGGGTCCGAATTCACCTTGGCAGGTGAACATGCCGTAACGGTCGCCACAAATGCCAGCAGGGCTGGGGCGGCGAGGAGGGCTTTCAAGCGCACTTTCCGGTCCCCCGAGAGACTGCTGACTCAATTGATTCGCATTGGTTGAGGCTGCTCAGGTTTTCCGATAAGGACCGGCCTGCATCAAGTTAGGAGCGAGTAAATGAGCACTCCCGCGCAAGGCGGCCAGCCAGAGCTGTCCGGCCAGGTGATGTTCTACAAGAAGCCGGAACCGCTTTCGCTCGAAAAGCACCGGAATCTGGGTGTAAAGCAGATTGCGGCCCCGTTTTCCTTCCTGAAAGAGTCTCACGCCGTGCCGATCACGGTGAGCGAATTCGGCGTCGTTGCGACCTGCTTCCCGATCATTTTTGTCGGCAACGACAAGACGCCGGTGGCTGTAATGGGCGTCCGCCAGAACGAAAATGAGTATGTGGACGCATCCGGCCAGCCGGATCCGGACAGCTATATCCCCGCCTTCGTGCGCCGTTATCCGTTCGTGTTCGCCTCCGACCCCAAGAGCGACAAGCTGCTGCTCTGCGTCGATACTCAGGCCGCCATGGTGTCCGACAAGCCGGACGTTCCCTTCTTCGACGGCGACCAAGCTTCGAAATTCACCCAGGACGCGATCGAGTTCTGCAAGGAGTTCGAACGCCAGCGCCGTGCCACGCTCGAATTCGTCGAGATGCTCGACAAGGCGTCGCTGTTCGAACAGAAGTCCGTCGCCTTCACCCCGCGTGACGCGCAGGGCAATGCCGGCGAGACCCAGAAGATCGCCGACTACTGGGCGATCTCCGAGGAAGGCCTGAACGCTCTCCCGGAAGGTAAATTCCAGGACATCCGTAACACCGGCGCCCTCGCGGCCGTATATGCCCACATGGTGTCGCTGATGAACTGGCAGCGGGTGATCCAGCGCACGATGCGCCGGCTCTCGGCGAGCTGATCTGACGCTGTAAATCCGGCGTACTGACCTTTAAGCATCGGCAAGCATAAGCTTGGCGCCGATGACCCGTACAACTGGGCGTCACGAATGGGGGAGGGGTCTGGACCTCTCTCCCAGACGGTGTCACGTCCAATCCATACCCGCAGCCCAAGGTGGACAGGCTCGACCTTTTGGGCGGCTGTAACAGACGAGGTTGGCTTGCGCGGAATCATATCGCGGGTTGTCGGTCTGCTGGCAGCGGCGTGCGCTTCGCTTGTCGCCGGACAAGCAGCCTTCGCGCAGTCGCAGATTCTGAGCACCGACGCAAAGCAGGCGAAGCCGAGTCTCATCTCTGAGCTTGCGGCCGTTGCCCCGGGTGACACGTTCTTCGCCGCGCTCAACCTCGAGCTCGAAGACACCTGGCACGTCTATTGGCAGAATCCGGGCGACAGCGGTTTGCCGCCGACCGTGAAATGGAAGCTGCCTGAGGGCGTGACGGCTGGACCGTTCAAGTGGCCCGCGCCCGAGGCCATCCCGCTCGCGACCCTTATGAACTTCGGATACGAGCACGAGCTCGTGCTGCCGATGGAGATCAAGGTCCCGGCGAGCGCCAAGCCGGGCGACAAGCTCACACTGACCGGCGCCTTCGACTGGCTGATCTGCCAGGACGTTTGCATTCCCGAGAGGGCCGAGATCGCACTGACCCTGCCGGTTGAGGCGGTGGCGCGGGCCAATGATGCGGATAGCGCGGCGATTGCGAAATCGATCACCACGTCTGCCGTACCACTTTCCGGCGGCGCCACAGTCGAGCGGACCAAGGATGGCTTCAAGGTGGCCGCAGTTGATGGCGATCTGGCCGATGCCGCGAAGACGGCGGCCAGCATCCGCTTTTTCCCGCTCGGGCCGGAGACCGTCTACAACGCGCCCCAACAGTTTCGCCGCGGCGATGCCGGAGTTTCGGTCGAGCTGAAAGCATCCGACTACGCCAAGCCAGGCGATCAGGATCTTCCAGGCATCATCGTCGTGTCCGGCGCAGATGGCGCGCTGAAATCCTGGGACGTGCCGGCCAAGCCGGGCGCAGCGGCGGCCGGCGTTGCAGACGCCTCTGTGAAATCAACGGGCGGCGCAGCGGCGGGCTCGGGCGACCCGTTCACGATCGCCGGCTTCCTGCTTGCGCTGGGCGCGGGTTTTGTCGGCGGCATGGTGCTGAACCTGATGCCGTGCGTGCTGCCCGTGCTGGCGGTGAAAGCGGCCGGACTGGCGGTGACGGCGCACAATCCGAAAGAGTCGCGAGCGCATGGCCTCGCCTATCTCGGCGGCATCCTGATCTGCTTTGCGGCGCTCGGAGGCATCGTGGTGGCGTTACAAGCGGCGGGGCAGTTCGCGGGCTTCGGCTTCCAGCTTCAGTATCCGCCAGTGGTGGCTTTCTTCACGCTCGCGATCTTCGCACTTGGCCTCAACCTGCTCGGCGTGTTCGAGGTGGGCGGATCACTCATGGGCGTCGGCGGAAACCTTGCCGACAAGGGCGGCTCGTCCGGAGCCTTCTTCAGCGGCGTGCTCGCGGCCTTTGTCGGCGCTCCGTGCATCGGGCCGTTCATGGCTGGCGCAGCAGGGTGGGCCCTGCAACAGAACGCCGCCGTGATCATCACGATGTTCCTGGCCATCGGCCTCGGCCTCGCAGCGCCTTTCGTTGCTCTCAGCTTCACGCCTGCCATTGCGAAGATCATTCCCAGGCCGGGCCGCTGGATGGCGACGTTGCGCCAGGTCCTGGCCTTCCCGATGTTCCTGACGATGCTGTGGCTACTGTGGACGCTGGCCGGGCAGACTGGCGCGGATGGTGTGATCGTCGTGCTTGCTGGAGCCATCACGGTCGGCTTCGGCATCTGGCTCGCGACCAAGTGGGGCGGCTCTGTACCCGGCCGGGTTATCGCCGGCGCAGTGATCGTTGCCGCCTTCCTGATCCCATCGGCCGCCACAGCTTCGATCAAGGCGCCTGCGGGCGGAGAAACCCTCGCGGCCGCAGCGGGCGCCGAGCCGTGGTCGGTCGAGCGAGTCGCCGAGCTTCGATCCGAAGGCCGGATCATCTTCGTCGACTTCACTGCCCGTTGGTGCGTCACCTGCCAGGTGAACAAGCAGATCGCCATCGACAGCCAGAAAGCCCGCAAGGCATTCGAACAGAACAACGTAGCGTTCCTTGTTGCCGACTGGACAAATCGCGACAGTGTGATTGCGTCTGCCCTTGCAGAACACGGTCGCGCCGGGGTTCCACTCTACCTCGTCTATCCGGCCGCCGGGGGCGATCCGGTTGTGCTACCCCAGGTGTTGACGCCCGGGCTGGTCGAGAAGGCGGTCAAGGATGCCGCCGGAACGATGTAGAGTTCGCGGCGCTTCGAGTTTGTTTTTGGCGAACACGTTTTGAATCAGGAGAACGAGATGGCCTTTTTCAATCGCGATCGGATGAAGCTGGCGGCGGCGACGGGTGTTGCTGCGGTGATCAGCGTAGCCGCCCTGGTGGTGGCAAGCGCCAATGCGCTGCCTGTCGGCGACAGCGCCCCGGCCTTCAATGAGATGAGCGCTCAGGGCAAGGAAGTTCAATTGGCGGACTTCAAAGGCAAGACCGTCGTCCTCGAGTGGACGAATGACGGCTGCCCCTTCGTACAGAAGCACTACAACTCGAAGAACATGCAGAACACCCAGGAAGCCGCCACCAAGGACGGCGCCGTGTGGATCACGGTGATCTCGTCGAAAAAGGGATCGCAGGGCTATTCCGACGCCGCGCGCGCCAACAAGCTGACGGCTGATCGCGGCGCTCATCCAGATTACGTTCTGCTCGATGCAGACGGCTCGATGGGCCGGGCCTACGGCGCAAAGACTACGCCGCATATGTTCGTCATCACGCCTGAGGGCAAGATCGCCTATAACGGTGCGATCGACTCGATCCAGTCCAACAGCGTCAAGGACATTCCGAAGGCGACGAACTATGTGACGGCTGCGCTCGCCTCACTCAAAGCCGGCAAGGCGCCCGATCCGGCGCTGACGGTGCCGTATGGTTGCAGCGTGAAGTACTAGGCGAACTCTAGAACGCTAGTGAAAAGCGTTCCGGACCGCCGGACATTCCGCCGTGGGCTTCGAGCCCGCGGCGGTTTTCGTTTGCGCGGCCGTGCCGCCAACTGCCGGCGCGATTTCGACAGCGTCCTTCAGCATGTGAGCCAAGCGGTCGAGCGCGACCGCTTGCTGAGTGCCGGTCTCAGCGGCAGCCGCAGCCTTGAGTTGGTTGTCGGTCTCCTCCGCCATGCCGCGGAAGATGCAGCGCAGGTCAACCGGACCACCGCTCTTGTCGATCTCGATCGACAGACGGCTGGCCAACATGCCGAAGCGCTGCAGTTCGCCGACGAGCGCCGGCTCGAGCGGCTGCGGCTTGAGGGCAGGGCGTGCGGAGGCAGCGGACTTCGCCCCATCGACCTGCTTCAGCAGGCGCGAGGCCTCGGCCCGCACCTGGTCCGGCAGGGTGTCGGCGAAGGCGGCTGTGGTGGCTACCACGCCGATGGCCAGTGAGAACAGAAAACGCTTCATCCGGCGATCATCGCCAAACGCCGTTAACGCTTTGCGAAGCGGACTGCTGACGCATTTTCGCGCGCCTATTGGCCTTCGGACACATCAACGCCCGGATAGGGCTCCTGGATCGGCTGGCGCGAGCGGCCGTCACGTTCCATCTGGCGCGCGCCCTGCAGGATATGCTGGAGGGCATAGTTGCCTTCGTGGCACCCATACTCGAAGGGCGTACTCTTCGAGGCATTGAGCGACATCTCTCCGCTCCACGGCCGCGAGTAGAGCGAGGGATCCTCTACCATGAATTGATAGAAGATCTGCCCATCAGACCAGCGGCTGAACCGCTCGGTAAGCGTGCCCGTGGGCGAGATATAGGAACGCTGCTGCGGGTGGACGTTCACTGTCTCCACCACCAGCGTGTCGCCCTCATACCAGCCGATGGAATCCCCGCCCCATTTCGGAATGCCGGCCGGGCCGTGCTTGCCGGCGCCCACTTCGGAGATAGGAACGATGCGCACGTCGTGGATCATCTCGGTGAAGATCATCACTGAGCCCGGCGTCTGCACGATCTGGTAGGTGTTGTTGTAAAGCCCGTTGTTCAGGATCGGCCCGGCGCTGCCGGTGAAGCTCATTAGGCAACGCTCGGATTGCGGACGCCCCTCCGGCCCATCGAATGTGCGCGTGCGCAGACTGGCCTTCCGCCCGGCATCCGACCACGGGATGCGCCCATCGGCAGGCTCAGTGATCCATGAGGTGCGGTATTCGCCTTTCACCAGCGCATAGCCCGAGCCCATGTCATTCCAGAACTGGTTGTGGGCGCGCGATGTGTTGCGGTCCGCCAGTAGACGGACTGACGCTTCGTCAGTGACAACGGACTGCCTTGCGTCGCCCTGCTTGGCGCGAATGAGCACATTGCCCCGCGCCATGCGGACAGCTTCTTCAGCGGTCATGACCAGTTGCGCTGTCCCTTCCGGCCGCTCCAGAGCGGTCAGGGATTTGTTGCTCCAATAGCCCTGCAAGTCCGGCGCGCCCCAGCTGGTGTGGGGCGGCGAGAAGGCGGCTTCCTGCGCGGACGCGGGCAGGGCGCAAAGCCCCAGAAGCGCGATAGCCAATAGGCGGGACATATCTGTTCTCCGGCCCGGCTCCTCCCGTGAGGACGGTACAGGTCCGGGCAGGTTAAGCAATGCAGGGCATCAGGCGGACTTCTTCCGGATCAGCCATCCGACGGCATAAGCCGTAAGGCCTGCGGCAAGTGCGGCCAGGAAGCCGTCCAGAAGCGCCGCGACCTCCCTGTCGAGGGACATGGAGGCAAGGTCGAAATACCAGA
>Ga0070685_10001479_pt1 | contig 12372 bp, 11 predicted proteins | sample KBSS13LmetaG_FD_65651 | JGI IMG/M metagenome (GOLD analysis project Ga0070685, IMG submission 65651) | Switchgrass rhizosphere microbial communities from Kellogg Biological Station, Michigan, USA - KBS S1-3L metaG | ecosystem: Host-associated > Plants > Roots > Rhizosphere ...
CATCCTCGACCCGGCGCTGCTGCGGCCCGGCCGCTTCGACCGCCAGGTCGTCGTCGACCGCCCCGACCGCAAGGGCCGCAAGAAGATCCTCGAGGTCCACACCCGCGGCAAGCCGCTGGGACGCGAGATCGACCTCGACACGCTCGCCGGCCAGACCCCCGGCTTCACCGGCGCCGACCTCGCCAACCTGATCAACGAGGCGGCCCTTTTGACCGCCCGCTCGGGCAACCGCGAGATCACGATGAAGGAGCTCGAGGAGGGGATCATGCGTGTGATCGCCGGCCCCGAGAAGAAGACCCGGGTGATGAGCGAGAAAGAGCGCCTCGTCACCGCCTACCACGAGGTCGGCCACGCGATCGTCGGCCAGCTGCTCGAGCACACCGACCCGGTCCACAAGATTTCGATCATCAGCCGCGGCCAGGCCCTCGGCTACACGATCAGCCTGCCGACCGAGGACAAGTTCCTCACCACCCGCGCCGAGCTGACCGACACGATGGCGATGACCCTGGGCGGCCGCGCCGCCGAGGAGATCGTCTTCGGCGAGATCACCACCGGCGCCTCCAACGACCTCGAAAAGGTGACCGAGACGGCGAAGCAGATGGTGATGCGCTTCGGGATGTCCGAGCGCCTCGGCCCCCGTGTCTTCGGCCACGACCGCGGCCAGCCCTTCCTCGGCCGCGAGTTCTCCTCCGAGCCCGACTACTCCGACGAGATCGCGCGCGAGATCGACGACGAGATCCGCCGCATCGTCGAGAGCGCTCACCAGACCGCGAAGAGCCTGCTGAACGAGCGCCGCGACGACCTCGAGCGGGTCTCGCAGCTGCTGCTGGAGCGGGAGACGATCGACGCCAAGGAGTTCATCGCCCTGCTCGAAGGCAAGCCGGCCTCGGAGGTCTTCGTCGACGAGGAGGAGCCGCCGAGCAAACCGGCCGAGCCCGCGCCGGAGCCCGAAAAGGCCGCCCGCGAGGGATCGCGGCCGGTTCCTCGTCCCCGCCCGGGTCTCGCCGGCGGCGACGCTTCTTAGTCCCGAGGTCCTCATGACGAAGCTGATGGGGGTCGTCAACGTGACCCCCGACTCATTCTCCGACGGCGGCCTGTACCTCGACCCCGAGGCGGCGATCGCGCACGGGCGCGAGCTGGCCGCGGCCGGGGCGGAGATCCTCGACGTCGGTGGCGAATCGACCCGGCCCGGCGCCGAGCCGGTGGCGGCCGAGGAGGAGCTGCGGCGTGTCATCCCCGTCGTCGAGGGACTGGGCGACCTCGACCGCGAGATCTCCGTCGACACCTCGAAGGCCGCAGTCGCCGCGGCCGCCATCGACGCCGGCGCGACGATCGTCAACGACGTCACCGCCCTGCGCGGCGATCCCGCGATGGCGCCCCTCTGCGCCGAGCGCGGCGCCACCGTCGTCCTCATGCACATGCTCGGCGAGCCGCGGACGATGCAGGCGGACCCCCGCTACGAGGACGTCGTCGCCGAGGTGAAGGCGTTCCTCGCCGAGCGCCTGGCGGCGGCCGTCGCGGCCGGGATCGCCGAGGAGCGGGTCTGGCTCGACCCCGGGGTCGGCTTCGGCAAGACCGCGGCTCACAACATGGAGCTGCTGCGGCGGCTCGGCGAGCTGCGCGAGCTCGGCCGGCCGCTGGTCATCGGGACCTCCCGCAAGAGCTTCATCGGCAAGGTCGACGGCTCCGCCGCGGGCGAGCGCCTTGGCGGCACGATCGCCTCCTCGGTCCTCGCCGCCGCCGAGGGGGCCGAGGTGCTGCGTGTCCACGACGTCGCCGAGGTGCGCCAGGCGCTGGCCGTGGCGGCGGCGATACTCGGGTAGCTTCCCCAGCATGGAGAGCCACGGCAACGGCATCGAGTCGAGCGCGGAAATCGAGCTGCGCGGGCTCTCGATCTACACCCACCACGGCGTCTCCGAAGCCGAGCAGGAGGTCGGGCAGCGGCTCGAGTTCGACATCTCCTTCGACGTCCCCGACTGCGACGCGGTGCTGACCGATCGGCTCGAGGACACGGTCGACTACGGCGCAGTCTGCGACATCGTCACCCTCGCCGCCACCGAGCGCAGCTACAAGACCCTGGAGCGCCTGGCCCAGGTGGTGGGGGAGCGGCTGATGGAGCGCTACGGCTGCGAATCGGTCCGCGTTCGCGCCGCGAAGCCGGAGCCGCCGCTGCCGCTGGCGATCCAGGAGGTCGCGGTCGAGGTGACGCAGGAGCGGATGGACGAAGACGACGACGAAGCCGAGGATTAGCGCTTGGCTCGCGAGAGGCGCAGCGGCTACCTCGGCCTCGGGTCCAACGTCGGCGACCCCGCCGTCCACCTGCGGGCGGCGCTGGAACTGCTCGAGGCCGAGGGTGTCGAGATCGATGCCGTCTCCTCCACCTACGTGACCGAGCCCGTCGGCGAGGTTCTCGACCAGCCGGACTTTCTCAACGCCGTCGTCCGCATCCGCACCGAGTTCGAGCCCGAGGAGCTGCTCGACGCCTGCAAGCGGGTCGAGGCCGAGCGCGGCCGCTCCTTCGACGCCCCCCGCCACAGCCCCCGCCCCCTCGACGTCGACCTGCTCCTGCTCGGCGACCTCGAGCTCAGCGGCGACCGCCTGACGCTCCCCCACCCGGAGGTGACGGCCCGCCGCTTCGTCCTCGCGCCCCTGCTGGAGCTCGACCCGGAGCTGACCCTCCCGGACGGCACCCGCCTCGCTGCGGCGCTTGCCGACCTTAGTCCCGGTCAGCGGGTCGACCGGGGCCCCCAGCTTCGCGAGTGAGTACTTAAGTACTCAGTTGTTCTTGACACATCTTCGACCTGCGGTTAGATCGAAGCAGGGCGATCGATGTGGATGCGGCAACCGAAGAGCTGACGAGCGATCCGCGAGTCATTAACTCGACCGCGTCGCCTGCGCTGGAGCGGGTCCGCGACCAGATCGGTTGGTACGACCGCAAAAGCCGTTACAACCAGCGTTGGTTCAAAGCGCTGAAGATCTGCCAGATCGTCACCGCGGCACTGATCCCGGTGGCGGCGACCGGCTCGATCGACGACTGGATCGTCGGCGCCGCGGGTGCCTCGATAGTCGTCCTCGAGAGCCTGCAACAGCTGCAGCAATACCAGCAGAACTGGATCACCTACCGGGCCACCTGCGAGCGGCTGAAGCACGAGCAGTTCCTCTTCCTCGCCGGCGCCGGCCCCTACGCAAGCGCGCCCGACCCTGAGGTGCTGCTGGCCGAGCGGGTGGAGGGCCTGGTCTCCCAGGAGCACGCCGCCTGGACCGCGCATCGGGAGGAATCGACTCAGAAGCTGGGAGAGGCGCGGTGAGCGTAGCCACGGAGACCCGCCCTGGCACCGGCTTTCAGAAGGTCTTCATCTGTTACCGCCGCGAGGAGACGGCGCCCTATGCGGGACGGATCTACGACACGATGGTCACCCGCTTCGGAGCCGAGAACGTCTTCATGGACCTTGACCTCGATCCCGGGGTCGACTTCGTCGAGCGCATCACCAAGGTCGTCTCCGACTGCGTCGCGCTGATCGTCGTTATCGGCCCCCGCTGGGCGCAACTGCAGAACGAAGACGGAAGCCGTCGGATCGAAGATCCCGAAGACTTCGTCCGGCTCGAGGTCGAGACCGGGCTCCGCCGCGACGACGTCAGACTGATTCCGGCTCTGGTCGGCGGCGCGAGAATGCCACGCCGTGAGGAGCTGCCGCCGGAGCTGCAGGAGCTCTCGCGGCGCAATGCCCTCGAGCTGAGCGAGAGCCGGTGGGTCTACGACGTCGGCCGCCTGCTCGAGGCTCTTGACGAGGTGCTTCCCGACGAGGAGGAGGCGCAGCGGAAGCCGAAGCCGGTCACGCCGCCACCCGGCCCCCCGGACCTCGGCTGGCGGCTCGCCCTGGAAGGGATGCTGATCGCCGGCGCCACGGCCTTCGGCGCCCGGCTGTTGGGCCAAAGCCTCCCCTTCAAGGGCGAAAAGGAAGAAATCCTCGAAGCCACGGCGCAGGGCGAAACCATCGCCGACCAGGAAAAGCCCGGTGAACTCGTCGAACACATCGGCGCGATCGTCACCCGGCGAGGCCTCGTCTTCGCCCTGGTGGGAGCGGCGCTGTCGATCTGGCTGGCCCGCCGGGTCTGGCGGATCTACCCGCTCCGCCACCTGCTGCTCGCCCTGCTGATGGGGGCTATAGCCGGCGCCGTGGGCGGACTGATCTTCGGCGCCCGCGCCTACCTACCTCACGAGACCGTGACCCTGGACCAGCGCGATCTCGTCGACCTGCTCGGTTTCGCCGTCACCGGCGGGATCCTCGGGGCGCTGATCGGCCGGCTCTGGCGGCCGCCACGGATCGGGCCGGCGCTGCTTGGCGGCGCGATCGGGGGCTTCGCGGCCCAGGTGATCATCATCGCCATTGAGTGGCAGAAGCGGGGGATGACTCCGAGCGCCGGCCGTCTCGGGTTGGTCGCCGCCGCAACCGCGGGGTTCGCCCTCGTCGCCCTGATCGCCGGCGATCGCGCCGAAGCTGCCGAAGGCCGGGCTTAGGCTGCGGCCGGCTCGCCGCGCAGCGGCGCCAGCCACTCGGGCGGCAGCACCGGCGGCATCTTGCCCGGGTAGTCCGGGACGAAGCGCCGCGCCAGGGCGGCGGCGGGCCGGTTCTCGATCAGCGGCCGCAGGTCGTCGAGGGTCATCGCCAGGCCGATGCTGGGGGCGATCTGGAAGTCCGCCGCGTTCGGACGCTCGCCGTTGACGACGCCGCTCTCGACCAGGGCGTCGACCTTGTCAAGCAACGCCGGTAGCGCCGCCAACGCCTGGCGGGCGTTCTCATCGCTGGCCTCGTTGAAGCGGGCCGAGAGGGCGACGATCGGCGCCGCCGTCTTCACCGCCAGGCCGATCGGCATCCCGATCCGCGCCCCCTCCGAGTAGCTGCGCAGCGGCGCCCGGTCCTTCTTCATCCCCCACCAGAGGATCTGACGGATCGGGTGCTGCAGCTCCTCGTCGCCGAAGCGCTCCGCCTCCTCGACCGCGGCGCGCTTCTCCGGCTCGGCCGGGAGCAGCGGCGGCTCCGGCTGCAGGCGGTCGAGCTCGCGGGCGATCGGCCGCGAGCCCTGGACCTTGGTGCCGTCGATCTTCAGTGCCGGCACGGTGACGCCGGGGAAGCCGACGGCGCGCAGCACGCCCTTGGAGATCACCGGCAGCAGGTCGGTGCGCTTGTAGGCGATGCCCTTGTGTTTCAGCATCAGCTCGATGGCGATGCTCGGGTGCGAGGCCGGGATGACGTATAGGCGTGCGTTCATCGGGCGATCCTAAGCGGTACCCGTCCCGTTTGGCTACCCAGCCAGTCGGCGCCGGGGATAATCCCCCGATGCTGCTCGCGGTCGACGTCGGCAACACGCAGACCCACCTGGGCGCCTTCGACGGCGAGAGCCTGGTCGAGCACTGGCGCTTCCAGACCCGTTCCGGGGCGACCGGGGACGAGCTGGCCGAGCGGATCGCCGGCCTCTTCTCGCTCTCGAAGATGTCCTTCGGCGACGTCGACGCGGTCTGCGTCTCCTCGGTGGTGCCGCCGCTCGGCAGCCAGTTCGAGCAGCTCTCGCAGCGCTACCTCGGGGCCGAGTGCCTGACGATCGGGCCCGGGGTGAAGACCGGGATGCCGATCCGGATCGAGAACCCGCTCGAGGTCGGCGCCGATCGCCTCGTCAACGCGATCGCCGCCTACGACCGCATCGAGGGCGCCTGCATCTCCGTCGACTTCGGCACCGGGATCAACATCGACGTCGTCTCCGCCGCGGGCGAGTACCTCGGCGGCGCGATCGGCCCCGGCCTCGCGCCTTCCCTCAGCGCCCTGATCGAACGCGCCGCCCGGATCACCCGCATGGACCTCGAAGAGCCGAAGGAGGCGATCGGTCGCTCGACCCGCGCCGCGATCAACTCCGGCTTCATCTTCGGCTTCGCCGGGCTGATCGACGGCATCGTCGGGCGGATCGAAGAGGAGCTCCCCGGCCCGCGGGTCCTCGCCACCGGCGGCTACGCCGCCGCCGTGGTTCCCTTCACCGAGACGATCGACGAGGTCGACGATCTGCTGACCTTGAAGGGACTTCGACTGATCCATGAGCGCAACCGATGACAAGGCAGACCGGCGCCCGGCGCTGACCGATCCCTTCGAGATCGGCGGCGTGCCGATCGCCAACCGGGTCCTGCTGGCGCCGTTGGCGGGGATCGGCAACTGGTTCGTCCGCCTCCAGGCCAAACGCCACGGCGCCGGCCTCGCCGTCTCCGAGATGGTCTCCAGCTTCGCCCTCCACTACCGAAACGAGCGCACCCTGCGGGAGCTGATGCGGATACACCCCGACGAGCACCCGGTCTCGATGCAGCTCTTCGGCCATGACCCGGAGGTGATGCGCTCCGGCGCCGAGATCGCCGCCGAGGCGGGTGCCGACCTGATCGACATCAACATGGGCTGCCCGGTGCCGAAGGTGCGCAAGACGGGGGCCGGGGCGCAGCTGCTGCGCGACCCCGAGCTGGCCCTGGCCCTGGCCCGCGGCGCCGCCGAGGGCAGCGGTCTGCCGGTAACGGTGAAGCTGCGCTCGGGGATCGAGGCGGGCGACCGTTCCGGCTTCGAGCTGGCGATCCGCCTCGCCGAGGAGGCCGGGGTGGCGGCGATCGCCTTCCACCCGCGCGCCGCCACCAAAGGCCACAAGGGCAAGCCCGATTACGAGCTGACCCGTGAGCTGGTCGACCGCCTCGAGGTGCCGGTGATCGTCTCCGGCGGCCTCTCCAGCGCCGCGGCGGCCCGCCGCGCCTACGAGGAGTCCGCGGCCGACGCGGTGATGATCGCCCGCGGCTCGCTCGGAAACCCATGGGTCTTCGAGGAACTGACCGGGCGCCGGGCGGAGCCGCCGAGCCGGGAGGAGATCGTCGCCGAGTGGCTCTGGGTCGCCGATCGCGCCGAGGAGCATATGGGCGGCGAGCGGGCGCAGCGCTACCTGCGCAAATTCCACCCCTGGTACGTCGAGCGCCTGCAAGCGCCGAAGGAGGTCGCCGACGAGCTCCAGCGCAGCGCCGACCTGGTGCGTGCGAGGGAGTTGATAGCGAGCCTTTCGGCGCCCGCCCCCGTCGCCTGAACCGGGCGTCCGCAGCCCCCTTTGGCCGGCCGGCCACCCTCGCTATAATCGCGCGCTCCCTGCCCGGGGTGCCGCCGCCGTTTGGGTGCGCATCAGGGCATTTTTTTAGGTCTGGGAGACCGGACAGGCTCCCTTTTCCAATTCAAAGCGAGGTCCGCCAGTGCGTCAGGCCGTCATCACCCCCGAGGGGCTGGAAAAACTCAAAGAGGAGATCGAGTTCCTCTCGACGACCAAGCGGCGTGAGGTCGCGGCCCGGATCAAGGAGGCGCGCGAATTCGGCGACATCTCCGAGAACGCCGAATACGACGACGCCAAGAACGAACAGGCCCTGCTGGAGGCGCGGATCGCGCAGCTGGAGGAGAAGCTGCGCCGCGCCCAGGTGATCGACGAGAAGGCGATCAGCACCGACGAGGTCGCCTTCGGGTCGATCGTCCACGTCAAAGACCAGAAAACCGGCGACTCGCAGAAATTCCAGATCGTCGGCTCGACCGAGGCGAACCCGATGGAGCACAAGCTCTCGAACGAGTCGCCGATCGGCAAAGCGCTGCTCGGTAAAAAACGCAACGACATCGTCACGGTCGAGGTCCCGCGCGGGCCGAAGAAAAAACTCAAAATCACCAAGATTGAGAAAGCCCGTTAGGGCTCGTTAGGCTCGCGCCCGATGAGCGAGCCAAATCCGCCGGAGCAGCAGCAGGACCTCTCCCAGGTCCTCGAGGATCGGCGCCAGAAGCTGGAGCGGATCCGCGAGGCGGGGATCGAGCCGTTCCCGCACGAGTTCAGCGGGCGCGAGGACATCGCCGAGGTGCGGGCCGCTCACGAGGGTCTGGTGGCGGGGATGGAGACCGAGTCGCGGCACCGCGTCGCCGGCCGCATCGTCGCCCGCCGCGGCCACGGCAAGGCCTGCTTCATCGACGTTCGCGACGGCAGCGGCCAGATCCAGCTGCACGCCCGCAAGGACGTGCTCGGCGACGAGGCCTACGAGCTGCTCGTCGACCTCGACCTCGGCGACATCATCGGCGCCGAGGGGACGGCGATGGCGACCCGACGCGGCGGCGAGCTCTCGCTGGCGATCGACCACTGGCGGCTGCTGGCGAAGAGCCTGCGGCCGCCCCCCGACAAGTTCCACGGCCTCGAGGACGTCGAAACCCGTTTCCGCCGCCGCGAGCTCGACCTGATCGCGAACGAGGAGAGCCGGGCGATCTTCCGCACCCGCGCCCGCACGATCTCCGAGATCCGCCGCTGGTTCGACGAGCACGACTTCGTCGAGGTCGAGACGCCGGTCCTGCAGCCGCTCTACGGTGGCGCCCTGGCGCGGCCCTTCACGACCCACCACAACGCCCTCGACCGCGACTTCTACCTGCGGATCGCGACCGAGCTCTACCTCAAGCGCCTCGTCGTCGGTGGCATCGACCGCGTCTACGAGCTCGGCAAGGACTTCCGCAACGAGGGCGTCTCCCACAAGCACAACCCCGAGTTCACGATGCTCGAGTGGTACGAGGCCTACGCCGACTACGAGAAGACCGCCCACGACCTCGAGATGCTGATCGCCGAGGTCGCCGAGCGGGTGCTGGGGACGACGAAGGTGAAGCGCGGGGACGGCGAGATCGACTTCGCGCCGCCCTGGCGGCGGATCACCCTGCGCGAGGCGATCCTCGAGCGGGCCGGGATCGACATTGCCGAGCACCCGACCCGGGAAGCGCTGGCCAAGGCGATGGGGACCGAGGCGGACCCGAAGGAGGGTTGGGGCAAGCTCGTCGACGGGCTGCTCTCGAAGGAGGTCGAGCCGGGGCTGATCCAGCCGACCTTCATCTTCGACTACCCGGTCGAGCTCTCGCCCTTCGCCAAGCGTCACCGCTCCGAGGAGGGGATTGTCGAGCGCTGGGAGGCGTTCGCCGGCGGCGTCGAGATCGCCAACTCCTTCACCGAGCTGAACGACCCCGACGAGCAGCGCCGCCGCTTCGAGGAACAGGTCGCCGAGGGCAAGCGGGGCGACGAGGAGGCGCAGCCCTTCGACGAGGCCTTCGTCGAGGCGCTCGAACAGGGGATGCCGCCGACCGGGGGCGTCGGCCTCGGCATCGACCGCCTGGTGATGATGCTGACCGGCGCGAAAACGCTCCGCGAAGTGCTGCTCTTCCCGGCGATGCGGAACTAGGCGGAGAAGCGTGACGGAGTCTGTTCGCCATCAGGTCTTCGTCAGTAGCACCTTCCTCGATCTCAAAGAGGAGCGTGCGGCAGTTGTCTCCGCGCTTTTGCAGATGGAAGCCTTTCCGGCAGGGATGGAGCTCTTCCCGGCGGCCGATGAGAACGCTTGGACCCTTATTACCGAAGTAATAGATGACTCCGACTACTACCTCTTGGTGATCGGCGGTAGGTACGGGTCGATTGACCCGCAGACGGAGCTCAGCTTTACGGAGAAGGAGTACGACTACGCAATCGAAGCTGGAAAGCCGGTGATGGCCTTCCTCCACGCTGATCCCGATGAGATTCCCCTGGGCAAGTCCGAGAAGGAGGATGCGACCCGCAAGAAGCTCGAGGCGTTCCGAGCCAAGGTCGAGGCTGACAAGCACGTCAAGTATTGGTCGAACGCGGATGAGCTCGCCGCCCAGGTAACGCTCAGCTTTGCGAGCTTGCGCAAGCGGCACCCTGCCGTTGGCTGGATACGAGGCGATGCTGGCGCATCGCCCGAGACGCTCGCCGAACTGAACGATTTACGAAAGCAACTGGCTGAGGCGGATGCCCAGCGATCGGAAGCTCAGAAGGGGCCGCCGCCGGGGGCCGGTGACTTAGTGCAGGGGCAGGAAAAGACTAAGTTCTCGTTTGGTTATTCGGCGGAGATAACCATGGCGGGTCAATACGAGTTTGAAAGCACCACCTTCAGCGGGCTGATCGAGGCCGAAATCAGCTGGGACGATCTCTTCTCGTGGGTCGCTCCCGACCTCCTTCATGAGGCCAGCGAGAAGACGATGAGGACTCGCTTCAACACGTTGCTTACCGAGGAGTTGGCAGGCGACGCGGCTGAGGCCGCTTGGCAGCTAGCTGAAGAAAAGGGGACGCCCTCGAAGGAGAGAGGGGCGAAGGTCTTCATCCGTTCAGAGGACTTCGGGACTGTCGTCGTCCAGTTTCGTGCCCTGGGGCTAATCGAGAAGAGCGATCGCCCCCGCAGTGTCAAAGACACGGCGACTTATTGGACGCTCACGCCGTTCGGCGATGAGCATCTGACCCAGCTCCGGGCACTTCGTCGCCCCGAGCTATAGGCGCCGCGGCGGGTTGCACGGCCAGGTCTGGCGAGCGATTCTGCGGAAGCTGCGCCGGCCACCGCGTGATCCTATTTCGGGCGACTGTGCCTGCAATGTGGCGGGAACGCGCCATGTTCTGCGTGAAAGTCCGCTCTTAGCGTGTTCAAGCGCTCAGAAGCCGGACATCCGACCCCGGTAGAGTTAAGGGACAGATGGACCCCTCCCGATAGAGGGATCAAGGGGTCCGGCGGTACAAACCCGGGTATGCCGGGTTTGAGAACCAGGAAGAGGTCTTCATTTGTTCGAGCGATTCACTGAGAGAGCTCGCCAGGTCGTCGTCCTAGCGCAGGAGGAGGCCCGGACGCTCAAGCACAACTACATCGGGACCGAGCACATCCTGCTCGGGTTGCTTCGCGAGGAGGAGGGGCTCGCCGCCCGCGTCCTCGAGTCCCTCGACATCACCGTCGAAAGGGTGCGCTCTCAGGTGGTCCGGATCGTCGGCTCCGGGGAGGAGGTCACCTCCGGGCAGATCCCGTTCACGCCGCGCGCCAAGAAGGTGCTGGAGCTGGCGCTGCGCGAGGCGCTCTCGCTCGGTCACAACTACATCGGCACCGAGCACATCCTGCTCGGCCTCGTGCGTGAGAACGAGGGCGTCGCCGCTCGCATCCTGCTCGACTTCGACGCCGACTCGGACAAGATCCGCAACGAGGTAATCCGCATGCTCTCCGGCCCCGGCGGCCGTCGCCAGGGCGGCGGTGGCGGCGGTGGCGCCGGCGAGGGCAAAAAGTCTTCGAAACTGCTCGACCAGTTCGGCCGCAACCTCACCCGCCTCGCCGAGGAGGGCAAGCTCGACCCGGTGATCGGCCGCGAAACCGAGATCGAGCGGATCATGCAGATCCTCTCGCGCCGGACCAAGAACAACCCGGTGCTGCTGGGCGAGCCCGGCGTCGGCAAGACCGCCGTCGTCGAGGGACTGGCCGCCCGCATCAACAAAGGCGAGGTGCCGGAGCTGCTGAAGAACAAGCAGATCTACACCCTCGACCTGGCCGCCCTCGTCGCCGGCTCCAAGTACCGCGGCGAGTTCGAGGAGCGCCTCAAGAAGGTGATGAAAGAGATCACCCAGCGCGGCGACATCATCCTCTTCATCGACGAGCTCCACAACCTGGTCGGCGCCGGCGCCGCCGAGGGCGCGATCGACGCCGCCTCGATCCTGAAGCCGGCCCTGGCCCGCGGCGAGCTGCAGACGATCGGCGCGACCACGCTCGACGAGTACCGCAAGTACCTCGAGCGCGACTCGGCGCTGGAGCGTCGCTTCGCCCAGATCAGGGTCGACCAGCCCTCGCCCGAGGACACGGTGAAGATCCTCGAGGGGCTGCGCGAGCGCTACGAACAACACCACCGGGTGACGATCCGCGACGACGCTCTCGAAGCCGCGGCCGAGCTCGCCGACCGCTACATCTCCGACCGCTTCCTGCCTGACAAGGCGATCGACCTGATCGACGAGGCCGGCTCGCGGATGCGCATCAAGTCGATGTCGACGCCGCCGGTCTATCGCGACCTCGAGGAGGAAATCGAGAAGACGCGGCGCGAAAAGGAGTCCGCGATCGAGGCCCAGGAGTTCGAAAAGGCCGCCAACCTGCGCGACACCGAGCGCCAGCTGACCACCCGCAAGCGCCAGCTCGAAGACGAGTGGGCGGAGGGTGAGAACGGCGAGCGGCCCGAGGTCGGCGAGGAGGAGATCGCCGACATCGTCTCGATGTGGACCGGCATCCCCGTCTTCAAGCTGACCGAGGCCGAGACCAAGAAACTGATCCGGATGGAGGAGGAACTCCACAAGCGCGTGATCGGCCAGGAGGTCGCGATCACCGCCGTCTCGAAAGCGATCCGCCGCTCCCGCGCTGGGATCAAGGACCCGAAGCGGCCGGCCGGCTCGTTCATCTTCCTCGGCCCCTCCGGGGTCGGCAAGACCGAGCTCGCCCGCACCCTCGCCGAGTTCCTCTTCGGCGACGAGGAGGCGATGGTCCGGATCGACATGTCC
>Ga0070685_10001480_pt1 | contig 12372 bp, 22 predicted proteins | sample KBSS13LmetaG_FD_65651 | JGI IMG/M metagenome (GOLD analysis project Ga0070685, IMG submission 65651) | Switchgrass rhizosphere microbial communities from Kellogg Biological Station, Michigan, USA - KBS S1-3L metaG | ecosystem: Host-associated > Plants > Roots > Rhizosphere ...
TATATACAGACTGTCCAACTAACGGTAATATCAATACAGTAGAAGCAGCAGTGAATAACTGGCTATCCAGGACAGATGAATATACAGCTAAATCACTGTGCAGGTATATAGAGAGTAAAGGAGTACATAAAGCAATGACTGAAGAAGAGTATAAACAATCAAAAACAAAATAATCATGGGAAAGACAGTATGGATAAAATGTAAAATGGTTGTAGAATACAATCAGCAAGTAAATCTGACAGATGAAGAGTATGAAACTATAGAGCAAGCATTGCAAGAGGATGACTGTATAGAAGAGGGGACAATAATAAGCTACAAAAGTGCATATGGTATATTGGAAGGACGTTTGGATCACAAAAGTGTATATGACACAGAGCACGAGTATACAGATGTACAAATGGAACTGGAGAGTGAGTATGAAGAAGAAGATGATAAATAAAAATATGTGATGAAACTATTGGCAGATAAGAAAAGGTGTAGTAACTTCGTGTCACTATAGGAGACCGGCAAGTTCCCAGTAGATAATAAGCAACATAAAGATAAAAATGATGGAGATTGGTTCTCCTGAGTTCCCTCACTGATACCTTTGCCGGTCTCCATCAGATGAGGGATTCTCATTGTAGGGTAGTGCTGAAGCCTAAAGTAGTACGCAGGCATATAGACGGTAATAACGTAATAGGAATACAGTGTTTAAATGATATGAGGTAAGGTTTAGGGTTCTATACTCATATCAGCCATGCTGAAGTGACCGATGTACGGGAGTTCAATAATAGCACACATAATAGTAATTACCAAATTCAATTAGTCAGTAATATAGACTAAAGGGGTTTGGGGTTACTGTTTTTGTACCGTCCTCATTCACTCACCCAAGAGTATATATCGGTCAATTACAAATTAAAATCAAACAACAGTATGAATAGAAAATACGCAAATCTCTCTAATACAACTAATGTAAAAGGGAAGCCAAGAAAGGGTGTAATAAAAGGACACGCACACCAACCAAATTTATCAGAAAGTGGACCAGCTATAATAGTGCCAAGAAAACCAATAGAAGGATTGGCTGTATATACAGATGGTTCAGCTATGAAAAATGGGTTCGGTGGACCTGGTACCTGGGCATTTGTAATAGTAGAAGGAGACAAGCTCATACACGAGAAAAGCTCCTGGGAGAAATCAACAACAAATAACAGAATGGAGATGAGTGCTGTGCTGGCAGCATTAGTGTACCTGGCTGAGAATAAAGTAACTGAACAAGTAGTTATACACATGGATAGCAGTTATGTATACAATGGGTGTACTGATTGGATTCATGGATGGCACAAGAAAGGTTATAAAAGAGATGGCAATGATATACCAAATAGGGACCTGTGGCAACAGTTATATCAGTTAATAACAGGTATGCAAAATGTGCAGTACAAATGGGTAAAAGGACATGCAAATAATAAGTGGAATTGTCATTGTGATGAGCTGTGTACACAGGCATATGAAACACCAATACATCGTACACATGTACCTGACATGATTGCAAGTGAAATACCAATAGTAGCACAGGTAAATGCTGTAGCTGCTGATGGGACAAGGAAAAGAGGTGATGGATTAGGTACACGGATGTTTGAAGAGCTGTATCTGAGGCTGAGAAGTTATTGTTGGAAGTGTGGAACATGGCACCATTGCCATATTCACCAACAGACATCAAAGTAAAAGAATATCTAAAACAAAGACAACTAATATGAAATACAAAGAAGGAGATATAGTCCAGATAATAGATAACACATGTGGGCATGGATTCAAGATAGGAGATGAAGGCACTGTAGTAGATATGGATAAAATTGCATACCGCATAGAAAATGATAAAGTAGCGTGGTGGGTAGTAGAATCTAATATAGGTGATATAGGTACTATAGTACCAGAGATATCCAAAGCTGAGAAGTTATTGATGAAATTACATTACACAGAAAAGGAAAATCATGGATGGGTATTGATGGAAATAACAGAGTATCTGAAAGAAGCAAAACTAATATAACATGAAATGCAATGATTTTGGAAAAATTAGATATATAAACCCACAAGATATGTGGGATATGAGTACAGATGAGGTTATAAGTGTAATGGAAAATTCATGGAGTAAAGAATTAGTAGATAAAGGTAAAGATATATTGAAATCAAGAAAAAACAGAATACTAAAAGCACTCGAAAAAGTATGAACGAAGATAAACAGAAAGAACAGAACCAGATATACGCATTCCCAGGTACAAGTCCACATAATACACCAAATTGTGGATTGACAAAAAGGGAGTGGTATGCAGGTATGATAGTACAGGCACTATTGATAAGAGATAGATTATTGTCAGTTGATGCAATAACTCAGTCATGGAAATTAGCAGATAAGATGATTGAACAAGGCGATAGGTAAGTAATTCACAAACAAATTAAAACTCTCAAAAAATGAACACAAGGACAATAACAAAACACGTACTGTATCTGGCAGGAGCAAGTCTCTCCATGACAACAATCAATAGCTGCACACCTGTAGCTAATAAGAAACCATCACAGGAAGTGATAGGTATGTACATTGACAGTAAAGGGCATTATAATGCTCATGTATCTGAACAGAGGAAACAGGAGATACAGAATCTGTTGAACCAGATAAAGTCAATAAGGAGTCAGATAAGAGTACAGGCAAAGAGCTTGGAAATGAACCATGATGTAGCAGACAAGTTGTTGACAAGTATAGCTGCAAGAAGCATGGAAAAAACATCACAGAAAGACTATAAGCTGGCAGATAAGAGCCAATACATACATCTGAACAATCTGCCCAATTACCTGAAAGCAGATATAATAAGGAGAAGGAAAGGAATGATGGTAATAGATATGGAAGAACTCGTAAATTCGTAGATATATGATAGATTCGATAAGCAATATGATAATAAAATTAAATTGGGTAACTATCAACAGTAAACCAGATATAGATCAACAGAAAGATATATTGAAGGAGTGGGGAAATAGTATAGTAAATGAAGCGACTACAATAATGCAAAATGGGAATATGAATGTTAGTGAAATACATTTGATACATGAAGTAAGCTGTATAAAAGACCAGATACAATGAAAAAGATAAAGAAGATGATAGTTCAGATGATATATGGTACATCGAAAGGTGTACCTGTATCTGAGCTGAAGTGGAGCACTCATGTAGTTGAACCGCCAGTAAAGGTTGAAATAAACCAGTGGTATAATGAGATAAATAATCAGGTAATGCAGTTAAAGAATCAGATATGACATGTACGAAAGTTTGTGAGGACTATATGAAAGATGTAGGCATTATAGGTAGTCACTATTGTGGAAAGCCTGCAGTGTATACACACGCTGAAAATGTACATTGGTGCGCAAAGCACTATAGAAAATGGATGATAAAAATAGAAAAGAATAGGAAGTTGAAACAAAATAAACAAATTGTATGACAGGTATAGAAAGTTTGATAATGGCAATAATAACCGTAGTTGCATGGCATGTAGGTATGAGAATGCAGAAGAGTATAAGCAATGAAGAACTGAAGTATAAGGAAAATAGTATAAAGAGGTTAAAGGATCAGGTAGAGTATTATGAAAAATGGACAGATACACTATTTAATGAAGATGATATGAACTATAATGAGTGTGTATCTAGAACATTTAAGAAATGGTTAAAAGAGAAATACAAAGAGCCGCCTGAAGAAACAGTAAAAGAATGGGCAGCTAAATATCATCAAGCTGTAAAAGATGGAATACTAAAATACTGACAATGAACACAGCGCAAATAATAGTACTGGCAATAATAGCACTAATAATAGGCATATCTGCAGGATTAGGAATAGGCATGTGGTGGCAAAATTCAATATTAATACCGATAATAGAAGGTTATATAGAAGCACTAAAGTTCTGGGAAAATCAGTCTGATATGTACAAAGAGAAACTATATGAGAGTTAATGTCAAAAATTAAAGCGAAATGAGCACTGATATAAATTACGATAACTATATAGAGAATAGAATAAAGAAAGAAGAGCAACCAATGACCAGAACACAATCTCTGTTAGCACAGGAGTTATTCAGATATCCAGATATAATACAGATGATGGCACAACCTGGAGATTTGCAGGCAGTATTCAATAGTATTCAACGATATATAAAAGGAAGGTAATGACAACAGAAGAAATATACGAAGCACATCTGACTATAGAGAAGACAGCAATACTCAGAAGAGGAATGAAAGAATTAGCAACAGATCATACAAAGTTAACTATCCAGGCAGAAATAGATAAATTGATATGGGCATCTGACCAGGTATACGATAATCTGGATGATACAAAGATGGCAATAGAAATACATATTGAGCAACTGAAGAAGGAACTAAAAGAATACACATCATGACAACAGAAGAAATATATAATACACATTTAGATATAGAGCAACCTAGAACAGTAAAAAGATCACTGAAAGAGTTAGCAATAGACCATACAAGAGTAACTGTAGAGGCAATGATAGGTGAATTAGAATCTGTATATAATTATGACTTTGAATATCTAACAGATACAAAATTGGCAATATATCTGAGAATTGAACAGTTAAAGAAAGAGTTAAATAGTTGAGAGTATGAGAGAAGATAGAATATTCATCTATGATATAGAAACAGTGCGCTGTCAATTCCTGTTAGGGGCAAAAAGACTAGGTACTGAAGAATGGCATTGGTTCGAGATATCCAAATACAGGAATAATCTGGATGGGATGTGTAAGTTTCTAAGAGATGGAGATATATCATTCGCATGTGGGTTCAACAATCTGAGTTTTGATAGTCAGGTAGTGCAGTATATATTAGACATGGCAGAATCATGGTGGGATACAGATAATGAAATGATTGTGACATTCATATATCTATTCGCACAGAATCTGATAAGTAATCAGGACTATGAAATAAGGAAGCTGCCATATAGAGAGAAGTACCTGGATGTAAAGCAGATAGACCTGTTCACTATACTGGGTTATGGGAATAAGAATAAAAGCACATCACTGAAATGGATAGAGTTCTCTCTGGATATGCCAATACAGGAAATGCCATATCCACATACAATAGAGTATCTGACAGAAGAACAATGCAATGAAGTACGATTGTATTGTGAATCAGATATACGCACAACTGAAAAGCTCTACTATCTGGTAAGAGGACAGATAAAAAACTCGTTCTATGCAGAGAAGGATGAAATACAATATAGAATAGATGCTATAAAGGAAATAGGGCTACCCGAAGAAGCAATAAACTACTCCGGTGTAAAGTTAGGTGAAGAGATAGTACTGAAGGGATATATGCAGGAGTCTGGATTGAATATGAATCAGATATGGGAAAGAAAGAAGAAATCAAAACCCAAGACAACATTCAAATTCGGAGATTGTATACCGAAGTATGTAAAGTTCAAAACCAAGGAGTTCCAGGAACTATATAATAGAATCAGGAAAGACGAGGTAAATATATGGGTAGAGCAGGAGTACCAATTCAGCTATAACGGTACTACATACCTGATAAAGAAAGGAGGATTGCATAGCTCTGATCCAAAGAGAATAATAAGAGCTATAAATGGTATAATATTCCGTTCTGCAGATATAGGTTCGCAATATCCAAATAGTATAAATAAGAGAAAGATGTATCCATCTCACCTGGGACCATCATGGAATACCAACTATACCAATCAGATACTGAAAAGGACTGGTCCTGGTGGATATAAGGAACTTGGAAAAAAGGATAAGTACTATAAAGGATTGGCAGAAACATGGAAGCTGGTACTAAATGGAGGTTCATTCGGTAAAACAAATGACAGATATAGTGTCCAGAATGACCCATTCATGCACTTCAGTGTAACAATAGGCAATCAGTTTGAGATATTGATGCTGATAGAGATGCTGGAACTGGAAGGAATACATATCACCAGTGCAAATACAGATGGTATAGATGCAGTGTTCCCAGATAGTCTAAATGATGAGTATTATCAGATATGTAAAGAGTGGGAAGTAATAGTAGGAAATGACCAAATGGGCCAGTTAGAATACACTGACTATAAAATAATGGTACAGCTATCTGTAAATGACTATCTGGCTATAGGTACTGATGGGAAAGTAAAATTAAAGGGAGATTTCAATAAGGATGTAGAGCTGCATAAAAACAAAAGTAAGAGAATAATACCACTGGCACTGGAACAATACTTCGTGAATGATATACCTGTAGAAGAAACAATAAAAGCACATAGGAATCTGTATGATTTCTGTATAGGAAAGAAAGCCAGTAAGGACTACTATTACCAAGGAATAGATAGGAAAACAGGAGATTTAGAAGATTATAATAGGTTAATCAGGTACTACTGTTCGACAGATGGTAAGAGGTTATATAAAATGAAACATGCGCATTCTGATAAAACAGGACCAATCAGAAGTAAATGTGAAAGTAAGAGTGAGTACCAAACGCTGTTCAATCAACCATTTGATGTATCTGACTGGAATGAGTATAAAATCGACTATAAGTTCTATATAGAATCAGCAAATGAAATGATAGATAAGATTGACCCAGTATATGCAAGAGATAGAAAAATAAAAGAGAAAGGTCAGATGAGTTTGTTCTAAACAATAAAAATCAATAAAATATGAAACTACCAAAATGGTTAAGTTGGTTACAGCGCAAGAAGACCATAGCTGAAAAGAAAGAAGATTCAATAAGTGTATATAACTGGCCTGAAATTCCAGAACAAAAAATGTATAGAGGTTCAAGAAAACCAGATACTGTACCTGTAAAGAAGATATATAATACAGAGGACAGTTATGTTAGTAGAAGTCGAAGTTCAAGTATGGATGATATAATACTGAGTGATGAAAATCATTGGAAAATCAAATAATTAGTACTAATTTCAATCCCCACAAAATAGTATGGAAAATACAGAAAACAGATACAGATTCAATATGAATGATGGAGAAAGTATCGGTAAAGCAATGACAAATTTCCAAGAGGATAATCCAACAATGGATATAAATGCTCCACATGGAACAAAGGTAATATATACAGGCAAAGGTGGTACAGATAATGACAAAATAAGAGCAGACGAGTACCTGAAAATAGGATATGAGTATACAGTAGAAGATACACAAGTGGAAGATTGGAGCACGAAAGTACATCTGCAGGAAGTACAGGATAAATGGCAAACAGGTGTTAGAGTGTATTTCAATAGTGTAATGTTCAAAAATGCATAACCATGCAGATAGCTAAGAAGGATTTCGATAAAATAGTAGAGCATGTAAAGAACAGAATACTGGATGAGATAAATTGCAGTGGTGTGATTAACCCTCCCATAATAGTAGGAGTATGTGAAATGATAACACTGGAAGGGTTTCTGGATAGTATTCAGGAGAAAAAGCAGAGAGTTAAAAAGGAGATAGTTATCAATGAGCAATATAAAGCTGCATGGAACAAGTTCTGGAGCACCTGGCCAACAACTAAGTCAGTCCCATTAACTGAATATAAAAGTGGTGCAGTTATGAAGAAGGATGAGAAGAAAATGTACGAGAAGTGGTGTGCAGTTATAGAGTGTAAAGGTATAACAATAGAGCAGCTACAATATGCTACAGAGTGTTACCTGGAATGGGCATATACAGATAGCAAAAGGTTAGGAAGGAATGAACTGCAATTCAGAAATGGTATGGAGCCATGGTTCAACCAATCAATATACATGAACTACATATACCGGGAGATGCCACCAAAGAATCAGGTACAGAAAGTAGAGGTAGAAGACTATACGTTCAATGTCTGATATAAGATAAATATATGGAATCAACAGAGTTTGGTGAGATACTGAAGGAGATAACTGCAGGTATGGATGGTAATAACCATTCAGTATCTATGGGGTTCCACAGAATGAATAAGTATATAGGTATCAGGAAGAAGATAATGACATTGGTATTTGGAAGTACGGGTTCCGGTAAAAGCTCTCTGGTTCATGATGCATGGATACTCAATCCATTCGACTGGTATATAGCTAATAAATACAATACCAAGATAAAGATGAAGGTGATGCTGTTCTCATTCGAGAGGAGCAAGTTGTACACCAAGTCAAAGTGGTTAGCCAGGAAGATATTCAAAGAGAATGGAATAGTGATACCACTAGAGAAGATGTTAGGTTGGTGGGATGAAAATAAGCTCACACATGATGAACATGATCTGATAATGATGTATGAGGACTATATCAATGAACTATGTGAGTTTGTAACAATATTGCCCGGTGCAGATAATCCAACAGGTGCATACAAGTACATGAAAAACTATGCAGAAACTCATGGAAAGGAAGAACAGGTAACTGAGCATAGAAAGGTATATGTACCTGATAATGATAATGAGATAGTGGTTCCGATAATAGACCATATGGGACTGGTAAAGCTAGAAAGAGGATACACTACAAAGAAAGAGTCCATAGACAAGCTATCTGAATATGCTCAACATTGGCGAGACCACTATGGATATAGTCCAGTATTCGTAGCACAGATAACACGAGAGTTAGGTAATGTACAGTTACAGAAAGCTGGTGATTTTGAACCAGCTATAGACCAGATAAAGGAATCAGGTTCACCAGGAGAAGCAGCAGATATAATATTGAGTCTGTTTGACCCACTCAGATACAATACAAGAGATATGGGAGGTTATGAGGCTGCAAGGTTTGTAAATCCAGATACAGGTGCTAAGTGTTTTAGGAGTATCAAGATACTGAAAAATACATATGGTAGCGATGGAATCAGATGTGGAATGGCATTTCATGGTCAGACAGGTATGTTCAAAGAGCTGGTAAAGAAGAATGATATAACTGATGAAATATACCAACAGGTCATATCAGGTAGCTGGTTCCTGGAAAATAAGGAACTGCAATATGAAAGAAAACGTATATACACAGGATCTAAAACAACAGAATAATGGCAAAGAAGTATAAGAATAAATACACAGGAGATATAGGGGTATTAGCAGAGATGGGCTATTACTATGAATTAGAATCAAATTCACAGTGTGTAATACCAGGTAATATAGTAACAGGGGGAAATGATTGGGAAGAAATAATAGAACCACTATATAAGATACTGAAGTATAGGAAAAAAGAGGGAGATGTTATAAGTTGGTCAGATACACCTAAAGAGAAGGGGTATGAGATATGGAAAGTTCTGAGATTAGAAGATGGTGAAGAGTTTACAATTGGAGATAGAATAATACATAGTAGCTCTATTAAACCAGAAGATGCATTCACAATAGGTAATTTCCAGATAGGATTACCTGCATATATAGATATATGGGCTAATCAGAAAGGCGAACATGGTAATCTGAATATACGATACTGGAAACATGTAACTGAAGAACCAAAACAGCTATATGAAGTAGTAGCATATATACATAATCCACTAACAGAATCACTGAAGAAGAATATAATAATATGGAAAGGTGAAGGACATTTTGATAAAGCAAAGACAGATACAGACTATAGTATTTGGGCAGTTCAGAGGTCATCTGATGGAGTACAGTTCAGTATTGGAGATAAAGTAATATGGAATTGGATAAGTGATGTTAAAGAACCTGTAATCATTAAAAGATTCTGGGTAGATGGCGATACTATAAGATTCTCAAAATCAGAAGTTGGTAGTGGGTGGGATATGAACTACCTGGAAACATGTAACAATCTCAGGCACTATATAGAAGCTGTACCTGTAGAAGAAGAAATAGAAAGAGAAATAGTAATCAGAATAAAATCTACAGAAGAGAAGTATCTGAAGTTACATAGAATAGCAGTAGATGCAATACATGAAGCTACAGCAGAATCAGCAACTATACCTGAAGCATTAAAAGTGCTGCTAACTACAGAAGATGGTGCTAAGTATTATAATGAAGGTTCAACTGTATGGGGAATTGATTCTGAATATGGGCCACTAAAGATGTTAGTAGCTGCAGCAAAGATGATGACAGAATGTAAATGGTTCAGTACAGAAGCTGCAAGAGATGAGTATGTAGTTAACAATAAACCGGTGCTATGTCTGAGAGAGATAATGAATACAGGACATATATCTGCAACTACAATGCTGTTATTGGAATATAAAATCAAAAAGAATCTAGGTATGAAATAGTTATGGGGGATATATCTGAAGGACGTAAAGTGGATTTACCAGACTAAATGAATTGACTAAATGATTGGCAGACTAAGAATTTATACCTATCTTCGGTATCTACTAAACAAACCAAAGATATGCATAGTTTAAAATTCATACCAGAAGGACCAGATGGGGATAAGCTGTTAGAAAAGAGCCAAGTAAAATTAGTAAGCAATATACCAGTAAGAAGAGGGAAAAATGTTTATTATACAGTACAGTGTCTCCATTGTAATAGAGTCTTTGAAAAAACATCCCATAAGTTTGGTATAAGTCAATGTCAATGCCTGAAAAAAAGAAACGGAGCATACAACTATGAAGGAAAAGGAGATATCGGTGCTACTTATTTTCATAGGGTGCAGGTGAATGCAGGACTTAGAAAATTACCATTTGAGATTACTGCAATAGATATGTGGGATAAATATATAGAGCAAGACAAAAAATGCGCATTAACTGGATTATCTATTCACATCGAGAGGAATTACATGAAAAAGAGAAGTAACATGACTGCCTCTTTAGATCGAATAGATAATAGTAAAGCATACACAATAGACAATATACAGTGGGTACATAAGGATATTAATCTGATGAAAAATAAGTTTAGTGAAGAGTATTTTATAAAAATGTGTAAATTAATAATAAAACATAATGGAAGAAAAAACAAGTAAAATAGAACTGCCTACAATAGTAAGAAAAGCCACATCTACTAATCCAGAATCACTTTGCATTTACGGCAAGCCAAAGGTGGGCAAGACCACTCTGTTATCAACATTGCCCAACTGCCTGTTAATTGATACAGAATCAGGAAGTGGGTTCATAGATGGGTTAATAATGCAACCACCAGAAGGCGCTGGACCAGTAACTGTATATAAGTGGCTGAAAGATGTAGCAAAAAGTATAAGAGATGCAGGTAAACCATATGACTATGTAGCAATAGATACATTGAGTCAGTTAGACTCTCTATCAGAATGGGTTGGGACTTTCAACTACTGCAATTCGATATCTGGAAAGAAATTCAATAGGGATAGTCAGGGGAATCTGTTAAAACCAAATCATCCAGACTATGAAAGTGTATTGACACTGGGAAATGGTTATGGTTATAAGTGGACCAGGGATGCATTCATGGATATATTCGAGACACTGAAAGGATTAGGCAAAATATGTACGATATTCGTATGTCATGTAGCTGACAAGATGATAGCTAATAAGTCAGGAGATGAGGTAATGATTAAAGACCTGGCACTAACTGGCAAGCTAAGAGATGTAGTACCGCGACTCTGTGATGCTATAGGTAATGTATGGAATGAAGATGGAAAGATAATGATATCGTTCATTGGAGATAATGAAAAGATAGGTGGTGTAAGGGCCAAACATCTGTTAGGGTATTCGGGAGAGGCAGATTGGAAATCGATATTTATCGAAGAAAAGAAGTAACTTTGTGTCTATGAAACACATTGATAAAAGTTCAGGAATATATACCATAACTAATATACTTAATGGAAAAATGTATGTAGGAAGAGCTAATAATATGTATACAAGATGTGTAGAACATAGAAGTAATCTACGAAAGTTTAAACATGGTAATATTCACTTACAGAGAGCATGGAATAAAGATGGAGAAAAGAATTTCCGGTTTGAGATATTAGAAAAAATAGAAGAAAAATACCTATGCTCATTAGAAAACTATTGGTGCAATATGTTAAATGCCCATAATGATAAATATGGTTATAATATTCAAAGTACCGGAGATTTTGGAGAAACGAGAATAAATCCAGAATCGTTAGAAAAAAGAAATAAGACAAGAAAAGAGAATGCTAAAAAAAGAGGTTATTGGGTACATCCAGATAGGATAACTCAAATGAAAAAGGATATGAAAGGAAAACATATTCATCCGAATATGATAATTAAATCAGTAGAAAAGAGTAGTAAGAAGGTCTATCAGTATAGTAAAGAAGGTGGGTTATTAGCTATTTATTCATCGCAAAGTGAAGCAGGCAGAGTAACTGGAATAAATAGTAAAAATATAAATAATTCTCTAAAAGGAAGAAGTGTTTATTGTGGAGGATATATATGGAGAAGTGAAAATGATAAATTTGAAGATGGTAGATTAAAATATAAACTACCGACAAATACAAGACCTGTAGTACAGTATAATAAATCTGGAGAATTTATAAAGGAATATGAATC
>Ga0070685_10001483_pt1 | contig 12363 bp, 10 predicted proteins | sample KBSS13LmetaG_FD_65651 | JGI IMG/M metagenome (GOLD analysis project Ga0070685, IMG submission 65651) | Switchgrass rhizosphere microbial communities from Kellogg Biological Station, Michigan, USA - KBS S1-3L metaG | ecosystem: Host-associated > Plants > Roots > Rhizosphere ...
GACCCGGTGAACCAGGAGGTGCTGCGCGACACCATGCTGGGCGCCCGCGACCGCGGGAAGACGGTGATCTTCAGCACCCACAACATGGAGCAGGCCGAGCAGCTCTGCGACGCGGTCTGCATCATCGCGCAGGGGAAGAAGGTGCTGGACGGGCGCCTGCGCGACGTGAAGCGCGAGAACGTGGGGAACGTGTGGTTCGTGGACTTCGACGTGACCCTCGACGGCGCCCGCGCCTTCATGCAGCAGGAGACCCGCTTCGGACGCATCGCTCCCCACGGCGACGGGTGGCGGGTGGAGATGGACCCCGCCGCGGACCCGCGGGAGCTGCTGCGGGCGCTCGCCGGGCTCGACGCCACGGTGGTGCGCTTCGAGCGCGAGCAGAAGAGCCTCCACGAGATCTTCATCGACCGCGTCGGCGGTGCCGCCGCGACTCCCCACCGACGCCCCGAGGTGGCCTATGTCTGAGGTGATGACCGTGCTCCGGCGCGAGTTCCTGGAGCGCGTCCGCTCGAAGAGCTTCCTCCTGGGCACCATTCTCTTCCCGCTGTTCATGGCGACGATGTGGATCGTCCCCGCGATGATGGGCGCGGGCGGGGGCAAGCGCCACATCGTGATCGTGGACCAGGCGCCGGCGGGGGTGGGCGAGGCCGTGCGGCAGCTCCTCACCGCGCCGCGGCCGGCCGCCGAGCAGGACGACGACGCCATCACCTTCACGGCCGACCGGGAGACCCGGCCGCTGGCGCAGGTGCGGGCGGAGCTGATCGGGCGCGTGCAGCGCAAGGAGATTGACGGCTACCTGGTGCTGCCGGCGGACATCGTGCAGAGCAGCAAGGCGGAGTACCGCGCCCGCAACGTGACCAACTTCGAGGCGCTCTCGGCCATCAGCCGAGCCACCTCGCAGGCGGTGCAGGCGGCGCGGCTGCGGGCGGCGGGGCTCGACGGGGCGCAGGTGGCGGCGCTGGTGCGGCGGGTGGAGGTGGGCACCGGGCGCATCACCGACAAGGGGGAGGAGGGCGGCAGCGCCGCCTCGGCCTTCATCCTGAGCTACATCGTGGGCCTGCTGATGTACATGATGATCCTGCTGTACGGGATGAACGTGCTGCGCAGCGTGCTGGAGGAGAAGACCAACAAGATCGCCGAGGTGATCGTCAGCTCCATGAAGGCGAGCCACCTGATGCTGGGGAAGATCCTGGGCGTGGGGAGCGTGGCGCTCCTGCAGGTGGCGATCTGGGTGGCCATCTCGGCCCTGCTGATGTCGCGCTCCGATGCCCTCTCGCGGCGCTTCAACCTGCCGCCAGGGATGCTCGACGTGGTGAACGTGCCCCCCGGCACGGTGGCGGCGGTGCTCGCCTTCTTCGTGCTGGGGTTCCTGCTCTACTCGGCGATGTTCGCGGCGCTCGGAGCGGCCGTGAACAGCGAGCAGGAGGCGCAGCAGCTCCAGATGGTGGTGCTGGCGCCGATGATCGTGCCGCTCGTGATGATCGTCCGCATCATCTCCGACCCGATGGGGCCGGTGGCCACCACGCTGGGGATGATCCCCTTCACCGCGCCGATCACCATGGCGATGCGGCTGGCCTCCACGCCGGTACCCGCCACGCAGGTGATCGGGTCGCTGGCGCTGCTGATCGCGACGGTGCTGGCGGTGGCGTGGCTGGCGGGGAAGATCTACCGCGTGGGCATCCTCAGCACCGGCAAGAAGCCGACGCTCCGGGAGCTCGGCCAGTGGCTGCGGATGGCCTGAGGCGCGTTGTCACGCGGAGAACGCAGGGGAACGGAGAGGGCGCAGGGGGCTCTCTCCGTTCCTCGTTCTACACGCCGGAGCCGCCGGCGCCGGGGTTCTTCGCCACGGGGGTGGCGCGCGCGCAGAGACGCTCCAGGTCCGATTCGGGGCGCGCCTCCCAGGCGGGGGGGATGGGGGCCAGGCGGCGCCGCTCGCCGTCGCACTCGAAGATCAGCCAGCCGGCGTGCAGCCCCGGAAGGGCGACGGCGCGGCGGCGATCCGCCTGGGTGCGGCGTTCGTCGCCCTTGTAGTGGATCACGGGGTCGGGGCTGCGGCGGTCGTAGCCGTGGCGGCGCTCCTCCCCCAGCGCGTTCCCGGGGATCACGCTCCACACGTGCCACTCCACCCCCGAGGCCGTCCGGAAGACGCGCTGGGGCATCTCAGTCCATGCGGCGGCGAACGATGGGCTCCGCCGTCCCGAGCAGCGCCTCCAGGGCGTCGTCGGCGGCCTCCTGCCAGTCGCCGGGCGGCGGGGCCAGGCGGCGCTTCTCGGCGTCGCTCTGGAAGCAGACCCACCCGCGCTCCAGCCCCGGGCCGCTGAGCCTGCGGCGGCGGTCGTGGAGTACGCGGCGCTCGGGGTGATAGTTCGAGGTGTGCTCCACGCGGCGGTCCACGCCGGAACGCACCTGCGCGCACTCCCGCGCCGGCGGCACGTCCCACGCCATCCACACCGTTCCCCGCGAATCCCTGAACTCCCTGAGCGCCATCTCCTCCTCCCTTTGACTCGTGAAAAGCTCCACCAGAGTTTGCAAGTGTCGTACCAGCAACAGCTTAGGAATGAAGATCGGGTGATGCCTCGTTTCATCTCATACCGCGTTTCAGAATCGGCCAAGCATTAAGAATGTCATCCTGAAGGCGCCGCTGCTCCGCGGCCGATGTCACGCAAAATTGTGGCGGCGCCTGAAGGATCTATCGCTGCGGCAGCGATACATCCGGCTGTATCGCTGCCGACGTTTTAGATCCTTCGGTCGCCGCCGGACTTATTCGCCCACGCGAGTCCGAGGCGGCGGCTCCCTCAGGATGACATTTCTCTTGTATCCACGCGGAGGCGCGAGACAACGGCCTCGCCTCTCCGTGCCTCTGCGTCAGCCGACCCGTTCAGTCGTCCGGCGCGCGCGGGAGGGTGAGGGTGAAGCAGCTCCCCTCGCCCGGCGCGCTCCAGGCGGTGAGCTCGGCGCCCATCCCCCGCGCCAGCTCGCGGCTGATGGCGAGGCCGAGACCCACCCCCTGCTGCGCCGCCTGCGTGCGGTGCCGGTCCACCTGCACGAAGGGGTCGAAGACCTGGGCCAGCCGCTCCGGCGCGATCCCCCGCCCCGTGTCGCGTACCCGGACGGCAACCGCATCCCCCTCCTCCGCGGCGCTCACCTCCACGCGGCCGCCGGGGTCGGTGAACTTGATGGCGTTGGAGAGGAGGTTGAGCAGGATCTGGCGCACCCGGTCGCGGTCGCCCAGCGCCACCAGCCCGGAATCGCCCCCGCAGGCGTAGCGGAGGCCCCGCTCGGCGAGCTGCGGCGCCACCAGCGTCTCCACCTCGTCCAGCAGCGGCCCCACCTCCACCGGCTCGCGCGCGAACTCCAGCCGCCCCGCCTCGATCCGCGCGAAGTTCAGGATGTCGTCGATGATCCCCAGGAGGTGCGCCTGCGCGCGCTTGATCCGCCCCAGGTCGTGCAGCTGCGCCGGGGTGACGGGCCCGCGCAGCCCCATCTCCAGCAGGTCCACGTAGCCCACGATGGCGTTGAGCGGGGTGCGCAGCTCGTGGCTCATGGCCGAGAGGAAGTCGGTCTTGGCGCGGTTGGCCGCCTCGGCGTCGGCGCGGGCGCGGCGCTCCGCCTCCAGCAGCCGCGCGCGCTCCAGCGCCTGCGAGCAGAGGCGCGCCACCGCCTCCATCAGCGCCGCCTCGTCCGCCGGGAAGTCGTGGGGATGGAGCCAGGTCCAGAGCAGCGCCCCCGCCGGCGCGCCGCCCATCACCAGCGGGAGGGCGGCCCAGGCGGCGCTCCCGCTCGCCTTCCGCACGTATGCGCCGCCGGCGTAGCGCGCCGCCCACGCCTCGGGCGAGCCCACCAGCACGGCCTGGCCGGTGCGCGTGGCCTCGGCGATGGGGATGCTCGCCTCCGCGCTCCAGCGCCGCCCCGGGCCCATGCAGGCCTCGGGCGGGTAGCCGAGCGAGGCGGCGATCTCCAGCTCGCCGCCCTCCGCCGTAAGCAGCGCCAGCACCCCCGCCTGGGCGCCGTGCGAGGCCACGCCCCGCGTCATGGCGGCGGCGGCCACCTGCTCCACGGTGAGCGCCTCGGCCAGCGCGGCGCTCAGGTCCTGGAGCTGCTCGGCGGCGGCCCGGGCGCGGCGCTCGGCCTCGAAGAGGCGCGAGCGCTCCAGCGCCTGCGCCGCCTGCTGGGCCAGGTTGAGCACGAAGGCGCGCTCGTCGTCGCCCAGCTCGAAGCCCTCGGGAAAGTTGAGGCCGATCGCCCCCAGCAGGCGTTCCTCGAAGAGCAGCGGCACCGCCGCCATCGCCCCGCCTCCGTTCGCACGCCGCAGCGCCTCCAGGTGCGGGTAGCGCGCGTCGCGCTCCGCGTCGCCGGCCAGGAAGACGGGGCGCCGCTCCCGCGCCGAGTCGGTGAGCGGGAACGAGGCGTCGAGGGCGATCCGCCGGTAGCGCTCCACCTGCTCCGCCGCGTATCCGCGCGCGCGGACGATCTCCAGCTCCGCGCCGCCGGCGTCCACGAGCGCGAGCGAGCCCGAGCGCGCGCCCAGCGCCGCGATCCCCTCGTCCACCACGGCGCGCGCCACCTCGTCGGGGGTGAGCGCGCGCGCCAGCGCCGAGGTCACGGCGTGCAGCCGCCCCACGCGGTAGGCGGCGCGCGCCGGGGCGGTCACGTCGATCGCCATCACCACCCGCACCGGGCGCCCGCCGATCTCCAGGTCCTCGGTGGTGACCTCCACGTCGAGCAGGGTGCCGTCGCCGCGCACGTGCAGCGCCGGCCCCTGGGCGACTGGCCCCTCGCCGGTGGCGGCCAGGCTCGCCTCCAGCGCCGCGCGGTCCTGCGGGAGGCGCAGGTCCTCGGGCCCCAGCCGCAGGAACTCGCCGCGCGTGTACCCGTAGGCCCGCAGCGCCGCCTCGTTCACGTCCAGGTAGCGGCGCGTCTCGCGGTCCAGCACCCAGATGGGCACCGGGCTCTGCCGGAAGAGGATGCCGAGGTAGCCCGCGGATTCGGGGGTGACGAAGGGCTCGCCGCTCACGCGTGGTCGGGTGTGGGTCTCATCGATTCGGGGATGAACAAAGGTCTTACACGAAGGCCCGAAACACCAGTGTTTCATCACACAGAGACGCAGAGACACGGAGAGAACCGCCCAGCCTCTCGCCGGCCGCCGACCGTGAGGTCGCAGGGTCACCGAGGAACCGCACGGTCGATCGGCCGAACGAGCATCAATCCATGGCGGGATCGTGCTGGGGACCGCTGCCGGAGAGGATCACCACCGCGTCGAAGCCATACAGCACCTGGAGCGTCTGGTCCGGCAGGGTGCCCAGCCGCGGGATCCGGGCGCGCAGGGGACGCAGGTCCAGCACCGTCCACCGGTGCGCATCCGCCGCGTCGTAGAACGGCCGCGCCCACGGCTCCACCTCCACCGGCGCCTCCACCGAGCGGAAGACGCGCGGGTCGATGACGGCGTGCATGGTCCCCTCGCCGCCCAGCATCAGCACGCCGAACGAGCGGCTCCCGTTCACGTCCGCGATCTCCGACGCCAGCGTGCCCAGGTCGAACACGTGGGTGAAGCTGCGGCCGCGTACCATGTGGCTGGAGCCGAACTTCATCATCACCCGCGGCATCCGGTCGTCCCGCGCCGCCGCGGCATCCAGGTAGCGCATGAGCTGCCGCTTGTTCAGCCGCGCGCGGTGGAAGTTGGAAAGGTACCCCTCCCCCCGCCCCCAGTAGCCGTTGATCTCGCGCGTCGTCTCCATCAGCCGAATGATGCGGTCGGCCTCCGAGCCTGGCTGGGGCGCATAGGCCTCGCGCAGCCGCGCGTACACGTCGTCGGGGCCGCCGAACATCATCAGCAGCCCGGGGTTCCGCGTGGCGAGCGCCTGCCGCAGGGCGCTGTCGGCGCGCGCGATCACGGCCTCGGCGGCCGCGCGCGCACGCGGCGTGGGAGCGATGTCGCGCAGCCGGCGCAGGGTGTAGCGGTCCGCCACGATGTCGTAGTCCAGCCCCCACAGCACGTCCTCACGGCCGCCCGCGGTCTGGACGGCGGTCCGCAGCAGCGCCGCGTCCTCGCGCCAGTTGTAGAACGGCGCGCCGGGAAAGTGCTCGCGCACGAACCCGGCGTACGAGGCGCCGGTCGCGTCGGCCAGCACCCGCCGGTTGAGCTCCGCCGCCAGGAACTCGCCCGTCTCGATGGCGAGGTGGCGGTACCCGGCCGGCGCGAGCTCGCGGAAGAGGCCCGCCACCACCCGCGGGATCTCGGCGACGCCGTGCTCCTCGCCGACCAGGAAGAACTGCGCGTCGCGTCCGGCCGCGAGCAGCAGCTCGGCGCCGGCGCCGGACAGGCGCCCGTCCGCGTCGGCCTGCATGGGGTACGCGTTCGCCCGCAGCAGCGCGGTCAGCGAGTCCTGCCCGGCGAGCGGCGCCGCGAAGAGCGCCAGCGCCGGCAGCACCGCGGCCAGCCGGCGCCGCCAGGCGCGAAGCCCGACCTTCATCACGAAGCCACCTCCTTCGAATGGTTAAGAGGAGGATCGCGGTTTCCCCTGCGTTTCGACAAGAAAAACGCCTCACGCAGAGACGCAGAGAGAAACACCCTTACCAGTCGCGCGCGGTCTTCCGCTGGCCGCGCATGCGGCTGAGCACCTGGCGTTGCGCGTCGGCCTCGGCGCGCGAGGCGCCGGTGAGGATGCGCTCGGCCTCGCGCTGGCTGAGCTCCGGCGCGGGCGACTGCTGGGGCGTGGGTGCGGGCTGCGGCGCCGGCTGCGGCTGCTGCTGGCCGCCCCCTCCCCCGCCCTGGCTCTGCTGGTCCTGCCCGCCCCCGCCGCCGCTGCTCGGCGGCTCGCGCCGGAGGAGGCGCTGGGCCAGCTCCAGGTTCCACTTCGCGTCCGCGTCGCCCGGGCGGACCAGGAGCGCATCCTTGTAGCGGGTGATGGCGCGCTCCAGCCGCTCCCGCCGCTTGTCGGCCTCCGTCACCTTCCGCAGGAAGACGGGCTCCAGGTCCGCGTTCCCCGCGTTGTAGAGCGCGCGCTGGCGCAGCTCGGGGGCGCGCTGGAGCTGCGACGCGGACTCCAGCAACGGGCGCGCCTCGTCCCACTTCCGCAGGCGCAGGAGCGCGGTGCCCAGGTTGTAGCGCGCCGCGGCGGAGGTGTCGCCCGCGGCGGCGCGGCGCTGGTAGGCCTCGGCCGCGCGGCGGAACTGCCCGGCGCGGTAGAGGCGGTTCCCCTCCACCAATCCCCCACCCAGCAGCGGGAGCGCGGCGAGCAGGAGCAGGCGCCTCATGCGGCCGCCTCCGGCCGCTGGCCGTCATCGTCCGTACCCTGCCGTTGCGCCTGCTGTCCCCTGTCCCCTGTCCCCTGTTCCCTGATTTTCCGGCGGCGCTCGGGGAGGAGGGCGTCGAGCGCCAGCAGGAGAAGGGCGACGGCGGCGAACCACTCGAAGCGGTTGGCCGGCGTGGCCCCGGCGCCCGCGCGGCGCGCCCGCGGCGCCACCTGCCGCACCGCCGCGGCGGCCTGCGCGGCGGCGTCGGGGTTGGTGGCGGGGAGATAGACGCCCCCCGTCTGCTTCGCGATCTCCGCCAGCAGCGGCGCACCCAGCCGGGAGACGGCGATCTCGCCCGTGGGCTCGCGCTTGAAGCCGAGGCCGCGGCCGCTGACGGGGTCCACGTCCGGTACTGGCCCGCCCTGCGCCGTCCCCAGGCCGATGGAGGTCACGGGGATGCCCAGGCGCCGCGCCATCTCCGTGGCGCGCAGCACGTCGGCGCGCTCCTCCAGCGCGTCGCCGTCGGTCAGCAGCACGATCGACCCCTGCGGCGCCTCGCCGCGCGCCTCGGAGAGGAGGCCCAGGGCCTGCTCGATGGCGTCGGAGAGCGAGCTCCCGCCCTGCGTCACCACGTCCGGCGAGAGGCCGTCGAGGTAGAGCTGCAGCGCGCCGAAGTCGGTGGTGAGCGGCGACACCGCGTAGCCGCGGCCCGCGAAGACGGCGAGGCCCACGCGCGCGCCCTCCAGCCGCCCCAGCAGCTCGCGCGCGATGCGCTTCTCCCACGTCAGCCGGTCGGGCTCCAGGTCGCGCACGCGCATGGAGTTCGACGCGTCCAGCACCAGCACCACGTCGGCCGAGGCGACCTCGCCCGGAAGCGAGGCGACGCCCCAGAGCGGGCCGGTGAGGGCGATGCCCAGCAGGAGCGCGGCGACGGTCACCATCAGGATGCGGCGGTTGGGCGCGGCGGTCAGGTCCGCCGCGGTCAGGCGGCGCACCAGCCCGGCCTCGCCCAGCGCCGCGGCGGCCAGACGGCGGCGGCGCGCGTAGAGCAGCATCGCCGCCCCCACGATGCAGGGGAGGAGCGGCACCAGGTGCAGGAGCTCGGGGTGCGCCAGGTTCTCCGTCACGGCACCCTCCCCCAGCGCGTGGCCCGGAAGCACCACTCCGCCACCAGCAGCGCCGCCGCCGCCAGCAGGAAGGGGAGATAGCGCTCGGTGAAGCGCAGATAGCGGCGCACCTGCACCTTCGTCTTCACCAGCCGGTCGATCTCGGCGTAGATGCGCTGCAGCGCGCGCGCGTCGGTGGCGCGGTAGTAGCGGCCGCCCGTCTCGCGCGCGATCTCGGCGAGCAGCCCCTCGTCGATGCTCACCGGCATCCAGGCGTAGCGCAGGGTGCCGTTGGGGGTGATGGCCACGGGGATGCGCGCCCGGGTGCGCGACCCCACGCCGATGGTGAACACGCGGATGTTGAACGCGGCCGCCGCCTTCGCCGCCGCGCGGGGATCGACCGAGCCGCGGTTGTTCTCGCCGTCGCTCATCAGGATGAGGACGCGCGACTCGCCCGCGGCCTGCTTCAGCCGGTTGGCGGCGGTGGCGAGCCCCAGGCCGATGGCGGTGCCGTCTTCCAGCATCCCCACCTGCACGTGGTCGATGGCGGCGCCGAGGAGCGCGTGGTCGGCGGTCGCGGGGACCTGCGTGAGCGCCTCGCCGGCGAAGGTCACCAGCCCGATGCGGTCGTGCGGCCGCCCCGCCACGAAATCGCCCACCGTCGCCTTCGCCGCGCCCAGCCGGTTGGGGGCGAAGTCCTCCGCCAGCATCGAGGAGGACACGTCGAGGGCGACCATGATGTCGATCCCCTCCGACGTCTCCTCCACCACGCGGGCCCCGGTGCGCGGGCGGGCGATGGCGATCACCAGCGACACCAGCGCCGCGGCGCGCAGGATCTCGGGAAGGATGCCAAGGAAGGCGGCGCCGCGGGTGCCCAGCGTGGCGATGGTGCGGGCGCGGGAGAAGACCACGGCGGTGTCGCGCGCGGCCCGCACGCGCCACCACCAGAGCGGCACCAGCACCAGCAGCGCCAGCACCCACGGGTGCGCGAAGGCTACGCTCACGGCGCCGCTCCCGCGCCCGCGGGGACCGCATCCGCATCTGCCGCCGCGTCCGGCTCCGGCACGCGCCCGGGCGGGGCGAAGCCCTCCACCCAGCGGCGCGCCTCGTCCAGGTCGCGGCGGGCGTCGTCGGGCGCGCGGCCGTGGCGGGCGAACTTGGCCAGGTCGGCGATGCGCAGCAGGTGGCGGAGCGCGTCGCGGTCGGCGGCGGCGACGCCATCCTCCTCCATCGCCTCCAGCAGCTCGTACGAGGTGAGGTCGGCGCTCCAGCGCGGCTCCAGCTCCGCCGCGAAGCCGCGCAGCGCGTCGCCGACCAACGTGTAGAACGCCTTCCAGTTCCCCGCCTCGATGAAGCCCGAGGTGCGCGCCTGCTCCAGCATCGCCAGCGCGCGCTGGCGGGCGGTGGCGGGGATCATCTTCTTCCGCCGGCGCCGGATCAGCTTCGCGGCGAGCCAGGCGATCAGCGCCAGCAGGAGGAGCGCGAGCAGCGCCTCGGCCGCCAGCACGCGCCAGTCGCGCGAGGGGCCCCAGACGTCGTGTGGCGGGCGCACGCGCCACCTGGTGGTGTCGTCCGGAAGCACCGCGCGCACGGCCGGCAGGCGCAGGGAGATGGGGATGGAGCGCGTGCGGCCGCCCGGCGGGGTGAGGCGAAGGGTGGCGCGCGCGCTGTCCGCGATCCCCGGCACCCACGCCACCATGGGGACCACGACGAGCCAGCGGGTGCGCGCACTGTCCCGCGCCGTCGCGGTAGGGGTGCCAACCACGCGCCAGCGGTCGGTGGAATCCTTCGGCACCTCCACCGCCACCCTCGTCCCCGCCGGCACCTGCACCGCCATCCCCGAAACGAAGCGGTCGCCAACGGTGACGGTCTTCGGCTGCACGCTGGCCTGCACGGCGAAGCCGGGGGGCGGCGTGTCCCCACGCGGTGCGGCGGCAACAGAATCGCGCGCCGGAGCCGCGGCGCGTCTCGCCGAGGGACTGGCGGCGCGCCTCGGCCGTGGAGCGGCGGCCGGCGCGAGGGTGTCCTGTTGGGCCTGGGATTGGGTCTGGGGCTGAGCCTGGGGCCCGGCGAATGAATTCGCGGCAACAACGGCCCGAAGTCCGCCTTCGCGGACTGCAGCCGCACCCCCGGCGCCGAACACCGGCTGAGTCGCGACCGAGAGTATAGATCCTTCGGCCTGCGGAAAAATGCGTGGACGCAGCTCCGTCGTGGCCGGCCTCAGGATGACGTCGTTGGGGGTGTCGAATGCCGTGATCGGTGGAAACTCCGGCCGCAACACAGCCCATGTCGCGCCACTCACCCGCGGCAGCACCACAGCCGGTAGTCCGCGAAGGCGGACTTCGTGCCGTTGTAGCGGCGAATTTATTCGCTCGTTTCCGCGGACTTCGGGTAGTTGTTGCCGCGAATTCATTCGCCCGGCAACAGGGGCAACCCCGACAATTCCGGCATCCCCGGCATCCCCCGCGACAGCGGACGGCGACAGGGCCAGGAGCGCGAGCAGGACGACGGCGCGGGTCATCGGCGGAGCCGGCGCTCGCGGCGGCGGAAGAAGGAGAGGATGGCGTTGGCCGTGGGGGCGTCGGTGCTCAGCTCGATGGCGTCGAGACCCAGGCGGCGGAAGGCGCGGCGGATGGTGTCGCGCTCGGCCTCCACCGCCTCGCGGTACTCGCGCCGCAGCCCGGCGTCCGCCGAGTTGAAGACCACCAGCGCGCCGGTCTCGGGGTCCGTCACCTGGATCAGCCCCGCGTCGGGGAACTCCAGCTCCGCCGCGTCGGTGAGGGTGACGGGGACCACGTCGTGCCGGTACGCCAGCGCCGTGAGCGCGCGCTCCAGCGGCTGCGTGAGCGCCTGCTGGAAGTCGCTCACCAGGAAGACGATGGAGCGCGAGCGCAGGATGCGCAGGGCGTACTCCACCGCGCCGGCGAGCTCCGTCCCCGTCCCCTTCGGCTCGAAGCTCAGCAGGTCGCGCACGATGCGCAGCGCGTGGCGCCGCCCCTTGCGCGGGGGGACGAAGAGCTCGATGCCGTCGGTGAAGACCAGGAGCCCCACGCGGTCGTTGTTGCGCACCGCGCTCATCGCCAGGCTCGCCGCCACCTCGGCCACGATCTCGCTCTTGAACCGCCCGCGCGTGCCGAAGCGCTGCGAGCCGGAGAGGTCCACCATCAGCAGCACGCTGAGCTCGCGCTCCTCCACGTACTTCTTGACGAAGGTCTCGCCGGTGCGCGCGGAGACGTTCCAGTCGATGGTGCGCACGTCGTCGCCGGGCATGTAGGGGCGGACCTCAACAAACTCGATCCCCTGCCCCTTGAACACCGAGTGGTACTCCCCGCTGAAGCGCGACGACACCAGCCCCCGCGTGCGCAGTTCGATCCTCCGCACCAGCCGCAGCACCTCCGGCAGCGCCGGCGCCGTGCTGGCGTGCGCCGGAAGCGCCGGCGCGCGCGTGCGCCCGCGGCGGCGGAAGAGCGCGGAGAGGCGGATCACGGTGCGGCCCCGGCGCCGCGGGAACCCCTCTCCCTGGCGCTGCGCGCCGGTCCCTCCCCCAAACTACGGGGGAGGGACGGAGGCTCGCTTCGCTCGCGGCTCGCGACTGTGCGAAGGAGATCCACGTGCGTGTCCCCCACTGCTCCGGAGCCTCGGAAACGCGCCGCACCCCGCCCCCACGCGTACGAGCGCAGCGAGGAAGTCCCTCCCCCAGGCTGTTTTGGGGGAGGGACCGCCGCGCAGCGGCAGGGTGAGGGCCCGCGGGGCCGGCGCGCGCTCCGGAGGCGATGGTCGCACGGTCTCACGGCACCCGCACCGTCTCGAAGATGCGGCGGACGATGTGGTCGGTGGTGATCTCCTCCGCCTCGGCCTCGTAGGTGGTGATGATGCGGTGGCGCAGCACGTCGGGGCCGATCGCCTTCACGTCCTCGGGCGTCACGTAGCCGCGGCCGCGCAGGAAGGCGTGGGCGCGCGAGCACGCCGCCAGCGCGATCGTCGCCCGCGGCGAGGCGCCGAACTCGATCAGCGGCGCCAGGTC
>Ga0070685_10001485_pt1 | contig 12349 bp, 11 predicted proteins | sample KBSS13LmetaG_FD_65651 | JGI IMG/M metagenome (GOLD analysis project Ga0070685, IMG submission 65651) | Switchgrass rhizosphere microbial communities from Kellogg Biological Station, Michigan, USA - KBS S1-3L metaG | ecosystem: Host-associated > Plants > Roots > Rhizosphere ...
GCCGGTCCTTCCATCGACCATGCGATCGAGCTGCATACCGCCGGCCGGCTGCCGGAGGCGCTACGGGAGTACCACGCCCTGGCGAAGACGTCCGATCCGGCGGTCGCGGCCCTGGCGCTCGGCAACGCCTGCGTCCTGCAGAACGACCTGGGAGATTACCGGGGGGCGCTGCCGGACTGCCGGCGGGCGCTGGAGCTGAGCCGCGCCCTGGGGGACCCGGAGACGCTCGGCCGGGCGCTCAACAATCTGGGCCTGGTGCTCGAAGGGCTCGGGGAGATGCCGGAGGCCGAGCGCTCGTTCCGCGAAGCCCTGGGGATCAACCGCAAGGTGGGAGCGTCCGAGTCCGAGGCGGTGAACCTCTCGAACCTCGGGGCGCTCGCCGTGGCGGCCGGACGCTATACGGCGGCGCTGGAGCTCCACGCCGGGGCCGCGGCGCTGGCGGCGCGGCACCCCGGCGAGCCCTGGGCGGCGGAGCAGGGGCGGGTCGCCCGCATCAACCAGGGGGTGGTGCTGGAGAAGGTGGGCGCCCACCGAGAAGCCCTGGATCTCTACAAGCAGGTGCTCGCCGCCGGGGGGGAGCTGGACCCGGGCCGCCGCGCCGCCCTGCTCGTCAACACCGGCGTGATCTACAGGAATCTGGGGGACCCGGTGAAGGCGGAGGAGTCGTTCCGCGAGGCGATCGCGCTCTATCGCCGGGCCGGCGACGTGGCGGGGCTCTCCAACGCTCATCTCAACCTCGCGCTCGCCCTGCACCTCAACCTGGAGAGGACGGCGGCGGCGGAGGCCGCCTACCGGGAGGCCCTGCGGCTGGCCGGGGAGAGCGGCGACCGCACCGAAGAGATCCAGGACCTCTTCTACCTCGGCCGGCTGCTGCTCGACCAGCACCGGTGGGAGGAGGCCGAGGCGGTCTTTCGCCGCTGCCTCGCGGCCGCCGAGGCGAGCGGCTCGCCCGAGGGGAGGTGGTCGGCGCGCGAGGGGCTGGGGCGGATCGCCCGCGCCCGCGGCGACCTCGCCGGCGCGCTCGCGCACTTCGAAGCCGCCCTGGGGGAGATCGAGCGGGTGCGCGCCGGCCTCGCCCGCGGCTCCCGGCGGGCGGGGTACTTCGGGGACAAGCGGGCGGTCTACGAGGCGGCCGTGGAGGCCTTCGCCGAGCTCGAGCGGCGGCAGCCGGGGCGCGGCTGGGGCGAGCGGGCCCTCGGCATCGTGCAGCGCGCCAAGGTGCGCGATCTCCTCGACGCCCTGCGGGGAGGGCGGCGGCCGGCCGCCCCGCTGACCGCCGCCGCCCTGCGCGGGAAGGTCGGCGAGGGCGCCGTGCTCGAATACTTCCTGGGGGAGTCCAACCTCTATCTCTGGGTGATCCGCCGTGGAAGCGTACGCTTCCACGACCTCGGACCGCGCCGGCCGGCGCTCGACGCGGTGGCGGCCGTCCATCGCGCCCTCTCCCATGGCGAGGAGCCGGCGCCCCAGGCCGTGGCGGCGCTCTCGCGGCTCCTCCTCGGCCCCGCCGGACCGCTCCCCCGGGGGGGCGCGCCCCTGCGGATCGCGCCCGACGGCGCCCTCCATTACCTGCCCTTCGAGATCCTCCCGGTTTCCGGCGGGCTCCTGGTCGAGCGGTCGCCGGTGAGCTACCTGCCGAGCACCTCGGCGCTCGCCGGGCTCGGCAGGTCCGAACCCGGGGACCGCGGCACCCGCCTGCTCGGCTTCGGCGATCCTCTCCTCGCCCGCGCTGGAGATGGGAACGCCACGCCACGCGAGCTCCTGGTCGAGCGCTTCGGCCTCGCGCCCTTGCCGGCCGCCACGGGGGAGCTGGCCGCCGTGGGGCGCCTCCTCGGCGGCCGGGCGGCGATCTTCACCCGCGCCCAGGCCACCGAGGGAGCCTTCCGTGCGGCGGTCGCCCGCGGCGCGCGGGTGGTCCATCTCGCCACCCACGCGGTGATCGACGAGCGCCCCGGCCGCGGCGCCGCCATCCTGCTCACCCCCACGGCCGAGGACGACGGCCTCCTCTCCCCCGAGGAGATCGCCGGCCTCGACGACCGCTCCGACCTGACGGTGCTCGCCGCCTGCCGCACCGCCCTGGGGCCGGGGGAGAACGGGCAGGCGCTCGCCTCGCTGACCGGCTCCTTCCTGGCCGCCGGCTCGCGGGCGGTCGTCGCCACCCTCTGGGACGTGGGGGACGCCGCGACCGCGGCCTTCATGGAGCAGTTCTACTGGGAGCTGTCGCGGGGGCTCACCCCCGCCGAGGCCCTGCGCGCGGCGAAACGGCGGCTGCGGGCCGATCCGCGCTGGAACCGGCCGGCCCTCTGGGCGGGGTACGTGCTGATCGGGGACGCGCCGCCGCTGGTGCCGAAGCGGCGGCCCTGGGGGTGGTGGGCCGCGGCTGTCCTGGCGATCCTGGCCCTCTTGTGGTGGCGGCTCGGACCCTCTACTGGATCTGGATCGTCCCGCTCTGCAGCTTCAGCGGAATCTTCTTCCCCCGGCGGTTGAGGAAGAAGGTCTCCGCGGGGTCGAGCCTGAACGGCGAGGCGGTCCCGATCCCCGCCGACGCCGAGATCGGCATGGTGATCGCCACGACCGTTCCGGGGACGCTGTTGAAGGAGGCGTCCGGAGACTTGAAATTCACCACCAGCCGGCCCGGCTTCGAAGTGTCCACCGTGTAGGTGGACTTCCCATAGCGCGGATCGAGCTTGACGGTGGGAGCGCCGCCGGCGACCCCCGGATTCCAGGTCAGGGTGACGCGCCCGCCGCTCACCGCGAAGGGCTCGAAGGTGTTCACCCCCAGCTCGGCCACCTCGCCGGGCTGGACCTTGTCGCCGTCCGCCTCCAGCCGGAACGGGTCCTTGGGCGCCCGCACGGTCAGCGTGTCGCTCCGCGGGGTGATCGTGATCGGCTGGCTCGTCGCCCCGTCGGTCAGGGCGATCTGGAGAGGATCGAGAGTGAGGTCGAAGACGTCCCCCGGCCTTACCGAGGGGTCGAGCTTGAAGCGGAAGACGGCGAGCGGGCCGTCGACGGAGTTCACCGAGCCCGACGGCGACTGGAAGGTCACCTTGGCGATCTGGCTGTCCGTCAGGCCGCTGAGCAGGCCTTGCGCCAGGGCGTCGTTGCGCGGGCTGTAGACCACCGCGGAGAGCAGGGTCAGCGGGCGGACGGGCGCGGTGAGATCCTCCAGGGTGAGGCCGAGCTTGGCCGGCCGCGGCCGGCGGACGACCCGGATGCTGATCTGCCCCTGGCGGATCGGCCGCGGCGCGTAGGTGCGCAACACCACGGCCACGATGCCACCCGGCGGGCCGATAGCCGGGTTGACCCGCAATACGAGCGCTTTGTCGCCTCCTCCACCGCCGCCGCCGCCGTTGCCCCCGCCACCGCTGCCGCCCCCGTCGTCGGAGCCCCCGCCGCCGCTGCCACTACCGCTACCACTGCCACTGTCGCTGCCACGGGCGGCCATCGCCGCCGGGGCTCCCGCGAGAAGGAGGAACACCGCCAGCAGAGCGGCGAGAGAGAAGCAAAATCGGGATCTTTGCGTCATCGACATACCCTCCAGACCAAGGCGGCAGACTACAACCCCGGTTCTTTCAACAACATTACAGGCAGGCATCCTTCCCGGGGAGTCCTCATGGCGTGGGCCGGGCGCGGAAACGGACCGGCTCGGAGACGGCGATCCGGGCTCCCGAGGCGTCGAGCGCCTCGACGGTCCAGATGTAACTGACGGCCCGGTGGAGCTTCACCGCCACCTCGTCCGGCAGCCGGGCCGGCGGCGCGGGCACCGTGCCCTCCCACAGCACCGTGTCGTCCACCGCCGAGAGCCGCACCCGGTAGAGGCGGGTCCCCTCGCGCGGGGTCCAGCGCAGCTCCAGCGGGACCTCGCCGACGTCGCCTACGGGTGAGACCGCCTCGATCTCGCCGCCGCGCACGGGACCGCCCACCGCGGGCGGCGGCAGCGGCGGCGCGCCAGGCTGCGCGACCCGGAAGAGGAGACCGCCCCCGAGGACCAGGATCAGCGCCGCGGCAATCTTCCAGATCTGGCGGTCGGAGCGGCGCGGCACCGGCCTGGCGGCCGGGGCCGGTACCCGGAACGGCACCACCTGACCGGCGGAGCGGACGGGCGAGGCGGCCTCGAGGCGGCCGACGACGAAGTCCACGTCTTCACCGGAGACCTCCGCCGCTCCCGGCGCGCCCGCGAACAGCCGGGCCAGATCCCGCTCGGCGGCGCAGGCCGGACAGCGGCCGGCGTGCTCGTCGAGCCGCCGCTGCTCCTCGGGGTCGAGCGCCTCGGCTTCCAGGAAGGCCTCGGGGGGCGGGCAGCCGGCCTCGGCCCCCTCATCAGAGGAATAGGCGGCGCGGAGCCACTCGTCCAGGGGGAGGTGCGGGGCGTTCTCGCGGTCGTTGAGATTCATGACGGGATCCTTCCGGCGGACTGCCGGGCGAGCCAGCGGCCGAAGCGGCGCTCGAGCTTGCGCCTGCCGCTGACGATGTAGGCCTTGGCGCCCGACTTGTTCTCGAGCTTCAGGAGATCGGTGATGGCGGCGAGCTGCAGGCCGTCCACATAGTGGAGATAGAGGGCCCTGGCCTCGAGCGGCTCGAGGTCCCGCTCCATGGCCTGGCGGAGCTCGCGCAGGATCTGGTCCTTGGCGACCACCTCGTCCGCTCCCGGCGCGGGCTCGACGGGCTCGGGGGCTCCCTCCTCGTCGAGCGCGTCCATCTGCCGGCGCCGCGCGGCGACGCCGCGGTTGATGACGACGCTGCGGGTGACGGTATACAGCCAGGTGGAGAACCGGCTCTCGCTGCGGAAGGAGCCGAGGCGCTCGTGGACGCGGAGGAAGACCTCCTGGGCGAGGTCCGCCGCCCCCTGCCGGTCGCCGCTGATGCGCAGGCACCAGGCGGCCACCTTCGGGTAGTACCGCCGGTAGAGGACGGCGAGGCAGGCATCGGCCTTGGCAGCCTCCTGGCGTGCCCGCTCGATCAGCTCCTCGTCGCTCAGTCGGTCCAGATCCATGGCGTGGTCCAATCGGGCTCGGGTAACTCGGCGATCCTTCAAAGAATCAACAGGTTCGATCCGAAGGATACCCGAGCCCGCGCGCGAAGAGCCAGGAAACGGAACGGCGAAGGCAGCGGCGGTCATGTCTCCTTGGACAGCGGAGAGGGACGGCGGGAACAGAAAAGAGAGGGAGACCTTCGCCGGAGGTTTTCAGGTTTTCGTAGGGAGGGGACAAGCCCCTCCTTACGAAAGCAGTTTGACAGGCCTCAGTGACCCGGAGCGGCGTTCTCCATCCCCTGCATCTGCACGACGCCGCAGGCCAGCCGGTCGCCGGAGTTGCCGGTCGGCTGGGTGGTGCAGTCGTCCGTGCCGGTGTGGAGGATCACCGCCTTGCCGGCGACCGGGTTGGCGCCGGTCAGCGAGAGCGTGCCGAGATCGAGCTCCAGATGGCCGCTGCCGTCCGCGCCGACCGTGATGTTGCCGAAGTCGCCGGCGTGCCGGGGGCTGGTGGGGGGGCAGGCGTGCGGCGAGCCGGTGGGGTTGAAGTGCCCGCCCGCCGAGCCGAAGTGCTTGCCCGACGGATCGTCATGGGTGCACTGGCCGTTCTCGTGGAGGTGAAGGCCGTGCGTCCCCGGCGGCACGCCCTTGACGTCCGCCACCAAGTGAACGCCGTTGGCGGTCGGGGTGAAGGTGACGGTGCCGGAGAAGCCCGGGACCTCGGGGCCGGCCTGGAGCGCGGCCGCGCCGCTGAGCGGGCTGCTGGACATCATGGGCTTGCGGTCCGGCTGATCCTGCGGCCGGCCGTCCTGCTGCATCGTCGCCGTCTGCTTCGTCATGCTCGCGGGGCTCGCGGCGCCCGCGGTGCTCGGGGCCATCGCGTCGTCGACGGTGCGGGCCTTCTCGATCCGTGGGCCGCAGGCCGCCATGGCGACGGCGATCAGGACGATGAGACTGGTAAGGGCGAGACGGGAAGCGCTCCTCAATCGATGCATGCTTCTCCTCCTGTAAGGATATGAAGGCACGGTTACAGCGAGCTCAGCTCCAGGTGCACGTCGGCGAGGTTGCGGGAGAGCAGGATCTCGACCGGCGTCGCCGCCTCGTCGCGCGCCAGCCAGAGGTCGAGCTTCCCCTTCCACTTGTTGCCGCGCTCGGGCACGTCGACCCCGCGGATCGAGTAGTGCCGGACGTCGACCTTCTTGCCGTTGCGCGTCCGGCGGCTTTCGATCCCCAGGGGGATCACCACCACGGGGTAGATCTTGCCGTCGGACCAGATCTCCATCCGCCGGGTCTTCTCGGGCGGGTCCTGCCGGATGGAGTAGATGCCGGAGGCGATGTCGAGCACGCCGGTCTGCTCGATCGGCGCGCTCTTCGACTTGGTCTCGCCGCGCCAGGAGTAGGAGCTCCAGGCCCGGATCGGCTGCAGGGTGCGGGTGTCGATCTCCGAGCCGTAGCGGAAATACTCCCCCTGCTTGGCCGCGCCCGAGGTGATGGTCAGCTCGCTCTGCAGATGCCCGTTGCCCAGGGACTTGAAGGTGAGGGAGCCCTCCCCCTGGCGGGGCAGGAACAGCCCGGCCAGAGTGCCGAGGAAATTGCGGAGCTGCCAGTGGTACTGAAACGCCTCGTTCTGCGGCCTCTCCTGGCCGAAGGTCGTGGGACCGGCCGCGAGGAGGGTCAGAACGGCGAGAAGAAGGACTTTTCGTAGGCTCGATTTCATTCGGTTACCTTGTCAGGGGATGCCGCGGCAAGGCAGCCGCAGGGTCTGTAACCGTTATAACAGAAGCCAGCGGCCCGCCATGCCCGAATCACCCCAATTTGTAGGAATTCCGGGAGATGCAGAGGCGTGCCTTGCCCCTGCATCCTCCAGATGGAGCCGCCGGGGCCGCCTAATCCCCCCCTTCGAGGATCTCGCGGAGCTTGACGGCCAGCTCGCGGCCGCTGAAGGGCTTCTTGAGCAGATTCGCCTCGCCGGCGAGCTTCGCCCCCTCGGTGAGGCCGGCCGGGTAACCGGTGGCGAAGAGCACCCGCATCTCCGGCCGCTTGAAGGAGAGCCGCTCGGCCAGCTCCACGCCGCTCATGCCGTCCATCAGGATGTCGGTGATCATCAGGTGGATCGGCCCCGAGTGCGCCTGGCTGATCTGGATCGCCTCCAGGGCGTCGGCGGCCGAGAGGACGTTGTAGCCGCGGTTGCTCAGGATCTGGGCGAGCGGCTGGCGGACGTTCTCCTCATCCTCCACCAGCAGCAGGGTCTCCCACTCACCTGTGACCTGGCCGGGATCGACGCCCGCGGCCGTGGAGGCCTGCTCGGCGCTGGGGAGATAGATGTGGAAGCGGGTGCCGCTGCCCGGCTCGCTGTCGGCCAGGATCTGGCCACCGCTCTGGGTGACGATGCCGTAGGCGGTGGAGAGCCCCAGGCCGGTGATCTCCATCCCCCCCTTGGTGCTGAAGAACGGCTCGAAGGCGTGCCGCCGCACCTCGTCCGGCATGCCGGGGCCGGTGTCGCTCACCTTGAGGAGCACGTAGCGGCCGGTGTTGGCCAGCAGGGGGTGGACCGTGCTCTCCTCGTCGACGTCCTCGTTCATCGTCTCCAGGGCCAGCCGGCCGCCGTCGGGCATGACGTCGCGGGCGTTGGAGACCAGGTTCATGATCACGTGCTCGAACTGCTCCGCGTCGAGGAGCACCCGGTCGAGATCGGGGTGGAGCTCCAGCCGGAGCTCGATCTCGGGACCGAGGAAACGGCGGACGCGATCCTCCAGCCCGGTCAGCAGATGGTTGAGCTGCAGGACCTTGGGGTGGAGCACCTGGCGGCCGCTGAAGGCCAGGAGCTGGCGCGCCAGGGCGGCGCCGCGCTGGCCGACCTTCTCGATCTCCCGCAGGTTCTTGCGGGCAGGCTCATCGCCGGGCAGCCGGGCGAGCGCCAGCTCGGTCTCGCAGGCGATGGCGGTGAGCAGGTTGTTGAACACGTGGGCGATGCCTCCCGCCAGCCGGCCCATCGCGTCCATGCTCTGCGGCTGGGGGGCGATCTCCCCCAGGCGGCGGCTCCCCGCCAGCCGGGCCGCGTTCTTCGCCTCCTCGGGGCTGAGGTCCTCCACCGCCCTTACTGCAGGGTTGCTGCTGTTCGGATGTGTGCGCATGGTCTCTTTCCTTCGGCACCCCTGGAACGGGGACGCCGGTTGCGGGGACAGCGGGGTCTCCTCTCTGCCTCCGGGAGATTCATCAGTCCCTGCTTTTGAAGATATGCAGAATCCGGTCCAGCTTGGCGAGGACTAGGGGTCGTCGGGCACCGGCGGAGTCCCCACCTGCTTCTGCAGGCGGGCCAGGCTGCGGGTGGTGAGCTTGCGGATGCTGGAGGGGTTGTAGCCGAGCCGCCGGGCCACCTCGGCGGTGTCGAGCCCCACCCCGAAGCGGAGCCAGAGGGCCGCCCGGTGCCGCTTGCCGACCCCGCGGGTGAGGCTGTTCAGATCGAGGCCGATCTCCCTCTGCTCCTGCTCCGGCGCCTGCGCCGGGGAGAGCTCCACGAGCACGAGGGGCTCCACGGGCAGGAGGCGGTCGTTGTGTATCTTCTTCCAGTAGTTCGAGCACTTGACGCGCACGGCGCCGAGGATCCAGGCCTCTTTGTGGCGGATCGTCTCCCACTTGCTGACCGCCACGAGGAGCGCGTCCTGGAGCACGTCCTCGGCGTCCTGCAGCGGGATGTCATAGCTCCGCAGGAGCTTCTTGATCTGCGGGCGGACCCTCTCCAGGTGCTCTTCGAGGGTGTCGAGGCTGGATTCGGGGGGCGGGAGTGGATCGTTCTGGGTCACGGTTCGGGCGCGGCGCCTGGCGGGATGGCGCCAGAACCGCGAGCCCGGATTTTATCACCGAGTCAGGTAAACTCGTTCCGTCTTCTCAGAACATTCCCAGCTCGAGACGTGCCGCTTCCGACATCATCGAGGGGTTCCAGCTCGGGTCCCAGACCAGTTCGACGTCGACGGACGTAACGCCGGGGACTCCCGCCACCTTGTCCCTCACCTCGCCGGGGAGGCTGCCGGCCACCGGGCACCCCGGAGAGGTGAGGGTCATCTTGACCTGAACGGCCCCCTCCGCCTGGATGTCGATGTCGTAGATCAGGCCCAGCTCGTAGATGTTGACCGGGATCTCGGGGTCAAAGACGCTCTTCAGGGCCTCGACGATCCCGTTCTCGACCTCGGACGGCTCGGAGGAGGGCTCGAAGGGGCCGGCCACCTTGGCGGCGCCCTCGGCGCTCTCCAGGTCCGTCCCGGGGGTTTGGATTTCCTGCTCGGTTTTCATCATTCCTACTCCGTGGTGACGGGCAGATCCTGCGCGTCCAGCGCCGCCATCAGGGCGTGCCAGGCGAGGGTGGCGCACTTGACCCGCATCGGGTACTCGCGCACGCCGGTGAACACGGCGAGCTTGCCCAGCTCCGGCGAGCCCTCGGCCGCGCCGAGGGTGACCAGGTCATGGAAGCCCTTGAACAGGCCGCGGGCCTCCTCCAGGGTGAGCCCCTTGAGCGCCTCGGTCATCAGCGAGGCGGAGGCGGTCGAAATGGCACATCCCGAGCCCTGGAAGGCGACATCCTGGAGGCGGCCGCCGGCGAGATCCAGGTAGACCGTCACGCGGTCGCCGCAGAGCGGGTTGTGCCCTTCCGCCCGCCGGTTCGCGGTGGGGAGGGGCCCGAAGTTGCGGGGGCGCCGGTTGTGATCGAGGATGACCTCCTGGTAGAGGTCGCGCAGGTCGTTCATGCGAACAGCTCCCGCGCCCGCTGGAGGGCGGCGGCCAGGATCTCCACCTCTTCCGCGGTGTTGTAGAAGGCGAAGGAGGCGCGGGCCGTCGCCGGCACGCCGAAGCGCTCCATCACCGGCTGGGCGCAGTGATGGCCGGCGCGGATGGCGACCCCCTGGTGGTCGAGGATGGTCCCGAGGTCGTGCGGGTGGATCCCCTCCATGGTGAAGGAGATCACCGCCGCCTTGGCGCGCGCCGTGCCGACGATCCGCAGCCCGGGGATCGCCGCCAGCCGCTCGGTGGCCAGGGCGAGCAACTCCCCCTCCCAGGCGGCGACGGCGGGGAGACCCAGCGCGGTCAGGTAGTCGAGGGCCGCCGCGAGGCCGGCCGCGCCTTCGATGAACGGCGTGCCCCCCTCGAAGCGGTGGGGGGGCGGCGCGTAGGTCGTGCGCTCGAAGCTGACGGAGTGAACCATGCCGCCGCCACTCTGCCAGGGGGGCATGGCGGCCAGCAGCTCCGCCCGCCCCCAGAGCACGCCGATGCCGCTCGGCCCGTAGACCTTGTGGCCGGAGAAGGCGTAGAAGTCGCACCCCAGCTCCTGGACGTCCACCGCCAGATGGGGGACCGCCTGCGCGCCGTCCACCAGCACGGCGGCGCCGGCGCGGCGGGCCATCGCCGCCATCTCGCGCACCGGATTGACCGTGCCGAGGGCGTTCGAGACGTGGGCGAAGGCGGCGATCCGGGTGCGCGGGGAAAGCAGGCGCTCGAACTCGTCGAGGCGGACCTCGCCGCGATCGTCGAGCGCCGCGACGCGGAGGAGCGCGCCGCGCTCCTCGCACAGCCGCTGCCAGGGGACCAGGTTCGAGTGGTGCTCGAGGCCGGTGATCAGGATCTCGTCGCCCGGGCCGACGTTTTGGTGTCCCCAAGAAGCGGCCACCAGGTTGATCGCCTCGGTGGTGCCGCGCACGAAGATCACCTCCTCGGCGCTCGGCGCGTTGAGGAAGCGCCGCACGGTCTCGCGCGCCCGCTCGCGGGCCGCGGTTGCGAGCTGCGACAGGGTGTGTACCCCGCGCTCGACGTTGGCGTACCACCCCTCGTAGCAGTCGACGATCGCCGCCGCCACCGCCCGCGGCTTCTGGGTGGAGGCGGCGTTGTCGAGGTAGACCAGCGGCTGGCCGTTGATCTCGCGGGAGAGGATCGGAAAATCGGCCCGCACCCGCGCGAGGTCGTAGGCGGGAGCCACCGAAACCGCTGCCGCCGCCGTCATGGCCATCTTCAGACCGCCTGGCGGACGACCTCGCCCATCGGCAGGCGGGCGAAGAGGAACTCCTCGAGGTCCCGGCGCACCGGCCCGACCTTGATCCGCTCGACGATGTCGCTGGCGAAGGCGTAGGTCAGCAGGCTGCGCGCCGCCTCGGCGCCGATGCCGCGGGAGCGCAGGTAGAAGACCGCGTCCTCGTCGAGCTGGCCGACCGTCGAGCCGTGGGTGCACTTGACGTCGTCGGCGTAGATCTCGAGCTGCGGGTTGGAGTTGGCGATCGCGTCGCGGCTCAGCAGCAGGTTGCGGTTCGACTGCTTGGCGTCGGTCTTCTGCGCGCCCTTGTGGACGTGGATCAGGCCGTTGAACACCGCCCGCGACTTGCCGTCCAGCACCCCCTTGTAGAGCTCGTGGCTGGCGCAGTGCGGCTTGGCGTGCTCGACCCGCATGTGGTTGTCGACCACCTGCCGGCCGTCGCCGAAGTAGAGGCCGTTCAGGATGCAGTCGATCCCCTCGCCGTCGAGCACCGCGTTGACGTCGTTGCGCACCAGGGCGCCGCCGATCGAGATCGAGTGCGAGCTGGGCACGGAGGCGCGCTCCCCCTGCACCTGGAAGGTCGCCATGTGGAAGGCCGCGAGGCTCTCCCGCTGCACCTTGTAGTGGTCGATGACCGCGCCCGGGCCGGCGAACAGCTCGGTCACCGGGGAGGTGAAGTAGGCCCCCTCGCCGGCGTAGGTCTCGACGATCGTCGTCTGGCTGCTCTCGTCGGCGACGAACAGGTTGCGCGGGAACGACAGCGTCGCCCGCCCCGCTTCGCCGGCGGAGAGGAACAGCAACTGGATCGGCCCGGTCACCGCGCCGCGGGGGATGTAGAGGAAGGCGCCGTCGCTCAGGAACGCCGTGTTGAGCGCCACGAACGGGTGGTTGTCGAACTTCGCGGAGCGGGCGAGCCAGGGCTCCACCAGACCGGGGGAGCGCGCCAGCATCTCGGCGAGGCTGGCGACGATCGTCCCCGCCGGCAGCTCGCCCACCGACGACAGCCGGGGGGCGAAGCGGCCGTCCACGAACACCAGCCGGGCGGCGGCATCGAAGACGTGGGGCGCGATCAGCTCCGGGGCCACCGCGTCGGGATCCCCCTGCGGCCAGTGGAAGGTCCCCTGGACGATCGGGGCCACGTTGGTCAGCCGCCACTCCTCCTGCCGGAGGGTGGGGAATCCCAGGTCCGCGAAGCGCTCGATGGCGGCCCGGCGCAGCGCCTGGAGGCCGGCGGGCTCACCCGCGCGCTCGCGCCGGAAGCGTTCGAACTCGGCGAGGTAGCGATCGACGCCCGCCACGGCCCGCTCCTGGATCTCGGTCGCCGGCATGGCCCTCAGGCTCCCACCGGCTGCGCCGCCGGCTCC
>Ga0070685_10001487_pt1 | contig 12342 bp, 5 predicted proteins | sample KBSS13LmetaG_FD_65651 | JGI IMG/M metagenome (GOLD analysis project Ga0070685, IMG submission 65651) | Switchgrass rhizosphere microbial communities from Kellogg Biological Station, Michigan, USA - KBS S1-3L metaG | ecosystem: Host-associated > Plants > Roots > Rhizosphere ...
GCCGCCCGCCGTCACCACGAAGTTCACCACCTGCCCCTTGAGCACGTGGCCGTTCGCGTCGGTGGCCTTCACCACCAGCGGCTGGGCGAGCTGCGCGTTCACCACGCCGCTCTGCGCGTTCCCGCCCAGGACGTCGAGGTGCGCCACGGGGCCGGTCTTCGCGCCGGTGGAGTCGGCGCACGCCGCGAGCGCCAGGGCGGCGCCGGCGAGGAGGACGCGGGAGATGGAGTGCAGGGGGAGCATCAGGTCTCTTTGATCGTTTTCCAGGGAGCCCGGCACGGAGGCGTGCCGGGCTTGCCGGTCGAATGGTTTCGCCGATTCTGCTCGCGAAGTCGCCCGGCGGACGTCGCCGCCGGGTCTCCGCGCGAGCGGAGTCGCCTTACGAGCCCAGGTCGTAGGCCGACGCCCCCGCGATCAGGACGAAGCGGTCGACGTGCCACACCACCCGCTCGCCCGCCGCCGCCGTGCCCAGCGCGGTAATGGTCCCGTTCGCGACCACCCGGAAGTACTGCCCGGCCAGCGAGTAGACCACCGCGCCCGCCGGCGAGAGCGCCTGCAGGACGGCCGTGCCCCCCGCCACCTGCCCCTTCGTGCCGTCCGGCGCGCGGCGGGAGAGGCTCCGCTCGGTGCCGAACGCCGCCCAGCCGCCGGCGAAGAGGACGTACAGCTTGCCGCCGTGGTTGAGGTTGTTCCCGTCCAGGAGCTCGTCGCCGCCCGCGTGCGAGAGGTACGCCGCGGCCATGAAGGTGCCGCTGCTGACCGTCGTGTATCCCGCGTTCACGCCGTCGGCGAGCACGCGGTTGGGGACCCCGAAGATCCCGTTCGGGGTGGTGGGAACGGAGGTGGTGCTCCCGTTGTGCCAGGTGACCAGGTTCGTCGACGCGAGCCAGGCCACGGTGCCGTCGGGGCCCACGTCGTTGACCACGCCGCCGCCCGGCACCAGCGTGGTGGTGGACCCGGTGGCCAGGTTGCGGCGCTGCAGCCCGGTGCCGTCCAGGTAGTACGAGGCCCAGTCGCCGTCGACCGACGGCGGGTGGCTGCTGTCCGTCTTCCCCAGGTAGGTCGCGGCGCCGCCCTGCCAGTCGAAGATCTCGCTGTAGAGGTTCCACACCAGCGCCCCGCCGGTGTACAGGTGGCCGGACACCGTCCAGGGGAAGTTGGTGGTCTTCACCGAGTCGACCTTCACGGTCGCGTCGGTGCCGGTGGAGAGGGTGCGCACCTTGATCACGCGCGTGGCGCCATCGATCCAGAGCACCCGGTCGCCGCTGGCGTCGAGCACCTGGCCGGGCACCTGGGCCAGCAGCGTGCGCGTCCCCGCGCTCAGCGACGTCGCCGTGAAGGTCACCGAGAGGCCGCCCGCGCTGGCCGTGAGCGTCTGCGGGCCGGCGGGGCCCAGCGTCCACTGCGCGTAGGCGAGCGCGATCGCCCGCCCGTTCGGGTCGGACGCCGTCTTCGTGACGGCCGCGGCGACGCTCCCGCCGCCCGAGGCCACCGTCCAGTGGATCGGCAGGCCGGGGACGGGACCCACGACCGAGCTCTTCGCGCCGACCCGGACCGTGATGACGTTGCCCGCCCCGCCGCTCTGCCCGTTGCCGGCGTCGATCAGGAGCTGGTCGGCCGGGTAGGCGGTGAAGGTGAACGTCTTCCCCGCCACCGTGGCCGTGGCCGTCTGCGGCTGGGCCGTGGCGCCCAGCACCCACTGGGTGCGCGCCACGCCGGCCGCGTCGGTGGTCGTCGGCGAGGTGATGCTCCCGCCGCCGGCGGTCACCGCCCAGGCGACCTGCGCCCCCGGCGCCGGGTTCCCGGACGCGTCGCGCACCAGCACGCCGAACGAGTCCTCCACCACCGAGCCCACCACGCCGACCACGCTGCTGTCCAGCCCCAGCGGCTCGGCCTGCGCGGGCGCTCCCGCCGTGGCCGTGGCGGTGAAGGTGCCGAAGACGAGCGCCTGGCCGGTGGTGCCGTCCACCGCGCGCGCCTCCAGCGTCTGCGGCGAGCCCGCCACCCCGCCCAGCGTCCAGCGCTCCTGCGCGATCCCGTCGTTGTTGGTGATGGCCGTACCGGCGAAGACGTGCCCGCCGCCGGCGGTGACCACGAAGTTCACCACCTGGCCCTTCACCTCGTGGCCCTTGTCGTCGGTCACCTTCACCACCACGGGCTGCGGCAGCTCGCTCCCCACCGGCGCCGTCTGCGTGTTCCCGGCGAGGATGTCGAGGTGCGCCGCGGGGCCCACCTTGGCCCCGGTGGAGTCCTGGCATGCCGCGAGCGCCACCAGGGCGCCGGCGAGCAGGGTGCGGGAGAGGGTGCGCGGAAAGGACATGGGGATTCGCTCGTCTCGTTTTCGGGGGAGCCGGCACGGGCGTCGTGCCGGACCGCATGGTTCACTGCGACTGCGCCCGCCCGGCCCGGCTGGAGCGCCGGGCCGGACGGGGGGAGGACGGGATCAGGGGGCCAGCACGTAGACCGAGCCGTCGGCGAGCAGGTAGAGCGTGCTCCCGTGCACCGCGATCCGGTCGAGGTCGCCGGTCGGCCCCACGTCGTACCGGGTGCCGGCGGGGGTCACCAGGTAGTAGCGCCCGCCGTTGATCGGGTAGCGGTAGACGACCGTGCCGTCGGGCCCGAGCGCCTCCACCCGCGTCCCCGCGCTCTCTGGAGAGAGCGTCTGCACCACGCCGGCCGGCGTCCGCCGCTGCACCGGCGAGGTCGACGTGCTCCACGCGACCCATCCCCCGTTCATGCGGTACGGCCCGCCCTCGAAGAGGAACTCGTCGCTCGAGCCGTTGTCCAGATAGACCTTGCCGTTGGACGTGTACACGACGTTGACGCCGTCGGTCTGGATCGTGTTCGCGCCCCCCGGGCCGGTGGAGACCGTGGTGAGGGTCCCCGCGTGGTAGAGGTGCGGGCCGCCGCTGACGTACACCACGTCGCCGTTCACGCCGACGTCGACCCAGAAGCCGCGTACGCCGGCGATCGAGAGGTTCGTCCCGGCGGCCAGGTCCCGGCGGATCACCTGCGCGCCGTCGCTCCAGGCGGCCCACTCGCCCTCGGCCGAGAAGATGCCGAACACGGCGCCGAGGTTCGTCGTCGTGCCGCCGCGGAACTCCATCAGGCTGGGGCTGCTGTAGACGAGCGCCCCGCCGGTGAACAGGTAGCCCAGCGCGTTCGCCCGGTCCGGGGTGGTCATGAGCACCGCGTCGGCGCCGGTCGCCACCGTGCGGAGCTTCACCACGCCCGCCGCGCCCGCGGCCGGCTCGATCCAGAGCACGCGGTCGCTGGTGGCGTCGAGCAGCCTCCCGGGCACCTGCGCCACCAGCGTGCGCGTGCCGGCGGCGATCGCGGTGGCCGTGTACGTCACCGTGAGCCCTCCGGACGTGGCCGTGAGCGTCTGCGTTCCCGCCGCCAGGCCCAGCGTCCAGGTGGCCGACGCGGTCCCGTAGTTGAACGCGTGCCGCGAGGTCGCGCCCACGGCGGGCGTCACGCTTCCGCCGCCCGAGGCCACCGTCCAGTGGATCGGCAGGTCGCCGATGGGGCCGGAGCCGCCGGTGGCGACCAGGGAGACCGTCAGCGCGCTCCCCGTCCCGGCCGTGGTGCCGTCGCCCGCCGTCTTGGTGAGCGCGGTCGCCGGGTAGGCGGTGAAGCGGACGGTGCTGCCGCCCACCGCCGCCTGCGCCGTCTGCGTCGCGCCGGCGCCCGCTCCCAGCACCCACTGCGTGCGCGCCACGCCGGCCGCGTCGGTGGCGGTCGGCGAGGTGATGCTCCCGCCGCCGCTGGTCACCGCCCAGGTCACCTGCGTTCCCGGCACCGGGTTGCCGGCCGCGTCGCGCACGATCACCGCGAAGGTGTCCTCCACCACCGAGCCCACCACGCCCGCCACGAAGGTGTCGGCGCTCACGGCGCTCGCGCCGTACGGGGCCACCTGCGCGGGCGCGCCCACCGTGGCCGTGGCGGTGAAGGTCGCCAGCGCCAGCACCGCGCCGGTGGTGCCCTTCACCGCGCGCGCCTCGAGCGTCTGCGGCGAGCCCGCCACGCCGCCCAGCGTCCAGCCGTCCTGCGCCACGCCGTCGGCGCCGGTGGTCGCGGTGCCGGCGGTCGCGTGTCCGCCGCCGGCGGTGACCACGAAGTTCACCACCTGCCCCTGCACCGGCCGCCCCTGGGCGTCGGTGACCTTCACCACCAGCGGCTGGGGGAGCAGGGTGAGCACGGGCGCCGTCTGCGTGTTCCCGGAGACGATGTCGACGTGCGCGGCGGGGCCCGTCCTGGAGCCGGTGGAGTCCGTGCACGCGGGGAGTGCCAGAACGACGCCGGCGAGGAGCACGCCGGAGAGGGAGCGCAGGGGAGTCATCGGGTTCTCTCGTCTCGTTATCCAGGGTTCCGGCACGGCAGCGTGCCGGACCGCGTCTGCTCACTGCAACCACGCCGCGCTGCAGGCGCGGCCGGCCCGCCCGGCCGGTCAGTAGCTGACCAGGAAGGCGCTGCGGCCGAGGAACGCGTAAAGCGAGCCGCCGCGCCACAGCAGCCGGTTCTCGGGCAGGATCGTGAACCACGCCGCGCCGATGTCGACCGGCGCGCCGGTGTAGGGGGCGACGATCACGTACCGCCGGCCGCCGGTCTCGTAGGCCAGCTCCCCGTTCGGCCCCAGCGCCGCGATCCCCGGGGTCGACGCCGCGTGCGTCGCCTGCACCGTGCCGCCGTCGGGCCTGCGCACCCAGAGCTGCGCGACCGCCGCAAAGGGGGTGTCGCGCTTCCGGTACGCCGTCCACCCGTTGTTCACCTCGTAGCCGACGTGCGGCGGCCCGTGGCTTCCGAGCGAATCGGCGCTGAGCACCGTTTCGCCCGTGCCGTCGACCAGCACGATGGCGCCGTATTGCGGGGGCACCGGCCAGTTGGGCGCGTAGGGGCGGCAGCAGGGCTCCCCCCTGCCGAAGACCACGTTCACCCCGTCGGTGACGGGGCCGCCGTTCCAGAGCGGGTCGTTGTCCGTGAGCTGCGTGGTGGTGCCTGCGCGGTAGCGCATCACCTCGTGGCTCAGGTCGCTGGACCAGACCGCGTCGCCGTTCGGCGCGACGTCGTAGCCCACGTTGGAGGGGTCGCTGCCCAGGCCCAGCCGCACCGTGGAGCCGTCGGTCAGGTTGCCCAGGGTCATGAGCAGCCACATCGCCCAGTTCCCCTCCGAGACCAGCAGGCCGCTGCCGTCGAGCGGGCGGAGCGTGCCGTTGCGCCAGTCGAAGACGCCGGGCTGCTCGTCCGCGTTGAAGATCGCCCCCTGCGCGTGCAGGAAGCCGCGGTAGCGGCCGTAGCCGAAGGCGTACCCGCCCTTCATCCAGCGCCGCAGCATGGTCTCGGCCCCCGAGGCGCGGTCGCGAAGCCGCACCTCGGCCTCGGACGGGGACGCGTAGGCCGGAGCCTCTCCGGCGGCGCGGGCCACGTAGAGGAGCCGCCCCGCGTCGAAGTCCCAGAGCCGGCCCTCGGGCGCCGCCGCCACCTCGCTCCAGCGCGCGCTCGACTCCACGAACACCGTGTAGGCCCAATCCACCGTCTGCGCGCGCGCGTCGGTCGCCCGCACCCTCACGTTCACCTCGCGCCCCTCGTACGCCGCCAGCGACAGGGTGGCGTGCACCCCCGGGGTCCCGCTGGCGGTGGGCGTGTTGCTGTACTCGAAGTACACGCTGGTGGTGCAGGGGCCCGCCGTGTCGGAGCAGTCGGCGTCCACCCGCAGCCCCGGGCGCGCCACCGCGCCCTCGAGCGACTGCACGGAGAGCGCCGGCAGGTGGTCCAGGAAGACCGTTTCCCGCGCCACGGCGGAGTCGCCGCCGGCGGTGGCCGCGCGCACCACCAGCTCCTTGGGGCCCTCGGGAAGGCCGGTCAGCACCAGCAGCCCCGTGAACACCCCCCCGGGCGCACGCGTGAGCTGCGCCGTGCGGTCGGCGATGGTGGCCGTGGCGCTCACCAGCGACAGGCTCCCCCTCGCCTGCACCCGCACGCTGTCGCCCACCGGCGCGTTCGCGGCGGGCGTCGAGAGGGTGAGGGAGAGGGGGGAGCCGGCGGTGGCCGCGAAGGTCGCCGTCCCCGCGCCCGCCACCGCTGCGTAGGCGTATTGCGCCCCGGCGTCCGAGCCCAGGGTCCACTGCGCGGTGGCCTGCCCGTTCGCGTCGGTCACGCTCACCAGCGGGGTGAGGGTCCCCGCGCCCGGGGCCACGCTCCAGTTCACCGTCGCGCCCACCGCCGGCGTTCCGCCGGGAAGGAGCACTGCCACCTTCAGCGGCTGCGCGAGCGGCGCCCTCACCGTCCCCGTCTGCCCGTCTCCCGAGACCTTCACCACCCCGGAGCCCAGCGGGAGCGCTGCGGTGGCGGTGAACGCGGTCCTGATCGCCACCGTGGCGGCCGCCTCCACCACCTGCGCGCTGTCCAGCCGGGGGCCCAGGGTCCAGATCGCGCTGGCGATCCCCAGCGAGTCGGCCGTCGAGGTCCCCGGCGTCACGCTGCCGCCGCCGCTGCGCACCGTCCACACCACCGCCGCGGCGGGCACGGCGTTGCCGTACCTGTCGCTCACCCGCGCCTGCAGCGCCTCGCCCAGCGCGCTCCCGGCCGAGCCGGTGCGCGCGGCCGAGCCCACCGGCGAGATGCCGGCGGGCGCCCCGGCGCGGCCCACCGCCTGGAAGGTGCCGAAGAGCAGCGCCTGCCCGGTGGCCGGGTCCACCGCCCGGGCCTCCACGCGCTGCGTGTCGCGCGCCGCCGTGCCCAGCGTCCAGCGCTCCTGCGCCAGCCCGTCGGCGTTGGTCTGGGCCGTGCCGGCGTACACGCTCCCGCCGCCGGAGACCACGCGGAAGTTCACGATCTGCCCCGGGACGGGCTTTCCCTTGGCGTCGGTGACCTTCACCACCAGCGGCTGCGGCAGCTCCGTCCCCACCTCCGCCGTCTGCAGGTCGCCCGACATCACGTCCAGGCGCGCGGCGACGGGGGCGCCGTCGTCGGAGTGCGTGGGAGAGTCGCACGCGACCGCGAGCGCCGCCGCGCAGAGGAGCGCCGCGGCCGCGCGGCCGATGCGGGGGAATGCCATGGATCTCGTCATTCAGGGCCTGGAGCGGCGATCACCGTGAAGGCCACCGGGACGGAGCCCGCGATGGCCGGGAGCGTCTGCGGACCTCGCGGTCTCGCGCTGTCTCTCGTCGGGTCGAACCGGTCCGTCGCCGTACCCGGCGCGGGTCGAGCGGAGCGCGCGGGGGCCCATAAATCTCGCGGAATACCTCGAATCGAGCCATTCCCGTCCGCGACGGGCCATGCCGTGACGTGGCGCTTCCGGCGCGCGCTGCACCGGCGCCGCGGTCGACGGGCTCCAACTCAAGTGTTTATCGCCGCTGTGGGAATTCGTCCGTACCGAACCTGCCGGGGGGCTGATGCGGTTGCCGCCATTTTAGCCCGCCGCCATCCGTCCTGCGAAGCCCTAACTCGGTATGCACCAAGCACATTGATGACGTGTACGGAGGCGTTTCAGTCACATTTGGGCACCCATGCGACATACTGGTACCCTCGCGGCGGGGCGAACGGCCGGTGGAGGACACCCGCCCGCGCGTCGAGCGGGTGCCGCGCGGCGCCGCTTCGTGCGGAAAAGCCGTCACCGCATGGACTTCCGGAGCGGGGGAGCCCGTCTCCGTCCCCTCGCCCTCGCGCTTCCCTACCGTCGAAGGGTCTCCCGCGTTGGGTCGGCCGCGCGCTGCCGGGTGGGTCCGCGGGTCCGCCATCGTCGCGTGGGACAGGCGGCGTGATCCGCGCCCGCGCCGCGCCCTTGTCGAGTGCACCAATGGCGCCGCGGCTCCATCGCCAGACGGCGCGAGGAGAGGGAGATCGAGGGTGCAGCCGGAACGGGCCGCGCCATGCTCGGCCGCCGCCGTGTGTACGTCGTCCACGATGATGCAATCCGCGTGTTTACGCACGCAGGTCGGAACCAAGGAGCGCGCTTCGCGCCATCTTCGGATGGGCCCGCTCCGCCACCGCCGACCCGGGCGAGCACCGCTGCGGCCCACGAGGAATGACCTGCGCGGACACAGCTGTGCCGCCGGATTGTAGCCGTGCGCGACAGGATGCTCGTCGCGTACGTCCGCAGACGGATTCAGTGGAGGGTAGGGAGCGCTTCGGAGGACCCGGAGGACCAGGGGACCGGAGGACCGGAGGAAACGCGAGCGGTCCTCTGGTCCTCCGGTCCTCTGGGTGAGACCGATCAGTAGATCGCCTTGAACACGCTGTTGCCCAGGAACACGAACAGCTCCCCGTTCCGGAAGACGGGGCCGCCCATGCGTCCGAGTCGCGTGGGCGCGGCGGTGTAAGGCGCGCGCACCACGTACATCCCCTGGCTGTTGGAGAAGACGAGGGTGCCGTCGGGACCCAGCCCCGCGATGTTGTTGCTCGCGCCGGTAAAGGTCGCCAGGCGGTCGGTGCCGTCGGGGGCGCGCGTGCGGATCTGCCCGAACCCGGCGCCGTCCGCCACCTGGTACGCGATCCATCCGCCCTTCACGGCGTACTGCCAGGGGAAGAACTGGGTCACCGGCGTGGTGCCGAGCCGCGTCTCGACCCCGTCTCGCCAGAGGGTCACGTACCCCGCCTTGGCGGAGGTCGTGGAGCCGAGCTGGTCCGTCTTCAGGTAGATGACGTTGGTACCGTCGGTGATGGGGTACAGGTTCCAGTGCGCGCTGTCGAGGTCGGTGGTCAGCCGCGTGGTCACCCCGTCCCGGTACCGGTAGAGGTCGCGGTCCGCTCCGGTGAGCACCACGTCGCCGTTCTCGGCCACGGCCTCCGGCCAGTTGTACGTGCTGGGGATGGTGACGTTCGTGCCGGCGAGGATGTCGCGCCTCACCACCTTGTCCGACGTGCTCCAGATCGCCCAGTTGCCGGCGACCGCGAAGTTCCTCCCGGCGTCGACGTTCGTCACCGTCCCGTCCCGCCAATCGTAGACCCGTTCGACGTCGGCCCCCAGCGCGAAGAGCGCGCCCAGCGGGTACAGCCGGCCGGCCGTGGTCTCCAGCTCGGACTGCAGGCCGTAACGGGTGTCGGGCACCCCCGTCAGCATCGTACGCGTGCCGTCCGGCCGCCGGCGCGACCACACGCGCGCCGACGCGTCCGCGAAGAGCAGCCGGGTGGAGTCCAGGTCGAGCGCCCGCGAGCCCGCCGAGTCGACGAGGACGAGGGACGGGGACGACTGCACGTAGATGTAGAAGGTCTCGCCGTCGATCTGGCCCCGGGAATCGCGGCCGTAGATGTCGATGCGGGGCGCCCGTTCCTGGAGGGACGGGTAGAAGTTGACGTTCGCGTGGATGTGCGTCGTCCCCGTCGCCAGCATCTGGTAGGGGGCCGTGTCGCCCAGGCCGTCGCGGACGCTCGCCGAGATGGACGCGCACCCGGCGGGGTTGTCGTCCACGCACTCGACGTCGATCTGCATGTTGGGCGCCGCCACCCAGTCCTCGCGCGGCGCGGTGATCGTCACCTTCGGCGGCGAGTCCTTGATGATGGGGAAGGTCACCCGGCCGGTGTCGCCGCGGATGGTGCCGGCGTCCACCACCACCTGCAGCGGCCCCGCCGGCAGCCCCGCGAGCTGGAGCGTGCCTCCCACCTCGGTCACGCTCACGCGCAGCAGGCGGACGCGCCGCCCGGCGGCCGAAGCGTGGACCGAGGCGATCGACGCCGACGCCGAGTCGACCCGCACCCGCACGACGACGCTGTCCGCCACCACCGGGTTGTACTGGAACGGGTACGTCACCTTCATCCACACGCCGCCGCCCCCCGGCGGCACGGGCACGCTCAGGTACATCCCGAAGGTGAACTGCTCCACCCCCGGGTCGAAGCGGAACTTCCAGCGGTGCGCCGGCGTGGTCGAGTCGGGCTGCAGGATGCCGGGGTAGGCGAAGTACGGCTGCCCCGTCGCCGTGAACGCCCCCACGCCGTCCGCGTTCGCCACGGTGACGCTCCCCGAGCCCACGGTGGTGTGGATGCCGTCCACGATGAAGACGCGCATCCCATTGGAGTCCGCGTTCACCCCGTCGACGGTGCCCACTGGGTAGGAGAGCCCGTTGGACACGGTCATGTCGAAGGCGAAGGTGTCCGCCGCGACGGTGATGTTGCTGGAGGTCAGCTTCATCCCGGTGCCCGTTCCCAGGATGCGGTCGGCCTGGATGCCGGAGGCGCCGGGCTCGGCACAGCGCACCGTGCCGCTGCGCACGTCCGCGCGGCAGAGCAGACGCACGGAGGTAGGCGAGCCGGGCTCCAGCGGCGCGGGGCCGGTCCCGCTCCCCGACGGTGAGTCCGCGCAGGCGGTGGCGGTCAGGGCGAGCGCGGTGCAGAGGACGGCGGCGCGCGAGGGCAGGCGGTGGCGCATGGGCGATGTGCTCGGCGGGAGAGGGGGGCCGGCGAACGTCCGGCGATCCGCGACGCGGTCCGCTGTGGACCCGGTTCGGGGTGCACGTCCAGGATGGCGCCGGGATCCGGCGGTTGGGCCGTGCCGCTTTGACTGGAAATATCGCGGAAATAAGGGCTCCCTGTCATCCCCGGCCGCGATGCGCCATGCCGTGATGCCCCCGGGAGGCGTCTCGCCGGGCGCGAATCCCCGCCGGATTCGCCGGGAATCGGGCCTCTACATGCAGCGGACGTGACGCGCTCCACGACGTGTCGCGTCCGCAGGCGCACTTGGCGCCGGATTCACCGATCCGCGATGCGACCGACGCTGTAACTGATTGCGGTCCAAGCGCCTGAAGGTACACCTGCGGTGCACCCGCCGGGCCGGCTCCACGCCGGCGAGCTTCCGGTCCGCTGTGCCCGATGTACCCGGGACCATCCGCGGACGCTCATCGGACGAGCGTTCGTCGGCTTGACGCGGCTCCGGCGCGCGGGGCACTTTCAACCGATGACTGCGACCACGGAAACCACGGCCGAGCAGGCGCTGCTCGACGCCTTCCGCGCGGGCCGCCGCACCGCGCTCGCCCACGCCATGTCGATGGTGGAGAATGGGCGCCCCGGCTTCGAGCACCTGCTGCACGAGCTGCACGGCGAGATGCTGCGCGCCCACCGCATCGGCGTCACCGGGCCGCCGGGGGCGGGGAAGAGCACGCTGACGTCCAAGCTGGCCCTGCACTACCGCCAGCAGGGCGAGCGCGTGGGGATCGTGGCGGTCGACCCGTCGTCGCCCTTCACCGGGGGCGCGCTGCTGGGCGACCGCATTCGCATGAGCAACATCTCCACCGATCCCGGCGTCTTCATCCGCTCCATGGCCACCCGCGGCGCGCTCGGCGGCCTGGCGACGACGACGAAGGAGGTGGCCGACCTGCTGGACGCCTTCGGCTTCGAGCGGGTGGTGATGGAGACGGTGGGCGTGGGCCAGAGCGAGCTGGAGATCGCGGGGACGGCGGACAGCTGCGTGGTCGTCCTCGTCCCCGAATCGGGCGACTCCATCCAGGCGATGAAGGCGGGGCTGATGGAGGTCGCCGACCTGTTCGTGATCAACAAGGCGGACCGGCCGGGCGCCGACAAGCTGGCCAACGAGCTGGAGCTGATGCTGCACATGCGCCTGGGCGACATGCCGGCGTCCGCGGGGCACCACGGGGTGAGCCTGAAGACCGTCGGCCGCCACGCGCGCGAGTCGGCGCGGCAGGCGGCGCAGGAGACGGGCGCCTGGGCGATCCCCGTGCTGAAGACGGTGGGGCAGAGCGGCGAGGGGGTGGAGGAGCTGGCGCGAACGCTGGATCGCCACCGGGGGTACTTGCAGGACTCCGGCGAGCTGTCGCGCCGGCGGCGCGCGCGGCTGGAGGAGCGGGTGCGGGCGGTGGTGGAGCGGCGGTTGCAGCGCCTGGCCTGGCGGTCGGGGCGCGGTGAGGAGCTCCTCTCCGAGGCGCTCCCCGCGCTGGAGACGGGCGACGCGTCGCCGTACGAGGTGGCGGAGCGGATCGTGGCGGAGCTCGGAGTCACATCGCGATAGTCGGTCGAAATTCACGATAGACGGGACGAATCCCATGAGCGTGGTCGAGAGCGGCGCGGCGCCGGCGGAGCTGCTGGAGCGCCTCCGCGCGCAGGAGAAGGAGCTGGAGACGCTGCGGGCGTCGCTCGCCGCCTGGGAGGGCGCGGCCGGCCGCGCCCCCGCGCGCGACGCGAACTTCACCTCCATCTCCGGCGTGCCGGTGGAGCCGCTGTACACGCCGCTCGACCGCCCCGCGCCGTCGCCGGCCGAGGCGGAGTTCTACAACGAGCGCATCGGCTTCCCCGGCGAGTTTCCGTTCACCCGCGGGCCGTACGGCACCATGTACCGCACGCGGCTCTGGACCATGCGCCAGTTCGCGGGCTTCGGGACGAGCGAGGAGACCAACG
>Ga0070685_10001488_pt1 | contig 12342 bp, 17 predicted proteins | sample KBSS13LmetaG_FD_65651 | JGI IMG/M metagenome (GOLD analysis project Ga0070685, IMG submission 65651) | Switchgrass rhizosphere microbial communities from Kellogg Biological Station, Michigan, USA - KBS S1-3L metaG | ecosystem: Host-associated > Plants > Roots > Rhizosphere ...
TCTTTGAATCGAACCTTTCCAACGTTGGGCTTCCGCTCGCTGGATCGCAGCATGGAACCAACACCGTCTGGCTCTGGCTTCCCGCTTCCGGGAACGGCGGTTATCTGGGGAACAGTGCCTTTTACACCAGCAACATGACGCATGAAGTCCAATGGCCGGGCCAATATTGGGCTTACCAGGGCTATCTCACGAACGATTACCCGTATTCCACCAATCTCTTTGTCCGCACTGTCTTTGCCGATTTATGCTATCTCGGCGGTTGGGGTGCCAACCCGGATAATTTCTACGTCAATCAATACTCACTCTACTGCTCCAACGTCGCGATCCTGAACGGCTGCCAATACATCGACTCTTTCAAGTTCACCAGTTTCGAAACCAATGTTTGGAATTCCAGCCACAGCACAGCTTCGAATCTTTATTTCGTCGGCAATCCGGACATCGTTCCAGACGGCTCTCACCCACAACGAACGGACATTCATTTTACGGCCAGCCTGGGGGAAAGCGCCGCCATGGGAATGGACACCAATGTTTGGAACATGGCCTTTGATTGGAACTCATCCACCGTGGCCAGCTCCGCCACCAATCACTGCGCGGTAACCGGGGTTTCACGAACGGCGACAAGTTTCGCCTTCACCTTCAAACTCGATCGGAACTGGGGCCCGGTCGAAACGCCGGACGCTACCCACACCAACGACGTCCGGAACACCTTCATCCACAATTACGCTTCGCAGAGCAACGCGGTCAATGAGTTGACGACGTGGACCAACGTCCCCGCCGGCACCGCCGTCGCCTATCTGGACGGTGTTCCTTGCGCCACCAATACCGTTGTCAATGGAACGCTCTCCATCAATTGGTTCCACATTTACAAAGGAGCCTTGCACGAACAGGGAATGACCGTCCTCGATGGCACGCGCCAGGGCCGCGATATCAGCACCGTGGACGCGGCGAATTATTCCGGATTGACCTACGCCCGCAACATCGGCTCGCAGTCATCGACAGCCTGGCCCACCAACGGCGGCGCGGCCGATTACATTTCCCGAATGGCGGTTTATGAGGCTCCCTGGAAACCCTTGCCGACACCATCAACGCGGCCGCGCAACAAACGAATCACACACTCAGCATTGTGATCGGCACCCCAATTTTCGCGCCCTTCCGACGATGAACCGAATCGCCTTCATCTTTTGCCTTTTTCTAACCGGCTGCACCCCGCCGCCCGTTTCCGCTTTCCGCTTTCCGCTTTCCGCTTTGTCCGCCGACCCTCGACCCTCAATCCTCGCGTTGAATAAAACGCTCGGCGGATCCGCCCCGCGCGAAATCTTTTCCGCCGGCGGCAATGCGGAGCCGGAAACGGTCTTGCCGCAAATGCAACTTTGCCTCGCGGGCGATTTGGATGCGGAAAGCTCGAATTGCGGGTTGTGGCAGGTGTGGGCGGCCGGTTCGCCCGAAGGGCCTTTTATCCAGCAATCGCCCTTGCTCACCACCAATCACTTTGAAATCCCCATGACCAACACCGCGCAATTTTTCCTGTTTTACGGACTGAACAATTAACCCACCAACCCAAAGGAACCATCATGAGCCAGCAAACACTCGGAGAAACATTCAATGAAGGCATCGGCAGCGGCGGATTTGCCGCAGCGGTCGGCAGCAAAGGCACCTTCATTTTCGACCCATTCACCGTCAACCCGGAAATCGCCGTCATCAAATCCAAAGGCCCACTCGGCCAAACCCTTAAAAAACAAGGCATCAAACTGGATTGCACCGCCAGCGGTACCGTCCAGGTGCCGTTCGATGGCTCTGACCTGCCTATCTGGTTGGAGGAGGGCGATGTCGTCACGGATCCGGATGGCGATGAATGGTGGGTGAGCCGCGCCTCCAAAGGCCGCCGATCGGGCGAGGTTCACAAGCAGGAAGTGGAATTCGAACTGAAACTCAACTAAGTCACGGCGCGACCTGACACCACATGCCCACGCCCGAACCAACGCCCACTTCGCGCCCAGGACCGCGCCTGCGCAAAGCGCCGGGAATTTATCTCAATCAAATCCCCGGTTACACCGCGGCGTTGCGCTCCGCCCGCACCACGGAATTCCGCACGCGGGAAGATAACTGGCTCGCCATGGCCGGCAAGATCGCCGGTTGCCCGGTGCGCATGATGACCGTGCGGGATTACGTGGCCTTGCTCCGGCGGCACAGTCCGTTCGTATTGCGCCGCGAGCCGACGTTTGAAGATTTGGGCGAGTTGCTTTGGTTCCTCTCGCCGCAAATCGAACGCTGGCACAATCGCGCGGGCTGGCGCCAACCCTGGCTCGTGGGTTGCCGCTGGTCCTGGTTCAGCATCGAACGCTGGCAAATCCGGCTCTTCTCCAAACGCCTCCGCCGGCGGCTCGGCGTCAATGGCATTGAACAAATGGCCCATCGTTTTGCGCGGGAAAACCCCGGCAAATACTTCGAAGTCCCGGAGGATCATCCGTTGAGCCGCGCCGTGATCGAGGCGTTTGCCTACATGGACCGCGTGTTTTTTGATAAGCCCGTGGGCATTGTGCAAAACGGCGAAGGCAGCGGCTTGCATTACCTGGCCAGTTGGTTTGATGCCCTGCAGTCCGAATACAAAAAAACGGATGAAGAAGTCTGGCGCATGCCCCTGCCGCAACTGTTCGCCCGGCTCAAAGCCATCGATCACCGCCGAAACCCACGAGGACCGGATTTCAACACCCAACAGGATGCCATCCGCGCCAACCTCATGCGCGCGCTCAACACGGAAAAATTGACCCGCGCCGAAATATTGTCCGGCAAAATAAAACTGAACTGATATGGAAGAATTTCTCTTACGCATCGGCGTGAACGGCGCGGCGCTCAAACAGGAGCTCGGGCGACTGGGCGCCTACACCAAAGCCTGGGCCACCACGTTGGCGGAGGATTTCAAAGGCAAAATCGGCCGCATGTTCGCGGCTGGGTTCGCGCTGGAAAAGGGGATGGAATTATTGGAGGGCATCAAGGAGCGCATTCTAGCGATCAAACGGGCGCAGGGGGAACTGCCGGTTGGCAGCAGCGCCTTTGTGCAAAACGTGTTCAACTACATGGAACGCGTGGGTCTCTCCTTCGAGCAAATCAGCAAGCCGCTCTTGAAATTCAAGCAATTGCTCGACGCCGCCAAAATGAGCCCTGGCGGCGCGGAAATGCGCACGCTCGAGCGGTACAACATCATCACCAGTGAAGCCGATTTAAAGACCCAGAAATACGCCACCAGCGTGGCCAAACTCTCCAAAGCATACCTTGAATCCGGAAAGAACCTGAAAGTCCTTCAGGATTTGGTGGGGAAATCCGCGCGCGATCCCGCGCTCCTCGCCTTGCTGGAACTCGGCCCAGAAAAGATAGAGAAACTGAACCGGTTCAATCCATTTTCAGATTTCAGCCAAGGCACAACCGACCTTACCACCGGCCAATTCGGACGAAATAAAGGCTTCTGGCAGATTCTGAGCGCTTCGATTGCGAACCTTGGAACGGAGGCGCAAACCAAAGGCATGCTGCTCATTAATCCTTTCGTGGCACTTAATGCCATGCAACTTCAAAAGAAAGGCGCTGAAGTGGAAGCCGAAGATGCGGTCATGGAAAAAGTGAAGGAAACGAATGAGCAGGCCGCCAAACGCATAGAGATAACCAATAAACAGTTGGAGCTGACCCAAAAACAAAAAGACCTCGAATCATCCATAGCCGATCGCGGCAAATCGAGTGTCAGCGCTATGGCTGAGGAAGCGAGGCGGTTAACCGGTGCGGCGGAACCGAGACTCTATGGTTTCACGCAGCGCACACGCCTTGCCCTCAAAATTGATACTTTGGAAAAGAAAGCCGATATCGCATGGAAACGCGGCAATGATGCGCTCCATGATCAACTGATGGTACAAGCGCAGTCCTTGCGCGCTTCCGATCCCGGGCTCATGGCCAAAGACCGAAATCCGGATGAGCAGGCCCTCACCCAGCTCACCATTATCAAAAGCCAATTGGAGCAAGTGAATCAACAATTGGTGCCGCTCAGTCAAGCGGCTGCCACCGTCAATCACGATTCTCACGAACATTAGCCTATGCCACTTCCTGATTCTGATGCCCCATTCTCCGGCGGTTTTGTTCCTGGTGGCCGCATCTTCGCTGTGGATGGCGACTTCGCCACCTGGTCCGCGGATGGCCCTCCGGACATTACGCCCGTTCCAATGGAAGGCGATTCGATTTTTAGCGGGCGGGATATCGTTTATCTCGGCGGCGCCGGTTCGGCGCCGGGAAATTGGCTCACGCAAAAGTATGTGCGGATTCCGCTCGGGGCCTTTCCCAACCTGCAACCATGGTTCCCCAATCAGGATTCCATCATTATTCGCCAAAGGTTTGTCGGCGCGTTCTCCACCTTTCAACCCATGCGCCTCAACACGCCCTACGATCCCGCCTGGGCGGAACCGTGGCAGGGCTCGTTTCTGGACGATCTGCCTTCGGTGGAGTTGAGCGATGCCATCTTGGTGCGCGAAGAGGGCCCGAGGCCAATTGAAGGCGGATTGGCGGAAGTGACACGCATCTTTTCCACGATCCCGAAATCCCGCAGCATTGTGGAACAATTCGGCTACAACTACATTGGGCTGAATGACCGTGCCGGCGGCACTAACATCCGGCCCAGAAAAGTAAAAGCCGTCAATTCCCGCCTGCAGTTTGATTACTTCGTGTTTGATGATTTCCCGGTGCTCTCCACCCCGCTTTTCCCGGATGGCAATCGATTGGATTCCACCACCGGAATCAACCCGCCTGGCTTGTTACTGCTGGCTCAGGAATATTACGGCTCCGAACCTTATTCCGAAGTCAATCAATTGGAAGATGAATCTGAGTTGGGGGCCAATGACCAGACCATTCCATCGCTTACAGAATACATCGCCTTCCTCGATCAATCCGGCAGTGGCGGACCCTCCGCGGCGGAACTCGTGGCGGAAGCCTCCTGCATGCGCCAATACATGGGCAACATTTACGAGCGCGTCACGCGCTTTGTTCAAGCGCAATGAAGAAACCCGCCCGCAAACAGATCATCCCCCGCCGGCCCAGGCATGCGCTGGACTATCGGCGCGTGCTTGAAATTCACGAGGCCGTTGTTTCTTTGCTGAGGCTGCAGGTCGTTAACGGTGACGACCCAAATCCCAGCGTCCATTTCACACAGGGCAACGTCACGATCGTATTGCCAAAAATCACCGCCGGCGCCGGACTCTCCGCCTTTGCCATTACCGAACTCGGCCACCAGGATTATTTTGTGGCGCGGATGCTCTCCCATGTCCGGCTCGATGACAGCACCGGGTTGCCCATTGCCACCGTGGGCAGCACCGATATCAAAATTGCCAAGGTCAAGGATGTGCGGCGCAGCATTATTTCCGAACTGAAGTACAGCGATACCGTCACCTACACGGATGACGACGCCACGGATATTGATAACACCCGCATTGGCAACAACGGGGTGGATGACCCCGAGCAGCAGGTGTGTTTGCCGCCGTACGTGACCCTGGCCACGCTCGGGTTTACGGATACCGTCCCCATGACCGCGCAATGCGTGGTCTACGCCAGCAAAGCCCCCGGCCTGACCGGCGTGTTCGATGGCGAAACCCAACTCGAATGGCTGGAAGACGCCGGCAAAAGCGGCGTTCGCGCCTTCGCCGAACGCAACCCGGAAACGTGAACCCGAATTTGAACAGGAGCAAACAGAGGTCACAGAGGTGCTGGCGCACGGCTGACCCGTTTCCGCTTTTCGCCTTCCGCTTTATCTCTGCTGCCTCTGTTACCTCCTGTAAAATGTTGTGAGAAATCCCTCCTCCCTCACCGCCTCCCCGCTCCACGCGCAGCGGGAATCCCGTATGCACGCCTTCCGATCCAATGGCCGCGGGCAAATTGAATTCTGGCGCCTTTCAACGCGGGCTTCGAGCTACACCCCGCCGCTCTGCAAATTCTCCTGCAGCCAGGCCAGTGGCGACGCCTTGACCGACGTAGAGAATTATTACAATTACGTCCTCGGCCATACCTGGGATGTGAACTATGACAATGGCGGTCCGCAGGAATATAAACAGACGGATACCATTGACGGCTCTAACTTCAACCCCACCGCCGCCACGGCGGATATAGATACGGATGATTACAACGGCGGGTTGGCTCCCACCTGGAACAATCACCTTGGCTACCTCGTGGATCCCAGCACCGTTTCCACCAGCGGCGCGGATTGGGATAAAACCGATACGCGCGCCGGCATCATAGCCGCGCTCGATGCCGTCAATTGGGCCGCGCTCTGGGCCGGCAGCGTCATTGAGCAAGGTATTTTCCAATATGATCGTTACGGCCTGGCCTTTGATGCCTCCGGTCGTTTGCCCGTCACTGGCGGCTTGCCAACGGGCGGAACCGGCAGCGGCACGCTCTTAGGATATAGCGGCGCTTACGTGGGCCCGGTGCTCGAACTGAGCGGCAGTGTGGGAGACCTGGGAGCCTTTGGCCGGGATACCGCGAGCGTTTCGGATGGCGTGCTTGGAGTGGGATTAGTGAGAACGCAAATTCAGATCCGCAACTTCCATGGCGCACCCATCCCCTATTTCATTTATGAAACAGCGGACGTCGCTGCCAGTGTGTTCATTCCGGGAACTAGCAGCGCTCGCGGTTCCGTCGCGTTGGCGAGCACGAACGTCTTCTATCGCAAAGTGAGTGAAGGCACGTGGACCGCCGATCGGCAAATTATTCAATTGCCGGATGCCGCCATGGATGGCCCGCAACGCATCACCGCGCCCATCGGAACCAAAGTGCGCAACGGCACCTTTGTGAGCATGGTCGTGGGGATGACCTTCGAAGATTGGATGCTCAGCATCCTCGGCCCCACCTGGGCGGATTACGTTTTTACCTGAGCTGGTAGGGCGGTCGCTGCCGCGCCGCCACAATTACTTAAAATGAAAACCGCAGACCAAATTAAACCGAACTTCGGTCCAATCTACGCAGCGGCGATGTACCCCGGACTGGCTGGCATTTTCCACCGCCATGGCTATGCGCTGGCGGTCCACGGAAGTCTCGCGAGAGACTTCGATCTCATAGCTGTGCCGTGGTCGGAAATAGTGTCTGATGCGGAAAGTGTCTTAAAGGAAGTGACCTCTGTTTATGCCCTCAGAGTGATTGACGCTCCGAACCGTGTCGGAATTAAGAATCACGGGCGCATTGCCTACACAATTTCGTGTGGCTTTGGAGAGTGCTCAATAGATTTATCGTTTTTACCAATTCACCCAAAAGGAGTTTAGCGGTTTCAACCCGCTAAACCCTTCACCACCTTCCAAAACTCCTCCGCCTGCGCCCGCGTGACCAGCGCCTTATAATCCCGCTTCAACACGCTCTCGGAATTTCCCAACGCCGCCGCCACCTCGCCCACGCTCCCGCCCGCCCCAATCCAATACGAGGCCGCCGTGTGTCGCGTGATATCCTTCGGCCAGGTCTTGAACCCGAGCGCACCGCGCAATCCCTCCGCCCGAGTCCGCCGCGCCGGCCGCTTGAACCGCACCGAAGCCGGCAGCTTGCGCACCTGCCCCGCCAGCAATCTTTTTTTCGCGAGCGAAGAAATCGGCAATACCCCGCCCCTTTTCTTCGCCAGCGCCCACTTTAAAAACGCCATTGCCTCCGGCCGCGGATACACCACCCGCCGTTGCCGCACCTTCGTGGTTTGTTTCTCCACGCGGATCAACCCCTCGTTAAAATCAATATCGCGCTTCGGCACCGTTTGCTGCGCCTCCTCCGGACGCAACCCGCAAAACGTGGAGAGCGCAAACCACGCCAGCCCGTGCCGCGCCTTCGCCCGCAGCCATTTCACCGCCAATTGCACCTGCGCGATCGTGAACACCTGTGGCGGCGGCTTGTGGTAAATCACCGGTTCCACCCGCGCGCAGGGATTATCCACCCGATACCCCTCGCGCACCGCGAAATTGAACAAAATGGAAAGCCGCGAGCGCACCGTGGACCGGTACGCCAGGGATTTCGCCTGCAAAATCGCTTTCACCTGCGCCAGGGAAATGCGATCGATGCGTTGCTCCTCGAGGCCCTTGAAAAAATGCAGGAGATTCGTTTCCAACCCATCCGCGTAATCCGGATCCCGCCCCGCCGCTTTCTTCGCCAACACCAACTCGCGAATCACCTCCTTTACCATCGGCACCGCCGGCGCCGCATTGCCGCCCTGCCGCGCTGCGCGAATCGCCGCAAAGATATCCACGCCATGCTCGAGCGCCTCCTGATACGCCAACATGAGCTGCTGTCGATCTCGCGCCGGCAGATCAAACCACGCCGCGCCAGAATGCTCCAGGTCCGCGCGAATCCGGGCGGCCTCGCTCTCGGCATCGGTCTTGGTTTTAAAGAAGGCGCGCCGCGGCTTGCCCTCGCGCCAATAGCGAACCCGCCATCGCGATTTGCCGCGCACCTGGCATTTGCCGATAGTTACCTTACGTGTTGCCACTTGTTGCCACTTTTTGGGTCTGAAATAACGCTGTAACGTGCCGGAATGTGCCGGATGGTGTCATTTGTAAAAACGTGAAGCAACGAAAAACCCCAATAACCATGCGGGAAACATAATAGAATCAAATGGTGCGCGATACAGGGTTCGAACCTGTGACCCCTACAGTGTCAAGGTTTAGGCAACTAGGCATTTTATTGGCTTTTTTACAGCCTCTCCCGCTGTTGCCACGTTCGTGGTCACTTTTGAGGGCGGTTTATCGCTATATTCAGCGAAGACCAGTGTTCGGTTGATAGGGAGGTAGCTTGAAGGAGTCGCGAACCATGAAATCCGTTTTGCGGGCTTGCGCGATTTGTGAGATCAGCATTTGCCGCTGCTGCTTGATCGTTGCAAGTTGTACGTTATCACCCACGTTCGCCATCACCTTTTCGGCAATGCGCCGATTGATTCGCGTTTGCAACACGGATGCTTGTTGTTCCAACGCGTAGTTTTTATTCAACAAACCTTGATAATATTGGTCCGCCCTCACCACCGAATCCGGAAGTGTAGGAGCTTGGGGCGCGGGAGCATTTGTTTTAGTTTGTGGTTGAATCTTTGCGGGCGGCGGCGTTGGTGGCGGCATTGCGCCAGGGTAAACATAGAGTTCAATGGGCGTGCCGGCCCAATCGTAAACACCGGTTTTGGGAGCATCGAAAGTGATTCGCTTGCCTACCGTTCCATTCGGTCCATCATAATTCTTTAGAGCAAAATAAGGTCGATCGGAACGGGGCGTCGATAAAATCAAAACATCCCCGTCTTGCTCGAGCACGGTTCCGCTGATGGCCGCCGAGAGGCGGTTCGCGCTGGCGAGGACGGCGCAAAGTAGAATGAGTGTTTTCATACCGATTTTTTTAAGGTGACATTGTTAACAAGTATTCAATAACTTGGGCTGTATTTCGTTAGGGCGGTGCCGATTTGAGCATAGACTGAATGGCAGTTTTGTAAACGGATTCTGGCGAGTCGAAAACCTGGAAATTTTCTTTGTGTGCCAGAACCGGTTGCACCCAGTTGGGTGCGGCCTGGTTTTGTTCGCACAAAGGGCGCTTCCAGGTGCCCCGACTCGGACGGGCCAGGTCCGCGCCTTGCGGGGTTGCAGTCGACCGTTAGGGCGTTTGGTTCCCGGGAAAATTGTTGTATGGTAAATAAATTGGTGCGGGTGTTGCGGGCGTTGCCGTTGGCGGAGCGGCGCGCGGCGATTGATGAACTGTTGCGGGTGGTGTTCATTTTACAGGAGGAGCCTTTTTCTTGGGGGGATATTTCTCCTGGACCAGCTCGGCGACTTTGTCGACCACGGCGTCCACTGCCGCCGAATCGGAATTAGAGCGTTCGTTCATGGTGTAGGGATTATCTTTGGTCTCGGGGTATTTGACCAGCAAACGTTGCATTTCATCGATGCGGCCGCGCATGACTTCCAGTTCCTTAACAAAATCCCGCGGGGAATGCATCAACTGATTTCGTAATTCAATAACTTCTTTTAATAGTTCAACGGCGGCTAAAAGTTGTTTCGAACCACCATACGAAGCATCTGATTTTAAACGGCTAAACACATCATTTGAATAGCCCAATTTGTCCGCTATCTCACGCTGTCCCATGCCGTGAGTATTCATTAAGATGATTAGATTGTCTAAAATCTTATCTTTAAGACTTCTTTCTTGTTGCTCTTTTGTCTTAAAGGTCATACCAATATACCCACGATGAACGCGGCAATGAATCCATGGCTTAGTAAGAATCTGACATTTGCCGCATAACAAACACACCTCATGGTCTCTGATTCCTCAAAACTTTTAACGGACGTAGAAACCCCGAGCGCGGGGGCGTGCAATGCGCGCGCTGAGCGGCGCGTGATTGCGATTGCGGGGCCGGTGCATGCGCGTTTTTCAAAGTATTGCAAGGCGCTGGATTTGAATCAGCAGGACGTGGCGACGGAGCAACTGGACCATTGGAACCGGCGCAATGCGCGCCGCGCCAAACTGGCTTTAAAACAAGCCGCTGAAGCCTTTGAGTGAACATTTGCGGAAATATTAAATACCGTCATACCAAAATACAACCCGGAAACCTTAATAAGAAATCAACCGATGAGCACCACCAAAGCAAGAGTTAAGATCAAAGTCCGCAAAGCCACACTCGAGAATTTAGTGGAAGCGGCGCATGCGGCGGGAGCGGAGGTGAAGGTTTCACTGAGCCCCAAACCGGAAACGACGGCGGAGGGGAATCAGCGGATTGTGAACCAGGCGATGCAGGGGAGGCGGCGGCTCTCGATCAATGATGCGCAGCAATTGGCTAGCGCGTACACGGTGGCAAAGGCGGTGGGTAAGATGTACCGGGAATTGAGTGAGGTTGTGCAGAAGGATTTGGATCAATTGGATGAGCAAATGAAACACCGTTCCGATCTGGCGAATCAATTATCTGAAGTTGCGAGGAGTGATGGAGACCGGTTTGCCCTCACTACTGGTTGCGGGGTTTGGCGGTGCGCCGCGAACTTGGTGTTTGGGTTGCGCACGAAACATTTCCCAACGAACACGTCCAGCCCACAACAGACGGTGAATCACTGACTATGCGCAAAGGAAATCCCATCGGAACGGGGACGGTGAATTTGAGTTTGAATGCGCCGGCGGATTGGGCGCGGGAACTGGGCAAGGCGGCGTTCGGCGCGGGGGCGCGGAGTATCGGGGATTTTCTGCGCAAGTTGATCGAGCGCGGGGCGGAGGCGGAGAATCCGGAGCTGGCGGCGCAACTGAGGGAGATTCGGCGGCGGTATTACGGGGCCACGTTGGCCCTGCTGTTTATCGCGGGCATGGTGGCGACGTGGTTGCATCCGGAGGATTGGCAACGGGGGTGCCGGCGGTGTGCGCGGCGCGGGGGGTGTCGGTTTGAGGAGTGTGTGGCGGTGGAAGTGGAAGAGGTTTAGCCACAGATGGGCACAGATGAACACGGATTTTTTGCCACTGAGGCACAGAGAACACTGAGATAAGACAAAAACTTTTACACGAATGAACGCGAATTCTGAACAGGAGCAAGCAGAGGCAGCGGAGATAAGGCGAAAACCTTTTACGCGAATTACACGAATGAACGCGAATTTTAAGCAGGAAAATCTGAAAGCCGGAATTAGCGGAAATTCGCGCAATTAGCGTAAAACTTTATGAACTCTCAACCTTCAACTCTCGACTCTCAACCGGTTTGTCTCACGGATAAACCGCGGGTGGTCGCGTTGCGGCGGGAATTTGTTGAACTGGATGGGCGGGTGGAGGTTTTGAAGATCATTCGCGATTCGCCTCACGCTTCCCCGGAGAAAAAACAACACGCCGTGGCGGAATTGACCGCAGTGAACGAACGAAAGGCGGCCATTGCGACGGAGATTTCCACGATCCGATTAGAAATGGAGCCGGATTTTTTAACCACGGATGGACACGAATGAACACGGATTTTTAGCCACTGATCCTCCTTCGCTAAAGCTATGGAGGACGGGGGGCACAGAGAGCGCAGAGAAAACTAACTAAAAAATGAAAGCAAAAAAACAGGCATTAGTGGTGACCACGGAACATCGAGGGGTGTTCTTTGGCTACGGAACCGTGACGCAAGATAAAATCATTCGCTTGACGGAGGCGCGCATGTGCGTGGCCTGGTCTTCCGATGTGAAAGGGGTGGTGGGATTGGCTGCCAATGGCCCAACCAAAGGTTGCCGCATTGGACCGGCCGCACCAGCTATCACGCTCCAGGGAGTCACCTCGATCATGGAAGTTTCCGAAACCGCCGAGGCACAATGGAAACTGCAACCTTGGAATTAACCGGCGACGGCTCCGGCTCCGGCTACGGCTCCGGCTACGGCT